>JAABUQ010006067.1_pt1 | contig 18657 bp, 10 predicted proteins | sample 5560001 | NCBI WGS metagenome assembly JAABUQ01 (sample SAMN10711888, study PRJNA513371) | rock metagenome | isolation source: Antarctica rocks | place: Antarctica: Victoria Land, Finger Mt nord | collected 2015-12-18
CAATCCGGTTTTGGGACGCAGCGATCGCGTTTCTCACTGTGTCTGCCAAGACCCCATTTTGTTCGCGGAGTGTATCTTTATGGAATAAAATAGGTGGATGGCCGTTGCGACATTGAGCGACAAGGCTTGGCAATGCGGCAAACCCTTTCTTTTCCTCAGGTGATTTACCCTGTCTTAATTGCCCACAAAGTAAGCTAGTACGAGAGAATTCTGTAGTTGAGGGGATAGTTGCTAGACCTGCGGCAACGGCTGATGTTTGTCCGTCCTGACAAAGGGGAATCCAACCTCGTGCGGCTGTGATGTCTGCAACTAGTTCGCGACAAGCTGCCATACTCATCCCATCCATGACAATGACAAGCATTGGCGCATAAGATGCCAGAGGTGCAACGATCGCTTCTAGAATCTTTTCTACAGGAAGTACAGTTTTTTCTGTGGAGCCAATTTCTACCCAATTTTGCAATCGAGTGGCAAACTCAAAAGCTTGCTGTTCGCGGAGCGCAGTCACCTGGTTAAAGAGGGTTGTATAAGCTTGAGATAACTCTCGAATTCGATCGCCCGATCGCAGTGAAAGCCTTGCCCAATCAATGAAACCTCCTTCAGTTTGATGATACGTGATAGCTTCTGCTAACGACCTTGCAGGTATTGTTTCTCGATCAGCCATCCAACGCACCAAGCGAATTGCCATAGTAATACGCTTTAACCGACGATCTTGAGATGCTTTAGCACTGTCATGAGCGATCGCAGATTCATAAGCAGCAGAAATTGGCTTGATGGAGCCTAGTTTTTTCGTCTTCAGAGTGTTTACTAGACATTTCCCCAAGTTAGCTAGTCGTTGTTCAAAGCCTGTAGGGGAGGTATCGCTCAAATAAGCAAAAGGCTCAGCACCCAATTCCTGCAAAATCTTATCTGTGCGTTGCAGTAGCTGCTGTTTTTCGGTGTCAAGTTGCTGCAAGCAGTCTGTTGCCATCTGATGCCAACGAGATACTGTATGAGCATCAATCGCCACACCACCGAGATACCGTTCCTCCAATTTGCCGATCGCTTTGTCTAGTCGTCCGTTTACCTCTGGATGGAATAGTACTCCCAAAGCTAATCCTACGGGCAACGCATCTGGGCGATCGCTATTCAAGGCACAATTGAGGACGGATTTAGTGGCTGAACCGGCTATAAATGTCAACCAATTAATCGCAGATTTGCAAAATACATCAGGCGCTGCTTGCAGTTTCGCCACATTATCTGTAGCAGTTGACCACTTGAGGATTGCCAGTAGATCGGGGGGAGAATCTGTTAGTCCAATTCCCTGATTCAGGAGGATCGACCAAACAGTTTCAGCATCAAGGAAGCCACCGCTAACTGCTGGATAACCACTAGAAGGAACCCAATCAATTAGGTAGTCAGCAATCCAAGGAGCTTGAATGATTCGTGGATCAATTGAATTTGCCCAAAAGAGAGTTTTGATGATCTGCCAACTGTCAATCAGATGCAACTTTCGTTTCGCTAATCGCACCAGAATATCATCACCTAACTCGGCTTCATCAAGACTTGTCAGGAGGACTTTGATGATTGGAGTGCTATGAGTTTCCCGCAGCGCCAGTCGCATAGCTAGGGGCGAGTCGCACTGTTTGATCAGGTATGTTTGCGCTCCATCTTGTTTAATGCCATCACCACTCCAACGTCCCTGAGTGCGAATACCGATGATTTGGGCATCAGGATTTTTCTGGCGAATGGTTGCGACTTGAGCTTTGATTTGGCTAAATGTAGGTACTGCCACTAATCTGTACTGCCTTCCTCGACAACCCAACTGATGCTTAAACGAATGGTTTGTTCTGCTTTCAGGTTTTGCGTCAATTCTGAGATTAGCTCCTGAGCCGTATTCATTTCAAGATTTTCCTTCGTACCTTGAATCACAACTCGTCTACCGTGTTTGTGGATAGGTTTTGGCGGTAGTTCAGGTGGGAGGATTGCATCTCCACCAGCAGTTTTTTCTAAAGGAGGTGGAGCTAGTGGCGCTGTTGAAGTGGGTTTAGTTAATAATGCCCGTGCCTTTGTCTGAGCAGTTTTCAAGCTTGAACTAAGTGGAATGACGTATTCATCGCTGCATAAAGCTTGTTTTACCGTTTTAAGTAGCTCGTCTGCCGCCTGTTTGCGTTCGTCTGTCAAGGTTGCAATAACCTCAAAAATCTCCCAGTCTGTATGTTTGAGAGTATCAGCCAATATAGATGCTTTATTGAGGCACTCTTTCATTGCAGCTTCGGTTGTCGCAATGGTTGCTTCAGCTAAAATTTTCGTAATGTCACTAGCTTGACTTGAACCAATTTGCTCTACCAGCACCAATGTAGCCGATGCTGTCTTAAAACGGTCGTCTACGTCTAATTCAAATCGAGCTAGACAGTCGCGGAGATTATCGATATAACTGTTAACCTCGTTACGGAATGCTACTGAACCCTGCCTTACCTTAGACTCTAAATCTGCAACATTATTAACGTTGCGTAGAGGAGAAATCTGAATACCAAAAATGCTATCGGCTCGTTGAACTGCTAGTTGCCATTGGGACTCATCAGGCAATTTCTGTTCTCTCAGTTCGCATTCGTCCCGAATGTCTTTTAGAGTAGCTTCGTTATAAGGTACATTGTGCAAATAGAACGCTCGATTAGTTTGTGCAGCGAAGGTTAGAATCAACAGATTTTGTACTTCCTTTGGCAAGCCCATCGCTTTGGGTTGATCGATCCAGTCTCGTAACTGGCTGACGGTGATGATGCCGCCTTCTGATTTTCGGGTGAAGTGGGTTTTCCAATACTGCTCAAGAACCAGGTGAGTATCATCCTGCCGCATTTCTGCTAGTCGCAGTGGATTAGCAATTTGCCGCAATAAGAGCCGAATATTTTTTTCTACTAACGTGCGATACTCCGAATTTTGTGCAGCAGCACTGATTACTTGATATACCTTTTCTAGGTTACTAACCTTGTTTGCATCCGTCTCAAAGATTGGAGCGCCTGGAAAATCAAATGTTAGGGCTTGCTCTAGTAAATGAAGCATTGCTCCATCTAGACGAGCCGCAACAGGTGGTTGGAGTTCAAAACCAGAATAGAGTGAGACAAATCTTTCATGTAGTTCTATAGTTCTTGAAGGATCTAGAGAATCGGGTGAGAGTGCCTCTAATCCATAAGCAGCATCTAAGTGATTTTGGACTCGCTGCCGCAACACACTACGCTGATTCTCGAGTAAAGATTTTGCTGCTTGTCGATCCTGGGGTGAGAGGTGATTAGAGTATTGGGAAAAGCGATCGCCTGTTAAGATATGTTCTAAAATGACCAACATCCCTAGGTCTTTTTGGGCATCTGTGCTGAAAAAGGCAGGCACCCAACAGATGGTTTTGGTTGGGATATCTGAAAACTTCTCCTTAAACTCTTGCAAGCGTCCTAGAGCATCGCGGGGACCATGACCTTCTTCAAAGGGAAAATTAATAATTAGCTTCCAGCGATCGCCATCATTTTCTAGTGAGTTATCAGGCAGTTCGCGAATATTTTTGAACAGCACCACACAGGATCGCTTCGTGCCTCGCCAATCAAAGTTACGGTTTGGCTCAAATTCATCTTGATCTTCAATCTTGAGTTGCTCAAAGACCATTTGCCGCAGTAGACGGATACGATTGCCTCGGTTGTCTTCCCGCTCGGCTTGTTTGATAATGCTTTCTGTGTCAACACCGGAAAGTTGGAGCGAGATCGAAGGATTTTGTTCTTCACTAATTCGGATTTCGCCAACGCTGGCTGCCCAAGTTTTACAAAGGGTTAACACGAGAGAACCTTCACGCCCGGCAATGGGGGTTTTGACGGTGCCGTGATTTAGAGCCGCCAGACGCTCAGCCGTCAATCCCCGTAAGGATTCAACTTCTGGCACTAGAGCAGAGAGTAGTAGTGTTTTAATCAGGCGGTCGTGATTGCGAAAGGCGATCGCTTTAGGATCTTGATGAGGTAGCGTTTCTAACTCTTCTCGGCGAATACTGTGCTGTTTTTCCAGTAGAGGTAGTAATTTTTGATGATAGAGGCGTTTGGCATTATTGAAATGGAGTGCCATCTCTGGGCTAAAGGCTTCATCACCATGAGCAATGACATCGAATAGATCTCCGACAGGAACAATGTCACCTAGCATCAGGGTTTCTTGGCGATCGACTAGTAACTGCATCATTACCTTGAGAGCAGTACGCTCTCGTTGAAGCACGCTGGAGACAGCAATCAATGTTTGCACTAAGGCAGGGCTGAAGGGATAAACCTTGCGGAACATCTCACGATCGCCTTCACTGGTGAGCAGGGTATTCATTACTGCGTCACGCATCTTGGTTTGCTCAAAGGCGGTATCCAGTTCGGCACGGGCAGTAGAAGTCTTACATTTGAGGATTCGTTCGGATGCGATCGCTGGCAGGTTACGATCTTCTAAGTTGATGCGGTCAAATCTGCCTTCCCAATGCTTGAGAGCATCACCAAAGTTGAGTCTTTCCGCACCTGGAACCGAATCGCCAATGAGTTCGCTCAAGTCGCGCTGCCGAGCCACAAAGCTGATAATGGGTATCGGGCGGTCGGGTGTTTGGGCTTCGACCAACTTTGCGAGTTTCTGCCCTTCTTGGTGAACAAACTTCAGATCGGTAGCACGACTGGCAAGCCAGAGAATCAATTCATCTAGAAACAGAATTACTGCATCGTAGCCCAGGCTTTTTGCATGTTGGCTGAGGATCGATAAACCTTGATCGAGAGAAATGTAGCGTTCCTCTTCACCACTGGCAACCGTTTGGTATGACTGAAAGAAGGTTTTGACTAAGGCTCCAACTAAGAGCTGACGTTCCTGAAACTTAGCTTTATCATCAGCAGTTAGTGGACTGTCTCTAGGCTTGGGTGGAGTTAAAACGGCAGTTTCAAACCGTTCGGCAGTCCACCCTTGTTCTAGCTCTCCCCAACCACCGCTATTGACCTCAATCGACTCATTTAGAGCAGTAAAAAAAGCTTCATCTCCCATGCGATCGCGCAATGTCTGAGCATCTTGAAACAAGCCTTCTGCTAGGTAAACACCAGGGATGGAGGTATCAGGATGAGTGCGGCGCACAAAGTCAGCATAACCGCCTAGTATACCCGACTCCATATCGTGGGCACCGATCATGTGATAAGGCACTAGTAGAAAGCGTTTACCCTCAATCCAGTCATTATGTTTGGTGATGACAGAGGCAAGTTTTTTGACTTTGCGGGCTTCTAGATTACCTTGCAAAATTAGATGCAGGACTGCCATAAAATGACTTTTGCCACTGCCAAAGCTGCCGTGTAAGTAAGTGGCTTTGCTGCTATTGGCTTGCAGGGCACTGCGAATAAAGATCAGGGCAGTGTTGAAGCAGTCTTCAAGTTCTGGAGTGACAACATAGTCGCCGAGAGTTTCTTGTGCGCGGGTAACGCCTTCAGTGAGCCGTAGGACAAAATCACCTTTCTGGACTTTTTCGGGGATGTGAATTAGGTCTTTGATTAGCGTCATGGAGGAGTCAGGGCGATTTAGCTTAATTTCTGTTATAGCCTGAGTTGAGCGCGATCGCTTGCTGTGGCTATCAAGTCCGCCGCCGTCCAGTTTTGATTGGAGGTTGCCATGTTCGCACTTCATCTATTGTTTTGCTCATTTCGCGGGCTTCGTCTTGAATGAAGGCTTCAAAGTATTCGCCCATTTTCAGGTTATAGGTGGAGTCAATGTCGTTGTGCCATTGTTTGAGCCAGGGCAACAGTTCGATTAGACTGGCGAGGAGAGGAAGCAGGCGGGAGTCATCCCGTCCACCGATGTCTTCTTTGACGTGAATAAAGTAGGTGCTGATGGCTTGGGTAAGTTGCAGGTGATTGTAGCCTGCCCAAGCGATCGTCATTGTGCCATCTTCGGCATTGCAGTAGGGAAAGTTGATCCAGCGTTCTTTGGGTACGTCGAGTTTGCCGCGCAGTCGCCAGTAATGTGATTTTTGAAAGTCGCTGCTGGTATATTTTGGTGGTACAGGGATGTCGCCAAGTTCCTCCTGTTTGATGTTTTTGACAGATGATTCAGGCAGGTAGTCAGGATGTTCTTTGGGCAGTTTGGTACGGGCATCAATGGTATCTTCTAATCGTTGCAGTTTCCAGGTGTATTCCCATTCGGCTCGTTTGCGAAGTCCAGTGGGTTTGTAGCGGAGGATGGGCAATAGAGGAACGCTTTCAGCTTCGACGAGTTCGGTAACGAGTTTTTGTACGTCAAAAGCAGAGTCGTTGCGGTAGAGTTCGCCGATTTGTAGGAAGTCGGGATCTCGACGGGCGATGTCAGCAAGTTGGGCAATTGAGATCAGGGAAATGTCGATTTTGTTGTTAGGTTTGTCATCGTTCATGCGTCCGTCGAAGTCAAAGTAGGTTTCAAGGCGATCTAGAAGCCACTCCTTTACTGCATCATTCAGTTCATTATCAGTACGAAGGTGATTAAATAGCCCCTGTCTTCCTATCCATCGACGTTTATACATGGAGCTTTCAATCAGTCGGAGATTAGAGTTATCTTGAATCTCTTTTATTCGCTTATGCCAAAGTTGAACAATGTCATCTGCCCAATTTTCAGGAATAATGGTAGGCACTGAGAACCCTTCTTCATTGCTACCATCAACGATGCAGAATGGTCGATCCCCTTCTGAAACTGGTACACCACTCCAGTCCGTTCGATTAGATAAAAGCTGATCGGAAACGAGATCAAACATTCGGTAGATTGTGAAGTCGATTTCTTCCTGAATTAGAACTTGTTGTGAACGAATTTTCTTGCGCTGTTCCTGAGCAATTGCCCAACGTTCACGAATTGCATTTGCCGTCACTACACCATTGTTGATAGCTGCTGTTGTATTAAGACTTGACCACTCTTGACTAAGTTGATCCACTTGCTGCGTTAAGTTGAGCAGACGCTCCCGCAAATTCCCTTGAAACCATACTTCAGGAATCGGCAATCGACCGACTTGAGTCCCGTTGAAAGCGTATGGAACTTTTGCTTTTGACTGAATACGAATTCCATCACCTCCCATCATTTGCTTCTGATGACACACTTGCTTCATCCAGAAACAAGCGGTCGAACTGTTGAGCAATCCTAGCAAAGCAAGGTGATCATCTTCTGTTGAATTAGTGGGAAGTTTAATCACAGGTGCAGTTTGCTTGAAAACTTTACCACCGCGATCAAAAACAAAATGGTTATGTGTGGCTACTTCAGCGAAGGTAATTGAAAACGATATTTGTAATTTTGCTCTATATAACTCTTGCCACTCGTACCATGTAAGTCCTCGTTCAACCAAGGGCGTACCAAAACGTTTCCTCCAATATATAGCAGCTCGAAATTGCCAAAACAGACGACAGGTATTGACCAAGGTATTTGGAGGGAACAACCTAAAGTCACTGTCATATAACCAGATTGAAGAATTTGGCGATTCAATCTGCCAGTCCCGAATAGTATCACCTTCAACCAAAAGACGGGTATGCTCAATATTTTGCCTCTGTAGAGCTTTGGCAGGTTGCATGAATAGCTCATCCTCTCCTGTGACTGCAGTGATACCGATAGCAGATGTGATTTTGTCAAGATTGTAGAAAGCTAACTGATCTAGCCGCTCTTTTAAGTCGGCCGCGCCACCTCCGCCAATTGACCAAGGATGCATGTAAAACGCTTCTCTTAATGAATCAGCAACACTAAGAAAATCACTTTGAGATCCAGATTGATCAACTTGATTGAGAATGGCTAACCAAACTTTTCCTTGTGCTGGATTACCTGGAGTACTCGGTTCACCTTTGATTCCCATTACTGTACGAATCGTACTCGCTATGCTTTTTCGATTTCGTCCAAACAAAATTACCGTTGGTGTTCCATGTCCTGGAATATAAGCACCACTCGTATCAATTACATGAGTCAGATCAACCTTTGGGAAAAACTCCTCGATTAGTTTCTTCCCAAATTCCCGTTTCATGAAGCTATTTGCTGTAATCTGCCCTGTGAAGCCTCGATCAACTGCTAACTGAAAAATTCGCTCCATGAAAGGTACAGCAAGCGAGTATTTCATGTGACAAGTTTTGAAGCGCTGACGATATAGGGTATTTAACGCTCGATCCTTCGGTGTAATGTAAGGCGGATTTGCCACAACTGCGTGATAGTATCCTCGAATCAAAATTCGATTCAGTTCCGCCACCTCTTCGCTTTTGTAATAATGCACCTTCGACGACATCCCCTCAAACGCTAACTGGGTTCCCTCCCCATGCAGCAGCGAATCCCCACAAACCACTTTGATCTCAAACGCAGGCGCATCTCTTAACTGTCTAATTCCACTCGCCTTCATCGCCACCAACAGTAGCCGAAATCGAGCAATAGCAACCGCATAGGGATTAATATCAACTCCGTGAATGCTATTGAGCGATCGCTGCACCAACTCCCGCACATTTGTCCCTGGCTCCTGCCGCAGCCATCGATTTAACAGCCGATTAAACGAACCTAGTAGAAAATGCCCACTCCCACAAGCCGGATCGATCATCCGAAACTCTTGTCGTTGGAACTCAAGCTGAAACTCATCAATTGCCGGATCGAGAGTGCGATCGAGAATAAAAGACTCAACAAACTCCGGTGTTTGCAACAGTGCATACTTCTTCCTTGCTGCTTCCGACAAATCCTGATACAAATCTCCTAAAAACCGCGTATCTCCCCGTTCATCGGTAAAGTCATGCACCAACCTGCCCGTTTCCGGCTCTACTCGCTGGAAAAATCTAAGCAACTCGCCTGCCGCATCTCCACTCAACCAGTTCGGCAACTCCCGAAGACGATTATTAGCTCCAAAAATCTCCCGCGCTCCAGGCAACTTCGCCAACCGATCGAACACCATCAACCAATACTCGCGATCGCTATCCTGCGGATATTGCCGAAAATAAAGCTCATGCTCATCTCGCGCCCGTTGTAACCGCTCCCCTAAACCCGCGATCGCAGGCGGTTCAATCAGTTGATTATCTTCTAGAAATCGAACAAACACTCCACTCAGCACCCAAGCAGAAGCCATCTGAGTAATTGCATCTGCCCTCCACTCTTCATAACTCTGTGCCGTTCGTTCTGCTTCCTTCGCCTGCTTGTAGTCCGATCGCAGCGTTTCCCCCACCTCTGGCACATTAGATGAATCACTGCGCTCTAACAAATCCGCTTCCAACTTGCGGAGTAACGCCTGTAAATCGGTCAGAAGTTTAGTGCGATCGAGCATAATTTCTAATTTTAATGATTAGCCTGCAGTCACTTCACTAGTACCAAAATCAGTGAATTGACGCACATATGGTTCGTGGAATGCCAAAATAATGTCATGTTTAGGCACCCCCATTTCAACTAGGCGATTAGCAATTCCTTCTTCTGTACCATCGTGCTGAATCCAAATTTTTCCATCCTTGATATCGAGGTGTAGAATACAGCCGAAATCGCGTCTATTTCCACGCCAACCGACATACATCAGTTGATAATGATCTTGTTCAGCATCAAAAATCGTCTGCACTACATACTCTTGGGCATTTCGCTGTCTTGAAGCCCGTTGGGCACGTTCTGAAAGGAGATGTTTAATATATTGCCGATATTGATCTACAGCCATCGGGTAATAACCTCCTGTTCTACATCATAAATAACCAATTGCAGTTGATATCGTTCGACCGCCGAGGCAATAAATCGCCGTTGAAAGAAACTTTCGTAAATGGGTACGCGGACTGCCAGGTAAAGTTGGCGATCGGGTTCAATTTTTTCTAGTGCATCTCGATAGTTGAGAAACTGTCCTAACGTAGTGTGAAATTCGGAAACATTAGACGAACTAATAAAACTTTTAACCTCTACCGCAATTTTCCGCTGCCCTAGCTCTGCTGCTAACAGTTGCTCTGCCGCTAAATCAATTTCAAAATCCACATCATCCACACTAATTTCATACGGATCAGCCGTAATCTTCCAATCCTCCTTCTCTAAAGCAGTTCTAACAACATTATGAAATCGATCTCTTACCATATTTATCTAGATGTTGACTGACAAAACTTTCTGACTGCCCGAACTACTGTTAAATCTGTTCCGGTTCGCCGCAGATCTAGCCATTGGTTTAACTGTTCCACGCTCACAGCCGCAAAGGCACGACTAGCCGACGCATCCACATATACTCCATTTTCTAAATGCTTAATCTTGACGTGACTATGCTGAACAAGCCATATCTCCGGCACCCCTATTGCCTGATAAATACTCAGTTTGCTGTTTGAGCGATTGGCAATATCCACTTCCAATGCCAGATCTGGTGGCAAGTCGTTGGACGTTTCACCTAAGCCCTGTCCTGCGGCAGCATTTTGAATGTAGAAGCAGCTATCTGGCTCAACCCCTTTACTCAAGTCAGAGCGATTCATCGTCATTGAACCCAAATCGTTAAATTCAAAGCCAAATTCTTCTGCTAAAGTCAAAGCGATCGCTGCCAACACTCGATTTGCTGATTCATGCAACTGAGAGGGCATCCTAATTTCTAACACTCCATTCTCATAAGCTACACGGATTAAGCGATCGTCTCCTAGCTCCTGCAACAGCGCTACATAGCCATCCCACGTAACACCACCAATGCGAATGGCACTGCCAGGAGTAAGTTCAATTTGACTGATTGGAGTTGCGACTGCGTTCATAAAAATCTACTTCATCCCGAACTTTAACCCTCCTCATTGCCGCGTCCTTCTCGATATATCATTCGTTCCAGAATCGCATCAAGTCGCTCAATCAGAGCATCCTGACGAGCTATCCGAACTTCATGATCTGCTGAACTAGCAGCTAAAACTTCAATCGGTCTTTGCTGTCGTTCTATCATCTGCTCAATTCGTGCCATCCGTTCGTTGCTCTGTTGGCGATCGCGCTCCCTAGCTTCCTCAATTTGCTTGAACCTTTCACTACTAGATTGACGATCGGCAACAATGGCATTAGTTAGGTTTTCTATTGCTGCCTCAATCCGGTCTAGGCAATTGCTGCCATTATTCATGATTTACGTCCTGGACTTCAAAAAGATCTGAAGGGTCACACTCTAGTACCAGACATAGCTTAGCAAGTTTGACAAAGGTTTCAGCACATCCTCTGTCTCGCTGGTACATTAATGATACCAGTAACATACAGAACTACACCACATTTGCTCAACTGTCCAAAGCCGAGACCTTCCGCTACTACTGTGAAGAACTTAACGGAACCTGGAAACCTGATGCACGATGGTTGATGGGAAAAGGACAAAACCCTTTACCTTACTAGGAAATCCCGTTCTTCCCAGCTCGATGACGATTCTCAATCCAGCTTTGTGGAATCCGCGATCGCTGCCCTGGACTTAGAATCGGTACGGCTTTACCATCCATCACCGCCTGCCCGTCGCCTGGAAGCAATAACCATAGCCCTGAAATTCCGCCTGGACGACCGATGCGATCGCGCAATCGTTCCAGCATTGTCATCTGGTCATACCGCGCCAACAATCCCCCATAGATAAGTAGAATTGTCCGATTGACTGCTACAAGTTGCGCTTCAACCATTGGCATTGCTCGCCCTACCAACAGCATCAACTTATCCCAGTCGCCTCGATCGGGAGTTGCATCTGTTTGTAATACCAAGTCCCAATTCACCTTGGCTTTATCTGCCACCTGACGCAGTGCCGCTAAAAACATGCCCTCAAAATCAACCAACTCTACCGGAAAGCGATCGCATAGCTCATGATATGTCTGCTGGTAATACTTCGGATGCACCAACAGTACCAAAAACGCTCCTTCATGAATCCCTCGCTGTAGCCGTTCTTCAAATTGGCGGGCATCTGCTTCTTCAGGTGTAATTTCTCTAACAATTCCCTCGGCGGTAGACAGCCGTGCCAGCGAAGTACTAGCCGTCAAATCAGAGTGACTTCCTAGCCGACTGATATAGCTACCACTTCCCTCTGCAGTTGAACTCCATTGAAACTCCAACCCCGCATCATTGAGAACCCGATCTAGTACTGGACGATCTGGTAGAGGTGCTGCCTCCGAATAACGACTGCTGACGCGATCGCGAATCTGTTGAATCGTCAACGTCTTTACTCCATACAGCGCACCCTGCGACAGTTTCAATGCCCGGATCGCATCCATACCGCGCGGATACAGTTCTTGCCGACTTGAAAGTGCTGCCTGTTGAGACGATGCCGCAGCTAATCGCAAAATTCTGGTATCGGCAAAAGCTTCAACACTTGCGGGTAGAATCACTTCACGTAATCGCTGAATTGCTCGCACTGGTGGAACTAATGGATCTCGATCGGCAAGTTCGTCTGCCACTGCCCCAAGCTGACTAGCATAATTCGCCAGTTCCTGGTTCACGGCAATCAAGACTCGGTTTCGCTGCCGACGAATCAGAAATCGTGGTTGAGTAATTGTACCTTCAACCTCCACAGCCACACGCAAAGCAGCGATCGCCAGTTTCGTTCTTAACGGTTCATTTTGAATCGAACCACGAGCCAGCAAGATTGCCTCTGCCAGTTCCTCGACTGCCATTACACCGCCTACACCATTAATGATTTCAACTACATCGCTCCGCAATTTTGTCACTGTTGGTTCTTTTGCCCAACGGCTCTGAAACTTACCTACCCAGTGATTTACAATTTCGGGAGTCTGATTCAGATGCTTTGCGACATCCGCCTGTCCGATCCAAAAATCGGTCATCTCCAGATCCAATCCTAGTAGCGTTGTTTGAATCTGGTGGACGTGTCCCTCCTTAGAGCCTGCACGAGTAACCTTTTGAATTAATAGATCGATACTGAGTGCTGCCTCAGCTTGTTGACCTTCAACCGTCTTAATTGTCTCTAGGGCATTATCTGGTGTTCCTAACTGCTGACGCAGAATTTTAAGTGCGGTGGAGATTTCGCGTCGAGTCAAATTACCAACTCCACGTAATCGACTTAAGATCTGGGGCGGGGTAATCAGTAGATCCCTTACGGTTAAAATGTTGGCTCGATCCAGTGCATTAGTTGCTCTTGTTCCCAAAAGCTCAGAAATCTGAGTATCAAACTCAGCATTCGCCAACCGTTTGCGGAGTTCTGATTCATTTTCACGATCCGATGTACCAGGAGCTTCAATTCCTTCAAAGCAAACTCGCCATGTCTGTAGCATCTCCTCCGCATTATCAAATCGCTGCCGAGGGTCGCGGCGAAATGCCTTTTGGAAAAACTCGGTTAAACTATCTCGCAAACTGGCATCAAACAGCTCAGCATCAATCGTCATCTCACAAGTAGAGTGAGAGGGATCGGTGGTGCCATCGCCCCACTTGGGTAACACTCCTGTTGCCAACTCATAAAGCGTAACAGCCGCCGCATACCGTTCGGCATGAAGATCCCAGCGAGGCGGTTTGCGCAGTTGAAGTAATGGATCGAGATAGCCTACAGTACCAGCGCGAATGTTTTCTAGTGGAGCTTTAGAGAGCGAAAAGTCAAACAAGACTAGATGTAAGCGATCGCCTCGTCCTACCTGTCCGACGGCAATATTATCAGGCTTAAGATCGCGATGATTGATACCTTGCTCTTCTAAATAATTCACCACATCTAGCAAGTCTTGTCCAAACCGTTGCAAAAGGTCAATATGCAACCTTCCCTCTTGCCGCAATCGCTGTCCTAAAGTTTCGATCAACCGTTTGTCTTTGTCTACAAACACTGGACGCATCAAAAATGCTGCTCGTTTTCCCATCTCTAGCGCTTCACAAAACTCGACAATGTGAGGATGTCGTAGCGGTTGCAGCGCCTCTACTTCACTTTTTAAGCGGGCATTATTATCTGGGTCATTTGCCACCTTCAGCACAAACTCTTGTCCATCTCGTTCAACTAACAAAGCTGTAGAAGTCGCTCCTTGCCCTAGCCGTTTAATCACTGTGAGATTTCCAGGCAACAAATCACCTTGCTGTGCCTGAGTTGGGTTTTCAACCAAGTTATGCTCTAATGCTGACAGCGTTTCCTCCACCCCATCCAAAATGTTCAAGAAATCGGCAACAGAATCAATCCGATTCGCCACCTCTGGATGAGTGCTGTACTCAATTAAAAATTGCAGAATTTCTGGCGCACCGTTTAACACAGAGCTAATTTGTAAGCCCTTGGTTTCACGCAACTTCCTACTTAATTCTAAGCCGTTGACTGCTGGCGCTTCCCCTGAAAATAAAGTAAAGGCGATCGCTCCTAGAGAGAATACATCTAAATACTCCCCTACCATACCCTCATCAGTTAATGCTTCGGGTGCTAAATAAGCAGTACTATTATCTTCAACTAAGCGGTCAATATGCCAGGTTGCAGTTACCTCACGGGAAGCTCCAGTTGTAGAGGCATCAGTTCTATAACCCACTTGCCAGTTATAGAGTTTAACTAAAGGCACATCATTATTTTCAGTCACCAAAATGCTTTGGGGTGATAAACCGCGATGCACCACCTTTTTCTCATGGGCAAAACGTACTACTTCAGCCATCTGGCGCAGCAGATTTAGCCGCACATCTACACTCAGTGAATCTTTTTTCTGAGCTAAGTAATGGTCTAGCCGAATTGCGGAGGAGTCGTATTCAAAAATTAATGCTGGTCCTAGTTCGTATTCGGTACAATTGTCGCAGCGCAGAATGCCAGGATGAGGTTGTAGCATTTCTAGCAATCGAAACTCACGCAGTGCAGCACGTTGAATCATCTGGCGATCGTCTGCCGCAGCTTCCGTCTGTACTAAATAGATCCGTACCCGCCGCTTAGCTTTAGGGTTCTGCGTATGAGTAGCTGCCCAGTCTTGATAACCAGGTCCACTATCAATTATTTGATCTAGTTTATAGTCACCGACCTTACGATAACGCTCAGAAGGACGAATACCAGCTTGTTCCATCGCTTGGCTAATCAGCTTCACCGTCGGACGGTCATAAGTGCCTCGAAGTTGTGGCTCTACCCCAGGGCAATTTCGCTGCAAAATCGCTGCCATGATGCCTAATCTGGCTCCCTTCGTACCGGTGGGCGGCAAGTCACGTAGACAGACTCGGTATCGTGCAGTTCCTTGGAGTTCAAAGCGAAGCTCTAGAGCTGAACAAAAGACTAGGGCATCGATAAAGGGAATTTGCCCTTTGCTACGACAGACTCTTTGCCGCTCTAGGAGCGATCGCAGTTTCTTCGCTTTAGTGTTGGCTGCCATCAATGGGTTGTTACTGGTATGGAGTCTACCATTTGTTTCCCAAGTCCAGGTACCAGCATCACCAAACAACCGCCCAGGACGGCTCTTAATTTCAATCAGGAAAAATCCCTGTGGCGTGAAAACTAGTAGATCGACCTCATTAATGCTGCCATCTGTTGCAATAAACTCAAAGTTAGACCAGGCTCGATAAGGCTCATGTGCAGGGAACTGCTGACGCACGAAGTCTAGTGCTTCCCGCTCCCAAGGGAATTTTGATTCACTAATCGTGTTCCAGTTGTCGCTCATTTTAATTCGCAGCTACGCTGTACTTAGCGAACAAAACCGATCCTTTTCAACGGCCAAAAGCGAAACAGAGCGCGACCTATGATATTCTCTTTCGGTAAAAAGCCCCAAACGTGCGAATCGTTGCTGTCGTTACGGTTATCTCCCATGACAAAGAATTTAGCGTTAGGTACTTGCTCTGGTCCCCATTTATAAGCCGGTGGTTCGGCAATGTAGTCTTCTTGCAGTGGTTGGCTGTTCAGGTAAACTTGGCGATTGGCAATACTGACAGTTTGATCGGGTTCACCGATGATGCGTTTAATGAAAGCTTGATCTTTGGCATAGCCCAGTACTTGTAGTTGTTCGGGCGGCTCAAAGACAACAATATCTCCGGTGGCTGGCGATTGAAATCGGTAAGAAATTTTATCCACCACCAAGCGATCGCCCATCTCTAAGGTTGGTAGCATTGAGTCGGAAGGAATGTAGCGCGGTTCAGCAATAAAAGTCCGCAGCAAAAGCGCTAAACATAAGGCGATCGCTACTAGCTGAATGTTTTCCTGTCCAGAGCGCCATACCCGCAGCCACACAGGGGCTTCTGCAGATTCTTTTTCGTTAAACGTCATATTCAGGCTACTGAAAAAATTTATACAAATACTTTGACCATTCTGACACTATGTGCCAACAGCTTGCGCCCAGAGTCTAAATTAACTCCGGGCAGGCTACTAGACTATGGCTCTACTTTCACACCCCTCCAGAAGGCAATATAACCCTCAATATTTTTCGCTCTTTCCTTGGCAGTAGGATAGTACCAAGCAGCATCCTTATTTACCTGTCCATCAACTTCAACACTGTAATAACTAGCAACACCTTTCCACGGGCAGGTGGTGTGAGTCGAAGATTCTTTGAAGTACTCCTGCTTGATCGAATCAGGCGGGAAGTATTGGTTGCCCTCTACGACTTCGGTGCGATCGCTCTCGGCTAAAACAGCACCATTCCAAATTGCTTTCGGCATGAGTGACTTTCCTAATTAATCCATTTAACATTTTAAATGAAGTCGAAAATCTCGCCTCAGTTTTCTGCCCCTGCCGCCTCATGTCTCATCACTCTTTAGAACAAGCACTCAAACACTATTTTGGCTACGAAGCTTTTCGCCCAGGACAGCGGCAAATTGTCGAGCAAGCGCTCCAGAATCAGGATCAATTGGTAGTTATGCCTACAGGTGGTGGTAAGTCTTTGTGCTTTCAGCTACCCGCATTGCTCAAACCAGGCTTAACTGTAGTGGTGTCACCGTTGATCGCCTTGATGCAAGACCAAGTGGAAGCACTGCGGGATAATGGCATTGGAGCAACATTTCTCAATAGTAGTCTGAATGCCAAGGCAGTACGCGATCGCGAACAAAAAATTCTCGCAGGCAAAATTAAATTACTTTACATTGCTCCCGAACGTCTACTGAGCGAACGATTCCTGCCATTCCTTGCCCTGGTGCACGAGAAAATTGGCGTTTCAGCCTTTGCGATTGACGAAGCTCACTGTGTCTCTGATTGGGGGCATGACTTTCGCCCAGAATACCGCCAATTACGCTCTCTGCGCCAACGCTACCCAGATGTCCCCACTTTAGCACTAACTGCGACAGCAACAGATCGCGTCCGTCAAGACATTATCCAACAACTGGCTTTAGCAGAGCCTCGCGTCCACGTTGCTAGCTTCGATCGCCCCAACCTCTACTATGAAGTCCAGCCTAAACAGAAGCAGAGCTTCAAACAACTGCTGCAACTCATCCGTCAGGCAGAAGGTGCAGGCATTGTTTATTGTAGTAGCCGCAACAAGGTAGAAGAAACTACCTCCAAGCTGCAACAGGAAGGAATTATTGCTGTGCGCTATCATGCCGGATTGGATGATGCGGAACGAATGAAGAATCAAACCCGCTTTATTCGTGACGATGCCCAAGTGATGGTGGCAACAGTTGCCTTTGGGATGGGAATTAATAAACCGGATGTTAGGTTTGTCATTCACTATGACTTACCCCGCAATCTAGAAAGCTACTACCAAGAATCAGGCAGGGCAGGAAGAGATCGAGAACCAGCGCGTTGTACAGTGTTGTTTGGCTATGGCGATATTAAGACAATCGACTATCTGATTGAGCAAAAAACCGATCCGAAAGAGCAGCGGATTGCCCGACAACAACTACGTCAGATGATTGATTACGCTGAAGGTACAGACTGCCGTCGCAAAATCGTGCTGAGTTATTTTGGCGAACGCTCTGAGGGCAATTGTGGTAACTGTGACAACTGCCTGCATCCCCAACCGTTGCAAGATTGGACGATTGAAGCGATGAAGTTTCTCTCTTGCGTGGCGCGGAGCCAAGAAAGATTTGGGATGAATCACATTATTGAGGTGTTGAGAGGCTCCAAAAGCCAGAAAATTATGCAGTATGGACACCACAATCTTTCTACTTATGGCATTGGTAAAGATAAAAGCGTTGATGATTGGCGACTGTTAGCGCGATCGCTTTTACATCAAGGTTTAGTTACTCAAACTACCGATGGTTATTCGGTTTTGAAGCTGAATGCTCTTAGTTGGGAAGTGATGCGGCGAAAGCGCTCTGTCCAAATTGCTGTTCCTACTGTTTTAGAACCTGCTCTAGAATCAGAAGTGCGGGCTGCCGATGTGGAAATGCTATTTCAAAAGTTACGTAGCTTGCGCAAACAGATAGCTGACGAACATTCTGTACCACCTTATGTGGTTTTTGCTGATTCTAGCTTGAAGAATATGGCTCAAGTACAACCTCAAACTTTAGAGGAATTTAGCAAAATTTCTGGAGTAGGCAGTCATAAACTAGCTCAGTATGGCTCTCGTTTTGTTGCTGAAATTCAGAAATACTGCCGCGAAAATCATTCAGTTCGCCTCTCAGACACTTTGGCTCAAACGCTGGAGTTGTATCAGCAAGGTTTAAGTGTAGAAAAGATTGCCCAACAGCGCCAGCTACACCCTACTACAATTATGGGTCATATGGCTCAGTTGATTGAGCTAGATCAGCCAGTAGACTTGGCAGAAATGGTTCCTCTTGAACGTCAGCAGGCGATCGTCCAAGCCGTCGAAGTTGTAGGTTTCAACTCGCTCAAGAATATTTACGGGCATTTGGGACAAGAGTACAACTACGGTGAAATCCGCTTGGTACTGGCAAGTTGGCAAAAAGCAAATCAGATTTGAGAACGAATCAGGA
>JAABUQ010006068.1_pt1 | contig 18655 bp, 12 predicted proteins | sample 5560001 | NCBI WGS metagenome assembly JAABUQ01 (sample SAMN10711888, study PRJNA513371) | rock metagenome | isolation source: Antarctica rocks | place: Antarctica: Victoria Land, Finger Mt nord | collected 2015-12-18
AGCGAGGCGATGATCAAGATCAGCTCGATTCATCGCATGCTAAGGTTATTGAAAAAGGATGAGTCGATGAATCCAAATCCGTTCAAGTACCGAGAAACGCAGGCAAAAATTACCGGATAGCCTCTAAGCGTTCAGCGACTCCATCCACCCCGCCACCGCCTTCCGGATCGGCTTCAGATCGAACTCCGGCGCCACGCCCTCCCGTCCGAACGTCGGTGCCAGCGGGTCCATCCCAAACAGCGCCCGCTGCAGACGGGGATGCAGCACCTGCCCCAACAGCCGGTGCGCCGCCTCCGCGCTCGCCCGCGTCGATATCCCGAACGTCGTCCTCAGGTACGCGCAGAGCCGCCCATGCACCTGCGTAAACAGGACATCATAATACGCCGCGGCCTGCTCCCGAAACCGTCCGCTCTCCGCCATGCTCACCCGCATCATCCGGATCGAACCTTCATGGATCAGGATCTCCAGGTAGCGACCACAAAACAGGACCAGCGCCTCCGCCGGCTTGACGGAGTAGTCCTCGGGCATCTTCAACTCCCCGAGAAATAACCCGCGCACCAGCTCGATCACCGCCAGAAACAGCTTTTCTTTGCTCTCGAAGTGCGCGTACACCGAACGCTTCGAGGTCTCAGCCCGGCTGGCGACCACATCCATCGACGCCCGCTCGAACCCCATCTCCAGGAACACCGTCTTGGCCACCCAGAGGATGTGTTCCCGAAGTTGATCGCCTCGCTTGGCCATGCTCTATTCTCGCTTATCCAGCCCGCTTGACAACAAAGTCAACTCTCCCGTACCGTGGTTCTTGGAAACGGTACAGTGTAGTTTACTTTGTCCCTTGATCGACCCAAACATCCCGGCCACGGATAACCCAAGATGATCGTCGTCACCACCCCCACCGGCAACATCGGCAGCAAGCTCCTGACGCATCTCCTCGAAAGCAACGAGCCCGTCCGCGTCATCGTCCGCGACGCCTCCCGCCTTCCCGCCGAGATCCGCGAGCGCGTCGACCTCGTCGAGGGCTCCCACGGCGACGCGGCCATCGTCGACAAGGCCTTCCAGGGCGCCGACTCCGTCTTCTGGCTCGCCCCGCCCAGGCCCCAGACCCAGAGCCTCGAAGCCGACTACCTCGACTTCACCCGGCCCGCCTGCGAGGCCTTCCGCACCCACGGCGTCCGGCGCGTCGTCGCCGTCTCCGCCCTCGGCCGCGGCACCCCATGGCAAAACCATGCCGGCTTCTCCACCGCCTCCTTCCAGTTTTGCGACCTCATCGCCGCGTCGGGTGTCCACCTGCGCGCCCTCGCCCTGCCCGGGTTCATGGACAACTTCCTCCAACAGGCCGGCGCCCTCAAGGCCCAGGGCATGTTCTTCTACCCGCTCCCCGGCGATCAGCCCTATCCCACCTGTTCCACCGGCGACATCGCCCAGGTCGCCGCGCGCCTGCTCGTCGACCACACCTGGACCGGCGCCAGCGACTATCCCGTCCTGGGCCCCGAAGACCTCTGCCTGAATGAGATGGCCGAAATCCTCACCGAGGTCCTCGGCAAACCCATCCGCTTCCAGCACGTCCCCTTCGATGCCTTCCGTGCCCAGCTTCTCGGCCACGGCATGTCCGAGGTCTTCGCCAACGGCCTCACCGAAATGTTCGAAGCCAAAGCCAAGGGCCTCGACAACGCCGCCCCCCGAACTCCCGAGTCCACCACACCCACCCCCTTCCGCCAGTGGGCCGAGCAGCACCTCAAGCCCGCCGTCCTCAACTAGTCCTCAAACAAGCGTAATGCGACGATTGACATAGGCTTGTCAGTGGCTCAAACACCGTGAATCAAGGCGGAGAATAAAACGATAGAATTAAGAGCGGCGCTCACTCGAAATCGACACGCCATCTGATACGACCTTCCAGGAAAGCCTGGAATCCAATGGGTGAAGTTCCAGGGAGCCTTCTCATTACGCTTGGTTGAGGGCTAGACCCGACCTCCCGGATGATCGACGAGGACATCGGCGATCGCACCCTAGTACACGACGCGGTTGGCCCGTGCAACCGTCGGCTCGGGTCGTTATTTCGGGGCTCCCGCCCCCGCCCGGAACTCGGCGAGGTCCCAGACGATCACGGCCCCGGAGAGGCTGGCGGTGATCAGGGATTTGCCGTCGGGTGTGAAGACCATGCCGAAGACCTGGTTGGGCTGGTCGGGGAGCTTGGCGAGCCGCCTCGAGGAGGCCACGTCCCAGACCTGGACCTCGGCCGGGGCCTGGCCGTAGAAGCCGTTGCCCCACCGCGCGCTGGCGGAGGCGATGGCCTTGCCGTCGGGCGAGATCGCCACGGCGAGGACCGGGTCGTCGCATTCGATCGTGGCCAGGAGCTTGCCGGTGGCCACGTCCCAGGCCCTGGCCGTGTCGTCGCCGCCGCCGGAAGCCAGCGTCTTGCCGTCGGCGCTGAAGGCGAGCGACTCGACCGACTTGGTGTGCCCCCGGAAGATCTTGCGGACCGTGCCGGTGTCGACGTCCCAGAGCCGGACCGTGGTGTCCCCGGCCGAGGCCAGGGTCTTGCCGTCGGGGCTGTAGGCGATGGTCGACACGGCGCCGGTGTGTCCCTTGAGGGTCCCGACCTCGCCGGCCGTCGCGGCGTCCCAGACGTGCATGTCGGCCTCGCCCCAGGAGGACGAGACGATCACCTTGCCCTCGTGGTCGATCGCCACCCCGTGGAGCCCGGTGTCGACCGGCTTGCCCATGCGTCGGGCTTCCCCGGTCTTGCCGTCGCGGACCACGACGTTGCCCACCGGCTTGCCGCCGACGAACGTGTACTCGGCCGAGGCGATCGTCGAGCCGTCGGGGGTGAAGGCGACCCGGCGGACGATCTTGGGGACGGGGACGCCGAATCGCTCGGTCCGAGTCGCCAGGTCCCAGACCCGGAGCGAGCCTTGATGGCCCGATGCCAGCGTCTTCCCGTCGGGGGTGATCGCTAACGCCCAGGCCGGCCCCAAGCCCCCGCCTCCGAGGATCGTCCGGCCGGGCCCCGACGCCGTCGGCTGCACCCTGGCCGTCGAGATCCGCCGGATCGTCACCACCGGCCGGCCCTCGCGGCGGATCGTCATGACCGGCTCGCGCGACGATCCTTCAGGCCGCTCGGGTTCGAGCCTCAGCCGCAATTCCTCGTCCCCGGGCCCGACAAGGACCAGGTCATCGCCATCGCCCCGGGCGGCGAGGTCGGGGGCGTCGATCTCGACCAGGAAGGTCCCCCGCCCGGTCTTGACCCGGGTGGTGTCGCCCCGGCTCGAATTGGCCAGGCCGGCCAGCAGGAGGGCCAGGGCCAGGGCAAACGCCGGCCCTCGATCGCTCGTCCGGGGACGCATGGCGAATCCTCCGAGATGGAGAAGACGGGATCGGCCGATTTCCGCGACCCGAGGGGAGCGGCCGGGCCATCGATCGTAGCCCGCGACCGGGGAATTGGAAGGGGCCAGGGGCGAATCCCGAAGAATCTCGTTGACAGACCCACGGGCCGGCGATATTTGTAGTCGTGCAACGCGACTCGTAACACTTCCGTGCCGGGACGGTGACCATGCCTCGCGAGGCCTCCGATAGCTTGACCGTCGCCGAGTGGAAGGTGATGAAGATCGTCTGGCGGCTCAAGAACTGCGCCGCGAGGGACGTCTACGAGGAGGTCGGCCGGGTCGACGGCTGGGCCCCGACCACGACCAAGACCGTCCTCCGCCGGCTGGTCGATAAGGGCCACCTGACCGCCACGCCGATCGGCACCAGCCACCTCTACCGCCCGGCCCGCCCGGCCTGGCGGTCGCTCGCCGGCGCGGCCGACACGCTCCTGAACAACACCCTGGAGGGGATGGACGGCAAGCTCCTGGCCTACATGGTCAAGAAGAGCAAGCTGACGCCCGAGGACCTCGCCCAGCTCCGGTCGCTGCTCGACGAGCACGCCCGGGCCGAGCCCGAAGGTCTCGAACCCGGGTCCGCAGCTCCGCAGGACGGGGAGGGCAAGCCATGAGCTGGGCGGACTCCCTCAACGCCTGGGGCGACGGCTGGGCGGCGTTCATGGGCCGGGCCCTGGTCGACTCCTCGGTGCTCCTGGTCGTCGTCGCCCTGATCTGGCTCCCGTTCCGGCGGCGGATCTCGGCTCATTTCGCCCACGGGCTGTTCCTGCTGGTGCTCCTGAAGCTGGCCGTGCCGATCCCCGCCGCCTGGCCCTCGTGGTCGGCCGACGGGCCGGCTCGGCGGGTCGCCTCGGGCCTCTCGGCCTGGGCGGCTCCCGAGCCCGTGACGACGCCACCGATCGAGGTCGACGGGCCGATCGTCGTCGTCGCCTCGACGCCCGAGCCGATCGTCGCCGCCGCGAGCTGGGCCCCCGAGCCGGCCACGCCGCCGGCCCGGCCCGACCCGCCGGCGCCCAGCCCGGCGAGGTCGCCGATGCCGTTGACCACCCGGGCGATCTTGATGCTCGCCTGGGCGGCCGGCTCGATCCTCCTGCTGGCCCGGTTCCTCCGATCGGTCGAGGCCACCCGGCGGCTGATCCGCGAGTCGCTCCCGGTGCCCCCGGGCTCCGGCTGGCTGCCGGTCGACCTGGAGGCGCTCCGGCGGACCGCGGGCGTCCGGCTCCCGGTCCGCTGGGTGGTGAGCCCCCGGGTCTCCTCGCCGGCCGTCGGCGGCCTGCTCAGGCCCACGATCGTGATGCCGCCCGACCTCGACGAGGGCCTCACGCCCAAGCAGCTCAACTGGATCCTCCTGCACGAGCTGGCCCACATCCGCCGGGGCGACCTCTGGGTCGTGGTCGTCCAGCGCGTCGTGGGGGCGGCCTTCTTCTTCCACCCGGCGGTCCACCTCGCCAACTGGGCGATCGACCAGCTCCGCGAGTATGCCTGCGACGACTCGGCCCTGGCCGCCGCCCACGCCTCCCGGCTCGCCTGCGGCGAGGGGTTCCTCGCCATCGTCGGCCGGACCGTGGACCACGCCTCCGCGCCGAGCCCGGCGCTCGGGCTGTTCGAGTCGAGGATGATGATCCACCGCCGACTCCTCCGGATCCTCGATGCCCGGCGGACCGTCCACGAGCGGCTCTCCCCCCTGGCCGCGTTCGGCCTGGTGGGGCTGGCCCTGGTCGCCCTCCCCTACGGCCACCCCCGAGGGGCGTCCGTCGACCCGGGCCCGGCCGCCACTGGCCCGAGCCCGCTCCGGTTGTTGGCGGCGGACGAGCCCCGCCAGTTCGCCGCCGGGGCGTCGTTCCTCCACGACGACCGGGCCGAGGCGGCCGGCAAGCCTCGGGCACCCGTGCTGGCCCTGGCCTGCTCGCCCGACGGCAAGACCCTGGCCTCGGCCGGCGAGGACTCGGCCGTCGTGCTCCGCGACCCCGCGACCGGGGCGGTCCGCGCCCGGCTCGGCGGCCACGTCGACGCCGTGACCTGCCTGGCCTACAGCCCCGACGGCTCGACGCTCGCCTCGGGCGGCTATGACCGCACGGTCCGGCTCAGGGACGGGGCGACCGGCCGCGAGCGGGCGGTCCTCCGGGGGCACACCCAGTGGGTCTTCGCCCTGGCCTTCAGCCCGGACGGGAGGCAAATCGCCTCGGCCGGCTCGGACCGGACGGTCCGGCTCTGGGATGTCGCTTCGGGCCGGCCCCTGGCCACGCTCGAAGGGCCGACCTCGGCCATCCGGGCCCTCGCCTTCAGCCCCGACGGCAAGTCCCTCGCCTCGGCCGGGGCCGACCGCGCGGCGAGCCTCTGGGACCTCGGCAAGGGCGGCCCGCCGACGGCCCTGCTCGGCCATCGCGGCACGGTCCGGGCCCTCGCCTTCGGCCCCGACGGCAAGTCCCTCGCCTCGGCCTCGGAGGATGGCGAGGTCAAGCTCTGGGACGTGGCCTCGGCCCGCGAGCGGGCCACCCTGACCGGGCACTCCGACATGGTCCTCGCCCTCGCCTTCTCCCCCTCGGGGGCGACGCTGGCCTCCGCCGGCCTCGACTCGAACATCAAGCTCTGGGACCCGGCCTCGGCCCGTGAGCGGGGGACCCTGCCCGGCCACTCGGACGGCGTGCCGGCGCTGGCCTTCGGGCCCGGGGCGCGCTGGCTCGCCTCGGCCGGATACGACGGGAGCGTCAACCTCTGGGAGGCCGCCGCGCCCTCGCTCGCCGCCTCGGCCACGCTCGCCTATCCCGGCGAGGCCCGGGGCGTCGCCTTCGGGCCCGACGGCCGGTCACTGCACGCGACCGGTTCGGCCGACGGCCTGGCCACCTACGACCCAGAAGCCGGCCTCCTCGTCGTCCGCGACCAGGACGACGGGGGGACCTCCCTGGCTGTCGCCACGGACGGCCGGACGGTCGCCCTCGGCGGCCCAGATGGGCGAATCCGCTTGGTGGACGCCTCGACCCGACGGGTCGGCGCGACCCTCGACGGCCACGAAGGCGAGGTCCGCGCCCTGGCCTTCGACCGACGAGGGCTCGCATTCGCGTCGGGCGGAGCCGACGGCCGTGTCATCCTCCGGGACGTCTCCTCGCGTTCGATCCTCCGGGAGATCCCGAGGCGAGGCGGGCCGGTCTCGTCGCTCGCGTTCTCGCCCGACGGCGGGACGCTAGCCGTCGTCGGCGGACGCAAGGCCTCCCTGTTCGACGTGGCCACGGGCGAAGATCGGGCCTCGCTGGGCGGGTCGGGGGCGGATGCCGAGGCGTCGGCGTTCTCGCCCGACGGCCGGACGGTCGCGACGGTCGGCCGGGGTGGGACGATCGCCCTGTTCGACGCCGCGACCGGCGCCGAGCGGTCGGCCTGGAGGCACCCCGACGGCCGAGGCGTCGCCTTCGGGCCCGACGGCCGGTTCCTGGCGACCGGGCACGGCGGCGGCGAGGTGATCCTCTGGGACGCCGGCTCGGGGGCCAGGCTGGCGACCTTGAAGGGGCACGGCGGCCCGATTACCGGGGTCGCCTTCGCGCCCGACGGCCGTTCGATCGCCTCGTCGGCGGTCGACCGGACGGTCCGGCTCTGGGACCTTGGCGCCCGGAGGCTTATGCCGAGGGCGAGCCTCGCGGGGACCTTGGGCTGCGTCGGCCCGGTGGCCGCCTCGCCGGACGGGCGGACCCTCGCCGTGGCCGAGGGCACCCACAACTCCTCGGGCCAGATCGCCCTCTGGGACCCGGCCGCCCGGCGGGTCCGGTCGACGCTCCCAGGCCATGAGCGGGGCGTCGTCTCGCTCGCGTTCTCGCCCGACGGCAAGGCCCTGGCTTCGAGCGGCCACGACCGATCGGTTCGGCTCTGGGACGCCGCGACGGGCGCCGATCGGGGCGAGTTCACCGCCACCGAGGCCGTTGCCCGGGTCGCGTTCTCGCCCGACGGGAAGGCCCTGGCGATCGGCTCCGAGGACGGGACCTTGATCCTCCGCGACCTCGAAGGGGGCTCGGAGACCGCCCGGGCCGAAGGGTTCCGGGGTGCGATCTATGCCCTGGCCTTCAGCCCTGACGGCCAGCGGATCGCCGCCGGCGGCGGTCGCGACCGCCGGGACAACCCTTCGGGCGAGGTGACCGTCTTCGATGCCCGGACCCTGGAGCCGGTGGCCGACCTCATCGGGCACGCCCGGTCGGTCCGCTCCCTGGCGTTCTCGGCCGACGGGGCGACCGTGGCCGCCGGCGGGGTCGACGCGACGGTCCGGACCTGGGACGCCGCCTCGGGCAAGCCTCGGCTGGCCCTCGGCGGTTTCCCCGACTGCGTCCGGGCCCTGGCGTTCTCGCCCGACGGCCTGGGCCTGGCGGTGGCGGGCCGGGGCGACGGCGTGGTCGCCTGGCTCGACGCCTCCACCGGCGCCGAGGTCGCCCGCCTGGTCGGCCACGCCGGGCCGGTCCCGGGCCTCTGCTTCTCCCCGGACGGCCGGACGCTGGCCACCGGGAGCCTCGATGCCACCGTCAAGCTGTGGGACGTGCCCGCCCCCCGGGCCGGCGCCGCCGGGCGCCCCGGGACCCTTCTCGCGAGGAGCCGGAAGCCATGATCGACCGCCGGACCGTGATCGGGATCGCCGTCGTCGCGGGCCTGGCCCTCGTCGCCGGGTCGTGGCCGGGGCCGTCGGCCAACGCGGCCGAGGCCGCGAACAAGGGGCCGGAGCCCTCGAAGTCGGCCCGGGAGGCGCAGGCCCTGGCCCGGAAGATCGACCGGCTCGTCGCCGAGAAGTGGGCCGAGGCCAGGGTCGAGCCGGCCGGCCCCGCCGACGACTCCGAGTACCTCCGCCGGGTCTCGCTCGACCTCGTCGGCAAGATCCCCACGGCGGCCGAGGCCCGCGAGTTCCTCGACGACACCTCGCTCGACAAGCGGGCCCGGCTGGTCGAGCGGCTCCTGGCCGGCCCATCGTACACCGCCAGGGCCACCGAACTCTGGCGCCAGCTCCTCCTGCCCGAGGCCGACACCGACACCCAGGCGCGCCTCGCCGCCCCGGCGTTCGAGGCCTGGCTCCGCAAGAAGGTCGTCGAGGATGCCGGCTACGACAAGATGGTCCGCGAGCTGCTGACCGCCAAGCTCGGCGCCCGGAGCACGGCCGCCAACCCCGCCAACGGGGCCAGGGCCGAGCCCTCGCCCGCCGGCTTCTTCATCGCCAAGGAAGGGAAGCCGGAGAACCTCGCCGCCGGGACCGCGCGGGTCTTCCTCGGCGTCCGGCTCGAATGCGCCCAGTGCCACAACCACCCGTTCGCGAAGTGGAAGCGCGAGGAGTTCTGGGGCCTGGCCGCCTTCTTCGCCGGCGTCTCCAAGCAAGGCCCCGACGACGGCTTCGGCGCGGTCCGGGAGGTCGCCAATCGCCGCGAGCTGGCCATCCCCGGGACCGATAAGGTCGTCAAGGCCGCCTTCCTCGACGGGGCCCCGCTCGCCTGGAAGGCCAAGGTCGAGGCCCGGGAAGTCCTGGCCGACTGGGTCACCTCGCCCAAGAATCCGTTCTTCGCCAAGGCCGCGGTCAACCGGGTCTGGGCCCGCTTCTTCGGCTCGGGCCTGGTCGACCCGGTCGACGACATGGGCGGCGACAGCGTCTCGACCCACCCCGAGCTGCTCGACATGCTGGCCGCCGAGTTCGTGGCCCACGACTACGAGCTGAAGTACCTGATCCGGGCCATCGCCGCCACCCGCGCCTACGGCCTGACCAGCGCCCTCGATCGCCCCGAGCCGACCCCGCCGGTCCTGTTCTCGGCCATGCCGGTCCGTGGGCTCTCCGCCGGCCAGCTATTCTCCAGCCTGGCCCAGGCGACCGGCCTCCGCGAGGCGCCGGCGAACATGTACGCGGGCGACGACGTCGGGGCCCGGGGGCGATTCCTCGAACTCTTCGCCAACCGCGACGAGAAGCCGACGGAGGTCCAGACCTCGATCCTCCAGGCCCTCACCCTGATGAACGGCGGGCTAGTCTCCGGGGCGACCAGCCTCGCGGCCGGCGACACCCTCGCCGCCATCGCCGAGGCCCCCTACCTCGACACCGCCGGCCGGGTCGAGGAGCTCTACCTGGCCGCCTTGACCCGAAAACCCCGGGCCGAGGAGTCCTCGCTTTTGGTCGAGTACGTCGAGAAGGCCGGGCCGGCCCCCGAAGCCCGCTCGGCCGCCCTGGCCGACGTCTTCTGGGCGCTCCTCAACGGCCCCGAGTTCAAGCACAACCACTGACCCATCCCGCGGACCCAACCCCGCACCCTCCCTCGCGCGACGGAGCAACGGCCATGGATCGATCGGATCGCGACAAGCCGGTTCTTTCGCGCCGCCAACTGATGCGGCTGGCGACGGCCGGGGTGGTCGGGGCCTCGGCCTCGGGCTGGATCGAGACGCTGGCGGCGGCGGCCTCGACCGACCCGAAGCGGCGGAAGTCGTGCATCCTGCTCTGGATGACCGGCGGCCCGAGCCAGGCCGACACCTTCGACCCCAAGCCCGGCCACGCCCACGGCGGCCCGTTCAAGGCGATCGAGACCGCCGCCCCCGGCGTCCGGATCTCCGAGCACCTGCCCAAGCTGGCCGGCCAGATGAAGGACATCGCCATCGTCCGGTCGATGAGCACCAAGGAGGGGGACCACGGCCGGGCGACGTTCAACCTCAGGACCGGCTACCAGCCGCAGGGGCCGATCCACTACCCGACCCTCGGCTCGCTCGTGGCCAAGGAGTTCGAGGACGACGGGGCCGAACTGCCCGGCTTCGTCAGCATCTCCCCTTATCGGGCGTTCAATCCGGCCGCGTTCAGCTCGGGCTTCCTCGGGCCGAAGTACGCCCCGCTGATCGTCGGCGAGTCGGGCGTCCTGGGCGGGCCGGGGGGCAACAAGGTCTCGCTCAAGGTGGACGACCTGGCCCCGCCGGGCGACGTCGGCCTCGCCCGGGCCGACGCCAGGCTCGGGCTCCGCGACGTGCTGGCCAAGGACTTCCTCGCCTCGCGTCCCGGGATCTCCCCGTCGAGCCACCAGGACGCCTACCGCCGGGCCGTGAAGATGATGAGGTCGCCGGCGGTCAAGGCGTTCGAGCTCGACGAGGAGCCGGCCGCGGTCCGCGACGCCTACGGCCGGAACGCCTTCGGCCAGGGGTGCCTGCTCGCCCGCCGGCTGGTCGAGCGGGGCGTCCCGTTCGTCGAGGTCACGCTCTCGGCCGCCGACGGCTCGATGGCCTTCGGCTGGGACACCCACCAGAAGAACTTCGACGCGGTCGAGAAGCTCAGCCAGGTCCTAGACCCGGCCTGGGCCACCTTGATGACCGACCTCCGCTCGCGAGGCCTGCTCGACTCGACCTTGATCGTCTGGATGGGCGAGTTCGGCCGGACCCCCAAGATCAACAAGGACGCCGGCCGCGACCACTTCCCCGCCGCCTGGACCACCGTCCTCGCCGGCGGCGGGATCAAGGGCGGCCAGGCCGTCGGCGACACCGGCCCCGACGGGATGGCCGTGAAGGACCGGCCCGTCACCGTGCCCGACCTCCTGGCCACCGTCTGCGAGTCCCTGGGGATCGACCCGAGCAACCAGAACATCTCCGACGTCGGCCGGCCGATCCGGATCGTCGACACCAAGGCCAAGGCCATCCGGGAGGTCCTGGGATGAGACACCGCCGCAAGCTCCTCGTCCTCCTGGCGGCTCTCGCCCCTCCCGCCTTCGCGGCCGATGCCCCGGTCCCGCCCAGGGCCGACGGCCCCGACTCGGTGCAGGACCTGGTCTTCCTCGGCGAGAATCGGCCGATCTTCCTCAGGCTCCGCGTGGCCGTCGGCCCCCGGGGGTTCCGGGCCGCCTGGATGGACTCGGTCAAGGCGATGCACGCATTCCTCGACCGCGACGGCAACGGCTCGGTCTCGAAGGAGGAGGCCGATCGCGGTGCCCTGGCCACCCTCGTCCGCCTGGCCAACGGCGGGGCCACCGCCATGCCCCGGGGGGATCTCGACGTCCGACCCAAGGACGGCGTCGTCTCGATCGACGAGCTGACCGACGCCTTGCGGACCGCCCTCGGCCCGTTCCGGGTCCAGGACGGCAAGATCGCCGCCGCCAAGACCGACGACCTCTTCGAGCACCTTGACGTCGACAAAGACGGCAAGCTCGCCAGGGCCGAGCTGGCCCAGGCCGCCGAGACTCTCCACAAGCTCGACCTCGACGAGGACGAGCTGATCGACGGGGCCGAGGTCGTCCCCTTCACCGACCCCTCGGCCATGCAGGCGGAGGACATGCCGGGCCGGAGGGGCCGCCTCGCCGCCGTCTCCCCCGTCCTGGAGCTGACCCCCGACGAGCCCTCGCTCCGGCCGGTCCGGGGCCTCCTCAAGAAGTACGACAAGCCGGCCGACCGGCGTGGCGGCGGGGGGGACAACAAGCTGACGGTCGCCGAGTTCGCCATCGCCCCCAAGGACTTCGCCGGGGCCGACGCCGACTCCGACGGCGCCCTCGACACCGAGGAGCTTCGCCGGTTCTTGGCCCGGGTCGCCCCCGACATCGAGCTCGACGTCGCCCTCTCGCCCGACGCCTCCGGCACCGCCAAGGTCGCCCTCCGGGCCGGCGGCCGGCCCCTCCCGCCCTGGGCCAAGGTCAAGCAACTCGGCGCCGGGGACGTCGAGATCACCGCCGACGAGGTCCGCCTCGACGTCCACGTCGACGACGGGCTCGATGCCGCCGCCGCGGCCCGCCGCTCGTTCAACGCCCAGTTCTCCGCGGCCGACACCGACAACAACGGCTACGTCGAGAAATCCGAGCTGACCAAGGACAAGGACCACCCCTCGCCGCTGATCGGCCTCTTCGACCTCCTCGACCGCGACGGCGACGGCAAGCTCTACCTCAAGGAGGTGGACGACTTCGTCGACCGCCAGGCGGAGGCCGCCCGGAACCGGATGGTCCTGACCGCCTCCGACCTGGGCCGGGCGATTTTCTCGATCCTCGACCTCAACCGCGACCTCCGCCTGGGCAACCGCGAGGTCCGGGGGACCCTCGGCCGGGTCGCCTCCTGGGACCGCGACGGCGACGGCCGGATCACCGCCGACGAGATCCCCCACCACTACCAGCTCAACCTGGCCCGGGGGCAGCTCGCCGCGGCCGGAGGCCAGAACCTCGCCGTCGCCCGCCCGATGAGCCCCGCCCCGGACGCCGAGCCGGCCGCCTCCGGGCCGTCCTGGTTCCGCCGGATGGACCGGAACCGCGACGGCGACGTCTCGGCCCGCGAGTTCCGCGGCCCCCGTGCCCAGTTCGACCGCCTCGACCGCGACAAGGACGGCCTGATCGACCCCGCCGAGGCCGGGACCGCCCCGACGACCACCGCTTCGGCCGCCCCGAAGCCCGGCCCGAAGTGAGGCCCGGATGGAGCCTCCCCCGCCGTGGAAGTGTCCCTTGATCCGTATCGAAAGATCAACGCCCCCCGGCGGCCTGCTCGACATCCTCAACCTTGGTGAGCTGGCTGACGGGGCAGGGCGAGAAGGTTCCCTGATGCTTGATGATCACCATCCCATCGCTGGTCTCGCCCGAGCCGGCGACGACTTCGACTTGACGCTTTGATCGTGGTTCGGTCCAGATGAGCCGATCGCCCTTCTTGATCCGAAAAAGGGCCTCGAACTCCCCTTCCTCCCGGATGACGCCGTCGTTGATGAGCGTGTTGCGGACGCTGAGGAGGTCGATGGGGCGGACGGCATCATCGCCCTTGAGCTTGGGCAGCATGATGATTAGTGATCGCTCGTGGTGGGAGAAGACGATCTCACCACCCTCGATGGTCCGGGCTTCATAGCCGAAGGTCCCCAGGGCCCTTCCGAGCTTCGCGTAGGAAATTCTCGATTGCCTATTCGCCATGAGCAATATACCCCTTCCTTCGGGCGATGATCGCGGACTTCAGGCTGCGAGCACGGTCGACGGTCGCTTCGGTGAACACGTTGGCTACCGGAACCCGGATGTTGACCGACTTGGTGTCCGCTCCGGGCTGATTCTTCGGATCGGAGAAATATTCGGCGATGTCCACCCAGAACGCCCGGTTCTGGGTCGCTCCATAGAGGATCAGGAAGACGGGCATAATCTCCCCAGTCCAAAGATTGTAGTGTTTCATCGATATGTTGTAAGATACGAACGAGCCTTTCTTGACGTAATCGAAATCGTCGCTCGCCTTGAGTTGGATGCGGATGTCGCCGCTCTCCGCGTAGCCCTGGGCATCGAAAGTGGTCACGAACATGTCGTAGCCGTAATCGGCACCAGACCGGGCGATGACATGCCCCTTGTCGATGAAGAATTTCTCGATGAAGTTGTAACTTTTCGACTCGTTAATGTGTTCTTTGGTGCGTTGAGGTCGTAGCTTGTCCGCCTTCGCCACTCGCGGACCCTTCGCGGGATGGGGTATCTCAACACCAATGCGAGTCGCGATGCGGCCGATGTCCGATGAAGCGTGAGGCCGAGCGGCGAGGCTAGGGACCCCGGCAGCGACAATCGATCTCTCGGGGCACCGCCGGATCTTCGCACGACCGGCCGCATTCGACAAGGGGCTCATGGAGATCCGGCCGGGGACGAGACAACCTGACTTCGTTCGATCAGGAACGAGGGCGGCGGATCATGTCGATGATCGTCCCGATTAGGGCACCCGAGCCCGCACCGAGGCAAATCCAAAATAGGACGGCTTCCTTGGAACCCGTATAGTTGCCCGGGACGAACGCCCCTATCGTCACGAGACCGAGCATGGTCCCCAGGAAGCCTCCACTCGGTCGTTTCATGCCAGGCCGATCCGCCGTCGCCAGACCCATTCCACGGTCAGCAGCCCGATCAGGAGCGAGATCAGCCACCACCGGCTCCAGGCGGGCATGGCCTTGATCTCGGGGGGGCCGACGGCGACGGGGAGCCTGGCGAGGACGGCGGCGAGGTCGGCGGCGTTGCGGAGGACCGAGCCGCCCGACTCCTTGGCGACTCGCTTGAGGAGGTCGTGGTCGGGCAGGGGGTTCTGCTGCTCGGAGGGGTCGTCGAGGACCTGGACGTCGAGGGCCGTGCTGTCGACCTGGGTGTTGTTCTCGTAGGCGGTCAGCTCGATCCGGAGCCCCTGGGTGAGCGAGACGCCGGTCGGCAGGTCCTTGCCCTCGGCGATCGGGAGGTTCGCGGCGTAGGACTTCTCGGCGACGAGCTTGGAGAGGTCGAACTCCTCGCCCCACGGGAGCAGCGGGGCCCGGGCGTCGGCCGGGGCCAGCCCGGGCCCCGGCTTGCGGAGCGGGGAGTTGTCCGAGGTGCTCTCGGCCGCCGACTTCGGCTCGACCGAGACGGCCACCCGGTAGTCGAGCGTCGGGGCGGCGTTCTCGTCGAAGGCCCGGGCCCTCAACTTGATCGGCTCGCCGGGCCGGTAGAGCCGCTTGTCGGTCTCGGCCAGGAGCCGGCGGCGGCCGATCGAGGAGTTCTCGGTCAGCCAGTAGATCGCGTTCCGCCAGAACTTCTTGTAGTACCGGGCATCCCCCTGGCCCCAGGACTGGGTGAACTCGGGGGCGAAGCGGCGGGTGATCCCGGGGGACAGGGCCATCGTCCGCCCCCGGCCGAAGGGCTGGACCGCGATCGCCGGGGAGCCCTCGGGCGACCCGAGGTTGGACCTGGCCAGGACCTCGGCGTTGGGCTTGGCCGGGCCGAGGCGGTTGCGGCCGACGAAGCCGGGCAGGGTCTTGAGCAGGGCCCGGTTCTGCTCGTCGTCGGCGACGATGTGCCAGAGCGGGTGGATCGCCCCGTCTGCGGCCGGCACCAGAGCGACGGGCGACCCCTCCCAGTCGGCGGCCGGCTCGACCTCGACCGGGAGCATCCGGGCGACCGGGGTGTCGGCCCACCGGCCCGAGCCGAACGAGTTGGGGCCGCCGACCATGCAGAGCCCCCCCCCTCGGCGGCCGATCCACTCCTCGACCCAGCCCATGTGCTTCTCGTCGAAGACGTCGCGGGGGACGTTGCTGAGGATGATGGCGTCGTAGGCGAACAGCTCCGAGGGGGTCTCGGGCAACCCTCGCGATCGGTCGTCGCTCCGGGCGATCGCCGAGAAGTCGCCGTCGGGCCCGGACGAGACGATCGCGGTGCACTCGACGTCGGGGTCTTCCATCAGGGCCTTCTGGAGCGACGAGTAGGCGCCCTGGACCTCGCTACCGCCGAGGCCGAACCTCCCCTTCTTGGCGATGAACCGCTCGTTCGACCCTTCGAGGTAGAGGACGCGGATCTTGGTGTGGTCGATGGCCACGTCGGCGGCGAAGGTGTTGTTGTCGAGCGACACCTCGCCCGGTTGGGGCGCGACGACCGCGGCGATCCGCCGGTCCTCCTCGCCCGACTCGAAGGTGAGCGTGTAGCTGGCGAGGCCGTCGGCGAGGACGATCGGGGCCCGGCCCAGGATCGCGCCGGGGTGGCCGTCGGGCTCGACCGCGGCGAGCTTCACCTCGGCCCGCCGCCCCTTGTAGCCGTAGCTCCTGAGGAAGACCTGGACCGGGACCCGGGTGGATTTGCGGACGAGGTTGGGTGCGACGAGGCTGACGATGGCCACGTCGCCGCCGACGTCCTCGTCGCCGGCCGGGACGACGTGGATCGGGACCTTCATCCGGCCGTAACCCCGGGCGATCGCCCCGGCCCGCTCGCCGTCGCGGGCCCTGCCGTCGGAGAAGACCACCACCGCCAGCGGGGGAGACTGGCCGAACCGGCCGGCCAGGGTTTCGAGCGAGGCGGTGAGCAAGGTGTCGGGGTCGGTCGGGGCCGGGGGCGGCTCGGCCGGGCTCGCCGCCTGGGCGGTCCCCGGCGCAGGGCTGGGCATCGGCCCGGGCTCGCGCCCGAGCGGGCCCTCGATCGCCGCCAGCCGGGAGCCGAACCGGAAGACGGCGACCTCGGGGCCGACGACCCCCGTCCGACCGGCCCCGGCGTCGCGGATCGTGGCGACGACCTGATCCCAGCGGGTCCGCCCCCCCTGGCCGAGGGCCATGCTCTGCGAGGTGTCGAGCAGGTAGCTGACCCTCGGCCGCTCGACGGCCCCCGGCGTCTCCTCGACCCGGACCGGGTTGAGAAGGATCAGGGCGAGGATCGCGAGGATCGCAACGCGGATCAGCCAGAGGCCCCGCCTCCGCGCCGGCCCGAGCGGCCCGCCGGCCGCCTTGCGGAGCAAAACGAACCCAAGCACCGCCACGGCGGCCAGGGCCAGCAGCAGGCCGAGCGAGATGGGCGGTGCCCAGCGGATCGTCGTGGTGGTGATCGTCATGGTCGTGGTCTTCGGCTCCGCCGCGTGCCCGAGGTGGGCACGTCGGGCTAAGGGTCATCGGTCCCGGGCCCTTGGATGTCGTGGTCGATCGAGCCGGCCCGGCGGGCGACGATGGCTGTCCCGCCCCCCGCCGGGCCGCTCGGCGATCACTTGGCCTTGCTGCCGCCCCGCGAGATCACCTCGTAGTAGCGTTCGACCAGCTCGCGGAACTCCGGGGGCGTGGCCTCATCGCGGGCCGATGCCAGGTCCTTGAGGATCAGCTCCTGGACGCGGTCCTTGATCTGGATCGTGACGGCCCCGACGGCGGCGATGGTCTGCGCGGTCGCCACCAGCCGGTGGCCCCGCTCGTCCCAATGCCAGCCGCCGCCGACCCGGAGGGCATCGCCCAGCGCGTCGGCCCCGTCGATCCCCGCCTTCTCCAGGTCCCGGGCGAGGGCGGCGGCGTCGCGACGCCAGGCGGCGACCTCGCCCTCGGTCTTCGCGGTCGCGAGCCGGGCGTTCAGCTCGGCGAGTCGGCGGTCGAGCTCGACCATCGCGGCCAGCTCGGGGGCGACGACCCCCCGGTGGATCAGCTCCAGGGACTGGGCGAGGGCCTCCAGCCTGGCGGCGACCTCGCGGGCCTCGCGGCCGACCTCGGCGTCCTTGCCGGCGACCCGGAGCTCGCCCATCCGGCCGGTCGCCTCGATGACCTCCGCGACGGTCCCGGCGTCGAGGATCTCGCGGACGGCGCCGGAGGACTTGCCGTCGCCCCGCTTGTCGACCTGCTGGAGCCAGGCTTCGAGCGTCCGGGCCATCTCGGCCATCCGGTCCACCTGCTCCGCCTCGGTCAAGCCGGCCCAGGAGCCCGGGCCTCGGCGATCGCCCGGGCCCGGTATCGGACCTCGGCCCTTGCCATCGCCCTTGCCTTCGCCATCCTCCCCGCCCTTGCCGTCGGGCCCTTTGCCCCCTTCGCCCTTGGGCTGGTCGCCTCCGCCCGCCTTGCCGGCCCCCTCGTTCTTGTCCTTGGGAGCACCAGCGCCTCCCTCGCCCTTCTTCGGGACCTCGCCCTTGGGGCCCGAGCCGGGCTGGTCGGGCGGGGAACCGGCGGGGGACGCCGGATCGGCCCCCTTGCGGTCGGCCAGCTCGGCCTCGCGGCGGGCCAATTCCTCGGCGAGGTCGCGGGCCATGGCGAGCTGGTCGGCGGCCTCGCGGGCGATCTCGCCCTTGACCTGGCGGGCGACCTCGTGGAGCATGCCCGCGCCGGCCTTGGTGGCGTCGGTCGCCTCCTTGGTGTTACCCCGGGACACGGCCCCGGATGCCTGCTCGACCTTCTCGGCCGCCCTGGCGATCCGGGCCTTGGCGAGGTCGGAGGCCACTTCCAGCCGCTTGAGCTTCTCCTCCAGGTCGCGCACCTCGTCGGCGATCTCGCGCTGCTTGTCGCCGAGGGCACGGCGGTCGAGCCGCTTCGAATCCCCCGGGTCGCCTTCGCCCTCATCGCCCTGGCCCGACCCTGGCATGTTCCCCTTCGGGCCCTTGCCTTGCTCGCCTTTCGGCCCGTCCTGGCCTTTGGCATTCGCCTTGGCGTCGGCGGCATCCTTCGCTTCCTTGGGCTCGCCTTCCTTCTTCGGGGCTTCCTTGGGCTCTCCCTTCTCGGCTTCCTTCCCTTCGGGCGAGGGATTCGGCGCGGGGTCGGGGCTGCGCAGGTTGGCGGCGAGGGTGGCGTAGACGAAGTCTTCCTCGTCGGCGAGGGCTTCGAGGCGTTGCGCGATCTCCTCGGCTTCCTGGTCCTTGCCCTTGGGCTTGCGGATCTTCTGGGCCTGCTTCCGGTCGAAGGTCCTGAGCCGGGCGGCGAGGGCGGGGTCGATGCCGATGAGGAGGACCAGCTCGCGGCGGGCGGCGACGAGCTGCCGGTGCGCCTCGGCCATCGCGGGCGGGGCCTCGGCGTTCCGCGAGCGGTCGAGCGCGTCCATCGACGCCTGCATGGCGTCGATGGCCTTGTGGAGCGCATCGACCCGGGCGTCGGCCAGGGCCTCGATCCCCTCGGTGAACTCCTTGGTCAGGGTCAGGAGCGA
>JAABUQ010006069.1_pt1 | contig 18651 bp, 18 predicted proteins | sample 5560001 | NCBI WGS metagenome assembly JAABUQ01 (sample SAMN10711888, study PRJNA513371) | rock metagenome | isolation source: Antarctica rocks | place: Antarctica: Victoria Land, Finger Mt nord | collected 2015-12-18
CGTGAAACGATTGGTCGGATCGTACGGCCCGACGAGCAGACCGGGGCGCACGACGAGCGCGCGATCGTCGAAGACCGCGCGTACGACGTCTTCGGCGCGACGTTTCGAGGGCCCGTAGTTGCGCGGATCGTCATCGGGGAACGCCGGGTCGCGCGGGACGTACGGCGCGACGGTATCGCCCATGGTTTCGCTCGTCGCATCGTAGACGGAGATCGACGAGGTGAAGCAGTAGCGTCCAGCGCGCGCGAGATGCGCGCACGATGCCGCGACGATCGCGGGCACGTAGCCGCTCGTGTCGATCACGGCGTCCCACCCGTCCCGGGGGATCGCGCCGAGATCGCCATCGCGGTCGCCGATGAGCCGTTGCACGCCCGCGAGATCGTCGAACGGCATGCGTCCGCGCGTGAAGGTCGCCGCCGTATGCCCACGATCGACGAGACATCGAACGAGATGCCGCCCGAGAAACGTCGTCCCGCCCAGAACGAGCGCGTTCATCGCGATGCGCGCGAAGATGTCTCGCGTGCGCGGCGGAGGCCCGCTTCGCGGGCGTAGCGTGAGATCGTTTCGCGACGGTGTCCGGTTTCCGCCTCGATTGCACGGAGCGACCGGCCCTCCCGAACGCGTTCGAGAATGCGGTTGCGCTGCGCTTCCGTCAGCGAGTTGCGCGCGAGAACGTCATGCATGAGGCCTCGCTTCGCGTGGTACGCGCGCGACCCCGCAGATGCGTGGCCGCTTTTGAAGCGGACAAAGGTAAGTTAACAGAGCGAATCTGCTGACGATGATGAAACAAACCCGCCAAAGCCGGAATGCCGTGTTTTTCTAGGCGCGTCGACGCCCAGGCGGTCAATGATATCCGGGAAATATCGGCTTGGTCAACGCCCGAGGCTTCAGCCGCAGCTTCCTGCGTTAGTTTTCTGCGAGTTATGACATCGTCGTCGCAAAGCCGGTACTCCGGGACACGGTGGCAAACTGCTCACGGAACCGCGGTCGGCGGTAATCACAAGGGGCGTTTCGAGCTGCAAGGGTTCGAAGCGCTCCGTCACACTGGCTATTGCAACGCACGAAAGAACGCTGATGCTCTCAGTCCCAGCGGTTGTCGGCGCGGATGTAGCGCCGCGCGACCGCGACGCTCTTCCAACGGCCGTGCTTCATAATCGCGGCTCTTCCCCGAAGCGGCCGCGCGCGGCCGCCGTCGCGAAGAGTAGTGTGACCCTCCTTAATTCTGAGTAAGGCTTGCGACCGCAGAGGCGACGAGTGATTGTGAAAACCGCGGTCCACGAAGTTGGAGTTCGAATAGCGGCAATTGGTTGATCCACTCTCGAACGAGAAAACCGAGCGGAATTGTGCGCCGCGGCTGAAGCCGTTATGGGTCGGCTGACTTAGCATTCGATATGGTCACCGTCTAGTTTGCAAGGTATTGAATATCATGGCGAAGTGGATGCTTATCGTGGGTTGGATCGCGCTGGTGGTCAATGGAGCGACCAACGGGCTTGCGTTCGTCTCGGCAACGCGTAACTCGATCGGATTTCACGCGTTAAACTTCACTGCTATCGTTCTTGGCGGGATCACGGTCGTCATGCAGCTCCGCGATAGGGCAGCTGGAAGGAACTCCAAGTGGGCGGCGATGATTGCTTTCGCAGTGTTACTCGTCGGACTGGCCGCCAGCTGGATCGTCATGGCGCACTTGATTTAGTAACCTTCGCCATGTTCGCCAAGAAAAAAAGCCGACGGTCGATCGATCTGGACGGTCCCGAGGAGGCGAAAATTTCTTAACGAGTACCTGAACAGTATCGTTGTCGGGGCTGCCGGCTTGGCCTCGACAGAATATAAGACGCGGACAACTATCACGGAGCATAGATTATTTCTTAGGTTATATAACTCCAGCTGTTGCGCCGGATAGCACCGTAACGGCTGACCCAACGTTCGCACTGGTATGTAATGCGTTACGAAAGATTTTACCAAACGTAAACAGCTGGTACGGACTGGGTTTGCGCGAGTGGAATGAAGCTTAGCCGCAACGAGCGCATATCCAAGACTGTAAGCTCTTGCGAAGGGCCTTTGAAATCTGCCGTGGATACGTTTGCTACGAATAAACGACCATGGCGTACTCGCGTGTCGCTGCAGAACGCGGTTCGCGGGTTCTCAATTGTTGCAGTACCGCAATCGGGAGTCTAGAACATAGATGGTTTGCCCTTGGTCGGCCGGATGATCAGCGAAAAGCAGCAGGTTGCGGTCTACGCGCGTGATTTTCTGCGGAACTCCGGCGAAGGACTGCGACGTTAGGCTCGCTCCGGTGGTACGGTTAATGGTAACCACAACTGACTGCCGCCTTGATTAAGGGCGACGGCTAGCAAGTCATCGATCGCGGCGACGTCAACCGGTAATGCGTCTGAGTCTAAAACCGCACGCCAAGCGTCCTGCTGGCCCAGATGCGCCCGCCGCGCCGGAGCCGCATCGTCTTCTCCGGACAAAGCCGCGTCATCGCGCTCGAGGTCGAGGGTCGCACCGGCTGTCAGCCATCGGCTTTCCGCGACGCGACGGGCGAAGCGCCCTCCACGAATGCCGCGCCCGCCTCATATGACACGTAGCCCGCGATGCTATAGCCGTCGGCGAGCGCGGCTTCCGCCCCCGCGAGGACGCCCGGCGACATCCGCCGGTGCGAACGCTTCGAGACACGCGCGCGGGTCCATCGCCGGCTCGTTCGCTCCCGAGGTTCCCCGCGCTTGCGCGGGCAACGTCAGGCGGCCATGTCCTACGTCTACACGATGCAACGCGTCGGCAAAACCGTGCCGCCCAAAAAGTACATCCTCCGCGATATCTCGCTCAGCTTTTTCCCCGGTGCGAAGATCGGTATTCTCGGGACGAACGGTTCGGGGAAGTCGACGCTCCTACGCATCATGGCGGGCGTCGATACCGAATTCGATGGCGAAGCGAAGGCGCAGAACAACCTGACGATCGGCTATCTCGAGCAAGAACCGAAGCTCGATCCCGAAGCGACCGTGCGCGAAGTAGTAGAAGAAGCGCTCGGACACGTGCTCGCAGCGCGCAAGCGGCTGGAGCAGGTCTACGCGGCCTACGGCGATCCCGACGCCGATTTCGATAAGCTCGCAAAAGAACAAGAGCGGCTCGAAGCCGATATCTTCGCCGCCGACGGCGATTCGCTCGATCAGCAGCTCGAGATCGCGGCCGACGCGCTCCGCTTACCGCCGTGGGATGCGAAGATCGGCCCGCTCTCGGGCGGTGAGAAACGGCGCGTGGCGCTGTGCCGGCTGTTGCTTTCCAAGCCGGGCATGCTGCTCTTGGACGAACCGACCAATCACCTCGATGCGGAAAGCGTCGACTGGCTCGAAAAATATTTGCAGGCGTTTCCCGGTACCGTGGTCGCCGTGACGCACGATCGCTACTTCCTCGATAACGCGGCGGAATGGATTCTCGAACTGGATCGCGGCCGCGGTATCCCGTTCAAGGGCAACTACAGTTCGTGGCTCGGGCAGAAACAAGAGCGGCTCGCGCAAGAAGAAAAAGAAGAATCCGCGCGGCAGAAGGCGCTCAAAAAAGAGCTCGAGTGGGTCCGCACCAACACCAAGGGCCAGCAGTCGAAAAATAAAACGCGTATGGCGCGGTTCGAAGAACTTTCGAGCTACGAATATCAGAAGACAAACGAAACGCAAGAGATCTTCGTGCCGGTCGCAGGCCGTCTTGGTTCGAAAGTCATCGAGTTCAAGAACGTCACGAAGAGCTACGGCGACCGCGTGCTGATGGAAAACGTGAGCTTCGTGATCCCCGCGGGCGCGATCGTCGGTATCATCGGCCCCAACGGTGCGGGTAAATCGACGATGTTTCGCATGCTCGCCGGGAGCGAGCATCCCGATTCTGGTGAGATCGTGATCGGGCCGACGGTCAACATGGCCGTGGTCGATCAATCGCGCGAATCGCTCGACGACACGAAGACCGTGTGGGAAGCGATCAGCGGCGGCCGCGATTACATCATGGTAGGCAAGTTCGAGATGCCGTCGCGTCAGTATCTCGGGCGCTTCAACTTCAAGGGTCCCGACCAGCAGAAACTCGTCGGAGCGCTTTCCGGCGGCGAACGCGGCCGGCTCCACATGGCGAAAACGCTGCTCGCCGGCGCGAACGTGTTGCTGCTCGACGAACCGTCCAACGACCTCGACGTCGAAACGCTGCGCGCCCTCGAAGACGGGCTCTCGGAGTTCGCCGGCACGGTCATGGTCGTCAGCCACGATCGCTGGTTCCTCGACCGCATCGCCACGCACATCATCGCCTTCGAAGGCGATTCGAACGTGTACTACTTCGATGGCAACTACACCGAGTACGAAGCCAACAAACGCATGCGCTTGGGTGAAGAAGCCGCGAAGCCGCACCGCATCAAGTACAAACCGCTTACAATCAAATGATAGCCAAAGTGCCCGCATGACCGCGCGCCGTATGCTGTTTCTTTTTGCCTTGCTGGTTCTGGTCGCATCGCAGGGCGATCGCGCGCTCGGCGCGGAGGCCGCAAGTGCGCCCGGCGGCATCTCTCCGTACGAGTCCTTCGTCAAGGGCGCGACGCCGCAGCGCGGGCTCTTCACCATCTGGCACAAAGACGGCAAAGTCTACCTCGAACTCGCGGCAAATCAACTCGAGCGCGAATTCGTGCAGACGATCGTGCCGGCGACGGGCGCGGGCGGTCAGGGCGTCGTGTACGGCAATACCGATCACCTCCCGACCGAACTCGTGCGCTTCGAACGAGCGGGAAACAATCTCGCGATCGTGTGGCCGAGTCCGTCGTTCATCGCCCCGCACGCACCCGCCGCGCAACGTGCGATCGCCGGGAATTTCCCGCGCACGATCGTCGGCCTCGCGCCGATTGCTGCGATCGATGGGAAGACGGGTGCCGTCGTCATCGATGCCGCGCCGTTCCTGGACGATCAACTCAATCTCAAGGCCGTGCTCAAAGCAAACCTGCACGACGCACCCAAAGCCGAGCCATACGCGTTGGATAAAGAACGCACGTACTTCGGCGCGACCAAGGCGTTTCCGAAAAATATCGTGTTACACGCGATGCAGGCATGGTCGTCGGACGATCAGCGTCTCGGCGATAGTCTGCCCGACCCGCGGCACCTCTTGCTCGACGTCGCTTACAATATCGCCGAGCCCCCGGGATCGCCGGACTACGTGCCGCGCTACGCCGACGACCGCGTCGGAATCTACGACGACATCTACCTGACCTTCGACAACGACGAAGTGCTCTCGCGCAAGCTGCGCTACATCGTCCGCTGGAATCTGCGTCCCTCCGACCCGAGCAAACCGCTCTCGCCCGCGACGCATCCGATGGTATTCTATATGAGCAATACGATTCCACAGCGGTATCGCCCGGCGATCCGCGCGGGCGTCCTCAAGTGGAACCTCGCTTTCGAAAAACTCGGCATCAGCGACGCACTTCAGGTTCGCGATCAACCCGACGATCCGAATTGGGACATCGAAGACATCCGCTACAACGTCTTACGCTGGGTTCCCGAGTATCGCGCGAGCTTCGGTGCCGATTCGCAGACGCTCTACGATCCGCGCACGGGCGAAGAGTTTCGCACGGGGATACTCATCTCGGCCGACGTGCCGTCGGGAACGTTGCGTGAATGGACGCACGTCGTCGATCCCGTGCGCTACGGCCGCGCGACCGATCCGATGCCGCAGAAGTTTCTCGACGACGCGTGGATGTCGGTCATCCTGCACGAGACGGGCCACAACTTGGGCATGCAGCACAATTTCATCGGCTCGCGCGCGTATACGGCAAAAGAACTTCAGGACAAGACGTTCACTGCGGCACACGGCATCGCATCGACCGTCATGGAGTACGCGCCGACCAATCTGTGGCCACGCCGCTACGCGCAGGGCGACTACTCGCAAACGACGCTCGGCCCGTACGATTACTACGCGATGAAGTGGGCTTACGGCACGGTTCCGGGTGCCAAGACGCCCGAAGACGAGATACCGACGCTCGCGAGCTGGGCCTCGGCGTGGAGCGATCCGAACTACCGTTACGCCTCCGATGAAGACGTGAGTTGGGAAAACGGTCACGCTTCCGATCCGCGCGTCGAACAGGGCATCCTCACGAACGATCCGATCGCCTGGTGCGACGTGCAACTGAAGATGGACCGCGATTTGCTCGGCCAACTCGGCGTCTATTTCCCACGTCCCGGCGGCGCGTTCGAGGAGACGAGCGACGCGTTCGGCGATGTGCTGCGCCGCTATCGCGCGTGCGCCGAGATGCCGACGCACTATATCGGCGGCCAATTCGTCTCGCGCGCGCACCGCGGCGATCCGCGTGCCGAAGCACCGATCGTGCCGGTGTCGTTCGACGAGCAGAAGCGCGCGTTCGGACTGCTCGATCGGTATCTTTTCGCAGCAGACGCGTTCCGGTTCTCGCCGCAAACGCTTTCATCGCTCGGATATAGCGAGTGGGCCGGATACGGGTACGTCGCACTCGAGGGCTACGGCAATCTCCCGGCATTCGCTTACGCCCCGCCGGAGCGTCATGACGTTCCGGTCGCCGCGCAGATTGCCGCGATGCAAACGGCGGCGATCCGGCAGATGTTCCTCCCGATCGTGCTCGCGCGCATCGCCGACGGCCCCTCGGAGACGCGGTCCGGGCACGCAATGCATCTGGCCGATCTCTTCGACTGGATGCATCGCAGCGTCTATGCGGAGTTACGCGACGGCGGGGCCACGAGCGTCACCCGCCTGCGCCGCACGCTGCAGCAACGCTACCTCGATACGCTCGTCATGCTCGCGACCAAACCCGAAGCCGGCACGCCCGACGACGCGCGTTCGCTCGCGCGCACGGAGTTGGTCTCGCTGCAGCGCGAGTCGGCGCGCGCGGGCCGCACCGCTGGACTCGATCGCGAAACGAGAGCCCAGCTCGAAGAGCTGCATGCGCGTGCGACCGAGGCGCTGCATGTCGAGCGCGGCGAGCGCACGTGATCGCGACCGAACGCACGCATCGCGGCGCGGCGTTCGGACTCGTGTTTGCGGACCTCGCGGCGCGCGTCGCGGGCCGCACGGGTCCCGCGGGTCGGCCACTTTGCACGTGGTGCGAGAACGAAGTCGCACCGCGCCGCCGCGTCTGGTGTAGCGATCGATGCGCGAACGCCTATTGGGATAGCGCGACGTGGCGCGGTCTGCGATCGGCCGTCGCGCGGCGTGACCGCGGCGTGTGCCGCGTGTGCCGCGTCGATTGTCGCGCGTTACGCCGCGCCTACGCGGCGTTGCCGCCGAAAGGGCGCGCGGCGTTCGCCGAGCGCTACGACATCCCCAAGCGTCGACTGCATAAGACGTGGTGGGATGCCGACCACATCGTGCCGATCGCCGAAGGCGGCCGGAACGCCCTCATCAATCTGCGCACGCTCTGCATTCGCTGTCACAAGGCCGAGACGCACGCACTCGCCACGCGGCGTGGGATCGCGCGCCGCGCTGGCGACGCGTGGCCGGATTTGCTCGCGCAGGCGAACGCCTTACTCGATCGGGTCGAGATCGCGCAGTCTGGCTAGGCGTTTGCCTTCGCCGTGACAGCGCCCGCCGCGAATCCGCCCGCCGTGTAGAGCGCCACCGTCAAGAGCGCCGTCGTGAGGCTGCGCGACGTCGTCTGCGTGGCGAGGCCTAGCGGTCGCGGAAGGACGACGGCGCCGACGCCGGCGACGACGCCGAGCGCGCCGCCGACGACGTATGCGGCCGCCCCACGCCTGCCGCTCGCGGCCGTTAAGGCGAAGTACGCGCTGTTGGAAGCGAGGTCACCGGCAAGCGTCATTAGGTAGAGGCTGCGGCCGCGGGGCGACGGCACGTCTGCCGCATCGGCCGATTTCGCGAGAGCTTGCATCCCCAAGAGATCGACGCGCGGCGGCTGTGGCAACGTCCGTCGCACGATCTCATGCAAGACGTTCGTCGTGAGTGCGCCCGCGATACCGGCGGCGGCGACGGAGCGTGGAGTCATCGATCCGAGGCTTCGCCCGCGCGCACGACGATGACGTCGCCGCGCGCGATTTCGTTGAGAAGATCTTCGCGACACTCGTCGTGCGTGCGGTGTTGCGCGCGCATGCGCTCGGCGATCCAGGCGCCCGGCGCCATCGAACCGCCGCCGGCGACGTCGCGCACGACGGCGTCCGAATCGAGGGCGACCATCGTCTCGGGTACTGCGGTGGGTGTGCGTCGCTCATGCATAGGCCGTACCCAAATGTCGCCGTATCGGTCGCCATGTTGATGCCGCCGGAGGCTACGGCGATGCCGGTCGCGCGGTCGAAAGCAGTCGTGGCTAGTGAAGTCGCGGGCGATCCGACGCTGTAAAGCAGAAAGCCCGTGCATTCGAGCAAACCACCGGTTTCAGGATGATCTCGTGATCGGCACGAACTGGAATAATGCATGCGGAAAACGCTCTCGATAGCCGCAATCACGGCAGCGATCGTAACCACAACCGGAATCGGCGCTTTTCCCGCCTTGTCCGGATTGTGCGAAACGTCGTGGCTTTGCATGAGCACATTTCGCACGAGCTTATCGAGGTTGACGGAGGCGCGCGCCGTCTCGCTCCCGTCGCGGCATCATCCGCCGGGCCATCGCGTTACAACAGTACTGTACCATATCAACATTCAGAGTCCGCAATTGATATTGTTGCAGCCTGACCGTCTGACTGCCATTATCTTGTACAGAGAGGGCTGGTCGCATCCCTCGAGCGATTTGACGCGAGCGACAATCTCGGTGTCGCCGAAACCGAAGCATCCTCCTACGGTACGGTGGCAAAGTTCGAGCACATTAGTCGTACTCGACTGGCCAACGTTCCACCCTCCACCTACCCCACCGACGAACGGTACGCTGATCTATGCCTCTGGAGTAGGAATCGCGACGCTCACCGCTACGGTCCGAGGTATCGACGGCGGCAAGGTATCCGTCCCGATATATGCATACGACTCCGTTTCGGTCGGTTGTGACCTGCGTTCGACGTCGGCATTTGCCTTCGATCACGCTGCGAAATCGGCTGCTGTCGCCGATATCTATGTTACATCGCCGCTAGTCAGCAACTTAGACTGCAGTGCAATTCCATCGCCCGAGACCTACCATTCGTTCGAGCTGCACTTTCCGGGTGGAGGAACGATCATTCCGGGTGGCCTTCCAGACTTCGCGTCCATTACGGCGTCACAATGGACGAACAGCACGACGGCCGTCTCGATCGTCGACCCGGGTATTCTTCTTTTCAAAACGCGTACGGGGCGGGTCGTTAAAATGATCGACGCGGGGCCGTACGAGGTGTCAATGCCTGGTGGCAGTTTCCCGTTCTAATTGCCACTCCAAGCGGGCATCAAAATCGGGTGCTTCTCAAGCCTATGAGAATCCAGCCGTGATCTCAGGCGGCGGCCGCTGAAACGCGCGATTATGCGCGCACGTTGAGCACCCAATGATCGCACTCTTTTTGGCACTCGTGATGATGGTGGCCGTCCTTCCGGCGCCGCCCGGCGGAATCGACCCGTCCAGCGCTGCGCCCGGCCAGCTCGCGCGGCCTACGGCTGCGCCGCCTGACGCGGTGTTCATGCGGTTTGCGACGGATGCCAGTGTTGAAGGATACACCGTCAGCTTTGATTCGCGAACTGCCGGCTTCACCGTAGATGCGACGAAACTGCATGTCGATCGGACTTCGCTCGCCGGCGTCGTCCAAGCACATGATGTCGTGGCCTTCGCCTCATTACCACAAACCACTATTGGGCCGCCCGGCCCCGCCCAAGTGACCGTCGTGCATCTGCGCGTGCCGCGCACCGCGTTGCTGCCGGGGATGCAGGCGCTGGTCGTGCGCAGCGATTCCGGTGCGGTGCTACGGGGCGGCGCGCCGGTCGTACTCGCAACGCTTGGGGGGATGACACCGGTGCACGTCGATGTCGGCGATCCGAGCAACGATGCCACGCTGCAGCGCCGCTTCGACGGTACGAACGTGTACGGTTACGGACCGCTCGCATTGCGCTGCGGCACCGATGCGATCCCATTCGTGACGGTCAATACTCGCCCGCATACGACGTTACGCGTTGCCCGAGTCGAACGCACGCACGGCAGCGCGTTGCTGTACGCCGGCTATGACACGTCCGATTACGCGTTTGCATTCAAGGCAATCGATCCGTTGCGCGTGGTGTTCGACCCGAACGTCCGCCCAGAGATAGGCGGCATGTCGTTCTCACTACCTGCCGCTTCGGTGCCTGCGGCATCAATGAGCGCTCCTGAGGAGGTCGGCCGACCGAGACCGAAGACACCCGGGGCACTGTTGAGACACTTCAAACATCCGGATCCGATCACGCAGTCCATTACGCGGCAGGTCTACACCACCGGCTGCCGCGCCCTCGAGACGGTTGTGGCGGACGGGTGGCAGATAGAACGGTTGATGACGACGCGAGTGCCCGCGTTCGGACTGGCCGACATAAAAATCGGCCAAACCCACGAGCAGGTCGCGTCGATCGCGGGCTTTCCGTCGGTCTATGCGACCAAAGCGGAGCTGATGCAGATGGCAGAATGGCATTACGACCTCCCGGCGCCGTTCTCAGCGGTCGTGACGTTCGACGGCGATCGCGTCGCGCGATATCAGCCGCCCGGCGATCTACCCTGAAGGCAGCGACAACGGCCATTCGCGTAGTGGTAAAACGCGTTCATAGGATAAGCGGTCTTCATTGTGCCGTCTTGGGCAATAATCGGCCTCGCGGGCGTCCCGCCGGTATACAGCCTCTTGGCTACCCAAGGTCGCTCTCAACTTGCAGAGCGGTGCGGCCGATGCCGCGAGCATCGCGGTCACGTCGGCGATGTCGGCCGTCGAACTCGTCGCCGGTCTCTTACTCGCGCAATTGTTCGTCACGCCGTCGCATCTGCACCGTCGGCGCGCGCGCGCGTAGCCGCGCGTCGATTCGGGCAAGACGCCACCGTGAGCATTCCAAAACGTCGGCTCGGCCGCACGAACGAACAGGTTTCGATCGTTGGCATGGGCGGCTTCCATCTCGGACAATCGCATCTCGCCGATGCGGACGTGGTCGCCCTCGTCCATGCGGGCATCGATCGCGGCATCACGTTTCTCGATAATTCGTGGGACTATAACGCCGGTGTGAGCGAACAGCGGATGGGGCGCGCGCTCGCGGTCGGCGGTTACCGCGATCGCGTCTTCTTGATGACGAAGATAGACGGCCGCACGAAGGCGGCAGCGGCGCAACAAATTGAGGAGTCCTTGGCCCGGCTCTTGACCGATCGGATCGATCTCGTGCAATTCCACGAGAACATCCGCCACGATGACGCGGACCGCATCTTCGCGGACGGCGGCGCGTTCGAAGCCGCGCTCGAAGCGCGTGCGGCGGGAAAGATTCGGTACATCGGCTTTACCGGTCACAAGGACCCCGCATTGCACCTGCACATGATCGACGTCGCGCGCGCGCACGATTTCGTGTTCGACACCGTTCAGATGCCGCTCAACGTGATGGACGCGCACTTCCGTAGTTTCGAACGCGAGGTGTTACCGGTCGCAACCGAACTCGATATGGGCGTGATCGCGATGAAGACCTTCGGCGATCATAAAGTCCTCGATACGGGCTTGCTCGATCCGATCGATATGTTCCACTACGGCATGCACCTACCGACGAGCGTCGTCGTCACCGGTATCGATTCGCAAGCCGTCCTCGACCAAGCGATCCGTGCCGCGGAAACCTTCGAGCCCCTGAAGCCCGAACGCGTCGCCGCATGGCTTGCGAAAACGGCTCCCGTCGCGGCCGGCGGTGAAACCGAGCTGTACAAAACCACGAAATTCTTCGATAGCACCGCCCAGAATCCGCACTGGCTCGGGTGATTGCAGCGGGGGCGCGCTCCGCCGAGCCGTATCTTGCGGCATGAGCGTCAAGGCCCAATTCCCCAACGAGCAGTCCCAAGCGGGCGAATTTACGCGTCAGGGCGACGCCTTCGCCGGGCGCGTCTCGTCACAACGCAACGCCGTATATCCCGTCGTCCCGGGCCGCTACCATCTCTACGTCTCGCTCGCGTGTCCGTGGGCGCACCGTACGATCATCGTGCGTGCCCTCTACGGACTCGAGGAGGCGATCGGCATGACCGTCGTCGACCCGATTCGCAACGACGAGGACGGCTGGGCGTTTCGCGATGGCGACGGCTTCTCGCACGATCCAATTAACGGCTTCGCGTATCTGCGCGACGCGTATCTCGCGACGGACCCCGCCTACCGCGGTCGCGTGACGGTGCCGACGCTCTGGGATACGAAGACGCATCGCATCGTCTCCAACAACGACGACGATATCATGCGCATGTTCGAAACGGACTTCGTCCCGCTCGCGAAGCATCCGCGCGATTTTTACCCCGCCGCCCACCGCGCCGAAATCGATGCGCTCAACGCGACGATCTATCACGAGGTCAACAACGGCGTGTACGCCGCCGGTTTCGCGACGTCGCAGGCCGCCTACGAAAAGCCGGTGCGCACGCTCTTTGCGCGCCTCGACGAACTCGACGCGCGGCTCGAGACGCGTCGCTACCTCTTCGGCGACGAACCCGTGGAGACGGATTTCCGCCTGTTCGTGACGCTGGTACGCTTCGATGCCGTGTACGTCGGGCATTTCAAGTGTAATATTCGGCGGATCGCGGACTATCGGAATCTGTCGGGGTATCTGCGCGATCTCTATCAACTGGGCGGCGTCGCCGCGACCGTAAATTTCGATCACATCAAACGTCATTATTACGCGACGCACGACGAGATCAATCCGACCCGCATCGTGCCGGTCGGGCCGCTGCTCGACCTGACGGCTCCTCACGATCGCGCGAATCTGGGAACCAGTCGAGCCGAACCGACGTTGTCCCAACCGGAGGATATTTTATGACGCAATCATTCGCTCGTCCCCGGTTTTCGGTCACAACGTTCGGCGCGTTCGTCGCGCTCTTCGCCCTGCTCGTCGGCATGGCGCCCCGCCCGGCTCGCGCCGATAGCGCTTCGACCACGGCGACCGCGCTCGGTGCCGCCGCCGCGATCGGTGCCATCTTGATCTCCAATAACATCCGTCGCAAGCAGGCTCAGGCGAACACGCCGGTCGGCCGCACGCAAGATGGCGGCACGATTCTCGGCGACGGCCGCGTCGTGTATCCCAACGGCGACGTGCTCTACACCGGAAACGGCAACGGGCAGCAGTGCACGTTCAACGGCTACGGTGTCCCGTGCACGAGCAATCCGCAGGTCTACTATCCGCAAAGTTACAACGGCGGACGTCACGACAACGGCCATCATTACGGCCAGTACAAGCACCACAAGCATCACGACAACGACGACAACTATAACAACAATCACTACAACCACAACGACGGCGACGACCATAAAGACAAGGGCCATCACGACCACGACGACTAAACGCGCCCGAGACACGAAGGGAAGCCCGACCGGCAACGGCGGGCTTTTTTTCGTCCGTCGCAAAAGGCGCGGCCATGTTGCGTTCCGCATTTCTTCGCTCGATCGTCGCGACAGTCGCGGCAGCCATGCCGGGTGCGGCGCTCGCGCGCATCGCGCGGAAGCCGGGGAAGATCGTTCGGCTTCCCGATGGGCTGTCGTGGGTGGATCTCGTGCTCGGGCACGGACCGATGCCCAAGGCCGGCCAGACCGTGCGCGTCCACTACACGGGGACGCTCACGAACGGCACGAAATTCGATAGCTCGCGCGACCGCGGCACGTCGTTCGAATTTCCGCTCGGTGCGCATCAGGTCATCTCGGGCTGGGACGAGGGTGTCGCGACCATGCGCGTCGGCGGCCGGCGGAAGCTGACGATCCTGCCCGCGCTCGGGTACGGCGATCGCGGTGCTGGCGGCACGATTCCGCCCGGCGCGACGCTCATCTTCGATATCGAACTGCTCGGCATCGTCTAGCATGAGGCGGCGCCGCATCGTCGCGGCCCTCGCATGCGCGATCCTCGCGAGCTGCACGAAGGTGGGCACGACGGGCGCGCAATCCGGCTCGTCGCTGCATGCGTGGACGAAACCCGACACGGTGCGAATCGGCTTTTACGAAGAGCCCGATACGCTCAATCCCGTCACGGGTCAGATGAGCTTTTCATCCGACGTGTTCCAGCTCGTCTTCGATGGGCTCATCCGTTTCGACGATCGCGGACGACCGATCCCCGATCTCGCACGCGAGGTTCCCTCGCTCGCCAACGGCGGCATCGCCAAAGACGGCCGCACGATCACCTACCATCTCGTGGCGGGCGCGAAATGGCACGATGGCGTGCCCGTGACGTCGCACGACGTCGCCTTCACGTGGCGCGCGATCATGAACCCGAACAACGCGACGCCGACGCGCGTCGGGTACGATCGGATCGCGCGGATCGACACGCCCGACGATCGCACGGTGGTGGTGCATTTTCGCAAAGCGTACCCGCCGGCGCTCTTCCTCTTCAAGAATCTCAATCAGGGCGCGATCGTCCCCGAGCACCTCTTGGGTAGAGATGCGTCGCTCAATCGAGTTGCCTTCAATCGTGGTCCGATCGGTTCGGGACCGTACATCTTCGACTCGTGGCAACATGGCAGCGAGATGCGCTTCCACGCCAATCGCGCCTATTTCCGTGGCGCACCGAAGATCGAACACGTCACGCTCAAATTCGTACCGGATCAGAACTCGATGCTTTCGGAACTGCGTACGCACGACGTCGATCTCTACTTCGATATACCGCCGAGTCAGGTCGAGCGCATCCGCGGCTACGATGGCGTGCGCGTCGCGACGACATCGACGTTGCACTGGGAACATCTCAATTTCAACACGCGCCGCGCGCCGCTCGACGACCGGCGCGTGCGGCTCGCGCTCTGTTACGCGACCGATCACGATGCGATCTTTCGCAAGATCTATTTCGGTCTCGGGCGCCCCGCGCCGACGCACTTCAATCCTGATTTCGGTTGGGGCGATCCGTCGATTCCCTATTATCGCTTCGATCTCGCGCGCGCGAACGCGCTGCTCGACGTCGCGGGCTGGCGGCTGGGGCCGGGCGGTCTGCGACGCAAGAACGGCGAGCCGCTCGCTTTCACGATCTCGACCGTCGCAGGCGTCAAGCCGCGCGAGCAGATGGAAGTGCTCTTGCAGAGCGATTGGCACGCGATCGGCGCCGCGGTGACGGTCAAGAATTTTCCGGCCGCAACGCTCTTCGCACCCGCGGCCGCAGGCGGCATGATCGCCGCCGGCAAGACCGACGTCGCGCTCTTTACGTGGGCCAATAACACGCCCGATCCCGACGACGAAACCTACATCGCGCCCGATCGCATTCCGCCCGCGGGTCAGAACGATTCGTTCTTCGCAAGCGACGAGATCGCGGCGGCACAACGCGCGGGTCTCGCGACCTACGACGTCGCGGCGCGCCGCCGCGCGTACGCGCGCATCGCGCACGTGCTGATCGATAACGTGCCGGAATACGTTATGAATTGGCTACCGGAAGTTGCGGCGTCCAACGTCGATCTCCGCGGCGTGCGTCCCGTGCCCGTCGGGTCGGATCTCTGGAATATCGCCGATTGGTCGTACCGTTAGTGTCCCGTCGCCGCTCGTGACCGCTTCGAGATGCGCCGTGTCGTTGAGACGCAGTACGAGTCCGCGGCCGTTGTGGATGCGCACGCTCGAGAGCGACGTGTTGCCCGCCGGGAAGAAGAAGGCGTTTGCGACGCCGAGCAGTCGCGCGAAATAGGCGTTGATCGCGCCCGCATGCGAGACGAGCGCGACGTGCTCGCCCGGGTGCGCGCGGACGATGTCGGCGACGGCCGCGGTCATGCGTTCGGCGACGCGCTCCCCGGGCTCGGCCCCGGCGATCGCGTTCCACGAGCCGTCGCGCAGGGCGATCGCCGCCAAGTCGGCGAGGCGCGCCCGAATTGCGGCGGCGCGTGCGCCCGGAGCGAGCTGTGCGGGCAACGACTCGTCCCCGAGGTAGACTTCGCGCAAGCGCTCGTCGACGACGACGGTGCGGTCGGACGCCGCCGCGACGGCCGCTGCCGTCTCGTAGGCGCGGCGCGTCGGGCTCGTGTAGATCGCGACGAGCGCGGCGCCGCTCGCGAGGCGCCGGCCCAAGGCGTTCGCCTGGCGTGCGCCTTTTGCACTGAGGCCCAGGTTGTCGTACCCTGCCGCCCCGTCGAAGACGGCGCCTTCCTCGGGTAGGGCGTCGCCATGGCGAATGAGGTGGACGATCGTGCGTTCGAATTCGGCCATGCCGCGGGGGTTTGCGAAGCGGTTCGGCCGCGCCTCGGTTCGGCGTGTCATGATGTTGGCACACCGCCCGGCTACGATCGAATCATGAAACGCATGGCTGGTCCCGCCTCGCTCTTCGACGCACCGCAGCCGGCCTTCGAAGCGCGCTTGCAGCGCTTCGCGGGTGAAGTCGCCAAGCGTCATCGCGGTCGCCCGGCCGACGTCGTGGCGATGCTTGCAGCGTTGCGCGCGTACCATGCGGCCTGGACGCTCTTCCACGCGGTTCCCGCCCTCGACGCGGCCGCGATGGCGGTTGCCGTTTCGGCCTATCAGTCGGCGCGCACGGGCGGCGGCCGCGCGGCGGCGTAAGCCAGCCTACCGCAGGCTGCCGACCGATCACGTACGCTCGCAATCGTCGCGCGCCGGACATCGGTTGCGACGTCTCGTACGTTTCTTAGGAGTCATGGTGAATCGTCGTCGTTGGTCGCTACTTGGAGCGCTGGTCGCCCTTCCCCTCGCGCTTGTCGCGCTCGTACCGCAACGGAGCGTCGCGGCCGAACCGGCCGTCGTAACGCCCGTATTCGCTTCGCACCGCGCGACGGCGGTCTTTGCCGGCGGCTGCTTCTGGGGGTTGGAAGACGTGTTCGGGAAGCTCCGTGGCGTCTCGAATGTCGTCGTCGGGTACAGCGGCGGCGATCGAGCGACCGCTCATTACGACATCGTGAGCGAGGGGACGACCGGACATGCGGAATCCGTTGCGGTCACCTACGATCCAACGGTTATTTCGTATGGCAAACTTCTCGATGTGTTTTTCGGCGTCGCGCACGACCCGACCGAGGTCGATCGTCAGGGTCCCGACGACGGTCCGCAATATCGGTCCGTGATCTTTTACGCGGCCGACGCGCAGAAACGCGAGGCGACCGCCGACATCGCCCGGCTCGCCGCCAGTCACACCTTCGCCCGGCCGATCGCGACGCAAGTCGTGCCGTTACGAGCCTTTTACGCAGCCGAAGCCTACCATCAGCACTTCGCCGAGCGGAACCCCGCGTATCCCTACATCGTGGAAGTCGATGCCCCGAAAGTCGCCCTTCTCGAGGCGCGCTTCCCGAAACTCGTGCACGACACGCGAAGCGCGAAGCACTAGGGCGTTACGACAGGCTTTCTTTGCCGCTGCCGCCGTGCAATTGAGCCTCGATCGCGGCTTCGCAGGCACTGTGGCCGCACGCGCAGGTGATGTTCTGCGGGTCGCGACCCTCGGGTGACGCGCAGTACGGCGAGCACGTCGCCTCGCCGTACGTGACCTCACACAGGCACGCCAGATGTTCGCAACGCTGGGTCGCTTGGTCTACCATGGTCGCGGCGTTCCCGGGGAAGCACGGGCTCAAACGGCGGAGGGACCGGAGCTATCGCGAACCGCGTCCCATGTCGTTGACTGAATACCCCGGCTTCGCCCATCTCGGGAGCGAATTGCGCAGTATGCTGCTGCGCGTCCAGGACGGGGACGACGATGCGCGGCCGGCACTCCTGGGCGGCGTCGCCGACGTGCTCAACGTCTTCATCGGCCTCGACTTGCTGCAGTACGTCTTCATGCCGAGCGCGGAGGACGACGGGTCTGAGCCCGTGGCGATCGATCTGATCGCTCCGAGCGAGCCCGAGGCCGCGATTGCGTGGTTCTCCGTCGACGAGGCCGGCTATGACGAATTCCGCGATGCCGTGACGCTGTTCGGCGACATCGCGGACGTGCTCAATCCCCCGATCGTCCTAGATGTCGACGACGATGACGATTAGCGGTATACTCTGGGACATATGATGTTCGAGAAGACGGTGCGGTCATAGCCCGCCGCGGAGCTTTCACACAATCCCCCCGTAAAGTGGTCGAGGAACCCTCCAAAGAGGCGCCGCTCGAGCTCTTCGGGACGATCAAACAAGTTTTTCCGAGTACGACGTTTGCCGTCGAACTGGAAAACGGACAAACGATTCTCGCGCATATCGCGGGCCGCTTGCGTCGCCATCGCATCAAGATTTTGCCAGGCGACCGCGTCGATCTCGAAATGTCGCCCTACGATCTGACCAAGGGCCGGATCGTTTATCGCTATCGCGCGGGAGAAGCGCGCCGCTCGTAACCCGCGCTTGCCCTGCGTGATAGCTCGCGGCCATGGGTAATGGGAGACTCATACGCAGGATGTCGCGGCCCACGGACGGCGATCGGGTTCTCGATCGCGTTCGGCGTACGTCAATGAATACGAGCGAACGATGTCGCGAGACCTACGCCTGCGAACCATGTCGGTCAACCTGCCGGCGACCCTTATCGACCGCGTGCGAAGCCTCGGCTTTCACGAAGAACTCAGCTCCTCGTCGATCGTCGAGCAAGCACTCCTCGTGTTTCTCGACCATCATCCCGAAGCTGAGGTCGCCGCGCTCTTACGGGAGCGCGGTGCGAAATTGCGTCGCGG
>JAABUQ010006071.1_pt1 | contig 18648 bp, 16 predicted proteins | sample 5560001 | NCBI WGS metagenome assembly JAABUQ01 (sample SAMN10711888, study PRJNA513371) | rock metagenome | isolation source: Antarctica rocks | place: Antarctica: Victoria Land, Finger Mt nord | collected 2015-12-18
AGTCCGAAAGCACGATGGCGATGCGCCGCTCCGCCGCCGGAGTTGCGGACAAACGCGCCCAGCCGGCGGCGCGGTCGGCGGCGAGCGCCACCCCGTCAGGATCGGGGCGATGGACGATGCGGGCGTATTGCAGCTCCGGCAGCGTCGCGTCCTCGGCCTTGAACGAGATGGCCCCGGTCAGCAGCCGTCCGTCCAGTTCCGGCAGCACCACCTGCATCGCCAGATCCGCCTGCGACAGGCCGCGCGACGACCGCTGCCACGCCTCGCGCGATCCGCCGGCGAGCACCACCTGCAGCACCGGCACGCCCGGCGCGTCCAGCGGCGAGCCGGCCGCGTCGCCGCGGGCGGAGAAGCCGGTGGCGTTCACCACCACCGTGGGCTTCCAGGCGAGCAGGGTGCGGGCCGCGAACGCCGCGCTGTCCGGCGCTTTCAGGCTGGCGACGTAGATCGCGCCCGACGCCATGCCGCGCTCCCGCAACGCCGCAGTCAGCGCCTCGATGGGGGCAGTGTCCGACGACAGCAGGTGCGAGCGGTAAAACACGATCGCCGCGAACGGCCGGTCCGGCGTGAGGTCGAGCGCGTGGACGCCGTGCTGCGGCACCGGCTCGGCACCTCCCGCATCGGAACCGCGCAACCCACCGGCAAACGCCGCCAAGGCCAACGCCCGCGCCATGTTGGCCGGACCGCCCATGCGGAAGCAGGCATCCAGCCGCGCCAGCAACTCGGGCGGCACCGTCGAGAGCGCCGCGAGCCGGGGATCGTCGATGCCGTCGCCGGGCAGCAGCGCCAGCGCGATCCCCTCGGCGCGGCAAAGCCCGGCAACCTGCTCCGCCCCATAGCGCCAGTAGTCGAACCCGCCGAGCAGCCGGACGACCACGCAGCGCGCGCCGGCCACCACCTGGTCGAGATAGAGATCCACCGACATCGGGTGCCGCAGCCGCGTGAGACTCGCCAGCCGCAGCGTCGGCGCATCAGGCATCTTCTGCCAGGCGCCTGCCAGCGCGCCCAGATCGGCGTCCGAGAACGACAGCACCACCAGTTCGGCCGCGGTCTGGCCGAGGTCGACGGCGGCCTCGGCCTCGTCCAGCGTGCGGGTGTCGCGGACCAGCAGGTGCATCAGTCGGGACCGTGGATTCCGGCCTCGATGGCGGCATGGTCCAGGCCGGTCTCGCCGATCACCACCAGATGGCCGGAGCGCTGTTCCTCGGGCCGCCAAGCGCGGTCGAACTGCTGGCGAAAGCGGCCGCCGACGCCCTGGATCGCCAGCCGCAGCGGCTTGCCCGACACCGCCGCGAACCCCTTCATCCGCAGCACGCCGTGGTGTTCGGCCACCGAGCGCAGCCGCGCCACCAGCGCGTCCGGCGCGTCGGTCTCGCGCAACGCCACCACGAAGCTCTCGAAGTCGTCGTGCTCGTGCTCGCCGTCCACCGCGTCGTGATGCGACGGGCGGGCGGCCAGGTCGTCCTCGGCGGCGGCGTGCAGGCCGAGCAGGATCGCCGGATCGACCCGGCCGTCATACGCCGCCACCACCCGCACGGCGCGGGGCAGCGCCGCGCCGATCTCCGCCCGCACCCGCGCCAGCGTCGCGGCATCGAGCAGGTCGGCCTTGTTCAGCACCACGAGGTCGGCGGATTGCAACTGGTCCTCGTACACCTCGGCCAGCGGGTTGTCGTGATCGAGTTGCGGGTCGGCGGCGCGCTGCCGGGCCACCGCCGCGGGATCGTCGGCGAACCGTCCGGCCGCCACCGCCGGCCCGTCCACCACGGCGATCACCCCGTCCACGGTGACGCGCGAGCGCACGGAGGGCCAGCCGAACGCCTTGAGCAGCGGCTTGGGCAGGGCGAGGCCGGAGGTCTCGATGATGATGTGCTCGGGCGGGTTCGGGCGGTTCAGCATCGCCTCCATGGCGGGCAGGAACTCGTCGGCCACGGTGCAGCACAGGCAGCCGTTCGCCAGTTCGACGATGTCGGCCTCCTCGCAGGCCGGGATGCCGCAGCCCTTGAGCAGCTCGGTGTCGACGCCGACCGCACCGAACTCGTTGACCATGATCGCCAGGCGGCGGCCACCGGCATTCTCGATCACATGGCGCAGCAGCGTCGTCTTGCCGGCGCCGAGGAAGCCGGTGATGACGGTCGCCGGGATTTTTGCGGCGCCGCTCATGCCGCGAGTTCCTTTTCGGTGGTCAGTTCAAGGTCGGGGGCGGGGGCGAGGTCGGGCACGCGGCCCAGCACCATGCGCGCCAGCGACGCCGGGCGTTTGGACGGCAGCACCGTGCCGGTCTTCGACGCCGCGTAGGTCGCCGCATAGGCCAGCAGGTCGGGCGCCAACGTCGGGTCGAGCCGGCCAAGCAGATAGGTCCACTTGCCGGGGGCGGCGATGGCGGCGGCGCAACCGCTGTCGCAGCTCGACAGGCAGGCGACCTCGCGCAACTCGACCACCGGGCTGGCCGGCAGCAACGCCGCGACCGCGTCGTGCATGATGCGGCCCGGCGCGGCCTGCCCTGGCGCCAGCGGCAATCCGGCACGGCAGGTCGTGCAGACGTAAAGGATCGGGGTCTCGGGCATCGGCAAGCTCCTCGGCGCAGGTCTCGTGCAGCCATGGGTGCCGAACGCCTGCGGAGCCACGCCCCGAAGGTCGATGCCGAGACATCGCCGCCGCCGAGGCACCCCGCCCGGCGTCGCGTCAGGCCCTGGCGGCAACACGCCGCCAGCGATGGCAGGTCTCCTGGCTTGCGGATGTGCCCGGTCGATCGGGCGCGCTGGCCGTCTGCCTTCCCGGGGATCTGGCCCAGTGGTGTGCGACGGACGGCTCTCCGCTTACAGTTGCGGGGGCAGCTACGGAATTGGGGCAAGCCCCGCACCGCATTCCCTTTTCATCCTCCATTCGGGATAGGCCGCGTGGCCCGGACACCCGTATGGAAGAACCATCGCGCTTGCAGTATGTCCGGGGTGTTGCGCTGTCAATCGAACATTCCGGTGGGTCAATGGTTTTGCCGCGCCTGAGCCTCGTGCTGGGCGGCGCGCGTTCGGGCAAGAGCCGCCACGCCGAGGCGATGCTGGCCCGGCTGCCCGCGCCGCGCATCTACGTCGCGACCGCGCAGGCGTTCGACGCCGAGATGCGGGCGCGGATCGCCGAGCACCGGGCGCGGCGGGATGCCGGCTGGCGCACCGTGGAAGCGCCGCTCGACCTGCCGGGCGCGCTGCGGGAGGCGGGCGAGGCGCCGGTGCTGGTCGATTGCCTGACCCTGTGGCTGACCAACCTGATGCTCGGCGGGCACGACCTCGCGCAAGCCGAGGCTGCGCTGGCCGACGCGCTGGCCGCACGCGCCGCGCCCAGCGTGCTGGTCTCCAACGAGGTCGGACTTGGCATCGTGCCGGACAACGCGCTTTCCCGCGAGTTCCGCGACCGGGCAGGGCGGCTGCACCAGGCGCTCGCCGCCGCGGCCGACCATGTGGCGTTCATGGTGGCGGGACTGCCGATGACCGTGAAGGGCCAGGGATGACCGAGGACGAGAACGCCGCCCGCTATGCCGCGAAAATGGCGAAGCGCAAGGCGGTGCAGGATGCCGAGGTGGCCGGCAAGACCATCGAGAAGGGCCTTCTGATGGTCCACACCGGCTCCGGCAAGGGCAAAACGACGGCGGCGTTCGGCCTGCTGCTGCGTATGGTCGGGCGCGGACGCCCCTGTGGCGTGGTGCAGTTCATCAAGGGCGCCTGGTCCACCGGCGAGCGCGACGCGCTGCAACGCTTCGACGACCTCGTGGAGTGGCACACCATGGGCGAGGGGTTCACCTGGGAAACCCAGGACCGCGCGCGCGATGTCGCCGCCGCCCGCCGCGCCTGGGACCAGGCGGTGCTGCTGATGCAACGGCCGGGGCTGGGCCTGCTGGTGCTGGACGAGTTGAACATCGCGTTGCGCTACGACTATCTGCCCGAAGCCGAGGTGATCGTGGCATTGCTCAGCCGTCCCGAACACCTGCACGTCGTCGTCACCGGCCGCAACGCCCGTCCGGCGCTGATCGAGGCGGCCGACCTCGTGACCGAGATGACGCTGGTGAAGCACCACTTCGCGGCCGGCGTGAAGGCGCAGGAAGGCATCGAGTTCTGACTTCGCGTTCCATCATGCTGCTCGGCACAGGGTCCAGCGTCGGCAAGTCGCTGCTGGTGGCCGGCCTGGCGCGGGCCTGCCTGCGGCGCGGCTTGGTCGTGCGCCCGTTCAAGCCGCAGAACATGTCCAACAACGCCGCCGTGACCGGGGACGGCGGCGAGATCGGCCGCGCCCAGGCGTTGCAGGCGCGGGCCGCCGGCGCCGCGCCGTCGATCCACATGAACCCGGTGCTGCTGAAGCCGCAGAGCGAGACCGGCTCGCAGGTCGTGCTGCATGGCCGCGTCCACGCCACCGTCCGCGCGCGGGAGTACCAGGCGATGAAGCCGTCGCTGCTGCCGTACGTGCTCGACAGCTTCTCGCGGCTGCGGGCCGAAGCGGACATTGTGCTGGTGGAGGGCGCCGGCAGCGCGTCGGAGGTCAACCTGCGCCACGGCGACATCGCCAACCTGGGGTTCGCGCGGGCCACCGGGACGCCGGCGGTGGTGGTCGGCGACATCGACCGTGGCGGCGTCATCGCCAGCCTCGTCGGCACCAGGGCGGTGCTCGATCCGGCCGACGCCGACATGATAAAGGGATTCATCGTCAACCGGATGCGCGGCGATCCGACGCTGTTCGCCGCCGGCATGGACAGCATCGCCGCGCACACCGGCTGGGCGGCGCTCGGGCTGGTGCCGTTCTTCCCAGACGCGCGGCTGCTGCCGGCCGAGGATGCCGCAGACCTCCGCGCGAGCGCCGTGAAGCCGGGCGCCAGGCTGCGCATCGCCGTGCCGATGCTGCCGTGCATCTCCAACTTCGACGATTTCGACCCGCTGGCGGCGGAGCCGGACGTCGATCTGGTGATGGTGCCGCCGGGGATGCCGCTGCCCGCGCCGTGCCAGTTGGTGATCCTGCCGGGATCGAAGGCGACCATCGCCGACCTCGCCGAGTTGCGCGCCAACGGCTGGGACATCGACCTCGCCGCGCACCGCCGGCGCGGCGGGCGCATCCTGGGCATCTGCGGCGGCTACCAGATGCTCGGCCGCACGATCGCCGATCCAGACGGGATCGAGGGCCGCCCCGGCACGGTGGCGGGGTTGGGGTTGCTCGATGTCGAGACGGTGCTGACCGGGGACAAGCGGCTGCGGCTCGTGGACGGCGGCGCGGTGGAGGACGGCGCCGGGTTCCGCGGCTACGAAATGCACATGGGACGTACCACCGGGCCTGCCGTCGAGCGTCCGCTGCTGCGCTTGGCGGATGGCCGGACTGATGGCGCCTGCTCGCCGGACGGGCTGGTGGCCGGCAGCTACGTGCATGGGCTGTTCTCGGCGGATGCCCAGCGCGAGGCGTGGCTGCGGCGGCTCGGCGGCGTCAGCTCCGGGCGCTGCCACGAGGCCGACGTGGAGGCGGTGCTCGACCGGCTGGCGGCGCACCTGGAGGCGCACATCGACGTCGGCCGGCTGCTCAGCCTCGCGCGATGACCCACCACAGCGCCGCCGCCACGACGATCTCGATGGCGCAGGCGGTGCGGTACAACGCCAGCGCCCGGCGCAGGTCGCCCGGCCCGGCATCGGCGCGCCCGTCGCCCATCCAGGCATCGTCCACCCGTGTCTCGCCGTAGGTGCGCGGCCCCGCCAAGCGCAGGCCGAGCGCACCGGCCATCGCCGCCTCCGGCCAGCCGGCGTTGGGCGAGCGGTGGCGGCGGGCGTCGCGGACGACGGCGCGGATCGCCCCGGCGGGCGACGCGCCACGCTGCAGGCAGGCGGCCAGGATCAGCCACAGCGCCGCCAGCCGCGACGCCGGCAGGTTCACCACATCGTCGAGCCGCGCCGCCGCCCAGCCGAACGCCTCGTGGCGTGGCGTGCGGTGGCCGACCATGCTGTCGGCGGTGTTGACCGCCTTGTAGGCGGCGAGGCCCGGCAAGCCCGCCGCCACGCCCCAGACCGCCGGCGCCACCACGCCGTCGGCGAAGTTCTCCGCCAGGCTCTCGATCGCCGCCCGTACCACGGCGGCTTCGTCCAGGCTGAGCGGGTTGCGCCCGACGATGTGGGCGACCGCCGCCCGCCCGCCCGCGAGGCCGTCCCGGCGCAGCGCCTCGCCGACCGCCGCGACGTGGGCATCCAGGCTGCGCTGCGCCAGGAACGCGCTGGCCGCCAACGCCAGCAGCGGAAACGCCGCCCATCCCGGCAAGGCCCGCAGCAACACCGATTGCACGACCACGGCCGGCGTCGCCGCGGCGGCGATCAGCGCCACGACGCTCAGCATCCCGCCCGCGCGCTGTAGCCAGGCAGGCCAGGAGCCGCGGTTCAGCATGCGGTCAAGCCATGCGATGAGCGCACCGAGCCACACGACCGGGTGCCGGATGGCGCGGAACACGGCGTCGGGATAGCCGAGCGCCGCCTCCGCAACCAGCGCGCCGGCGATCAGGCCGAGTTGGGCCGTGCAGTCGAAGGCCCAGGGAAACGCCATGCCGGAACCGCTATCGTGACAGTGCGCCCCGGGGCAGGGCCGCCGCCGGCCGCCGCACGGCGAGCGTGAGTCCGGCGGCGATCAGCAGGCTGGTGGCCATGAACAGATAGGACGCGTCGCTGCTGCCGGTGGCGCTGTTGAGCTGGCCCACGACCCAGGTGCCGACGAACGAGCCCAGCGCGCCGCAGCTGTTGACCAGCGCCATCGCGCCACCGGCGACGTTGCGCGGCAGCAGCTCGGTGATCCAGGCGAAGAACGGCCCATACGGCGCATACATTGCCGCCCCGGACACCACCAGCAGCGCGTACGACACCCAGAAATGTGCCGGGCCGAGGGCGTAGGACGCGTAGAAGGCGACCGCGCCCAGCAGCACGGACGGCCACACCACGCCCTTGCGCACCCGCCGGCGGTCGGAGGCGAACGAGACCGCCAGCATCGCGATGGCCGCCGCGAGGTACGGGCCGGACGACAGCCAGCCGATGCCGACCAAGCCGATCTGCGAGCCGCTTTTCAGCATCGACGGCAGCCACAGGATGAAGCCGTAGATGCCGATGCTCCAGAACAGATACTGCAGCGCCAGCAGGATGACGGACGGAGTGAGGAACGCTTCGCGGTAGCTGCGCACCGGCGCGATATGGCGCTGCTCCTCCGCTAGCCGGGCCTCGATCGCGTCACGCTCCGCCGGGGTGACCCACTTCGCTTGGCGCGGCGAGTCGTCGACCAGCCGCCACCAGACCACGGCCCAGACCAGCGACGGCACGCCCTCGGCGATGAACATGCCGCGCCAGCCGACGCTGTCGGCGAGGTAGCCGGAGACAATCGACATCCACAGCACGGTGACCGGGTTGCCCAGGATGAGGATGGTGTTGGCGCGCGAGCGTTCGCGGCCGGTGAACCAATGCGACAGCAGGATCAGCAGGCCGGGCAGCACCGCGCTCTCGACGACGCCCAGCAGGAAGCGGTCGGCGAACAGCAGCGGCACGTTGCGGATGAGGCCGGTGGCGGCGGCCAGCACGCCCCAGGCGATCATGCTCCAGAAGATCAGCCGCTTGGCGCTGCGCCGCTCGGCGTAGGCCGCGCCCGGCACCTGGAACAGGAAGTAGCCGAGGAAGAACAGCGCGCCCAGCAGCGAGGAGGTCCCGCCGCCGATGTGCAGGTCGTGCGCCATGCCGGCGGCGGCGCCGAAGCCGTAGTTGGCGCGGTCGACGTAGGCGAAGCTGTAGGTGATGAAGATGGCCGGAAGCAGCCGAAGCCAGCGCCGGGAAGATAAACCTGTTGCGGCGTCGGACATGGCGGCTTCCTGGGTTGCGGCGCGGCAGGCGCGGATCGCCGACGTTCGGTGTTTTCGGCGGGTGCCGGTCGTGCTATTTGGCCAGTGCAAGCCGGGTTAGCACAGTGGTAGTGCAGTGGTTTTGTAAACCAAAGGTCGGGGGTTCAAGTCCCTCACCCGGCACCACCCAGGCGTCCCGGTCAAAACGCATTGATCGAACTTGTGAAGAGCCTCCATGCTGCTGCCGCCCGAAGCTCTCCAGCTACCCCTGCGACTGGTTGCAAGCGCCCGGCTGTTGCCGGATCGATGCTCGATGCTGGCCTTGCTGCCGAAGCGGCGCATCTTCGTCGAGGTCGGAGTCGGCCTCGGCACCCTGAGCCATTTCGCGATGGAGATTTGCCAGCCCTCGACATTCATCGGCATAGACAATTTCCTGCTGCACGAAATACCGACGCTGTGGGGCCAGCCGAGCAAGGTGCTGCTGAACGGCCTGACTCACGAAGCGGCTTATCGAGCGAAGTTCGCGCGGGAAGCGGCGGCGGGAACCTTTAAAGTCCTGACCGGCGGAAGCGCGGAGTGCCTGGAGCGGCTGGACGACCGCAGCGCCGATATCATCTACATCGACGCTGACCACCGTTACGGGCCGGTGCGCGACGACCTTGCGGTTGCCCGGCGGAAGGTCAAGGACGACGGCTGGATCATCCTGAACGACTACGTGATGATCGCGACCCTGGATGACACCGAGCCGTACGGCGTCATCAATGCCGCCAACGAGTTCATGATCGAGCATGACTGGGGCATCCAGTATTTCGCCCTCCAGCCGCAGATGTTTTGCGACGTCGCCCTAAGGCCCCGAAGGTTTCTTGATCCGAACCCTGCGCTGACGGGCGAGCTTGTCCAGCTGCAAGGGGAAGTGCGTGACCTTCGGGCCTCGACATCCTGGCAGGTCACCGCTCCCTTGCGCGCCGCCGGGGCCATGATCCAGCGTTACCGGAGCACCCGCAAAGCCGGCTGACGGTCAGAACCCCACCGCGTCGGCGCCCTTCAGCGCCAACATCGCGCGAGCGTCGGCGGGGGTGGCGATAGCGAGGCCCAGCCCCTCCAGGATCTGCCGCACCTGCGTCACCTGCGCGGCATTGCTCGGCGACAGCCTGCCGGGGCCGATCCATAGGCTGTCTTCAAGCCCGACCCGCACGTTCCCGCCCATCGCCGCCGCCATCGCCGCAATCGGCATCTGGTGGCGGCCCGCGCCCAGCACCGACCATTGGTAGGCGCTGCCGAACAGCCGCTCGGCGGTGCGGCGCATGTGCGCCACGTCCTCCGGGTGCGGGCCGATGCCGCCGAGGATGCCGAACACCGTCTGCACGAACAGCGGCGGCGTCACCAGCTTGCGGTCGAGCAGATGCGCCAGGTTGTAGAGGTGGCCCACGTCGTAGCACTCGAACTCGAACCGCGTGCCGCCGGCGCCCACCGCCGCCAGCGCGTATTCGATGTCCTGGAAGGTGTTGCGGAAGATCAGGTCGCGGCTGTTCTCCAGATGCTCGCGCTCCCAGGGGTGCTTGAACTCGGTGAAGCGGTCCAGCATCGGAAACAGGCCGAAGTTCATCGAGCCCATGTTGAGCGAGGCCAGCTCCGGCCGGAACTCGGTCGCCGGGCGGATGCGCTCCTCGATGCGCATGAACGGGCTGCCGCCGCTGGTGAGGTTCACCACCACGTCGCTCGCCGCCCGGATGCGCGCCAGGATCGGCGCGAACGCCTCCGGCCGCTGGTCCGGCTTGCCGGTGTCGGGATCGCGGGCGTGCAGGTGTACGATCGCCGCCCCGGCCTCTGCCGCCGCGATGGCGGAGCTGGCGATCTGCTCCGGCGTCACCGGCAGGTGTGGCGACATCGAGGGCGTGTGGATCGCCCCGGTGATCGCGCAGGCCACGATGACTTTCCTGGCTTGTGCCATGATGGTCCTCCCCTTGCCGCGTCGGCGGCGGCGATTGGTTTGCCCGCAACCGGCGGCGGTGTAAATTGCCGCCATGAGTCCTTTCCTGCGCGATTTCTGGTATCTGGCGGTGCTTGGGCGACGGCTGCGGCCGGACAAGACGCTGCCGGTGCGCCTGCTCGGGCAGCCGATCCTGCTGGGACGGCGGCCCGACGGCTCGGTGTTCGCCTTCCTCGACTCCTGCCCGCATCGCGGGATGCCGATGCACCATGGCCAGTGCCGCGACGGCGCGCTGCGCTGCGGCTACCACGGCTGGAACTTCTCGACCCAGGACGGGCGCTGCGTCGAGATCCCGGCGCTGACGCCCGGCGACACCATCGAGCCGGGGCGCTTCCGGCTGCGCCAGTTCCCATGCCGCGAGGTGCAGGGCAACGTCTGGGTGTTCATGGCGGCCCAGCCCGACGCGCTGCCCGACCCGCTGCCGCCGGTGCCGACGGTGCCGGGGTTCGATGGCGTGGCTCCGCAGGTGGCCGCCACGCTGCGCTTCCCGTGCGAGGCGGACATCGCCACCATGGGCTTCATCGACCCGGCGCACCCGGCCTTCGTGCACACCTCGCGCTGGTGGAAATCGAAGCCGTCCACCTCGCTGCGGCTCAAGGAGAAGCACTTCGAGCCGGACGGCCTGGGATTCCGGATGCAGCGGCATCACCTGAAGGAGGGCGCCAACCCGTACCGGCTACTCGGCCGCAAGGTGCATGTCGATGTGGCGATCACGCTTCCCGGCCTGCGCATCGAGCACATCAGCGGCGAGCGCCACTCCGCCTGCGTGCTGGCCGCCTCCACCCCGGTCGAGACGGGCGAGACCGACGTGCATTACTGCGTCTACTGGACGATGCCGTGGCTGGCGCCGGTGCGGCCGGTGGCGCGGTGGATGGCATACGATTTCCTGCGCCAGGACTACGACATAGCGGTGCGGCTGAACGACGCCCAGGCGCCGTTCCCGCCGCCGCTGTTCGTGGGCGACGCCGACACGCAGATCAGGTGGTTCCTGCGCCTGAAACGCGAGTACCTCGCCAGCCAGCAGGAGGCGCGCCCGTTCACCAACCCGCTGCGCCCGCAGGTTCTGCACTGGCGGAGCTAGCTGCCAATGGCAATCGACGAAAAAGTGCCTGACTCGAACGTGCCGACATCGTTAGATGGGCGCGCGGACCACGGACGGAGCACGATGGCAAGCGAGAACACCGGGACCGATCCGCGGCAGCGGCAACGGCAGTTGCTGGCCGACCTCGGCTCCTGCGCGCTGAAAACCAACGTGCTCGACCACCTGCTCAACGAAGCCTGCCGGCTGATCGCCGAGGGCGTCGGCTCGCGGTTCGCCAAGGTGCTGGAGCCGGTCGGCCCGTCCAAGCAACTCCTGGTGCGGGCCGGCGTGGGATGGCACGAGGGCGTGGTCGGCCACGCCACCATCGACGGCAGCGACGGCTCGGCGGCCGGGTTCGCGTTAGAGACCGGCGAGCCGGTGATCTCCGACGAGATGGCGCACGAACGGCGGTTCAGCACGCCGCAACTGCTGGTGGACCACGGCATCACCTGCGCCATCAACGTCATCATCCGCGGCGACGGCGAGCCGTTCGGCGTGCTGGAGGCCGACAGCCGCACTCCCGGCAGCTTTTCGGACGACGATCTCGCGTTCATGCAGGCCGCTGCCAACCTGCTCGGCGTGGCCATCGAGCGCACCCGGCGCGAGGCCGACGTGCAGCGGGCGCTGGCGACGCAAAGCCTGCTGATGAAGGAGGCTGACCACCGCATCAAGAACAGCCTGCAGCTGGTCGCCAGCCTGCTGACCCTGCAGCGCGCGAAGCTGAGCGACATCGTCGCGGTCACCGCCTTCGACGACGCCATCCTGCGGGTTCGCGCGGTGGCGGAGGCGCACCGGGCGCTTAACGAGAGCCTGAACCTGCGCACCGTGGCGTTCGGCCAGATGTTGGCCGACGTGTGCCGCCATGTCGGCGAACTGAGCGCCCATGTCGATGTCGCCTGCCATGCCCCGGACACGCTGGAGATGGATGTGGAGCGGGCCATCCCGCTCGGCCTGATCGTCACCGAACTGCTGACCAACGCGATCCGCCACGCCTATGCCGAGGCCGAGCACGGCGAGGTCACGGCCAACGCAAGAGAAGCCGGCGACATGCTGGAGATCACCGTGCGCGACAGCGGGCAGGGCATCGTCGCGACCTCGGCCGGGTCGCGCAGCCTTGGCGCCACCATCGTCAACGCGCTGGCCAAGCAGGTCGGCGCGACGCTTTCGGTGGAGTCGAAGCCGGCCCAGGGCACCATCGTCACCTTGCGGCTGCCGCGGCAGCCGCCCGAGCCGGCCTGACCGCTACATCGCCAGGGCGCTCGGTGCGGTGGCGACCACGATCACGTTCCACGATCCGGGGCGCAGCCGGGCGCCGAGCGTGCCGTCGGCAACCGTGACGCCTTCGAGCGGCTCAGGAGTCAGGGTGTCGGGCGCGTCGCGGGTGTTGGTGGCCTTCATGTTGCTGTGGTGCACCTGCAGCGCCGTCTCGACCGACCGCACGTCGAACCCGCGCAACGCCACCGACAGCTCCATGTCCTCGCCGAGATGGCGGTTCAGCGCGAAGATGACGATCCGGCCGGATGCCTCGTCCTCGACCACCGAGGCCAGCAAATACGGGATTTCGGGGGCGCTCTCGGCGGCGTAGGAGGGCGACTTCACCACCGCCCGCAGCACCCGGCCGGTCGCGTAGCGCGCCGCCAAGGCAAATGGATGGAAGATGGTCTGCCGCCAGGCCGGGCCGCCGGTCTCGGTCATGATCGGCCCGATCACGTTGACCAGCTGCGCCAGGCAGGCGCAGCGCACGCGGTCGGCGTTGTTCAGCAGCGTGATGAGCGCGCCGCCGACCACCAGCGCGTCCTCGACGTTGTAGACCTCCTCGATCAGCGCCGGCGCCTCCGGCCAGCCCGGCACGCGCTGGAAGGCGTGGCCGCGCGCCTTGTACCAGACGTTCCATTCATCGAACGACAGCATGATCCGGCGCGGCGAACGGCGCTTGGCGGCGACCGCGTCAGCGACCGCGACGACTTCCTTGATGAAGCTGTCCATGCGCTCGATGTTGCCGAAGAACTCCTCGGTGGTGCCGTGCGGGTTGGTGAAATAGGTGTGCAGCGAGATGAAGTCAACGTCGTCGAAGCAGTGCTCCAGCACCTCGTATTCCCAGGCGGCGAAGGTCGCCATCTCACGGTGCGACGACCCGCACGCGGCGAGTTCGATCGACGGATCGACCCAACGCATCACCTTGGCGGTCTCATGCGCGGCGCGGCCGTATTCCTCCGCCGTCTTGGCGTTGATCTGCCAGGGACCGTCCATCTCGTTGCCCAGGCACCAGAACTTCACGTCGTGCGGCTCGGCGTGGCCGTGCTCGTGGCGCAGGTCGCTGAGCTGGGTGCCGCCGGGGTGGTTGCAGTATTCAAGGAAACGGCGCGCCTCGTCGGGGCCGCGGGTGCCGAGGTTGACGCCCAGCATCGGCTCGGTGCCGGCGGCCTTGGCCCACTCGATGAACTCGTTGGTGCCGAAGTGGTTGGTTTCGGTCGAGAACCAGGCCAGGTCCATGCGGCGCGGACGCTCCGCCACCGGCCCCACGCCGTCCTCCCAGTTGTAGCCGGACAGGAAGTTGCCGCCGGGATAGCGGACGATGGTGGGGCCAAGCTCCCTGGTCAAAGCCAGGACGTCGCCGCGGAAGCCGCGCTCGTCGGCGCTGGTGTGGCCCGGCTCGTAGATGCCGCCATAGACGCAGCGGCCCATGTGCTCGACGAAGGCGCCGAAGATGCGGCGGTCGAGGTCTGCCAGGACGAAGTCGCGGTCGACGATTACATGCGCGGATACCATCGGGATGCCTTTTGCGATGGAGGGGAGAAATCCGGCCCGGCGCCGGTGACGGTGCTTGTGACGTCGGGCCGGCGGCGGGTCAGTGCGTGTTGGCGAGCAGCGTGTTGGTGCGCTGCTGCGCGCTGGCGAGGGCGGCGTCGACCGACTTGCCGCTCATCAGCGCGTTGTTGACCTCCTCGTTGATGATGGTCTGGATGCCGAACTGGCGGCGCACCGCGTGGGGCAGGATCAGCGCGGTCTGCGAGATGACGGCGATGTTCCGGCGGTACGGCAGCGCCAGGAAGGCCGGGCTGTCGATGACCGACTGGCGGATCGGCAGGTGGCCGGTGCGCGCCCATTCGTAGTTGTTGTCATACAGGAACTTCAGGAACTTCAGCACGGCCGGCCGGTTGGCGTCGGTGACCGAGCCGCGCAGCAGCACCCAGGAATGTCCATCGGCCCACACGCCGGGTTTGCCCATCAGCGTCGGGAACGCGGTCGCCCAGTAGCCTTTCGCCAGCGCGCTGTCCGGCTTGGCGGAATCTGCCAGGAAGCTGTCGATCAGCCAGGTGCCGCTGATGTAGATGCCGGCTTGCCCCTCCGGAAATCCGGCGGTGGCGGCATTGTAGTCCTCGTTGTGCGGCGACTCCGCGTACATCGCGGCGATGGTCTCCACCGTCTTGCGCGCGGCCGGCGTGGTGAAGTCGGCGTGGCTGAAGTCCTTGGGGAACAGTGCCACGCCTTGCTGGCCGAGCAAGGTGTAGAACGTGCGCGCCGTGCTGGCGATATCCGGCGTGACCGAGAGCAGCAGCAACGGCTTGCCGGTTTTGGCACGGAACGTCTTGGCCTGCGCCAGCAACTCGTCGATCGACTTCGGCACGATCGGAATGCCGCCGGCATCGACCAGCCCGGCCTGCTTCATCAGGCCGACATTGTAGTGCCACAGCCAGGAATGCGTATCCCATGGCAGCGCGTAGTAGTGATCGCCGATCTGGGTGCCGGCCTTGGCCGCCGGGGTGAAGTCGCCGGTGTCGATGCCGGCGTCCTTGAACACCTGGTCGAGCGGCTGCACCAGCTTGCGTGCCGCGTAGTCGCCGAGCTGCGCCATGTGCATGACGGCGACGGTGGGCACGTCGTGCGAAACGAGGCGGGCGGTGATGGTGTCGTAGTACGGGTCCCACTCGATGATCTGCGGCTTGACGACGATGGCGCCCTTGTTCTCGTCGTTGAACTTGTTGACCAGCGTGGTGATGATGCCGCACTCGCCGCGCGCCTTCGATGGGTCGGTGACGGTGCCGTACTCGCCCTCGCACGCGCCGAAGAAGCGCGCCAGTGTGATGGTCACGGGATCGGCCTTCGCCGGCATCGCCGCGCCGAACGCCAGCGCCGCGCCGAGCAATCCTCCAAACAGCGTCCGCTTCATGGTCGTCTCCTTTGTGTCGGGTTCTGGTTGCGGCGATCTGCGTCGCCGTTTCATCGCACCGCGGAGCCCGCAACCGCCGTCACGATGTAGCGCTGGAAGAACAGGTACAGGATCAGCACCGGCAGCCCGGCGAACACCGCCTGCGCCATCAGGTAGCCCAGCCCCTCGGATTGCGCGAAGTTCGTCTGGGTCGAGGCGAGGCCGATGGTGAGCGTGTACATTTCGGGTTTTGATGCCGAGATCAGCGGCCAGAGATAGTCGTTCCAGGCTGCCAGGAAGGTGTAGATGCCGAGCGTGGCCTGCGCCGGCACCGACAGCGGCAGGATGATCCGCCAGAAGATCTTGAAGCGGGACGCGTTGTCGAGCAGCGCCGCCTCTTCGATCTCCTGCGGGATGGCGCGGAAGTACTGCGTCATCAGGAACACCCCGAACGGCGCCGCCAACCGCGGCATGATGAGCGCGGCATAGGTGTTGTGCAGGTCGAGGTCGGCGAAGGTCTTGAACAGCGGGATGATGATGGCCTGCTCCGGCACCGCAAGCCCGGCCAGCACGACCGCCAGCACGATGTCGCGCCCAGGGAACTGCGTGCGGGCAAACCCGTAGCCCGCCAGCGAACACAGGATCAGCGTCAGCGCGGTCTGGCAGATCGCCACCACGAAGCTGTTGAGGATCCAGCCGAACACGCCCGAGTTGGCGAAGATGTCGGTGTAGTTCCGCCCGGTGAACGGCGCCCGGAGCAGGCCGGTGGTGTCGCGCATCAGGATCTCGTTGGGCTTTAGCGACAGTGCGAACACCCACAGCGCCGGCGCGATCCAAACCAGCGCCAGCAATGCCACCAACCCGATCAGCACGCGGTCGCCGAATGTCATGCCGGAAAAGAAGCGGCGCATCGCTCAGCCCTTCGCGTCGCGGCGGCGGCCGAGCCAGAGCTGCGCCCCGGCCGCGACCAGCATGAAGGCGAACAGCACCTGCGAGCCGGCCGCGGCGTAACCGAGCCGCCAGTCACGGAAGCCGGCCTCGTAGATGAATTGCACGAGCGGCCGGCTGCTGTTGTCCGGGCCGCCGCCGGTCATCAGCCGCGCCTGGCCGAACAGCTGGAACTGCAGGATCACCTCGACCACGGCGACCAGCACCACGGTGCGCCGGATCGAGGGCAGCGTGATGCGCCAAAGGATGCGCCACCATCCGGCGTTGTCGAGCCGCGCCGCCTCGTAGATCTCGCCGGGGATTTGCTGGAGCGCCGCCAGGAACAGCATCATCGGCAAGCCGATGCCCCACCACACCGTCACCAGCGCGATGGCCGGCAACGCCAGGCCGCGATCGGCCAGCACCGCGACGCTCGGCAGGTGCAGGCTGGTCAGGATGTTGGCGAGCAGGCCGTTCTGCGGCGCCAGCACCATGCGCCAGACCAGCGTCACGACCGTCACCGACAACACCGAGGAGCCGAAGAACACCGAACGCAGCACGCCCGAGGCGCGGGCGCGGGTGTTGAGCGCCAGGGCCAGCACGATGCCCAGCACCAGGAACGCCGGCGTCGTCATCAGCACGAACAGGAAGGTGTTGCGCACCGCGCCCAGGAAGATCGGATCGGCCCAGAGCTGGGTGAAGTTCTGCCAGCCGACATAGACGGTGTCGCCGCCGAGCAAGTCGTAGTCGTTGAGGCTCATGGCGAACCCCTTGACCAGCGGGTACACCAGCAGCGCCAAGTAGACGACCACGAACGGCAGCACGAACAGCGCGTTCGGCCATGCCATGCGTGCGGCGCCGGCTGCCCCTTGTTTCATGACGAATGATACGCCCGGCCGTCGAGGTCGAACACATGCAGCTGCGCGGGATCGACGCCGATGCGGATCTGGTCGCCGATGCGCACGGCGCTTTCGCCGCTGTCCTGCACCACGATCTGCCCGCCGCCCGGCAGCACGGTATAGAGGTGGGTGCGGTCGCCGAGGCGCTCGATCACCTCGACCCGGCCCTCCAGCCGCCCGTCGCCATCGACGCGCAGCGCGTCCGGCCGCACGCCGAGCGTCAGCGGCGCCCCGGCGAGTGCCGCCGGCAACTCCACCTGGCTCGCGAAGGCGACGCCGCCGGGCAGCGTTGCGACGTCGAGGAAGTTCATGCTGGGCGAGCCGATGAACGAGGCGACGAAGCGTGTCGCCGGTCGGCGGTAGATGTCGAGCGGCGCGCCCATCTGCTCGATGCGGCCCTTGTTCAGCACCACGATCTCGGTCGCCAGCGTCATCGCCTCGACCTGGTCGTGGGTGACGAAGATCATGGTGGCCTGCAGCCGCTGATGCAGCCGGGCGATCTCGACCCGGGTGCGGGCGCGCAACGCCGCGTCGAGGTTGGACAGCGGCTCGTCGAACAGGAACGCCTGCGGCTCCTTCACGATCGCCCGCCCGATCGCCACGCGTTGCCGCTGGCCACCCGACAACTGGCCCGGCTTGCGGTCCAGCAGATGCTCGATCTCCAGCACCCGTGCCGCCTCGCTCACCCGAGCGGCGGCGTCGGCGGGCTTGCGGCCGATGTTGCGCAGGCCGAACGCCATGTTCTCGCGCACCGACATGTGCGGATAGAGGGCGTAGGTCTGGAACACCATCGCGACGCCGCGCTGGCCGGGCGGCAGCCGGTCGACGCGCTGGCCGCCGATGCTGATCTCGCCTTCGCTCAGGGTTTCGAGGCCGGCGATCATGCGCAACAAGGTAGACTTGCCGCAACCGGAGGGTCCCAGGAAGACGGTGAACGCGCCGGGTTCGATGCGCAGCGTGAGATCCGGGATCACCTCGGTGGTGCCGAAGCGCTTGACGACGTCCGTGAGCTGGATCGCCCCCATTGGATCTCTTCCTTCCCCGCCCCTTAACGTCTTATCATCTTACTATTGGACGTTAAGGACCCGGGTTGAGGTCTGTCAACACGTCCGTGTGGAGGTGAGGCGGTCCATGTTTGAACGTGATCTCGCGGTCGGCACGATGAGCGCGCAGCTTGCCAAGCTGATCGGCCTGCGCATCGTGGCCGGCGACTGGAGTCCCGGGGCGGCGCTGCCGATCGAGAGCGAGCTGTGCCGCATCTACGGCGTCAGCCGCTCCACCGTGCGCGAGGCGATGCAGAAGCTGTCGGCCAAGCGGCTGGTTGAGGTGGCGCCGAAGCTTGGCACGCGGGTGTTGCCGTTCTCCGACTGGAACCTGCTGGACCCCGATGTGCTGTCGTGGCGGCTTGGGGTGCAGTTCGACCGGCGGATCGTCGACGACCTGTATGAAGTGCGCAACTGCTTCGAGCCGCGGGCCTGCTGGCTGGCGGCGCAGGGCGGCACGCTGGAGGACCACGAGTTGATCGCGCGGCGGTTCGCGGCACTGGAGGCATCGTTCGGCACCCCCGAGCTGGCCGCCGACGCCGACGTGGACTTTCACCTCGCCATCATCACCGCGACCCATAACGGGCTGTATGTGGCGATCGGCATGGCCGTGCGAACCGGCTTGCGAGCCTCGTTCGCGGTGATCCAGCGGCGCGGGCTGCTGCCCAAGCACGACGTCTCGCTATACCGCGCGGTGCTCGACGCGATCATCGCCCGCGATCCCGGCGGCGCCGCA
>JAABUQ010006072.1_pt1 | contig 18641 bp, 15 predicted proteins | sample 5560001 | NCBI WGS metagenome assembly JAABUQ01 (sample SAMN10711888, study PRJNA513371) | rock metagenome | isolation source: Antarctica rocks | place: Antarctica: Victoria Land, Finger Mt nord | collected 2015-12-18
AATTTATAAATATAATAAATAAAATATATAATATTTTATTATATTTATTTTATTTACTTAATATTAAATTTATATTTAAAGCTAATAAAACTAATTTTTCAAAGAATAAAACTTAAAATATTTAAATATTAAATAATATATAGCTTATAAAGAAAGTTAAGTACCTTAAAATTAAATAATAATAAATAGTATTTAAAAAGTCAAAAACAAAATATATTAAAAAAAAAAAATATTATCAAAATTAAAAAAAAAGAAAAGAAAGCAAATAAAGAAGCGGAAAAAAAAGCAGGCAAAAGAAAAAAAAAAGAGATATATAAAGAAAATAAGAAGAAAGCAAATAAAGGAAAAGAAAAGAAGATAAATAAAAGAAAAGAAAAAAAGATAAATAAAAAAGAAAATAAGAAAAATAAATTTCCAAAAAAGGATAAAAAGTAAATCAAAGGAGAAGGACTTAATAATAATAAAGAAAAAGAAAATAAAAATATTAAAAATAAATTAAATAAGAAAAAAGAAAAACTCCGCTATAATAATAAGATTAAGGGAAAGGCAAAACCGTATATTATTAAAGATATTATATATTCTCCGAAGAATATAATATATATAATATTTTTTTATACTTGATTCGATCTTATTTAATATTTCGATTTAAAATTAATTATTAAAAATAGATATAAAAATATTATTAAGACCTTTAATAACTGTTTATTATTTATAAAAATAAGCTAATTCAATTATTTATTTCTGTTAAATAGAATTTTCTTAAATAATTTTATTTTTGTTTAATTTTTAATAAATAATATTAATATAAATAAAATAAACTAATAATTTTTAAAAAATATTAATTTGAAAAATATATTATATATTATATATTTTTTATATAAATATATTTATATTATTATTAATAATATTAATAGAAATAATAAAAAAGCTAAAATAACTTAATAAAATTATTATTATAAATAATAATATAATTTTTATATATTAATCGGTAAAGAAAGAATAAATTCTAATATTTATATAATATATCTTTTATTTAAATTATTAAAGTATTTTAATATAATATAATTCCTTTTTTTAAAATATATTATTTAATTCCTTTTAAATTATTATTAGGATTTAATATTCCTTAAAAATATAATTAATAAAAGCTTAAAATAATTAATAATTAATAATATAATTAAGAATTTAAGTATTATATTAATTTTAATTATTAAAGAATACTTTATATATATTTTTGCTAACTTAAGAACAAAGTTAATAATATTTATTTTTTATAAGCAAAAATAAATAATAGCAAAGAAGGTAAAAGTAATAAAAAGAAAGGTAATAAAAGGAAAAGAGCCAAAAAAGAAAAAATTAATAAAAAAGAAAAAAAAAAAGAAAAGAAAAAAATATATAATAAGAATATAAAAATATTAAGAATTAGCAAAACTATTTAAGCTATTTTATTAATAGAATAAATAATTATATAAAGAATTGCTATATAAATTATAGAATATAATAAATAAGAAAAATTATTAATAATTATTAATAAAAGGTAATATAATAATAATTATAATTACCGTAAAATATATTACGTATAATTAAGCAATATTTATAATATTATTTAATATTTAAAGATTAATATAACTTATATTTCTTTATATTTATATAATTTATTTAATAAATAATATATAATAAAGCTTTGCTATAACTTTAAAAAAATATAAATATTATAATTATATATTATATATTTTTAATATATATTTATTAATAAAAATATTCTATATTAAATAATATATATTAATATTATTAATCTTATCGATTATTTCTTATTATTAAAATTTATTTATTAATAATCTCCGTTTTTAAGCTCAGACTCTATAATTATTGCGTACGTAGTCAGCAGCGGCTAACCCCGAAGGGTGTTAGTATATAGAGTCTGAGTAACTGAGGCAAACCAATCTATCTGGTTATTAGGAATTCCACATTGCTTCCACCCACTGGATCTGGTCCCGTCAACAAGTCGCGGGGGGATTTGCTAGTGGAAGTTGTTGAGATAGAAAGGCTGGTGATCCCATGGGGGCGCGCCAAGTGGGTTCGATGGTACAGTACCTACCCTAATGGCTGAATTGCGCTGGCAAGACACGTTATGCATGATTAGAAGCTGCATGTGGTAGAGCGGTATACATGTAATGCCCATGGGCGCGATTAGAAATTACCTTGAAACAGCATGTCTGGTACAGCGCATTATCCAAGCGCCATCTCTCCCCTCCTTTGAGGAATCTTCGTGGCACGAGGGCCGACGCTGTACGCAAAATTCCCCGCCCCTCGTCCCTCACCAACAAACTCCCAAGCCGAATGTTTGCATCGTGAAAGAATCTATGTTCGTGCCGGTATCCCATCATGTCTTGACCCCCTCATCGAGCCTCCAAGCGTCAGTCAGCTTTGGACACTTCGGTCGCGTCGAGACTCCCACTCCTCTTGGGGACTGCAGCTCCATCTTCCCTTCCAAGCCCGAGCCCTCGGATGTTCAACCCCGTCTCGTCGCTCTTCGGTCCCTCACCCACAGTCTCGCCGTGTTCGTCAAGCCCCATCAGCGCGGGTGGCCGGTGCTTCAATTGTCTCGCTTTCGCAAGGCTGATGGTCTCCTGTTGGTATGATGTTACAATGGGTTTGGTCTCATCCCGATCGATGGTGGCTTTCATTAGAGCCGCCATCCAGAGTCTGCCTTGTCTCACGTTGTCAACGGCAAAGTAGTGTATCGTAGGTTTGGTGAAATTGACGGCGCGAGAGAGCCCAGAGCGTGGAGGAACAAGTTTGAAGATGAATGTGGAGTCGGTATTGATTTTTTCGAGGGCTTTTTCGGTCTCGGCGGCAGCCTCGGTGGCAGCCAGTGTGGGTGTGTGAGCTGTGGCAGGAGAGACAGGAGATGATTTGGCGCGGGTGACGGTGGCGTGGATGCCGGTGATGATGTCGTTGTCTGCAGGAAGAACTCGATGAGAGGAGATATCGATGAGTCCCTTCTCTTCGGCGTCTGTGTCCGCATAGTAGTAGGAAAGACGTCGACCGCGGAGGACAAAAAGCCGAGTCTTCCATGTTGTCATGATAGTCGACGACTTCTTCTTCATCCACCCACTATAATCACATCCCTCCATCTGTTCCTGAGGGCTCTTTTTCTCCAAACCACGTATGTATGCACTCGTCTCCTTCTTCGACTTCCGCCGTGTACCGCTCGTTGGTGTCAGTCCGGTATGAGCCACGCTAGTGCTTTTAGAGGACGCGTCGGTGCTCTCTCGATCCAAACTTTGGGATTTGCCGGAAGGCGTTGTAGATCCTGAGCGCGCAGGTGATTGATGGAAGGTTTCTTTGATTGGCGATTTCACGGAAACGGGCGAGGACGCTACTACCCTCTCGCTGCCAGTCACAGCATCCGAGATGGCTCCGAGCCCAATACGAGGTTTTGCACCAGATTTCATTGGCGCAGTAGCGGACTTGGGCGAGCCACCCAACGCTACACCGCTGTCTCGATTTGAGGATGAAGTGAGAATTTGCATACTCGGTTTCTTATCATATTCAAGCTTTGTAACAGCGGGTGAGGTTAGATCCTTCGAAGGAGCACTTGCCGTCGCGATTGCCTCATTCGCGGATGAGTTGCGGAAATGACCCTTGAATGCGCCGCCGCTATGGTAGATCTTGCTGGCTGGGGAAGTCATGTGCGCTACAGTATCTTTGATGGAGTCGACACTTCCAAAGCGAAAATGACGCCTTGCACCAGCCACGCTAATTCTTTTCATGTCTCCTTGGTATGAACTTTGGCGTGAGTGGGTTGCGCTGGCGGTCTCGCGCTTCCGCAAAACATTGCGTGCTTTCTTATTGTCCATCTCTCCACCCGAAACATAACCATGATCAAGATCTTGTGACACGCTTGGTGTGTGGTTTGGCTTGCGGAAATGAGGATCAAATGTGTTGCGATCAATACTTAGATGAGGTGAGGGGCTCATGGCTGAAAGAGGCCGCCCGTTTGTTTTTGGAGGCGAGCTCCCCATCGCCGAATTGTTATCAAGAGATGGCATCTTGCGGTGAGGGGAAATGGTATTTGTATTCTCAAATGTGGAGGGACTGTATTGTTCCGTTGGAGTGACAGGGCCAAAGGTCGAAGCAAAGTCGACTGCAGAATGTCGACGGGAGTGATTGAGGTCCCGGATTGATGCAGCTGATGGCCGGCTTGGGCTGTCCATACCAGTTTTGAAAGTGGAAGAAGAAGGCGTAGAAGTCGGCTCCGGCCTTTGCGCCTGAAGCACCTGCGTCGAAGGTGAGGGTTGACGATCTGCTTGACTCTGTTGTTGCGGCGGTGGCATGTGGCTCGCGCGGGCAGGATTGGGCGATGCCATGGGCATTGATGATGCGCCTAGTACGTTCCTGTTTCCTCTTGAGATATCCGAAGGTGTACCACCGCTGAAGGTACTCCTATGCCTTGTACTCGGTGTAGAGCGGCCTCGGATCTCTTCCTGTAACGCCTTTATTTTCTGCCAGGTCCGGAGCCTTTGTCCAACAAGACCCAAATCAAATTCTTTCATGAATATTGATGCTTGATCCATGCTCAGAAGAACCTCGCCGCTGATCTCCTGCTCTTTGAAGATCTCGCAATGTCGGTCTTCAACCCCAATGTCTTCCAAATGCTCAGCCACCTGGCTTGGGCTCCACGCCATCACGTCTTTCTCTGTGTGCATATTTTGCTCTTCTTCGTCGGTCTCGTGGCCAGCTATGTATGAGAGTCGGTGATCCACAAAGTTGCTGTACTCGCTTCCTGAGTCATTGGTACCTCGACGTCCAATTCGTTGTATCGTAGGGCGAGTATTCATATCCGTAATGTGCTCATCAATGACACTGAGGGTCTCGTTCATGACCGGGCTGTCTCCATCTGGTTCCTGTTGAATCATGCTGATACTTCGTTGAGCGGGTGAGGGTCCTCCTAACGTTGGAGGTGGTAACGAGGTGTTGGGCACAGACGCAGACCTTTGGGATGGTGGCGTCGTATTCAGTGGCGGCGGAGTCGCGCTTTGATTCGAGATGCTTTCGGCGACTGCACGCCCCGGAGCACTCGTGGCATTTTGATTAACAGGATTACCAGCAACAAGATTCGCTGCCGTCGCAAGAGTATTCGCAGTGACATTGGTATGCTTGGGGGTCATGGTTGTATACACTTTGGGCAAGCATTAGTGTAGAACTCTAGTCTGAGTTTGAGTAGAGCCTCACCCTCAGGAAACAATCCAGTCTTCTGATTCTGAACATGTTTCCCATAGTACCATCCATCACCAAAATCGTCGTCTCTTTCGATGAGCTCGATTTTATCGCCCTTGGACAGGCTGAGTTCGTCAGGACTGCGGGCCTCAAAATCATCTGATTTACTCACAGTCAGCTTGCTAAGCTTGTGGTCACTCTACCATGATGATCGCTAGTCGTGGCTTGCTCTCCTCGCACGGCATTGGCCCAAGAGAGTCCGGATCATTGAAGCGGGAAAGGTGGGGCTTACGAATAACGAGCAGCATTTCTCCAGGCAAGGCCTTCACAGGCGATGCACTGGGATGTCGAAGTGCCATTACTGGATCCCGAGTGGCACCACCCCCAAACCTCCTTGCTCATCAAGTCGTCACTCTCATTGCTGGCCAATTCGTGCGCCTTTTCCTCTGCTCAGATTTGTGCGATTGCGATGGCGTAAGGGGGTTTTTTCTTTTTCGAAACTCTTTTCCAACGCCTGTTTGCTTGACCTCAAAGCTGACCGACCGAAAAGAGTTGACGCAATCTCCTCCTCTGCGGGACTTTTCCGTTGTCGCGATTCTTCCCAGCTTAGGTAGTAAAGGGTCGAAGCAAAGCCGGCAGTATGTATTGAGTCAATGTATGCAATGTGTCAATGTATGAGGTGACAGCGTGCAATAAAGCGCGTGCACCAATGGATGATAAATAACGCTTCCAACAGTATTCATCCGAGGGTCCACTCGGTCGGAGGTCCCTTCTCACCTCGTTTTGGCAGAGTAGGATAGACTTTCCGCTAGATATGGAAAGAGGCTGGTCTTTCCGGCCGGGCCGTACATCACCGATTGGCTCATGACGCATGAGGGCAGCTCCTTTCACGTCCTGATAAGTCTGGAAGCGAAAGTGCAATCAAAGCATTTGATGGGGAATTACAACACCTTTTGTAAATTACAGAAACCGCCGATTCGCAGAGGAAGTTCCTGCTGCTGCCTGCCCATCCTCCGTCAGCTCACTTTCATCTCACTTATCACTTGGACTGTGTCGAAAGTCCTGCTATGAAATGTAAACTTGAGAGACCCTATTCAGATACAGCCGGATTAGCAGCTTCAACAACTTGCTCAATGCCGCGCCAGGACAAGGGTAAAGGGAGTCTTCAGAATGCGCTTGAGAAAGATCTTCAGGATTCAAATTCGACAACTGCTGCCTTTCTAGGGGCCCGGCAGCGAGCTTGGATGACAGGAGAGAGAGATTCTTTCAGTCATCCAACCTTTACTCTATCGAATGTATCAAGATCGACATCCCATAAATCTAACTCGAATAGCACAGCACTCGAAGTATCATCCGGAGCCAACGAAGCAGCTCAAGAGTCTACTGTTCTCGAGACTCATAACCGAGGAGTAGCAGGGTCAATGTCATTTATTGAGGGCGACGTCAACTCTCCAGCTCGTCGAAGCAATACCAAAAGCCAATCAATAAGGGGTGACCATAGTCGAGAGGCACATGAACCTTTCGAGAAGCTCCCTACACCAATGGCGGAAGCTTTAGGCAGAGAAGCGAGAAGCAAGGAATGCCGAGAGTCAACCGCCGAGAATGCACTTCCATCCCCGACTCCGAGTGAAGAGCTGTTGACCGAAGGTCCACAAGCTACTAAATACCCACAAATTCACGGTAACTTCGTCGCCACTGTTAGCTCACCCATCTCCGTACCTATTACTTCGCATGCGGAGGAAATTACGACAATAGAGCCGCACGACAACCAACCAAGCAGTCATTCGACCCTGAATCGACGCATTGTGGTCCTGTCACAGGATCAACCCTCTCCGGAAGCACTCTTAAAGAAACGAACGCAAGGTAGTGCAATTGAATCTAGAAAGAAATCCCGTGGCCAAAACGCAAATCCAGCAGAACATAGCGCACCAGCCTCCGCAAATACAGATACCGAGGCTGAGCAGATGGGAGCTCCGAGCTTCCATACCTTCGACTTGTGGATAAAGGGCCGGAAAAGAATCGCTGCACAACATCCCGGTCGAAGCGAGATCGAGCTATCTCGGCTAACCCTATTGGAGGACGCGTGCAAACGCTCTGATAGTCAATATATACTATTGCATCAGATTTTCTGCTCGAGACACCTTTACAAAGACACTGGAGCCGTACGCGACCTAGATGAAATGCATGAGAAGGGGCTTACTATCCTTGGATTTTTACTAGCCTCCAACGACAAATTAACTCTTGATGCCCTACAGTGGTTCGCCCATTTTCCGAATCTTTTGATTACTACTATTCGCAATCACGGGACATACACGACTGCTTATTTGAAGATCCTACGGTGTTTAGCTCAGATTGCAAACAGTTGGGACCATGTGCTAAACATGTGCCGCTCTCGCCATTACCCCCCACTTATTGATGAGATTGTTGGCATAATGGAGCTGGAGTCGCCCACTTTACAGCCCGTGGTTTTTCGGGCTATTCTTAGGGACATTTGGTCCAGGCTGCCGGATACCTGCTTTGCCAGATGTGAGGAGATTCTCAGGAGTGATCAAGCCCTGGTCATGACAAGGTCTGCTCGGGGCGATGGCCCTTCGGAGATTCTGGCTTCAAACTCGCGTTTTGCATTCGAGTACCGGCAGATATGGCTCCAATACCAACACGATGGACAGCAGCCCTCGAACACACCAACTCATCCGAGGCAAAACCAAGAGGGTGCTCCCCTCCATATTGATGTTCGTGCCGCACAGAGACCTATTGCGTCTAATAATGGAACTTTGCCGAGGGTCCGGACTTCAATACACGACCCTCACGTGCACGGCCTTTCTCGTGTGCTGGGTCCAAGTCATGGCCCCAGTCGAGTATCGCATCCTGCCAGCGGCCAAAGAACTCCACAAAATGCTTCATTCGCCCAATTTCCCACTCCAGTGCAAAGCCCCAACACTCTAACAGCAATCTCGAACCTCAATAGGCAGCAGCAGCCTGCAAGCCAACCAATGTCAGGAGATCACAGGGCTTCGCAGATATGCACCACTACTACTTCTCCGCGAATCTGCCCTTCAAACTCATCTGATGCTTCAGGGAGAGTACTATTGGTGTCGAATGAACTGCCAAGAAATCAGTTCAGCCACGTTGGAAGACATTTACCAGGCCCGCAACAAGCAATTTCTAGCGGTTCCGTAACATCTAGCAGTACATATCAAGCACACCCGAATCCTCCGTCCCAGCCACCACTTCCTCAAGTCGGAAATGTGACAATTCCGAGTTTGCCAATGGCTCATCCTAATACTCAGGCAACGCACCCACAATGGGCCATGCAATTGCCGCAACAAATGCCGCAACAAATGCCAGATTCAGATACATTCCTACATATTCCCGCGAGAAACTCCGCTAACTCACTGCCAGCGCAGCCTAATCCAGCAGTGACGGCGATTCATCTATGCCAAGTGGTAAGCCCAAGGATGAATACGGTCGATCTCAACAAGCCGGGAGTCTTCAACAAATGTTCTAGCTACGTTTCCTCTGTATATAGGCCTTCAAGCGCTTTGAGCCGATACGCACCGCATCTCACGTGGGAAGCGGTTTTTAGTGAGGATGAGCTGGGAAACATAGCCCAAGACCGTCCTGGACCGTTCCATTCTGTCGTCAGGCACACTCCTCATGATTCTACGATGTTTCGAATCAGATGCGTGAAAACAAAGACTGGAACCAATGTAGCATCAAACTCGGATCTCTGGGGCTGGATCGCCGCTGACACCATATGGCCTGATAATATGGTCATTCTCATCAATGATATTGCGCTGGACGTCAGGAGGAAGTCGCATTTTGGTAAAGACCTACCCACAGACATCACATCCTGCGTCAAGCAGAGAAGCGTCATATTCACCGCAGCAATGATTGGTGTCCCCGACGATTGCAACGATCAGTACACTGTGGGGTGCGAGGTCATCAAAGTGATTGAAATGCAAGAACTCAAGAATCTCATAAAAACAGTACCTTTCGAGGAGGCTCGCAAACGTATCCTGGACCGAATCACCAACGAGGACCCTGATATCCAGGTAGTCCTTTCCGAGATCACCCTCGACCTGACAGACCCGTTCACCTCCAACATCTTCGAAACCCCGGTCCGAGGTCAAGACTGCCGCCACTCTCAGTGCTTCGATCTAGACGTCTTCCTCGAAACCCGTACCCGAAAGGCTCTGGACGAGCCAAGCCACCCAGATGAAATGCGATGCCCCATCTGCAAAGGCGACGCCCGGCCGCAAAGCCTCACTATCGACGGTTTCTTTGTATCCTTGAGAGAGATTTTGAAGAGGAGGGGAAGATTGGACGCCAAAGCGATCATCCTTGACGGATCAGGGCAGTGGGAGGTCAAAGAAGAGGATGAAAAAGTTGGCGAGAGCGGTGATGGGACTGGGCGGCGGCGGTCTGAGCTTGCTGGCCAGGCGAGACATGGGAGGAAGTCGAGCACGCCGCATCATGTGATTGAATTGGATTAGGGCCGAAGCATGATATTCAGCGATATCAAAGGAGGAATACATTAATGGGAGTGATAATGGATGTGCTAAGCAATGTTCGCAGCTTGCCAAATTTGCTGGCGCTGCAGTAGCCGCGAATTATCAGGAGAAAAGAGCGCTGGCTACGATATCTCCAGCGGGACATGCATTGGGGCTTATGGGATGGGGTCATAGCGGGTCGAAGTGTGCTTGTAGGCGATAGAGGCGATACCCAATATACAGTGAAGAGTTTCGGCTTCGACTCTCGGATTATGTACGATCTTCTATACTCCTAATGCCTTGACAGACTTGCATTCATCGGCATTGTCAGAAACTTTGCTAGATGGGCTTAGCGTTCCCATGTTCCATGGCTAGGAGAATTTGCTTGAGGGGTCTGTTGGCGTTGAACTGGATGCACCTGCTCCTCCGTTCTCAGGAATGCCTTTTCAGATCTACCGGCGCTCACGCGGGGTATCGATAGAATATATAAGACGTCTAGCTGAACAATCTCCGTGGAGGAAAGGAGCAAGTACAGCTATTGCAACTTAGGACTGATCAATGAACACTATACTCTACCTGTGCAATCGAAATTGAATGAAGGATGTCATAGGATGTAGCACGAGCCGACTTGACTATCTAAAGCCGAGCATTACATATCAGATTATCATATCAAAAGCCGCAGGCTATGTCATCCATAACAAAACACGTGATTGAGAAGTGACCCCACCCACCGCCTAACCCTCCACGGAATCCCACTCGTGTCCCCTCAACTCACACACCTGCAAACCCTACCCAACTCCTCAACCGAGCCCCACAAGCCACCCCACCACCTCCCAGCCTATTTCTCCTTCGATCGCTCCACGTTCATTTTGTTCCGACTTGTATAGCCTTCACCCGTCCTAACCCTTCAGCTGAACAACGTAAGCCATGATCATCCCCTCCACTGATGTCTCAACGAGGCTGTATTCGAATTGGACCTTCGCCCTTCGCGCCGCAGCCTCTTTGTTTGTCTACGTGTAGGCGGTAAGTCACGTGGAGGATTGGGTCGTAAAATCCTTCTTGTCTGTTGCCTGCGCGTTAGTCTATTCGACGTATGGGTCGTTGGGGTCGTCCACTACCGTCAGGTGGCCTTCGCTTGGGAGCTCGCGATAGTCCTTCGGGTGATTTTTGGGCAATGGGAGGAGGAGGCTTGGCGGGAGAGGAGATCCGTTCTCGTATCGGCGGTGCCGGGAGAGGGATTGTGCTTTTGGGAGTGGGGAGTTCGGTTTTGTTTAGGAGGGATGTGGTTTGCTGCATTTGGTGAGGATCCGATAATAGATGTTTAATTAACTGCTGGGGTTGTGGGAGGTGATGGAGCGTAATGCCACAGCTTCTATCCCCTCGATCTCATTGCTCGTGGCGTTATGAGTAGTTGTCCCCTGCGCAAAGGGGGAAAGCGTCGGTCCGGGCTTCGCCATTCTGGAGGCTTGTTGAGGGGAATGGCCGTCGGACGTTCTTCCTATTTCGTGCACTGATGTTGGCTGGGAGGACATCAACGGTCTCCCTTGGGATCCGAGCGACGGGGGGTTTTCCATTCTTGGCTCTCGAGAAACAGATGAGTTTGTCTTGCTGGAGGGTTTCTTGCGTGCGTAATAAAGTACTAGGGGCGTGAATTTATGGAATAGCATTGGGTGGACGCCCAATGTAGGCGTCTGAAGCGGAGGAGTATCCCGATGTGGGAGTGAACGTACAAGATCCTTGCGGACATTAGACCGATGGCTGTTGATAAAAGCTTTAGTCAGATAGAGTACCATCAAAGTATCGCACTCGGATTGGCTCGACCAAGGATCCAGAAAAAAGGGTTGGCCTCTTCGGGCGCTTTCCTCACATTGTGAAGTGTACGTGAGTTCTGCCTGCATCTTCGATTAGTTGGAGCCCGACTAAACCTAGATGTATGAGCTTTTTCGGTATGTCGTCAAGGTTGACAAAACTGCCGTGAATTCAGGACTACGTACCGATCCTTTGATGGGCCAGAAAGTGTGAAGGGTGGCCAACGAGGGCGCTCGTTGGCATGCACATACGAACCACCCATCCCACATGGCTGGTCAGTAATGCTACTCACTACTCTCCAGCCTTGCGATCTCTTTTTTCGACACTCTCTGCACCAGCGACTATCCTTTCTATCGAAAGGATGCCATGGCAAACAATTTTCGGCAACGTGATGTTCATGGGGAGGCTCAAGAAGGTTCGACTGAGCCGCTAGTCACCTATCTCGGTCTTTTACCAGCAGCGATGGAGTCGATGCCTCTCGATATCGAGGATCCATCCTTCGTGGGAGTGACCACGTCGTCGCCAGCGCCCGGCGACAAAAGGCACAAGCTTCCTTTGAAGAACATATGATCATGTATGAAGGTGACCTCAAAGATTTTTGTTGCTGGATAGGAGAAGAAGGGGACTGTTGGGTAATGACTTCCAATAGACTCTTCAGTCAGGAATGGAAGCGATTTTCGGTGTTGGAACGTATACTTTTTAATAGGCTTCGATAGACTGGAAAGATCAAGCCCAACCCTTGCTTCTACACAAATTCATTAGCCCCGCGTAATTCAAAGAAGATATGGCCTTACATGAAGATGCACAACCCTCAGATCCACATTCAATAATAAGATGTACAGCATCCGCAGTGTAGGTTCGTTGTTCTCAGGCCGTATCTGGTAGTGACATACCATCTCTTCCGTTGATTGGCGTGTAAGTCACTGGATATCCTATAATCAGCCTCCACCTCCCTTCGTACGCCAGCGTAGGCGGACTGTAGGGCGGACTTTAAGATCTTGCTAAGATACTGGGCTAGAACAATGTCCACTCATCCCTTTGATCATAAAAGAGTTTGACCAGGCTATTGAAACCAAGTCGGGTGCAGTTGCCTGGAAATATAAAGTGCAGGTAGTTGCCTTGTCATGACGTACATCCGGGAGGTGTGGTACATATGCAGGTAGATAGCTCTGCATGAAACAAGGTGGATTAAATCTCTTAGCTATAATTCGGCGCTGAACACCGGAAATCTGGCTGGAAGCGCGCAGACACTTTCAAGGATGCTTATCGAGACAGAGAATTTCCCAAAGAGCCTGGCATGGATGCCTAGGCTTTCTCAACATCGATTAGCGTCGTTATACTAACACTTAGAAAAGCTCTGGGTATAGGAATCCTCATAGCCTTTTTCAGGCAAACACCTCTTTTAAGGAGCGGTCAGTGAATCTTGATGTCTCACTGGCTCATACAGCATGCGGTATTGATCCTATTGCTGCCCAATATCAAGACCAGTGAACGAGATCAGGCCATGTACACAGCACACCTTCATCGAGAACAAACCATTGAGGCCACCTCCTGATGAGACTGCATCCAACATGTCCCAAATCGACGTGGCATCGTCTAAACCACATGTCTGCCGCATCTTTGCGCTCCCTCTAAACTAGGTATTTTGACCAGATGTGGCAAGTATGCGGCTCAATGTCGCAGGTAGGCAGTGCCAGGGCCGAGGGAAAAAATGCAGATGTAGCCATGTCGCAGCTATTGTCTTGAAGATTTAAGTTGTGTCCAGAACCCCTCGTCTTCTATGGCCGACTTGTTTCGTCAAGCATCAGAGAGAAGAACTACTTAACTCCAGTGCCCACCTTTCGAAAGGGAGATCATTCGAAGCACATTTGGCTCCACATAAAATGACGGACAGAATTGGTAGCTCCGGTTGTAGTGAGGACTCTATAACGGGCAAAAACGGCAGTAACGGCATTGGTAGGAGCTCCATGGGGGACAATAAGGGTAACAATGGCTTGAGCCAGGAGTCTCACGAGGTAAGTATCTACGTACTCAAGATTGGCCATACAAGTTAACTTCATACACTTGCAGGAGCTGACTCCCCACAAGGTTCCAGGCGTGGTGGGCTACAGTACCATACAGGGTCCAAAAACGAACATGCCTGGAGAGGGTCAAGATGCGCAAGCTGTACGTTACCACTCCACAGGCCAAGTCGAAGTGTTGAGCTAGAACATTGATATAGGTGTCAACCTCAAACGACAATGGATTCGAAAAGAACGAGAAAGTAGAGTACGATGGGAAACATTATTACGTTTGCTGTATAAAGAAGGTGAACGGTAAATGGTACTATGGGCTAAAGAATGCGCCGCCACCACAGGGAAGGACAATTCATCCAAATGTCTCAGAAGAAGATTTGGAGGCAGTTTCTTGAAGGATCGGCAGCGAGTGTTTTAATTTTTGCAGAATAAAAATCAAGTTTTTAGAGAGGTAGCATTGCGTCCACCGCTGGGAATGCAGAGTCAGCAGTTTCGTCAAGCGATTGGCGGGACTGTGCATATCGATCGGAAACAGCAAAAACCGAATGAAGAGGCTGGCACGTACGAAGGTGTAGTGACTTATCTTTCCATTGGCGACGTCTGCAGATGGTCAGCCCATTAAGGCGTAGTTAGTTCCATAGGCATGGAGCCGTCACCTTTGTCGATCAGGCTGTGTCGCACCCCCTAGCTATTCCCGCATACCTGGACTGTAATAATAGTGATGTCCAGCCCCGCGGCTAGCATTTTCAATAATGCTCGTTGCGCCAGCGCTCGTTAATTTCCATGGCAAACAACGATGAGCGTGTCGAAATTATACACACAAAGGTCCCAGAAGGTTCAGGCGAGCCGCTAGATACCGCGACCGAACCTCCCTCTCCATCAACGGCGTCAAACTCTCCCTTGGTTGGAGATTCAGCTTCCACATGTGTCGAGGGGGGCAAAGCTCGCTCGGATGCAAGACTCTTTGATCGTCTAAGGCGGGCCTTTGGCTCCACCCCTGGATACACTTCGAAGTATCGCATTGAAAACATCATCCCCGAAGGTAGGTGGGAAGTCTTCCATTACTTAAAACTGTCCCTGACCCGGCATAGTCGATGAACTACCAGAGAGCTATGGCAGGGTAGCTGCTTATGAGAGCTGTGACCCCAACTTCTTGATCTATCGCAAGTTTGCGTGGCTCCGTAACCATGTTCTGTTGGACCTCCAGGACGAATTGCGGCGCTTGGAGTTGGACCTCGAAAAATGGTACAAGAAACATAGTGACGAGCGTCGGAGATTGATCTCCCGACGCGTAGATTACGCAAAGAAAGACACGTCACGCGAGAACTTGATTAGAACCATCCGGGAGAAATTGGCGGAGTATGATGAGCTGCTGCTACGTATGCAGCAAATACACGCTCTCAAGACGCCTACCAAACGAAACCAGAATAGCTTGTGGAATGCTGTACACTACTCCGAGAGCATGACCGCTTCGGAGACCGATTGTATTCGAATGCGAATGGATCTGGCTGCGATAGCGGATGACGCGGAACAGGGTTGGTTAAACGGGTTGGTGGAAGACTCTCTCAACCAAATTTCCAAGAAGATGCTGTTGGTAAGCGACATCCGTTCTTTTGCCACCAAATTTTCGTCGAATTGCTCCCCTCTCTAGCCCGGAGTCTCCAAACCCTCTCATTTTCTCATCGACTCATCAGCTGTCATGAGCTTTTTAAAACCATTAGCTTCGTGATTTACCCGACCTTCTAGCTTAGTGTTCTCCACTTTCTGGTGATCCCTGGCGCCACTTTCAGCTTTTCATAAAAACACCGCTATCACCCATAACCCTTAATGTCTCGTAATCATTGAAGCGCAGCAGTTTCTAGCTCGACTCCTGATTTGCTCAAGCAAGCCTCAACGCTATTCATACTATGCCTAAACTCCTTCAATATGGTTTTGCTTTTTGGGTCCCTATCATTTGTTGAGCCCTACCTCTTCAATTCACTACAATACGCAACTTTCGATCGCCATTCCTACCCTCTTTTGAGCATTGCTTCTTCGCATCCCATAAGTAATGATATCACACTCTTAAAAGTCATCCGCTTCTCGACCAACATCCTATGAATTCTTTCATGCCCTTGACCGCAACTCTATCGAATTAAGAGCTCCATGCATCCAAGTGCTAACTATTCAAAATCAGACCATCTTTCGCACCCCCGAACAAAAGACCATGTCAGGTGACAAATTAGGGTTCAACCTTGTCTCCCAAGCACGCCTCGATATTCTCATCCGCGCATTCCTCACAATACTCGCCTGCATTCTTCTCCTCGTCCCCGTCCTCATTCTCTACGAGCTCCAACTCAACATTGCAACTGGTGCCCAGCAAAATGGTAAGTGGCAAGTCGGCACCATCTTCGTATTCACGCTACTATTTTCCGGATCCTGTTCTCTATTTACGAAGGCACGACGGCAAGAGGTGTTCGCTGCGACGGCGGCTTATTGTGCCGTCCTGGTGGTGTTCTTAGGGAGCTCCACCACTATCACGTTGGTGACGAATGGGCAGAGCCAGCCTGGGAGCGTGGTACCATGATGAATCGGAGATGTGGAATCTTGGGAGCTTCGGCTGTAGAAGGTATTTGTCCGGGCTGAGCTTATCTACTTAGTGATCAAAGAATCTTGGGCATGGTATTCCAAAGAAGATTGAGGTCACTATCAACGCGCTTGGGATGCGTTAATTCTTGGAAGTAGGTGCACAGAGCATTGTCACAGTTTTGGGAGAAGGTGAGCCTATCGGCGGGACTGGCGTGTGCTCTTCTCGAATCAATTGAAGCTACATTCTTTATGCAAACTTATTTCTTCCTCCCTCGATGCACATATTTACCTCGAACATCATGCCGGATTCAAAGTGTCGCTGCTGTCTCCATGAGAATGGACACATGATCCGAAACAAGATGCTTGACCAAAGACTTGAGCCCACGTTCCCGGTATTTATCCCGCTGGCAAAGTATCTTATCATCTAACGGGGCTGGGTCTAGAAGTCTAGATACGCGTGGTCGCCTGGGGTCACAAGTGTAGCTGTCTCCACAGAGAAGATGCCCTCAGCCCCAATTGGTGTCTTCCACAAAAATTGAAATTGTACATGACAACGTTGGATTGCCCAGACAGCTGCAACCCGTAGGATGGACCGTCGCACTATGTTTGGACCAATACTCATATCTCCTTGCCCGACCAGGACATTGCTCGAGCTCCAGCATCAAGGAGAGTAGTCAAGGTCAACATGGTAGATCAAAGTACCGAGCTAAGGTATTTATAAACAACTAGCGCGAGATCTTCAATACGCCCCCTCAGCCATTGACCTCTTTTCATTCACTCCACAAAATAACAGAGCATGGTCTTTTCGGCCATTTCGGCATTGAGAGCGGCGACTCCGATAATATTGCTTCGCTGATTGAGCTTCATAGTGGATCTCGCCTCTGGCACTACTAACAGTTTCCGATGTTGGATGTCCGCGATGCCAAAGGTTGCGCAAGCGACCCTTTTCAAGCAGACTTTTTCCTGGTAATTCACTTGATACCCTCTGATTGATTCCGTTTCATGGCGGGCCGAGTCGGTCTTATTGCCATCTTCTTTCGGCAATTTCAGTGGTCATGCCCACAGATGTCGACTTCATTGGGTTGCTCTCAGCTGCTAATGCCCTCATGGTTCGGCCAATCATGAGGCCAACGGCAGCTCCGAACGAGGCAAAAGCTCACAAACATGCAATCAACTCTCAGCTTCATGCAAAAAGGGAGTCACACCTCGGCCTCATCTTCTCGTTTGTCACCGCAATATCTCTTGTGTCCATGTGCCTCCTATCTCGTTCTTGACCTGGTTGACGCTCCTCGAACCCATCTCACACATGCGTAGCACAATCCTCGTACTACTCCCATCATGTATCTCTCTCAAATTCTCTCTTTCCTCGCCCTCCTCAGCCTCACTTTTGCAGCTCCACTATCCAACCCCTCGACGTGCATTTCACAACAATGGAACATACAACAACTCGAAGCCTTCACTGCTGGTGACACCTCCACGATTGGCAGCCACCTCTCCTTCTACTTCACCGACCCAAACTTTGACTCTGACAGAGCTCTATGCGAAAGGAGCATGGAGCTCGGGCAGTCAACATCGTCAGGGAAAAACTCACTCGTTGACTTCAATTGGTACTACTGCAGCGGTTCGATGGCGTTTCGGTATCTAGGGGCTTCGATAGACTTGCAGGAGACAGGGGTGCAATGTGGGAAGTGAGTACTCCAACAGACCGAATCACTGGGTCGTGATGCTAATAGGCCACGATAGTATCACATACACAGTGCAAGGAAGCACCGGACTGTCGCCCGAGTGCTATTCAATCACCGGAGGAACAGAGTGTGAGACTGTGACTCAAGTCAATGTCAACCCTTCTCAATTGACAATCACAAGCGTGAAAGGAGGGGCCAAGCACGGAACGACGATTTGAAGAGAGTGCCGAGACATTGTGTGAAGGCATGAGGAAAGCTTAGAGCCATAAAGGAAGACTTGTATGGACTGGTGAGGACGCGTACAGGCGTACAGGCGTCAAGGTATACAGCAATGAAGGAGGAAAATGTTGAGGTCCGAGGACCCTAGTGGATAAAGCTGTATATAGCCTGCACCATAGTTCAAAGATCACTCAAATATACCGTGTGAGATTAAATTGAATCTCTCGGTTCCCAAGACCAATATAAATATTCGGTCTCTTCGCAACCCATTATTGATGTCATAATGCTACTCCATCTGTTCTAATCACTCTCGTCCTCCAAACCTACGATCCCACAAACATAAGGCAACCAAGCAAAGGCTCAATTGGCCATGGCAAACCTTCTCAAGAAACCCCTTAAGCTCGCTCTCATCCAATTCGCAGCAGGTGAGCCCACATTCCCCTTCCAATCACCTCCCTCCACCCAACTAACCCCTCGCTTCCCCCCAGGTCCCGACAAACCCACCAACCTCCTCCGCGCTCGCTCCCAAGTCCTCGAAGCCTCAAAAGCAGGTGCCGACCTAATAGTCCTCCCCGAATGCTTCAACTCCCCCTACGGCACGCAACACTTCCCCAAATACGCCGAAACCC
>JAABUQ010006073.1_pt1 | contig 18638 bp, 15 predicted proteins | sample 5560001 | NCBI WGS metagenome assembly JAABUQ01 (sample SAMN10711888, study PRJNA513371) | rock metagenome | isolation source: Antarctica rocks | place: Antarctica: Victoria Land, Finger Mt nord | collected 2015-12-18
GGGTGATGATGCCGAGGGTGGCGAGAGACGCCAGGATGGCGATGGGGGAGACGGCGGGGAGAGGGAGGAAGTCGGGGCGGGGAAGGAGGCGAAGGAGGAGGCAGATGCCGACGCCGAGCGAGAGGCCGGCGGTTCCGCTGACGAGGGTGATGATGGCGGACTCGGCGAGGAACTGCCGGCGGATGTCGACGGCGGTGGCGCCGAGGGCCTTGCGGACGCCGATCTCGCGGGTACGTTCGGTGACGGCGACGAGCATGATGTTCATGACGCCGATGCCGCCGAGGGCGAGGGTGAGGAGGGCGACGACGGCGAAGAAGAGGGTCATGATGGAAAAGATTCGCTCGGTGAATTTGGCGCCTTCGAGGGTGTCCCAGATCCAGACGGCTTCCTTGTCGGCGGGATCGAAGTGGTGGCGATCGGCGAGGATGCGCTTGACCTGGGTGAGGGTCTGCTCGTGGAGTTCGGCGCTGCGGGGCTGGACGACGATGTTGTTGATCCAGCCGGGGAAGACGCCGGGGCGCTCGGCGGGCGGGAAGTCGCGGGCCATGGAGGAGTAGGGGACGAAGAGCTGGGTGTTGTCGGGGCCGGAGCCGTAGGAGCCGTTCTGCTTTTTCTTTTCGAGGACGCCGATGACGGTGTAGGGAAAGCCGGCGACCATGAGGGCTTCGCCGATGACGGGCTTTCCGGGGAAGAGCTGGCGGTTGGCGTCGGCGCCGAGGAGGATGACGCGGCGAGCCTGGTCTTCATCGGCCTGCGTGAAGAGGCGGCCCTGCTCGGTCTTGAGGGAGCGGAAGTTCTGGTACTCGGGCCAGACGCCGCGGACGGCGCGGGAGGAGGCGTTCCAGGCGCTGACCTCGGAGACGGTGCGGCGGAGTTCGGGGGAGATGTTTTTGACGAGCGAGGCTTCACGCTGGATGGCGACGACGTCGTCGATGGTGAGGCGCATGTCGCGGCCGGCGGCGTAGCCACCGGAGGGCATGCCGGTTTTACCGCCGAAGATGATGGCGATATCGGTGCCGATGGTCTTGAGCTGTTCTTTCTGCTGGATGTTGAAGCCGATGCCGAGGCCGACGAGGAGGATGACGGAGGTGATGCCCCAGACGATGCCGAACATGGTGAGGATGCTGCGGAGCTTGTTATCCCAAAGGGCGGCGATGGTCTGATGGAGGATTTCGCGAAGGGGCATGGGCGCGGTTGGGTTGCGAGGTGAGGTACGCGCGCGATGCGGGGAATGTTCCCTCCCGATGGAGGGAGCTAGTGAATTTCGGGTGCGTGGTCGACGAGGACCTGATCGAGGACGGGGTCGGAAGGAGTGAGGTGTTGGGAGGCGAGGTGCGTTTCGAGGGCGGCGATGACGACCGGGTCGAGCTTTGCGGGGGTGTCGGAGCGAAGGAGATGCATGACCTGGGTGTGGCTGAAGCCGGGCCGGTAGGGGCGCTGCTCGGTGAGGGCGCGGTACATGTCGGCGACGGCGAGGATACGGGCTTCGAGGGGGATCTGGGCGGCGGTGAGTTGGTCAGGATATCCGGAGCCGTCGAGCTTTTCGTGATGGGCGCCGGCGATGAAGGCGATCTGTTTGAAGCGGCTGATGCGGGCGAGGATCTGGCGGGTGAGGCGGGGATGCTGTTCGACGCAGCGACGCTCCCGGTCGGAGAGGCGGCCGGACTTGTCGAGGATGGTGTTGGGCACGGAAAGCTTTCCGAGATCGTGGAGGAGAGCGGCGCGGCGGACGAGTTGGCGGCGCTCGTCGGAGAGGCCGAGCGTGCTGGCGATGTGTTCGGCGAGCTCGGCGACGGCGAGGGAGTGGCGGTAGGTGAAGGGGGATTTTGCATCGATCACTTCGGCGAAGCCCTCACACAGGCGATCGATCTCCTGATGGGCGAGCGGCCTGAAGGTTTGGGGGGCGAGATCGAGGACCAGGCAGAGGGTGCTGTCGTGGTGATCCTGGGCGGAGCAGCCGATCCAGAGCGAGCCCTCGTGATCGAGGTCCACGGCGATCTCCACGAGATCGGGATCGAACCAGTGGGTGCTGCGGTCGCGCAGGACGTCGAGGGCGACCATGGGCGATCGGGCGGTCGCGAAGACGTCGAGGTGCTGCGCGACGGCGAGGATGCGGGCGAGGATGGGGATGTCGCGGTTGCTGAGGCGCCTGGGGTAGCCGCGGCCGTCCCAGTGCTCGTCGAGTGACTGAACGGCCTCGGCGACGACCTCGTTGAAGCCGAGCTTGCGGATGATGGCGGCTCCGCGCTGGCAGCGGAGGGCAGTGAGCTCCATGTTGTTTTTGTTGGCGTTGAGGGCGATGCGGGCGATGCGGAGGAGGCGGCGGATGGGATCGGCGTCGGGAAGCACGGTACCCCAGAGCAGGCTGAGGCTGGAGCGGCTGGCGTTGTAGGGGTTGGTCCAGTTTTCGAACTTGATGGCGGCCTTGATGACGCGATCGTCGCCGCCGACGATCTGTCCGATGCGCGCGGCGTTGCTGCTGCAGCCGATGTCTTTGAGGAGAAGGGCGAAGTAGAGGTCGGCGAGGAGGGCGGGCGGGAGGCCGAGGCGGCGGGCGATGCGCATGCCGAGGACGCAGGTTCGGATGGCATGGCCGGGGACGGCGCCTTCGGTGAGATCGATGGCGAAGGAGAGCGCAGAGATGACTTCGGAGAGCGCGAGAGGGCTCTCGGTGGGGGGCGGGGCGGAAGACGTCGGCTGCTGTGTGACTGCCATCGGCTCTTACCCTTCAGCTGCTTTGGGTTGCCTGTCGGGATACGTGCCTAACTCGGACACTCATTATAGGTCCCTGCACGCCCGGATGGAGATTTGTTGGGGATGACTGCTGCGGGCAGGACGGTTGCTGCCGGCGGGACGGTTGCCGCGGGCGGGACGGTTGCCGCGGGCGGGATGGTTGCCGCGGGCGGGTACCGGGTTGTGGAGCTGGGTGAGGTTGGGCGCGAGGGTTGCGTTACTCGCGGGCGAGGAGTTGCATGTGCATGGGATCCGTGGGACGAAGGGTGATGCGGGCCTGGGGAACGGGCGGGAGGGGATCCTTGTATTGCATGCGCCAGCGGCTGGCGATGGTGGCGATGGCGAGGATGCCTTCCATCCAGGCGAAGGACTCGCCGATGCACTGGCGGGCTCCGCCGCCGAAGGGGAAGAAGACGAACTTGTCGCGGCCGGCCTTGTTTTCGGGGGTGTGCCGGGTGGGGTCGAAGCGGAGCGGATCGGGGAAGAACTCGGGGCTGCGATGCATGACGTACTGGCTGAAGAAGACGTGGGAGCCGGCGGGGATGCGGTACTGGCCGAGGTTGACGGGCTTGGTGGCGAGGCGGCCCATGGCCCAGGCGGGCGGGTAGAGGCGCATGGACTCGGCGAAGACCTGCTCGGTGTAGCGGAGGCTGGGCATGTCGGCGAGGGTGGGGAGGCGGCGGTTGGGACCGGCGCCGAGGACCTGGTCGAGCTCGGCATGGAGTTCGGCCTCTGGGCCGGGGTTTTGGGAGAGGAGGTACCAGGTCCAGGCGAGGGCGTTGGCGACGGTCTCATAGCCGGCGAGGAAGATGGTGAGGGCCTCGTCGCGGACCTGGGTGTCGTTCATGCCATCCTCGCCGACGCTGTGGTCGTCGGTCTCGTAGCGGGAGGCGATGAGCATGGAGAGGAGGTCGCCGCGGTCGCGGGTGGGGTCGGCGCGCATTTCAGAGCGGCGCTCGCTGATCATGCGGTTGACGATAGCGTCGAGGCGGGCGCGGGAGCGGCGGAACTTGACGATGCCGGGGATGGGGAGGTGGAGAAACTTCTCGAGCATGGGGAAGGCGACGAGGAAGTTGTAGAGGCCCATGATGATGTTCGTCTCGACGTTGATGGAGAGGATGTCGGGGGTGACCTCGGCGTCGAAGAGGGTGCGGGCGATGATGCGGAGGGAGAGCTCCAGCATGCCGTTGTTGATGTCGAGGATCTGCCCGGGCTGCCAGTGGCTGGATTCGGCGGAGGCGATGGAGGCGATCTGGTCGCCGTAGGCGGAGATGCGCTGGCGGTGGAAGGCAGGCGCGGCAATGCGGCGCTGGCGCATGTGGATGGGATCGTCGGAGGTGATGAGGCCTTCGCCGAGAAGGATCTTCATGCGCTGGAGGGTGCGCTCCTTGACGAAGGAGCCAGCCTGGTTGATGAGGACCTCGCGGACGTAGGCGGGGTCGTTGCAGAAGACGATGGGGGTGCCGAGGAACTTGTACCAGGAGATTGGGCCGAAGGTTTTGTGGAGGTGCTCGAAGAGGCGGATGGGTTCGCCGAGCTTGACCCAGGGCTTGCCCAGGTAGACGTGCAGGGGGTACTTGAGGCCGGGCGGCATGCGGTAGGCGGAGGGAGCGGGGGGCACGTCGATGGCGGCAGGCGGTTTGGATGGGGAGGGTGCTGGGGAGGGTGCCGGCGAGTGGTTCGGGTCGATGCCTTGTGCGCGGCGAGACAGGTGTTGTGTGCGCTGGCCGGGGACCTCTGTCTGCCTATGCGCGTCCTCTGCCGGGTGGCGTGGGTCGAGCTCCGCTCGGTCCTGCTCGGCGGTCGCGGGCATGGGTGGGGGGGTGGTCATGATATTTCGACGCGCGACGGGAGACGGGCGGTGACGGACTCGCGGATGAGGGTGTTGATGGCGTCGATGGAGCCGTCGCTTTCGATGATCAGGACACGGTCGGGCTCGCGGAGGGCGATCTGACGATAGCTGTTATCGACGCGGGTGTAGAAGGCGTCGGACTCTCGTTCGAAGCGATTTTCGTCGGCGCCCTCGTGCTCGAGGCGCCGTTGATTTCGGCGGCGGGCGCGGCGCAGGGAGAGGGCGAGCGGGGGAAGGAGAAGGACGGTGAGGTCGGGATGGAGGCTGCCGCAGATGGCGTGATGGAGCTCGAGGACGCGGGCGGAGCCGAGCTGGCGGCCGGCGCCCTGGTAGGCCTCGGAGGAGTCGGTGAAGCGATCGCAGAGGACGATGCGGCCCCGGGCGAGCGCGGGCTCGATGATCTCGGCGACGGCCTGTGCGCGGTCGGCGAACATGAGGGCGAGCTCGGCGAGGGGAGCGATGGGGCCGATCGCGGACTCGGAGCGGGAGTCGAGGAGGACGGAGCGGAGGCGGTCGCCGAGGGGTGTGCCGCCGGGCTGCCGGAGGGAGGTGACCGGATGTCCCCCGGCCTCGAGATCGGCGGCGAGACGCCGCAGTTGCGTGGTTTTGCCAGAGCCGTCGGGGCCTTCGAAGGTGATGAAGTAGCCACGGCGCATATGGGGAGTTTATCGCAGGGGTCGAGCCGGGGCAGTGTGGAGATGACTGGTACGGACGGGGGGATACGAGGAGAAGGCTTGGTTGGCCGGGCGTCAGCGCTTCTGCTTGAAGGTCGTTTGCCAGCGGACGTTCGAGGGGTCGACGGTGATGGTCAGGAGGCCTTCGGCGCCCTCCTCCAGTGTGGGGCCGGCGGAGCTGTGATCGTGCCGTGCGGTGTCGGTGTAGGTGAGCTTAAGGGGGCCGCTGCCGAGGACTTTGAAGCGGTAGTGGAAGTCCGCGCCGTCGGCCAGATTCTGGGTGCCGAAGCTGGCGCTGGGGTAGTCGACCTCGACGAGGTTGAGGGTGGCTCCGGAGTGGTTCTGGATGGTGGCTTCGACCATCGCGGAGTGGCAGCCGAGGGCGCCGGCGAGGATGGCGGAGGCGGCAGGGAGGAAGATCCGCGTGGTGAGACGAGACATCTGCTGAGGGTAGCAGCTAGGTGTCGGAGAGGTTCCGGTCGAGGATGCGCGCGGTGAGGACGACCCCGTCGTTGTTGTCGTGGAGGCGGATGGGGAAGGCGAGGACGCTCCAGGTAAGCTGCTCTTCCCCGAACTTCGGGGAGCTGAGAAGGCCGAGCCGGGTGCGGTCGATGAAGGTTTCGCGGGTGCGGGGGACGGTGAGCAGCACCTCACGCCAGTCGCGCACGAAGCCGGTGAGTTCGTCGAAGACGCAGCGGCCGGGGAACCAGTCGCGCGGTTTGCCGATGTAGTCGGCGGCGGGATCGTTGCAGAAGAGCCAGACGCCACAGTCGTTGAAGATCTGGACGAGGGCGTCGGAGCCGATGGCGCGGGAGATGCGGGAGTAGAAGAAGTCGCGGGCGTCGACGACGACGGGGGCTCCGCGGCGCTTGGCTTCGAGGGAGCTGAGGGCGGTGAGGAGATCCTCGATGGAGGAGTAGCCTTTGAGGAGGTGCATGTCCTCGACGCCGCCGAAGAAGCGCTCCAGCGTGGCGGAGAGGATGATGATGGGGATGTGGGGGCGACGCCGGCGGAGGATGGCGGCGACCTCCGTTCCGAACTCCCCTCCGCCGAGGTGGTAGTCGAGTACGGCGATGTCAATCTGGTCGAGCAGTTCCGTGGCCTGGTCGATGCCGTTGGCGGGGAGGCACTCGTACCCATGCTGGCGGAGGATGGCGCACCTGAGATGGAGGTTGGTGGGGTCGTCATCGAGTAAAAGGACCCGTACTGCGGGGAGAAGGGGCGGCGTCGATCCGTTCGAGCTGGAGGGATGGGGAGACATGGAGGCGGCCATTAGTGAACCCAATATACGGTCAATGCTGCCCAGTTACGTTACTTTTTTTCTATATTTCGGTTACGAAAGAGGTCGGGAAGTTTAGCGACCAAGGCTACGGAGCGGAGCCAGCGGCGGTTTTCGACGGCGGGGTATCCGCTGACAACCATGCCGGGAGGAACGTCGCCGGGTATTCCGGACTGAGCTGTGGCGATGGCGCCGTCGCCGATGGTGCAGTGGCCGGCGACGCCGACCTGGCCGGCGAGGGTGACGCTATGGCCGATGCTGGTGGATCCGGCAAGGCCGACCTGGGAGCAGAGAAGGGTGTCGCGACCGACGTTGGAGCCGTGTCCGACCTGGACGAGGTTATCGATTTTGGCGCCGGCCTGGATGCGGGTCTCGCCGATGGAGGCGCGGTCGATGCAGGCGTTGGCCTGCACCTCGACGGCGTCTTCGAGGATAGCCGGGCCGGATTGGGGGATCTTGTGCCAGCGGCTGCCGAGGGGCTGGGCGGGGTCCCGGGCGAAGCCGAAGCCGTCCGCGCCGACGATGGCCCCGTTCTGGAGGGTGACGTGGTCGCCGATGTGGCAGTGCTCGCGGACCACGGCGTGGCTGTGCGCGAGAAGATTGCGGCCGATTCGCGCGTGCGGGTAGATGACGACGTGAGCCAGGAGGACGGCGTCGGGTCCGATCTGGGCGTGGTCCATGATGACGACGAAAGGGCCGACGTGGGCGCGGGGTCCGACGGTCGCGGATGCGGCGATGACCGCGGTGGGGTGGATGCCAGGCGCGAACGCGGGAGGCTGGTAGAAGAGCTCGACGGCGCGGGCGAAGGCCAGGTAGGGATTGGGGGTGCGGAGGGTGGGTGTGGGGATCTCGGGAAAGGCGGGGTCGACGAGGATGGCGGAGGCCTGGGTGGATCGCGCGAGCTTGCTGTAACGCGGGTTGGAGACGAAGGTGAGTTGGCCGGGGGCGGCAGCTTCGATGCCTGAGATGCCGTAGATGAGCAGATCGGGAGAGCCGGCGTTGAGGTCCGCACCGAGGAGGCCGGCGAGTTTGCCGAGGGGGATGGGGTTGGGCATGACCTAGTTTGGACGCGTGGTGAGGGGTGGTGGGGTGGGGAAGAGCTCCTCCTGGAGCGAGGAGTCGAGCGAGGAGGCGGCGGGGGTGTCGGATTTGCGGCGCGACGGCGAGGTGATGACGGCGAGGATCTGGAGGTCGGTGAAGGAGGAGCGAGGGACGAAGATTCTTTGGGTGTTGGAGCGGGTGTCGGGTGGGGTGAGGAAGAGGCCGAGGTCGGCGAGGAGGTCGTCGGCAAGGGAGAGATCGGCTGCGATGAGGCCTTCGAGAAGGTCGGGGGAGCGGGCCTCCTGGGGGGAGGGGCCGGGGCCGCGGAAGGTGAGGCGGATCCAGAGGCCTTCGGCGCGGGGGCGGGCGAGAAAGGCGCGCCGGGTGAGGCGCTCGGGATTGCCGGTTTCGCCCAAGTTGAATTCGCGGACATAACTAATGTGTTTTATATCGGTTAGGACGACAGAGTTAACGCGACCATCGAGGTCGAGGAGGCTAACGGAGCCATGGCGGACGAAGCCGCTCACGGGGAGGTATCCGGGGAGTACGTCACCGAGAAAGCGCCGGACGAGTACTTTTTTGTGAGCTGAGGCCATGGGGTGCCTGGCGGATTGTCGCACACGGGAGAGACCCTGCCTCAAGTGAGGTGCGTTTCCCTTACTCCCCGGGGAGGCCTTGTGGTACGATACAGCTTTGTGAACGCGTCCAGAATCTTTGTAAATGGTACATATTTAGAGGGTTAGCTAGTAGGTGTAACGGCACGCGAAGCGAGACGATGCCGGGTCTGAGGAGCTTGCGGAAGGTTATGGCCGACAACGTTTATCTGCTTGAGACGCGACTTTCGAAACCCCAACGATCTGCCCTGGCCGCTGTGCGGGAGGTCGCCCGTGAGCGGGGACTCACGGTCTTTCTGGTTGGGGGCGCGGTTCGCGACCTGATTGGCGGAACGGCGGTTCGTGACCTGGATGTGGTGGTTCAGGGAAATGCGCTCAAGATACGGAAAGATATCGAGAAGGCCGGTGGTGTGACGGCTGGGGAGATTGAAGCGGGGCAGGCCTTTTTCGTGCGTTTTCCGGGTGGTGTGCGCACCGAGATCGGAAGTACGCTATCGGCCAGCTACCCGAAGCCGGGTAAGGCTGTGTACCGACCCGCGACGATTCTTGAGGATCTTCGGCGGAGGGACTTCACGGCGAATGCGATGGCGCTCTCGCTGAACGAGGGTTCGTACGGTCTGCTGATGGATCCGCTGAACGGGGTCGCCGACATTGAGAACAGGGAGTTGCGGCTGGTCAGCAACTACGGATTTATCGAAGATCCGGTGCGGATGATCCGGGCGGCGAGGCTGATGGCGCGGCTTGGCTGGGGGATGGACGAGAAGACGCAGGCGAGATACGAGACAGGAAAGGCCGAGGGTTATATCTCCGCTCTGGATGAGTTCCACCGGGGATACGAGACGGAGGAAATCTTCCATGAGGAGGACCCGCTTCGGGTGATGCGGAGGCTGGAGGAGGAGGGCTGGATGCAGCACCTGGCGCCGGCTCTTTCGGCCGGGAAGGCGAACCTCCCGGAGTTGGAGCGGCTGCGGGAGAGCCAGGCGCAGCTGCAGACCCAGAGTGTGGTGGCAGATACGGCGGCGGTCGCGTTTCCTCTGTTGACGGCGAAGATGGCGGCAAAGGAGGTCGAAGCTCTGAAGAAGAGCTTTCCCCGGCGCGGGTTTGTCGATGAGATCGACGGAATGGAGGCGAGAGGGAAGGAGTTCGTGGCGCAGTTTGGCGGGAAAGGAGCGGCCCAGCCCTCGCAGGCGTACCAGTTGATCCTGGGGAGTGAGCCCGATGCCGTGCTGTGGGCGGCGCATACCACAAAGAACGGAGCGCTTCAGGCGAAGTTCCGGAGCTTCTACACGGATTGGCCGCAGGCTCGGCAGAGAATTCCGTATGTCTTGATGCAGGAGATGAGGATTACGCCAGACTTGCCTGAGTATGAAAGACTTCTCGACAAGCTGTTCTTTGAGCTGATGGATGGGAGACTGGGGTCGGTTGAAGAGATAAAGGCGTACCTTGAGCCGTACTCCCCCCCGGCGCCGCCACCACCGGTGAGCCTGCGGCGGCCAAGAGCTCCCAAGAAGGATGCGAAGTCGGCGAAGGGACGGAAGAAGGCGATCGTGGAGGCAGAAGATGCTGCCGAGGAAGGACTGCCGACCTCGGGGTCGGGTGTCGAGGCAGCTTCGGAGGGGTCGGAGCTGCCGGGGGCTGCGGGGAGTTCCGGTGAGGTGTCGTCGGGTGCGCCAGTCAATGGTAAGGCTGCTCGCAAGGACGACATTGCTCCGAAGACGGAGGTAGCTGCGGCCGAGCCTGTGAGGGATAAGGCGTCGAAGCCGGCGACAGCTCCGGAGGCGGTTGCTTCGGCGAAGCCGGCGAAGGTGGCAGCGGCGGGGTCCGGGGTGCGTGACGGTGATTCCACGAAGGCAACCGTGCCGGTTGCAAAGGGAGATGGGGGCTCCTCGAAGGGGCCAGGACCGAAAGGTGCCGGAGCGAAGGGGGCGGGAGCGAAGCCGGCCACCGAGCGAGAAGGTGCTCAGAAGAAGGTGGCTGGAAGGGCTGCGGACAGACCAGAGGCGAAGAAGGCGGCCGGGGGGAGCAAGGCGGTTGGTTCCAAGAAGACGACGTCTGCGAAGCCGGCCAAAGCAGAGACTGCGCCGGCCAAGAAGAGCGTGAGGCCGGTAGCGGCGAAGAGCTCCGGCAAAGTGGTCACGAAGAACAACGCTGCAACGAAGTCAGGGGCAAAGAAGACGGACATAAAGGCTGAGGCGAAGAAGGCTGAGGCGAAGAAGTCTGGGGTGAAGAAGTCTCCGGCGAAGAAGACTTCCGCGCCGAGCAAATCCGCGGTGAACAAGAGGCGGTAGGCTTCGACGAGCGTGTTTGCCAGGGGAGCGTCTGTCTGGTTGGCGGCGCTTCTCGGGGGAGGGCGAGGCATTCGATGCACGCGCGAGGGAATGGGCCTTGGTGGATTCGGCGGCGAAGCTCAAAACGCTAAGAGACGAGTTTCTTGCAACGAGCACCCAGTCGATGCCGATTGCGGGGATTATCTATTGGGCGATCGTGGGTTTGGCAGCGATGTTTGTGAAGCCGAATCAGCTAGCCTATCTGGTGGGCTTCGGAAGCGGGATGATCTTTCCGCTGGGCATGTTGATCGATCGCATGTCTGGCCGGAAGATAACGCGGGCGAACATGGGAAATCCGGTGACGCAGCTTTTTATGCAGTCCTTGGGCTGGTGGTTCTGGTGTGGCCACTGGTGCTGATTGCGGCGGGTCTGGCACACAATGCAAATCTGGTCGTGCTGGGGGGAGCGATCCTGATGGGGATTATCTGGATTCCGTACGGCTGGGCGGCAGACGATCCTATCGGCATGCAGCACGCCATCGGGCGCTCTGTTCTCAGCTATGCGAGCTATCTGTTTGTCCTGATCCGTACAAGGCAACGTCGATCAGCATTGCGGTTCTGCTGGCCTACCTCTACACACTTCTGCGGATGCGAAGGCCGGGAGCGGAGTTGGGTGTCTTAGATATTCCGGTCTGAGGGATCACGACCTCGTCGGGGACGTCGCATAGCGGGTGATGGCCGGTCCTGCCAGGCGGAGCGGCTTGGCTTAACGTTGGATCGGACTCCCGAGCGAGTCGCGGCGCTATGGAAGCGGACTCAGCGTTTGGCAGAGGGTGTCTTCAAAGCTCCAGGTTCCACCGGACTTCCAGCCGTGGACGAGGGCTCCCGACTCGCCTTCGCAGGGAGCATTGACGGAGCAGCTATGGTGCTCGACCCAGAAGAAGGCTTGGTAGCCCATGCGGGTGAAGGCGACGCGGGAGAAGCGAAAGAGTTCGGTGGGCTGGCCGGGGGTAGGCAGGGCGTTGTGTGGGAGGAGACGCGCGGATCGACCGTCGCTGAGGCGAAGCCAATCGTTGCTGGACGTGGAGGTGAGGACCGTTTCCGGCGCGGAATCGAAGATGCCCGCCATGCGGCGCGGAAGGCACTGCTCGAACTGAAGCTCTCTCTGCTGCGGGATGAGGGTGGAGGAGTCGACGGCGACGGCAAGTGTGTGGGGAAGGGGTGCGCTGGCCTGTTCGATCCAGGCACTATAGACGGTATACTCCTGTGCGCTGGGTTGCTTGGGAATGGGGGTGACCCTGCAGCCGACAAGGAGCAGAAGAGCGAAGAGCGGGAACCGGCGGTACACCCCGGAAGCATACACCGAGCTAGTGGTTACGGCGCAGCAGCGTGACGGTTCCGAGGAAGATGCCGCCAGCGGTGAGGGCCAGAAGGACGATGGCGCGGCGGTAGGCACGCTGGGTGGAAGGGGGTGTAGCGGCGGCGTTGTCGCGGCACTGCGTGCAGCCCTGGGCCTGAGCCGGGGGCGCGAGGAGCAGAAGGGCCAGAAGGACGAGAACCGGTGCGAGCAGGTTACGCTGGCTGGGCGCGAGCCTCGAGATCCCCGGTTTACGGAGGTGGTGAGCGCGGCCGCTGCCTGTCTGCGACACGCTACTGGAAGAAGGCAAGCAGCGCGAACAGGAAGATCCAGAAGAGGCCCATGCAGTGCCAGTACCAGGCGGCGCAGTCGACCAGGATCTGACGGGTTTCGAGCTGGCGGGAAACGTAGAGGCCGTAGAGCGCGGCGAGGAGGCCGCCGAGGCCAAGGAAGAGGTGGACTGCGTGGGTGTAGGTGATGAGGAAGAAGAAGTGGCTGGAGGGGTTCGACTTGAAGAAGACATGCTGGAGGGCGAGCTGCTTCCAGGCGAGGGCCTGGCCGGCGAGGAAGACGAGGCCGAGGACGATGGTGGCGGCGAGCCAGGGCATCGTACGACGGGCGGTAGGTTTGCCGAGACCGAACCACTCCTCCATAACGTGCTTTTCGACGAACATCTGCCGGCGGGCCATCTCCATGGTGGCGGAGGAGATGAGGATGACGGCGGTGTTGAGCCAGAGGATAGGCGGGACGCTGGTGGGAAGCCACCCGTTGATGTAGGCGCCGTAGGGGTCGAAGTGTCCGGACGACTGCGCGACGAAGAAGGCGCTGACGATGGCGACGAAGAACATGAGATCGCCGGCGAGGGCGAAGAGGACGGCCATGCGGTAGCGGGAGAGGCGTTCACGCGGCCCTCGGCGGCCCTGTGGGCGATCGTTCCAGTTGTCGCCGTCACCGCCGCCGCCGGTGCGTTTGTCGATGTCGGTGGGCGGACGCCGGCCTGAACCGATGTCGTGGTCGTCTGTCCGGCGACGCGTGTCGCGGTCTGTTCCGGGGGTGATGATGGCTGGCATGGGAGGGCCCTCGCGTCGGACGGTGCGTGAGTAGATTACTCCTGTTCGACGCTTGTGGGGAGAGGCGGTTGACCCTGTGGAAAGAAGCTGTCGGCGGTGTAGTGGCAGGGGCCGCGATAGGTGGTGATGCGCTCGGTGGAGGGGGGCGCGTTGGGGAGGAGGAGAGAGTGCCACTCAAGGGTGGTGGCGTCCCAGGGATTAGCGGGAGAGAGGTCGCCGTGGTTCCAGCTGCGTGCGAGGTTGTAGAGGAAGAGGAGCTGGGAGGCGGCGAGGACGATGGCGCCGTAGGTGATGTGGGTGTTGATGGCGAGGGTAGGGGCGAGGAGCCGGTTGGCGGCGGCGTTGGGGAGGCCGGAGAGCTGGGCGTAGTGGCGAGGCTCGCCGAGGAGGCCGGCGAGGTGCATGGGGAGGAAGGTGTCGTAGGCGGCGGTGATGGTGAGCCAAAAGTGCCAGCGGCCGAGTTTTTCGTTCATGAGACGGCCGGGTCTGCCGATAACAGAGGTGAGGAGAGGGAACCAGTAGTAGGTGGCGGCGAAGAGACCGAAGACACCGGCCATGGCCATGATGAGGTGGAAGTGGGCGACGACGAAGAAGGTGTTGTGGAGGTACTGGTCCAGGATGGGCTGGGCGAGGATGGGGCCGGTGAGGCCGCCGGTGAGAAAGAGGGAGACGAAGCCGAGCGTGAAGAGCATCGCGGTGGTGTAGCGGGGCTTGGAGCGCCAGGTGGTGGCGATCCAGGAGAGGACTTTTGCGGCAGAGGGGAGGGCGATGACGAGGGTGGAGATGGAGAAGGCGGTGCCAGCGAAGGGATTGAGACCGGCGACGAACATGTGGTGTCCCCAGACAAGGATGCCGAGGAGGCCAATGAGGAGGGTGGTGGAGATCATGATGCGGTAGCCGAAGACGCGTCTGCGGGAGAAGTTGGCGAGGAGCATGGACGTAAGGCCCATGCCGGGGAGGATGGCGATGTAGACCTCCGGGTGGCCGAAGAACCAGAAGAGATGGAGCCAGAGGAGGGGGGAGCCGTTGCCGGGGTGACCGGCGGCGTGGAGGGTTCCGTTGACGAGGTCGCCTGTGGGGATGAAGAAGCCGGTGCCGGCGTGGCGGTCGCAGAAGAGCATGAGCAGGGCGGCAAGGAGTACGGAGAAGGCAAGGAGGCTGAGGAGGGCGGCGGTGAACCAGGCCCAGACAGTGAGGGGGAGGCGCTGCCAGGTCATGCCGTCGGAGCGGAGTTTGATGATGGTGGTGAGGGTGTTGACGGAGGAGAGGCAGGAGGCCACGGCGAAGAGGGCGATCGAGGCCAGCCAGCAGTCCATGCCAGCGCCCTGGCCGGGCCCGGCGGCGGCGACGGCGGAGAGGGGCGGGTAGGCGGTCCAGCCGGAGATGGGGGAGCCGCCGGGTACGAGTGTGCTTGAGAGCAGGGTGAGGAGGGCAAGGGCGGTGATCCAGAAGGAGAGGGCGTTGGCCAGGGGCAGGGCCATGGTGCGGCTGCCGATCTGGGCGGGAAGGATGAGGTTGCCGAAGCCGGACTGGGGAGTGGTGGTGAGGACGAAGAAGAGCATGACCGTGCCGTGGATGGTGACGAGGGCGAGGTAGTCCTCGGGAAGAAGGGCGCCGTGGATGGGAAGGCCGAGGGCGGGCCAGGTGAGGTGGAGGCGCATGAGAAGGGAGAGGATGGTGCCGATGGCGACGGCGACCAGGGCGAGGGCGAGGTACTGGAGACCGATGACGTGGTGGTCGGTGGTGAAGATCCAGCGGCGCAGTGGGGAGACCTTGTGGAGTTGTCCGGGTTTGAAGGTCTGCGGCTTCATGCTGTCTTGAGGGTAGAGCATGGAAGGTCGTCATCGTGCTGAAGAAACATCCGACGCCGTGTGAGGGTATCCTGAACGGACTTCATTCCCGGTAGCCAGTCAATTCGGCAACCAACTCCTTAACTTCCGGCTTGAATTGAACTTTCACACTTTGGCAGCGACGGTGCTGCGACGGAAGTATTTTGGGGACGGCATCTTCCAGCACCACGCCAACGCCGTACTAAGAATGCTTTACGACCTCACCTCGCCGGTATAGACGCACGACACAATCTTCCAGGCTGAGTCTATTTGGAATCCGCCCGCCAGACCTGATTCGATGCTCGGGTCGAAGCGGAAGCGGGTGTGTCTAACAGCCTCGCGACGGCGTAGGCCTCCTCAGCAAGATTTACTGACCCACGAAATCCTGTGACGAAAAGATGCATCTTTGATCGAGATGCGGCCACATAAAATGATGCACGTCCTTCAGTGTCGGTAGGGAAAAGATCGGCGCCAATCACGAAGACGATGGCGGAGTCATATCCCTTTGCTGACTGAACTGTTGTGACTGTCAAGGCATCTTCCTCGAAGATGTATCGATCTTTCGAGGGGTTATCACTCCGACCGTGTGGTTCAATCACATTGGCCACGTTCGGGATGCGTTCTCGGATCTTCGACGGAATAGTCGTGAATTCCTTCGATTCTCTCAAGAGGGCTAGCTTATCAAAAAGGACCAGCACATCCTCGGGCCGCACATCTTCAGTATCAATGAGCAAACGGATGCTATCGACGAGCCATTCGATCTCTTGATCGCGCGTGTGGAAGAGTTTTACTTCGGGCTTGGCACCGTCGCTTCGATCGGCGAAGTTGACCTGCCAACGATCGGGCAACTCCACGATCAAGCCTTTGCTCTTGAGAGTTGCCAGGTCAGCAATGTTCTTGTCATTGCTCTTGTCTCTGCCCTGACTCCGAGGAGGACATTGAAAGCGAATTCGATAATCTGCTTACTGTTTTTGTAGCACGTATCCATCACGGAGCTTCTACCGGTAACTTGGATACCTAGTTTGTGCCAAGCAGGCCGAGGTCGTCCGTAAAAGTTTTGTGCATCATCGCAAAAGATGACTATATTCTTCAGACCCGTTTCAGCATTTGTCCGGAGCAATCGCATGAGAAACAAGTAGTCTTCATCGAATAAGTCCTGCCCTTCGTCCACATAGATGACGTCGTACTGCAGACGGTCGAAGACTTCCTTTTGGACTTTGCAAGATTGTCCAGCTGGTTTGAGTATTCAGACGCAATAATTCGTGGGAGCACGTCCTTGTCATGGCCGTGCTTATGGTCTTTGTAGCGCTGGTATGTAAGGGGACCTTTACAACGGCTGGATAGATGGTACTGGAGACCGTTAATGTGAAAGATATCCACACAGTCTGGCGGTTCACGATATGTCAGCTCGCGAAATGCATCTTCAAACCGGCTCTTCAGGTATGAAACGAGCGAGCGATTGTAGCAGATGATTGCGAAGCGTTTTGTTCTTTCGCCGAGCGCGAGGGGTGTCTGAGCGCCGTTAAGATATCTATTTACGAGATTGGCGCAGTTTCTTACTAGGACGACGGACTTGCCGCTGCCAGCGACTCCTCGTATAAGTTGGGGTCGCCCGTCAAATTCTGCTTCGATCAACTCAATCTGTTTAGCCGATAGGCGCTTATCCGTGATCTCATCGGCGTCAATCGTTTTCCCAAGTTTATTGTGCTGTCCCAGCTTTTCTTTGCGGTTTCTGTTGCTGATGATGTAGGAACTACCTAGAGCTTCACGAACACTGTCGAGTTGCTCTCGAGAGAAAGGTATGCGATACGATGCTTTTGCCTTGATATATCCAAGTAGACGTGTTCGGAGCACGTCGGCATCCAGGAGGTCTTCGGCAAGCAGGACCTCACAACTATTGATTGCGTGGCCGTATCCTCGCTTGACCCAAGAGGAACGAGAGATGCTTGGGAGGGCAACGACCCAATCGAAGTAGGGCATCTCTTTTTCGGCTAAATTTCTATGTTCAGCACGCGTCGGGCGGCTGCTTGAAGTTGTCCCGCTGCATCCTGTGCCTGATTCCAAGGATTCTTTGCCTCCTCTCGACCTCCAGTACGCCGAAAGATTGTTCCCGCCACTATTTCTGTGATCTCATCGATCCCCCAACCCTTCACTTCCACGAGAAAACACCCCCAGGGAAGGATGAAGAACAAGAATATCCGCAGGCCGCGCGTTCTGATGTGGGGAGCGGTCGGGAGTGCGGGGCTCGGCGAAGATTGTCGTTGCCGGGTCATTTCCGAATGCACGCAGCAGCGCGATGAGAACTCTTGCGTGTGCTTCATTTCCGACATGTTCGACCGACTCGAACTTGGCTCAAGAATCCCTTGCTGCCTCGATAAGGTCTGACTGCCACGTCCCCATAACTATCATTTTGCTAAACACCTGCCACTTGTTCGGTTGATTGCGATCAGGACCCTAAGGGCAACTCTTTCTTCGTTATCACTGTGCGCGAGTCTTTATAAACAATTTTAGATCTTCGGGCGAGCCAAGCGGCGAAGTCTTCTGGTAAGAGAATGCGGAGTGTGGCGTTCATGCGGAAGTGGCCTGAGCCGCAGAGCTGGGTGCAGAGGATGGCGTAGGTGCCGGGGGTGGTGGGGGTGAAGTGGATGTGGAGGGTTTGGCCGGGGACGGCGTTCTGCTTGAGGCGGAGCTCGGGGATGGCGAAGCCGTGGATGACGTCGAGGGCGTGGAGGGTGAGGTCGACTTCACGGTTGGCGGGGAGGACGAGCTCGGAGGTGGTGAGGTCGTCTGTGCCGTGGGGGTCGGCGGGGTCGATGCCGAGGGGGTTGCCGGCGCCGGGGTCGACGAGGGCTGAGGAGGTGCGGCCAAAGGTGTAGTCAGGGCCGGGGTAGCGGAAGTACCAGGCGAACTGCATGCCGGTGGCTTCGACCTGGAGGGCGGAGGGGTCGGCTCCGGTGTAGCGGGTGACGGCCCAGAGGCGTTCGGCGTGGATGGCGAGGGCGCCGAAGAGGACCGTGAGGGCGGCGAGCGGGAGGTACTCGAGGCGGAGCTTGTGGAAGCGGTCGTGCGCGGGCTCGGTCGGCGTGGTGTGTTGGCGGACGAGGAGGCCGAAGAGAAGGAGGATGTGGGCGAGGGCGGCGAGGGCGAGGATGATCCAGAGATTGAGGAGGAGGTGGCGGTCGAGCGCGATGCCGTGCGCGCTGGCATCGGTGGGGAGGGGCCAGAAGCGGAGGAGGGCGGCGAGGGTGTGCGGGAGGGGCACAAGTTCAGGATACCGCTGCCGGGGCTCGCAGGCGCCCTGGTGGAAGAGGAGCTGCCAGCGGTCGTCGCGGTGCACCCAGGTGGAGCTGCGGAGCGAGGTGTGCTTCGTTCCGGTGGCGCTCTGGCGGGTGCAGCGGTAGGTGACCAAGGCCCAGCCGGGTGTGCTGGCGTGGAGGTTGAAGTCGGAGAGATGGAGTGAGCTAGTGGGCGGATCGGAGGCGAGGGCGGCGATGATCTCGGTGCGGGTGAAACAGCGACCGGAGCTGCCGAACTCGACGAACTCCGGGGCGAGCAGGTGGGTGAGGCCGGAGGGGCTGGTGCGGGTGGCGGGGTCGAGGAGCTGTTCTTCGAGGGAACGGAGATGGTCGGTCAGGGTCATGGCCGGCGCGGTTCGGCTTGCAGGAGGGGCTTGCCGGCGAGTTGGTGACGCTGGATGAGGTCGAGGAAGAGCTGGTGGATGCGGGTGTCGGTGGAGAGCTCGGGGTGGAAGGTGGCGGCGAGGAGGTGGCCGCTCTGGACGAGGACGGGGGAGCCGTCGCGCTCGGCGAGGGTGTGGACGCCGGGGCCGGTGCGGGTGATGCGGGGGGCGCGGATGAAGACCATTTCTAGTGGGGGGCCGGGGAGGGAGGTGGGGGTGAGGAGGATGGCCGAGTCGATCTGGC
>JAABUQ010006074.1_pt1 | contig 18636 bp, 20 predicted proteins | sample 5560001 | NCBI WGS metagenome assembly JAABUQ01 (sample SAMN10711888, study PRJNA513371) | rock metagenome | isolation source: Antarctica rocks | place: Antarctica: Victoria Land, Finger Mt nord | collected 2015-12-18
CACGTCGTGGATCATCTCGGCGATGCCGTCCATGACCTGCGCGCGGGTGATGACTTGTGCCCCTTGCTCCATCAGGTCGGCGACGCTGCGGCCGTCGCGGGCGCCCTCCACCACGAAATCGGTTATCAGCGCGATGGCTTCGGGGTGGTTGAGCTTGACCCCGCGCTCCAGCCGGCGGCGCGCGACGGTGGCCGCCATGGAGATGAGCAGCTTGTCCTTCTCACGCGGCGTCAGGTTCATCGCATTCGCTCGTCTGAAACCAATTCGTCACTGCGAGAAGCGGAGCGACGAAGCAGTCCAGGGCCGCCGCGCGGTGGTGCGCCCCTGGATTGCCGCGCTGCGCTCGCAATGACGGGGAGTGGGCGGCCTCGGTTCATCGTGCTTCCTCAACACAGCCACACCCGCGGCAGCGGGCGCGATCCGCGCAGCGCCTGGATGCCGGCCACCGTCGCCGCGCGCAACGTCGCGCCGTCGGCCGCCAGGACGCGCGCGACCAGCATTCCGTTCCACGCGCTCGCCCCGCATTCGGCGGCGGTCGAGGTCAGCGCGGCGCGCAACCCGTCGAGGTGTCTCTCCGCGTCGGGCGCGACATGGACGATGGTGCCGAGCGCCCGCGACCCGCCCATCGTCGCCGCGCGGGCGAACAGTGCCTCCACCGCGCCGTCGAGCCGTATCGCGTCGTGCAGCACGAGCGCGCCGCCGCGCCGCACGCGGATGGTGTCGCGCAGCGCGGCCTGTCGAACCGTCTCGCCCATCGCGGCCCGGCCGAACACCAGCGCCTCTAGGCCGAGGAACCAGCCGTCCGGCGCGAGCGACACGTCGAGCCGGCGGTCCAGCGCGCAGCGGTCGAATAGGATCGTCTCCTGCGGCAGCCACTCGGCCGCCGCCCCCGCGCCGATAACGACGCGGTTGCGCACGGTCGCGGGCGGCAGGCCGGGCAGGGCGCGGTAGAATCGCTCGGCCGCTTGCGCCGAGACCGTCGCGCAAGCGCCGGCGCCGACGCCGACCTCCGTGGAGAGCATGTCACCGCCGGCTACGCCGCCGGAGCTGTTGAGCATCACCATGCTTGTCCAGGCGTCGCGTTCGCGGCGGGGAAAGCGCGCCTTGAGGCAGCCTTCCTGGCGCAGCCCGTCGAGCACGGCGCATCCGTCGCGTAGGCGGAACGACACGCGCAGCGCCCCACGCGCGCGTTGGTGGACGAGGGGATCAGACAGAGAGGCGGCGTCGTACATCCTCCTCGTCCAGCTCCTCCCGCAGTCCTGCCAGCACGATGTTGCCGCGATCCATCACCGCCATCGTCTGGGCGAGGTCGCGCGCGAAGTCGAAATACTGCTCGACCAGCAGGATGGCCATCTCGCCGCTCGACCGCAACAGCGCGATCACCCGGCCGATGTCCTTGATGATGCTCGGCTGGATGCCCTCGGTCGGTTCGTCGAGCACCAGCAGGCGCGGGCGCGTCACCAGCGCGCGGGCGATGGCGAGCTGCTGCTGCTGGCCGCCCGAGAGGTCGCCGCCGCGCCGGCCCAGCATCGTCTTCAGGATCGGGAACAGCTCGAACGTTTCCTCCGGCACGCGGCGCTGCCGGCGCGGCAGCACGGCGAAGCCGGTCTCCAGGTTCTCCCGCACGGTGAGCAGGGGAAAGATGTCGCGGCCCTGCGGCACCCAGGCGATGCCGCGCCGCGCCCGCTCGTAGAGCGGCAGCTTGACGATGCTGGCGCCGTCCCAGCGTATGTCGCCGCGCGTGATCGGGTGCGCGCCGACGACCGCGCGGAGCAGCGAGGTCTTGCCGACGCCGTTGCGGCCGAGGATGCAGGTGACGGCGCCGATCTCGGCTGTCAGCGAGACTTTGCGCAGGGCGATCGCGGCGCCGTAGTGTAGGTCGACCTGGCTTACTTCGAGCATCGCAAGGCCCTCACCCAACCCTCTCCCGGAGGGAGAGGGCTTGCTGCTCCCTCTCCCTACGGGAGAGGGCCGGGGTGAGGGTGATGCGGCGCTTCATCATCGCCCCAGATACACCTCCACCACGCGCGGATCCTGGCTCACGTGGTCGATCGTGCCCTCCGACAGCACCGACCCCTCGTGCAGGCAGGTCACCCGCACGTCGAGCGCGCGGACGAACGCCATGTCGTGCTCGACCACCACCACGCTGCGCGTGCGGTTGATCTCGCGCAGCAGGTCGGCGGTCTGCGCGGTCTCCGCGTCCGTCATGCCGGCGACCGGCTCGTCGACCAGCAGCAGCTTCGGCTCCTGCGCCAGCAGCATGCCGATCTCCAGCCACTGCTTCTGCCCGTGCGACAGGTCGCCGGCGATCCGGCGGCGCTCGGCGGCGAGGCGCGTGGTCGCCAGGATCGCCTCGATCCGCTCGCGCTCCTCCGCCGTCTCGCGCGCCCATAGCGAGAAGCGCGGGGCGCGGTCGCCGGCGAGGGCGAGTAATAGGTTGTCCCAGACGGTGTGCTGCTCGAACACGGTGGGCTTCTGGAACTTCCGCCCGATGCCGAGCGAGGCGATGGCGGGCTCGTCGAGCCTGGTGAGGTCGGTGCCCGACCCGAACAGCACCTTGCCGGTGTCGGGCCGGGTCTTGCCGGTGATGACGTCCATCATCGTCGTCTTGCCGGCGCCGTTGGGGCCGATCACCGCGCGCATCTCGCCGGGCTCCAGCACCAGCGACAAGGCGTTCAGCGCGCGGAAGCCGTCGAAGCTCACGCTGACACCGTCGAGGTACAGCAGGCTGTCGCTCATCCGGTGATTTCCTGGCCCACGACTTCCTTCTGCGCCGGGGTGATCTCCGGCTGCGGCTTGACGCGGCGCGCGCGGAACAGGCCCATGATCCCGTTCGGCAGGAACAGCGTCGCGAACACGAACAGGCCGCCCAGCGCGTAGAGCCACAGCTCCGGCAACGCGCCGGTGAACACCGTCTTGCCGAGGTTGACCAGCACCGCGCCGAGGATGGCGCCCGAGAGCGTGCCGCGCCCGCCCACCGCGACCCAGATCACCGCCTCAATGGAGTTCGCCGGCGCGAACTCGCCCGGATTGATGATGCCGACCTGCGGCACGTACAGCGCGCCGCCGATGCCGGCCATGATCGCCGAGAGGGTCCACACGACGAGCTTGTAATTCTCCGGCCGGTAGCCGAGGAAGCGCGTGCGGCTCTCGGCGTCGCGCACCGCGACCAGCACCTTGCCGAAGCGCGAGGTGACCACGTAGCGCGCGAGCAGGAACTGGCCGCAGACGAACAGCGCGGTGATGGCCAGCAGGCCGCAGCGGGTGCCGTCCGCCTGCAGCGGCACGCCGAGCGCGTCCTTGAAGTCGGTCAGGCCGTTGTTGCCGCCGAACCCCATGTCGTTGCGGAAGAAAGCGAGCAGCAGCGCATAGGTCAGCGCCTGCGTGATGATCGAGAGATACACGCCGGTGACGCGCGAGCGGAACGCCAGCCAGCCGAACAGCAGTGCGAGCAGCCCCGGCACCAGCATCGCCATCAGGGCGGCGAACCGAAGCTGTCGAAGCCGTGCCAGTACCAGGGCAGCGCGTGCCAGTTCAGGAACACCATGAAGTCGGGCAGGTCCGGGTTGGCGTAGACGCCCCGCGCGCCGATCTGGCGCATCAGGTACATGCCCATCGCGTAGCCGCCGAGCGCGAAGAACGCGGCGTGGCCGAGGCTGAGGATGCCGGCGAAACCCCAAACCAGGTCCACCGCGAGGGCGAGCATGGCGAAGCAGAGATACTTGCCGGCGAGCGAGACCGCGTAGGTCGGCACGTGCAGGGCGGAGGCCGGTGCCGTGCCGAGGTTGAGCGCCGCCATCAGCAGCGCGCCGCCGAGGACGAGAATGAGGGTGAGCGTGGTGGTCCGTGTCACGGCGCAGCCCTCACCCAACCCTCTCCCGGAGGGAGAGGGCTTGCTGCTCCCTCTCCCGAGGGAGAGGGCTTGCTGCTCCCTCTCCCGAGGGAGAGGGCTTGCTGCTCCCTCTCCCTCCGGGAGAGGGCCGGGGTGAGGGCGCATCAAGCCTCCGCCGCCCGGCCCTTGAGCGGGAACATGCCGCGTGGCCGGCGCTGGATGAACAGGATCAGCAGCACCAGCACGACGATCTTGCCCAGCACCGCGCCGGCGACGGGCTCGAGGAACTTGTTGACGATGCCCAGCGTGAGTGCCGCGACCACGGTGCCCCAGAGATTGCCGACGCCGCCGAACACCACCACCATGAAGCTGTCGATGATGTAGCCCTGGCCGAGATTGGGGCTCACGTTGTCGATCTGGCTCAGCGCCACGCCGGCCATGCCGGCGACGCCGGAGCCGAGGCCGAACGTCAGGGCGTCGATCCAGGGCGTGCGGATGCCCATCGCCGCCGCCATGCGCCGGTTCTGCGTCACCGCGCGCATCCGCAGGCCGAGCGCGGTGTAGCGCAGCGCCGCCATCAGCGCGGCGAGCACCAGCACCGCGAAGACGATGATGACCAGCCGATTCCAGGTGATCGTGAGCTGGCCGACCTGCACCGCGCCGCTCATCCAGGCCGGCGTGCCGACCTGCAAGTTGCTCGGCCCGAAGATCGAGCGCACCGCTTGCTGCAAGAGGAGCGACAGGCCCCAGGTCGCGAGCAGGGTCTCCAGCGGCCGGCCGTAAAGGAAGCGGATCAGCCCGCGCTCGATCGCCATCCCGATCACGGCGGTGACGAGGAACGCCAGCGGAACGGCGACGAACAGGCTGGCGCCGAGCAGGCCGGGTGCGGCGCCGGCGATCACTTGCTGCACCACGAACGTGACGTAGGCGCCGATCATCACCATCTCGCCGTGCGCCATGTTGATGACGCCCATGACGCCGAAGGTGATCGCGAGCCCGGCGGCGGCGAGCAGCAGCACCGAGCCCAGGCTCAGCCCGTAGAACACGCTCTGCCCGTAGCTCCAGAGCTGCAGCGAGACGTCGATCGTGCTGACCGCCTTGGCCGCCGCGTCGGCGACCGCCGGCGGCTGGCCGGAGAGCGAAGCGAGCAGCGAGCGCGCGTCGAGGTCGCCGCGCCCGGCGACGACGCGGACTGCCGCCAATCGGTCCGTCTCCGCGCTGTCGGGCGAGGCGAGGACGATCGCGGCGCGCGCATGCATCATGGCCCGCTTGACGTCGCCCTCTTGGCGATCGCGCGGTCGAGCGCCGGCAGCGCGGCCGGGTCGCGCGAGTGGAACACGGCGTCGGCCGCGTCGACCCGCGTCGCGGGGTCGGCCGCGAACAGGCGCAGGCTGCCGAGCGCCGCACCGATCGCGACACGGACGTTGTTGTTGAGCCGCACCTGCTTCAGCCCGCTCGCCGTCACGTCCGGCGCGGGCGCGCCGGTGGCGGCGTTGGTCATCGCGCCGTCGGCCGCCTTGATGAACAGGGCATGGTCGGCGCGGACGTAGAGCGCGCCGGATTGCAGGGCGGCGATCACCGGGATCGCGCGCGGGCTGCCCGACAGCACCAGCTGCTCCACGCCGCGTCGCGTGTCGTCGAAACTGCCGCCCCCGAGTGCGGCGAACGCGTCGTCCGCAGGGTTGGCGTGCGCGGCGGACCCGAACAGCAGGGTCACGAGGATCAGCCAGCCGGCAACCGTCATTGCGAGGAGCGGAGCGACGCGGCAATCCAGCGCGCGCGAACGCCCTGGAGTGCCGCGCTGCGCTCGCAATGACGGCACTACTTGCTTGCCCCGCCGCACTTGCCGATCTTGACGTTGTAATTGCCGCAGCCCATCGGCGGCAGCCAGTCGGCGATCAGGTCGCGCGAGCCTTCGAGATACGGCGACCACGCCTGCGCGACGATCAGCCCCGGCGTCTGCGAGACGATGTTGAACTGCCCGTTGTCCTCGATCTCGCCGATCAGCACCGGCTTGGTGATGTGGTGGTTCGGCATCATTGCGGCAAAGCCGCCGGAGAGGTTGGGGACGCTGACGCCGATCGCCGCGTCGATCACCTTCGACGGGTCGGTGGTGCCCGCCTTCTCCACCGCCTTCACCCACATGTTGAAGCCGATGTAGGCCGCCTCCATCGGGTCGTTGGTCGTCCGGTTCGGCTTCTTGGTGAACGCGTGCCACTGGTCGATGAACGCCTTGTTCTCCGGCGTGTCGACGCTCTCGACGTAGTTCCAGGCGGCGAGGTGGCCGACCAGCGGCTTGGTGTCCACGCCGGCGAGTTCCTCCTCGCCCACCGAGAACGCAACGACGGGGATGTCGGTCGCCTTGATCCCCTGGTTGCCGAGCTCCTTGTAGAACGGCACGTTGGCGTCGCCGTTGATGGTCGAGACTACCGCGGTTTTCTTGCCCGCCGAACCGAATTGCTTGATCTGCGCCACGATATTGTGCCAGTCGGAATGGCCGAACGGCGTGTAGTTGATCATGATGTCGGCGTCCTTGACCCCCTTCGACTTCAGGTAGGCCTCGAGGATCTTGTTCGTGGTGCGCGGGTAGACGTAGTCGGTGCCCGCCAGCACCCAGCGCTGGATGCCGTTCTCCTTCATCAGGTAATCCACCGCCGGGATCGCCTGCTGGTTCGGCGCGGCGCCGGTGTAGAACACGTTGCGGCTGCTCTCCTCGCCTTCGTACTGCACTGGGTAGAACAGGATGCCGTTCAGCTCCTCGAACACCGGCAGCACCGATTTGCGCGACACGCTGGTCCAGCAGCCGAACACCGCCGCCACCTTGTCCACCGAAAGCAGCTCGCGCGCCTTCTCGGCGAACAGCGGCCAGTTGGACGCCGGGTCGACGACCACCGCTTCCAGCTTCTTGCCGAGCAGGCCGCCTTTCTTGTTCTGCGCGTCGATCAGCATCAGCATGACGTCCTTCAGGGTCGTCTCGCTGATCGCCATGGTGCCGGACAGCGAATGCAGGATGCCGACCTTGATCGTGTCCTGCGCGTGTGCCGGCCGCGGCGCGAGGCTCAAGGCCAGAGCCGCGGTGGCCACGGCAAGGCCGAGGCCCGCAAGCCAGTTGCGGACAGATGCCATCGTATCTGGTTCCCCCCATCGTGTCGGCCGCGCCGACGATTATCGCGTGACCGGTTCAGGCCGCTGCAACTTTCCTCTGCAACGTTCGTGCCATCTACGTTCGTGCCGGTCGGGGCCGGCGCTGGCGCGTCGGTCGCTGCGCACGTGCTCAAACTCGACGCAGCGTGCCGGAAAACAGCGCAGCCGTTTCGATGCTGCGGAACGTCTTCAGGTTGTGCTACTGGCCGCCATTGCAGCTTGAGAAGGCTTCGTGACCCAGGCGGCGCGGCAGGAATTCGCGGGATGGGTGATCGGCGGCACCGCCGTGCTGCTGGCCGCGGCGTGCGTCGCCAGCCTGGTCGAGCCGATCGCCCTGTGGGCGATGTTCGTCGGCGTGGCCCTGATGGCGGCGGCGGGTCTTGCCGTCAGCTTCCCGGTCGTCGCGTGCCTCGGCTGGTTCGTCCTAGTCGCGACGACGCCCGAGATGCTGATCGGCGACGTGGTCGGCGGCGGGTCGATGATCCTGGCCGGGGTCAAGCTGCTCGGCCTGGCACTGGTCGGCGTCTGCATGATCCGCTTCGGGGGCGCCGCCGACCCGTTCAATCCCGGCCTCGCGTTCGTGGTCATGTTCGCGGTCAGCCTGGCGCACGGACGCGCAGCCGGTCTCGACATGGACGAGAGCCTGCGCTCGCTGATCGGCTCGTTCGCGCCCTTCGCATTCTCCTGGAGCCGGCTGTCCCGGTCATGGTCGGAGGCGATCATCCGCGCGACCCGATGGCTGCCGTTGATCCTGATCGGCCTCGGGATGCTGGCGCAGGTCGCCGGCATCCGGCCGCTGTTGGTTTCCGACAACGGCTGGCGGCTCGAGGCCACCGGGCATCCCGCGTTCCTGGGCGGGTTCACCCTGGCGGCGGTGGAGGCCTGCCTGCTCGAGTTGCTGCGGGACGGGCGTCGCGCCCATCTCGCGCTGCTGCTGGTCAACCTGCTGATCCTGGTCGCGACCGGCGCGCGGGCGCCAATGGCGATCGGCGTCGCGGTGACGGCGATCGGCATCGTGGCGGTCCCCTCGAAGCGGTTCCGGCTCGCGCCCCGCGTGACCCTGGCGCTGGTCGGCGCCTGCCTGCTGCCGCTGCTGGTGGTCGCCGCCGGGGCACTGAGCGATGTCCGCTTGTTCAACGTGCTATCCAGCGAGGCCGGCAACATGAGCGGCCGTGATCTGATCTGGCCGTTCTTCCAGGACGCGTGGGACAAATCGCCCTGGCTCGGCTGGGGCGTGGGGGCGGGGAAGACGGTGATGCCGGCCGACTCGGAGCTGGTCAGGCTGCTCGGCACCACGGCCGCGCACGACGAGTATCTGCGCATCGGCGTCGAGGGCGGCTGGCTCGGCCTCGGCGTGCTGATCGCGCTGTTCGTGGCCTGGACGGTCTGGCACACGCGGCGCATGGCGCAGCCCGACCGGACCGTGATGCGGGTGGTCATGGTCGCGTTCGCGGTGCACGCCTACACCGACAACGTGCTGATCGCGACCACGTCGTCGGTGCTGTTCACCTGGGTGTCGGCGGTGTGGGCGCGCGGTGCTAGGGAAGCAGCCGAGTCGGGGCGCACGCGGCGCCGCGTCGGCTGAACACGAAAGAGCCACGTCCATGCGATTGCTGCTCGCGGTCTTTATGCTTCTGGCGGCCGGTGCCGTCTGGGCCGCCGGCCCCGCCGGGGCGGCTGGCCTCGCGTTCGTGGTCAACTCCGGCAGCGCGTCGATCAGCGTGGTCGACATGGGCGCCGAGAAGGAACTGCGGCGCATCCCCGTGTTGCGCGAACCGCACCACCTGGCGCTCAGCCCTGACGGCCGCTCGCTGCTGGTCGGCGATACTGTCGCCAATGAGATGCTGTTCCTCGATCCCGCTACCGGGGCGGTGAAGCGGCAAGTACCGGTGGCCGACCCCTACCAGCTCGGCTTCAGCCCGAACGGCCGCTTCCTCACCGTGAACGGCCTCGCGCGCAACCAGGTGGACGTCTACGACGCGGCCACCATGAAGCTGCTGCACCGCTTCCCGCTCGCCTCCATGCCGAGCCACCTCGCCTACGCGCCCGACTCGAGCGTGGTCTACGTGAGCCTGCAGGGCAGCGACCGGCTGGCGGCGATCGACCTCACCCGCATGGCGGTGCTGTGGGACGCGCCGGTCGGCAGGACCCCCGCCGGCGTGCTCTGGCACGACGGGCGCGTACTGGTCGCCGACATGGGCGCCGACGACATCGCCGTGGTCGATCCGACGGACGGCCACGTCGAGCGCCGCATCCATGTCGGGCGCGGCGCGCACCAGATGTTCCTCTCGCCCGACGGCCGCACGATTTGGGTGAACGCCCGCCTGGAGGGCACCACGACGGCGCTGGATGCGCGCAGTCTGGCGGTCACGCGGACCTACCGGATCCCCGGCGGCCCGGACTGCATCGACTTCGCGCCCGACGGCAAGCTCTGGATCACCCGCCGCTGGGCCGAGAAGGTGGACGTGCTCGATCCGGCGACCGGGGCGACCCGGAGCATCGATGTCGGCCGCTCGCCGCACGGCATTTTTCTCAACGCGCGGGCGGAGTAGGCTATACGATCGTGCTTTGTCCCGTCCGCTCCGAGCGTTAGACTGCACCCATGAGCGAGACGAGCGACCGAACCTTGAACCACGAGGGGCGAATCGCGCGCTTGGAGCAGGTTGCCGATGACACGCGGCGCATTCTGGAGAAGCTAGACCATCGCTTCGATCGAGTGGACACCCGCATGGACCGCCTCGATGCCCGCATCGACCGCCTCGACGACAAGTTCCTATGGCTCCTCGGCGTGATGATCGCCGGCTTCGGCAGCCTGCTCGGCGTCATGGCCCACGGCTTTCACTGGCTATAACCGAGGCCACTGTTGCTGGACTCATTCGATCTCACTGCCGGCTGGCTGCAGGAGCACCTGCTGATCCCGCTGCTCTACGCGCTTGACGCGATGGAGTGGGAGGACCTCGCCTACGGGTGGGCGTTGTTCGCCGTCTACGGCGCGGTGCAGGTGGCGGTCACTCTTGCGGTGTGCCTGCCGCTGGAGCGCTGGCGGCCGGTGGAGCGCTGGCCGGACCGGCGGGCCGAGTGGGTGGACATGCTCTACACCGTCATCGCCCGCGTCGGCATCCTGCCGCTCATCACCTTCGTTGGCTTCTACCAGGCGCAGGTGACGCTGAACGGCTGGCTCGCCGACCACGGCTGGGTGCCGCCGACCATCGAGCGCGCGTTGCCGTTCCTGCTCGGTCACCCGGCGCCGACCTTCGTGCTCTATGCCATCATTCTCGACTTCTCGGACTATTGGCGACACCGATTGTCGCACGCGTTTCGCTGGTGGTGGGCGCTGCACTCGCTGCATCACGCGCAGCGGCAGATGACGTTCTGGTCGGACGACCGCAACCATCTGATCGACGAGGTGATCGCCTTCCTGTGGTTCACCGCGGTCGCGCTGCTGATCGGCATCCCGCCGCTGCAGTTCCCGCTGCTGGTGCTGGTGCTGCGGTTCCTGGAAAGCCTGTCGCACGCCAACGTCCGGCTCGCCTTCGGGCGGGTGGGCGAGCGGCTGCTGATCTCGCCGCGCTTCCATCGCGCGCACCACGGCGTGCTCGCCGCCGGGCAGCTGAGCTGCAATTACGGCGCCATCCTGCCCTGGTGGGACATGCTGTTCGGCACCGCGGATTTCTCGCGCGCTTACGCCGAGACGGGGGACCCGTCCGGCTCGGAGGCGCTGGCGACGGGCGGCTACCTCACCCAGCAATGGGCCGGGCTGCAGCGCCTCGCGCATAGCCGGCGGTCCTGACCGCGCCTATACTCAGCCCAACCCATGGGAGGGTAGGTCATGCAGGATATCGACGAGAACACCGTCACCGACGCCGCGCTCGCGCAAATGGCGAACACGCCCGACCCGCGCATGAAGCAGGTCATGGAAGCGGCGGTGCGCCATCTCCATGCCTGGGCGCGCGAGGTCAATCTCACCCCCGCCGAATGGATCGCCGGCATCAAGTTCTTCACCGAAGTCGGCCACGCCTGCACGCCGGTGCGCCAGGAGTTCATCCTGCTGTCGGACGTGCTCGGCCTCAGCGCGCTGGTCAACGCGTTGCACGACAAGACCGCGGTCGAGACCGGCACGCAAAGCAGCCTGCTCGGCCCGTTCTTCCGTCAGGACGCGCCGGAATACGCGTTGGGCGAAACCATCATCAAGCGGATCAACGCGCCCGAGATCGTGCTTTACGGCCAGGTCACCGACGCCGCCGGGCGGCCGGTCGCGGGCGCCACCGTCGATGTCTGGCAGACCGACGAGACCGGCGCCTACGACCTGCAGATCGCCGGCGGGGCTGAGGCCGACATGCGCGGCCGGTTCCGCTGCGACGCCGACGGGCGCTACCACTTCCGCACCATCCGCCCGCTCGGCTACTCGATCCCGATGGACGGCCCGGTCGGCCGGCTGGTGCGGCAGCAGCGGCGGCACGGCTTCCGGCCCTCGCACATCCACATGCTGGTCGGGGCTCCGGGCTACCGCGAGCTGGTGACCGCGCTCTACCTGGCCGACGACGCCAACATCGACAGCGACACCGTGTTCGGCGTCTCGGCGGCGCTCGTCGTCTCGCTCCGCGCGGACGACCCCGCCGCGCCGATCCCCAGCCTGCCCACCATCCGCTACGATTTCACCCTGGGCCGCGCCGCCGACACCGACACCGGGCGCGTCGGCGCCGACCCCGCGCAGATCGTGCGCGCGGCGGAATAGCCAAAGCGGTTGCGATCCCCGGGCTAGTCGCCGGTGCTAGTCGCCGGTGAAGTTCGGCCGACGTTTCTCGCCGAACGCCCGGACCGCCTCCTGGTGATCCTTCGTCCGGTTGGACTGGGTCTCGACGCTGAGGCTGAGATCCATCATCGCGTGCGCGAGCTGGCGCAGCGGGATGTTGATGGTCTGCTTGGTCCAGCGGATCGACTTCATCGCCCCGCCCGCCAGTCGTTGCGCGAGCCCGTACACCCGCTCGTCGAGCTGGTCGGCCGGGACCACGTGATTGATCAGCCCGATGCGCTCGGCCTCCGCGGCACTCATCAGGTCGCCGGTCAGGAGGTATTCCTTGGCGCGCGCGAACCCCACGAGCTGCGGCCAGATCAGCGCGCCGCCGTCGCCGGCGACGAGGCCCGCGCTGACGTGCGGGTCGCCGATCTTGGCGCTGTCGGCGGCGATGATGATGTCGCACAGCAGGGCGACGGTGGCGCCGAGGCCGACCGCGTGGCCGTTCACCCGGGCGATGATCGGCTTGTCGCATTCCAGCATGCGAAACACGATGCGCTTGGCTTCCGGCATCCCGGCGTCCCAGGCGTCGAGGTCGTCGATCTTCTGCTGCATGGCAACCACGTTGCCGCCGGCCGAGAAAGCCCGCCCCGCGCCGGTCAGCACGACCACATGCACCTCAGGATCGTCGTTGACGTCGTCCCAGATGCGCGAGAGCGCGTTGTGCATCGGCCCGGTGAAGGCGTTGAGCCGGTCGGGCGCGTTCAGGGTGATCGTCATCACCCGGTTGCGCTTCTCGACCAGGATATCGTTGTATCGACTGTAATCGAACGGCCCAGCCATCGCGTCCTCCCTTGATCGCAATGTAGGCTAGCAGGCTCGTTCGGGGTTGTTTAGCCGACACGGCGTGCCGCGATGGACGACGGGTCGCGTCGGGCTCGGGAGCGTCTTGCGACGGACGCCCGCCGGCTTGAACGGTCGCTCCGGCGGGCGACTTACCCACCGCTCCCACACCACCACGGGGACACGACCCGTGACCGGCCGATTTCGAGAACCGGTAATCGTTCCCTGGCCGATGTAATCAGTTGAACAATGGCGGCAGTTCGTCCTTTCGGAACGCGGCCTCGACTGCCGGACGCCTCATCGTTCGGGCGGCAAGGGCCGTCCAGGTGGGGTAGTCGCCCATGCGGACGCCGATAATCCCGCCCCATCTGTAGAGGACGATCAGAAACGCGTCCGCGATCGAGCGTGCGCGTGTCGTCGGCCAGGATGCCGCCCGCGGCCTTGGCGCTGTACTCCGCCAACGCCGCCGCAAAGGCCGCAGGCACGCCTGCGCCGACCAGCGCCTCGCTATAGCTGGCTTCGGCCAGATCCTGGTAGGCGACCGGGCGGTCCGCCACCTCGCTCAGGACCGCGGCGACGTCCGACAGGGTGAAGGCTTTGTTCCCCGCCAGCTCGTAGACCTGGCTCGCCGAAACCTCACCTGTCAGCACCGTAGCTGCCGCCTCGGCATAGTCGGCGCGGGTGGCGCCCGAAATCGCGCCGTCGCCGGTGCTGCCGAGCAGCGCGCCGTGCTCCATCGCCGCGTCCGCCTCGCTCAGGTAGTTCTCAATGTACCAACTGTTTCGCAGGATCGCGTCGGCCCGACGACCACATCATCCTGGAGGCGCGCGCAATCCACCCTTGATCAACGACGCAAACACTCCGGCAGCTTCGGCCTCGCTGAAGTTGCCGCGCACCAGCGCGGCCGAGAGCGCCTCGCCCGCGCCGACCAGGCCGATGCAGCGCCGCCGCCGCAGGTCGATCCGTCCGTGGGGCACGCACCTTGAGGAGAGATCACAGCGTACTTGCCTCGCCCCGAGAAGTACGGAGCTTGCGAGGCTGAAACCGGTCCATCAAGGATGCATTTTGGCCAGTGTCGCTCAAGATGACGCGAGGGTGCTAGCGGGCGTGTCGAGCGGCAGCAGCACCGTCGCCACCGCCTGGGCGGCGATGCCCTCGCCGCGACCCGTGAAGCCGAGCCGTTCGGTCGTGGTCGCCTTCACCGAGATCCGGCCGGGCGGCACGTCCAGGAGCGACGCCAGCCGTTCGATCATCGCCGGGGCGTGCGGGGTGATCTTCGGCCGCTCGCAGATCAGCGTGACGTCGGCGTTCGCCAGCACGCCGCCGCGCGCCACGACGCGGGACGCGGCGTGGCGCAGGAAGCGGGCGCTGTCGGCGTCCTTCCACGCCGCCTCGCCGGGCGGGAAGTGGCGGCCGATGTCGCCTTCGGCGAGCGCGCCGTAGATCGCGTCGCACAACGCGTGGATGCCGACATCGGCATCGGAGTGGCCGGCGAGGCCTTGCGGGTGCGGCACCTCGACCCCGCAAAGCACGAGGCGGCGGCCCGGCTCCGCCGCGTGCACGTCGAAGCCGGTCCCGACCCGCGGGACCAAGGCACCCAGCATCACCCGTTCCAGCCGCACGCGATCCTCCGGATAGGTCAGCTTGATGTTGTCGTCCGAACCGGCGACCAGCAGCACCGTCTTCCCGGCCTGCTCCATCAGCGCGGCATCGTCCGTCGCAGCACCCCCCGTGGCGGCCCGGTGCAGCGCGAGCAGGGCGGCGAAGCGGAACGCCTGCGGCGTTTGCGCCCGGTGCAGCGCCTCGCGCGAAACGGTGGCCGCGATGGCGCCGCCCGCCGCCGCGCGCTTCAGCGTGTCGGCGACCGGCACGGCCGGGATCGCCCCCGGCGCGCGCGCGAGGGCGGCCAGCAAGTCGGGGATCGTGCGCGGCGGCACCAATGGCCGCGCCGCGTCGTGCACCAGCACCACATCGGGGGCGTGCGGCGCAAGCGCCTCGAGCCCGGCGCGCACGCTGTCCTGGCGCGTCGCGCCGCCGGCCACGGGGGGGAGATGCACCAGGCCTTGCAGCGCCGCGCCGATCGCGGCGGCGTCGCCGACCGGCTGCAGCAGCCCGGCGTGCCGCGCCAGGGCCTCGGCCGCGTGGCGGATCACCGGCTTGCCGGCAAGCGGGAGGAATTGCTTCGGCGCCTCGGCGCCGAACCGGCTGCCGGTGCCGGCGGCGACCAGGATGGCGGCTACTCGCATCGGGGCAGACTTGCCGCCGCGCCGGTTTGCGTCAACCGCATTGCGCCACGGCAGCAGCGCGGGTAGTTTGCCCAACTAATGGGCAAATACGAATCCATCCACCAGCCGGCCGCCGCGCCGTCCGGACTTGCGGCCATCGACCTTGGCGCGGGTGCGCGCATCGAGACGCCGGTGATCCTGGCGCCCATGTCGGGCGTCACCGACCTGCCGTTCCGCCGGCTCGCCAAGGCGGAAGGGGCGGGCATGGTGGTTTCGGAGATGATCGCCTCGTGGGCGATGGTGCGCGAGAACCGCAATACCTTGCGCATGGCGGAAGTGGACGGCTGCGGCGGGCTGTCGTCGGTTCAGCTTGCCGGCTGCGACCCCGTCGCCATGGCCGAAGCGGCCCGGCTCGCCGTCGATCGGGGGGCCGATCTGATCGACATCAATTTCGGCTGCCCGGTGAAGAAGGTGGCGGTGGGCCAGCAGGCCGGCTCGGCGCTGATGCGTGACGAGTGCGCGGCGGCCCGCATACTCGAAGCCACGGTCGCGGCGGTCGCGGTGCCGGTCACGCTCAAGATGCGGATGGGTTGGGACCACGCCAGCCTGAACGCCCCGCGGCTGGCGCAGATCGCCGAGGCGGCCGGCATCCGCCTGGTCACCGTGCACGGCCGCACGCGCCAGCAATTCTACACCGGCCGCGCCGATTGGGGCTTCATCGCCCGCGTGAAGGACGCGGTCGCCATCCCGGTGATCGCCAACGGCGACATCTTGACCGAGGACGACGCGGCGGAGGCGTTGCGGCGTTCGGGGGCGGACGGCGTGATGCTCGGCCGCGGCTGCTACGGCCGGCCTTGGTTCGCGCGCCAGGTCGCGCATTACCTGCGCACCGGCACGCGGCTGGCGGACCCGTCGCTCTCGCGCCAGAAAGATGTGTTGCTCGCGCATTACGAGGCGGTGCTCGGGCATTTCGGCCGCGATGCCGGGCTTCGGCTGGCCCGCAAGCATCTCGCCTGGTACTCGCGCGGCCTGCCCGGCTCGGCCGGCTTCCGTGCCACGGTCAACCGGCTGGCGGACGCGGGGCAGGTGATCCGGCTGGTGCACGATTTCTACGACCCGCTGATCGCGCGCGGCGTCGCCCGCGACCTACGCAGCGATGTCGCGGACCTGCAGGCGGCGGCATGAGCAAGGCGGCGTTGCGCAAGCGGACGCTCTCCGTGTTCACCCGCCCGGCGGTGCCCGAGCCGTCCCGGGTGCCGGAGGCGGCGCTGATCCTGGGCGCGTTGCCGGTTCCCGTCGTGCTGCTGGATGCGGATGACCGCTTCGTCTACGTCAATCACGCTGCGGAGCAGTTCCTCGGCATGTCCGTGGCCCAGCTCGCGCCGCTGCGGCTTGGCGACCTGTTCTCGCCCGACAGCGCGCTCCTGCTGCTGATCGCCTACGCGCGACGCGGCGAGGTGACGGTTGCCGACCACGACCTCACGCTGGAAAGCCAGCGCCTGCACAAGCCGGGCATCGCCGTGCAGATCACCCCGTTGCTGGAGATGCCCGGCGCGGTGCTGCTGGTGATGCAGGACGCCTCGGCGGCGCGCGCGCTCGACCGCCAGCTGCTGTTCAGGGGTGCCGCGCGCAGCGTCACCGGCATGGCGGCGATCCTGGCACACGAGGTGAAGAACCCGCTTTCCGGCATCCGGGGCGCCGCCCAGCTGCTCGAATCGAGCGTCGCCGAGAGCGACCGCGAACTCACCTTGCTGATCCGCGACGAGGCCGACCGCATCCGCGACCTGGTGGACCGGATGGAATTGTTCGGCGAGAAGCCGATCGAGCGCCAGGCAGTCAACATCCATCGCGTGCTCGAGCATGTGCGCAAGCTCGCGCAAAGCGGGTTCGCGACGCACATCCGGTTCAGCGAGGTGTACGACCCGTCGCTGCCGCCGGTATGGGGCAACCGCGACCAACTTGTGCAGATCCTGCTCAACCTGGTGAAGAATGCCGCCGAGGCGATCACCAACGCGAACAACCTGCACGGCGAGATCGTGCTCTCGACCGCTTTCCAGCATGGCAGACGGGTCGCCATCCCGGGCTCGCGCACCCGCCTCGACCTGCCGCTGATTGTCACGGTGCGCGACAACGGCCCCGGCATCGCGGACGACATCCGCCCACACCTGTTCGAGCCGTTCGTCACCTCCAAGCCGTCCGGCAACGGACTCGGCTTGGCACTCGTTGCCAAGATCGTCGGCGATCACGGCGGCCTGATCGAGGTCGACAGTCGGCCGGGGCGCACGGAGTTCCGTCTGCATCTACCGGTCGTCGTCGACAAGGAATCCGACGCCCCGTAAATCGAAGGCCCGCACGCCATGACGCTTCCGACTGTCCTGGTCGCGGACGACGACCGCTCGATCCGTACCGTGCTGACGCAGGCGCTCGGGCGATCCGGGTATCAGGTCCGCACAACCGGCAACGCCGCGACGCTCTGGCGCTGGGTCGAGGAGGGCGAGGGCGACCTCGTCATCACCGACGTGGTGATGCCCGACGAGAACGGGCTCGACCTCATCCCGCGCATCAAGCGCGCGCGCCCCGATCTCCGCGTCGTGGTGATGAGCGCGCAGTCGACGCTGATCACGGCGGTGAAGGCGGCGCAGCGCGGCGCCTTCGAGTATTTGCCGAAGCCGTTCGACCTGCAGGAGCTGCTGTCGGTGGTCGCGCGGGCGCTGGCGCAGCCGGCGCCGACCATCGCGCCGGTGCCGTCCGAGCGGCGCGACCGCGACGAGCCGCTGCCGCTGATCGGCCGGAGTCCGGCCATGCAGGAGATTTACCGCACCATCGCGCGGCTCACCACCGCCGACCTCACCGTGATGATCAACGGCGAGTCGGGCACCGGCAAGGAGCTTATCGCGCGGGCGTTGCACAATTACGGCAAGCGCCGCGCCGGTCCGTTCGTGCCGATCAACATGGCCGCCATCCCGCGCGAGCTGATCGAGAGCGAGCTGTTCGGCCACGAGCGGGGCGCGTTCACGGGTGCCACCAGCCGCACGCCCGGCCGCTTCGAGCAGGCGAACGGGGGGTCGCTGTTCCTCGACGAGATCGGCGACATGCCGCCCGAAGCGCAGACCCGCCTGCTGCGCGTGCTGCAGGAAGGCGAGTTCACCTCGGTCGGCGGGCGTCAGAGCATTAAGGCCAACGTGCGGATCATCGCGGCCACGCATCGCGACCTGCGCGCGGCGATCCGGCAGGGCCAGTTCCGCGAGGACCTGTTCTATCGCATCAACGTCGTGCCGATCCGCTTGCCGCCGCTGCGCGAGCGGGTCGAGGACATCCCGCCGCTGGCGACGCATTTCCTGGACCGCGCGCGCGAGGACGGGTTGCCGGCCAAGACCTTGGACCAGGGCGCCGTCGACCGGCTGAAAGCCCATCGGTGGCCGGGCAACGTTCGCGAGCTCGAGAACCTGATGCGCCGCATGGCCGCGCTCTGCCCCGAGGAGACGATCACCGCTGGCTTGGTCGACAACGAGCTGTCGGAGGCGACCCCGCAGGCCGACGATCCCGCCGTCTCCGCTTCCTCCCCGGAGCCGCTTGCGCGTGCGGTGGAGCGGCATATCCGCCAGTTCCTGTCGGCGCACGCCGACGGTCTGACGCCGTCCGACATCTACGATCGCGTGATCGCCGAGGTCGAGCGGCCGCTCATCCAGCTGACGCTGTCGGCCACCCGCGGCAACCAGATCAAGGCTGCCGCGATGCTGGGGCTCAACCGCAACACGTTGAGGAAGAAGATTCGCGACTTGGATATCCCGGTGGTGCGGGGGCTGGCTTGAACCCCTTCCCCAACCCCCTCCCGCAAGGGGAGGGGGCTTCCTTCT
>JAABUQ010006075.1_pt1 | contig 18634 bp, 18 predicted proteins | sample 5560001 | NCBI WGS metagenome assembly JAABUQ01 (sample SAMN10711888, study PRJNA513371) | rock metagenome | isolation source: Antarctica rocks | place: Antarctica: Victoria Land, Finger Mt nord | collected 2015-12-18
GGCCCGTCGTACCGGGCAGACGCTCGACGGCGGTATCGACGGTCGCCGCGCTGCTTGACGCGATGACGACCTCGGCGCCCACCTCGCGCGCCAGTTCGGCGATCGCGAAGCCGATGCCCGAGCCTCCGCCGATGACCACCACGCGCTTACGGTCGAGCGACAACGATGCGTCAGTCATTCCCGTTCTCCTTCAAAGCCACGGTCGCGTTGCGCGCCAGGGCGTCATCACCGGTCGTAATAGCCGGGCTGATCGATGTCGGTGAGCAGGTCCGAGCCGGTCGGCTCCCAGCCGAGCAGCGAGCGTGTGCGTTCGCTCGACGCCGGCATGTCCGCGCCCGCGAAGTCGGCGAACCAGCCGAAATGCTCACGGCCCCGCGACTCGACGGGCGCGCCGAGCCGGCGGCCGATCACCTCCGCGATCTCCTTGAACGGCACGCCTTCGTCCGCGACCGCATGATAGGCGGGTTCGGTCGCGCCCTGCTCGAGCGCGAGGCGGTAGAGGCGTCCGGCGTCCAGCCGGTGCACGCCGGGCCAGCGGTTCAGGCCTTGGCCGATATAGGCCGCTACGCCTTTCTCTCGCGCCAGCCCGATCAGGATCGTGATGAAGCCGTGGTCACCGAGGCCATGGACCGATGGTGCGAGCCGGACCGACGCCGCGCGCACGCCGCGCTCCGCAAGCGCCCGCGCGGCCAGTTCCGACTTACGGGGGAAGGACGGATAAAACGGGGGCACGTCCACCTCGGTCGCAACCCGGCCGGGCGCGAGCAGGGCGACGCCCGCGGAGACGAGGAGCGGGCGGTCCGATCCCTCCAGGGCGCTTCCCAGCGTCTCGATCGCGCGCCGGTCCTGCTCGGCATTCTCGGCGAACTTGGAGAAGTCGTGGTTGAACGCGGTATGGATTACCGCGTCGGCCGCCGATGCGGCGCTGCGCAACGCGTCGAGGTCGTCGAGCGTGCCGCGGAGAACCTCCGCGCCGGTCGCGGCGAGTGCGGCCGCCTTGTCGTCGGAACGAGCGAGGCCCGTCACCTGGCAGCCGGCGCCCAGCAACTCCCCGACCACGGCCGAGCCGACCCATCCGGTGGCGCCCGTCACAAATACCCGCATAAGCCAAGCCTCCAAGGTTCCCTTGCGACCATTGTCGGCACGCCGGCCATGCTGTTAAAGTCGTGAGATTATCATGGTATAAGGACTAACGGGCAGCGCATGGCTTCCACGGACGACAATCGGCTCGGCGGCTACCTGAGGAACCGACGCACGAAGCTGGATCCCGCTTCCTTCGGTTACTCTAACGGTCGCCGGCGCACTGCGGGACTGCGCCGCGAAGAGGTAGCCCAGCGCGCCAACATCAGCGCCACCTGGTACACCTGGTTGGAGCAGGGACGCGGCGGGAGCCCCTCGGCGGACGTGCTCGACCGGCTCGCGCGGGCGTTGACGCTGACGGAGGTCGAGCGCGAACACCTGTTCCTTCTTGGTCTCGGCCGCTCGCCCGAGGTCCGCTATCGCGGCAGCGACGCGATCACGCCGCGACTGCAGCGCCTGCTCGACGCGCTGACCTACAGCCCTGCAATCGTCAGGACGGCGACGTGGGACGTCATCGCCTGGAACCGCGCGGCCGCTTCCGTGCTCACCGACTATGGCTCCCTGCCGCCCGATCAGCGCAACATCCTGCGCATGATCTTCTGCGACTCCCGCGTCCGAGCTGCGCAGTCAGAATGGGAAGCGGTGGCCCGCTTCGTCGTGGGCGCCTTCCGGGTCGACGCCGCACGCGCAGGCGCTGATGCCGAGGTCGCGCCGCTCGTCGAGGAACTGTGCCGGTCGAGCCCTGAGTTTGCGTCCATGTGGCGCGACAATGACGTGCAGACGCACGGTGACGGGGTGAAGCACCTGCGTCATCCCGAACTCGGACCGATTGCGCTGGAATATTCCGCCTTTGCCGTCGACGGCCGGCCCGACCTCAGCTTGATTGTCTACAATCCGGCTACATCGGCCGACCAGAAGCTCATCGAGTCTCTGGTCGAGGGAAAGCCGGCTCTAGCTGCGAAGTAAACTCGGGGCGCCCTGGCGCACAGACCGGCCGTGTTAGCAGTAGAAAACCGAGGCTCTTGGCGCGCCCGGAGAGATTCGAACTCCCAACCCCCAGATCCGTAGTCTGGTGCTCTATCCAATTGAGCTACGGGCGCAGCCAGGGCGCGGATGTAACCGAAGCGCCGGCGGGCGGCAAGCCATCGGGGCGGCATCAAGCCGCGAGCTTGTCGAGCTCGCGCAGGATCGACTCGCCCATCACGGTCGTCCCCACCTTCGCAGTACCCATAGCCATCACGTCGGCCGTGCGCAGGCCGCTTGCCAGCACGTTGCTGCAGGCCCGCTCGATCAACGCCGCGTCCTCTTCCATCGCGAACGAGTGCCGCAGCAGCATGGCGAAGCTCAGGACTTGCGCCAGCGGGTTGGCGACGCCCTTGCCGGCGATGTCCGGCGCGCTGCCGTGGATCGGTTCGTAGAGCGCGAGCCGCCGTCCCGACGCATCGGGCGCGCCCAACGTCGCCGAGGGCAGCATGCCCAGGCTGCCCGTCAGCATCGATGCCAGATCGGACAACAGGTCGCCGAACAAGTTGCTGGTGACGATCACGTCGAACTGACGCGGACTGCGCACCAGCTGCATCGCGCAATTATCCGCGTACATGTGCGACAGCTGCACGTCGGCGAACTCGCGCTGGTGCAGCGCCGTCACCACCTGCCGCCAGAACAGGCCGCTCTGCATCACGTTCGCCTTTTCCACGCTGGTCACGCGGTTCTGCCGCTTGCGGGCGAGCTCGAAACCGACGCGGGCAACTCGCTCGATCTCGGACGTGGTGTAGCTCTCGGTGTCGTAGCCGCGCTGCTGCCCGTCGGGCAGCGTCTCGATGCCGCGCGGCTCGCCGAAATAGATGCCGCCGGTGCTCTCGCGAACGATCATGATGTCGAGGCCGCGCACCACGTCCGGCTTGAGGGTGCTGGCGTCCACCAGCGGATCGAGCACGAGGGCGGGACGAAGATTGGCGAACAGGTCGAGGCGTTTGCGCAGCAGCAGGATGGCCAGTTCCGGGCGCTTGTCGAACCCGAGCCCGTCCCATTTCGGGCCGCCGACCGCACCGAACAGGACGGCGTCGGCCTGCCGCGCGGCCTCCAGGGTTTCCTCGGTGATCGGCACGCCGCGCGCATCGATCGCCGAGCCCCCGACCAGGTCCTCGGTGATGTCGAACGATACCGTGCGTCGCCGACCCATCCACTCGACGACCCGGCGCACCTCGCGCATCACTTCCGGCCCGATCCCGTCGCCCGGCAATACCAGCAGCTTCTTGTTCGCGGCCATCGCGCCTCGCATCCCTCGGTTGCCGGATCAGCCGGCGGTAATACCCGGCAGCCAGCCGCGATCGGCCGCGCGCGCCTGCTCGTAGGCTTCGATCTTCGGCGCGTGCTGCATGGTCTGGCCGATATCGTCGAGGCCATGCAGCAGCAGGTGCTTGCGGAACGGGTCGATATCGAACGCGATCTCCTCGCCGCTCGGCCGGATCACCACCTGCCGCGCGAGATCGACAGTGAGCCGGGCATTGCCGCCGAGCTTGGCGTCCTCGATCAGTTGGTCGCACACCGCGCGCGGCAGGCGCACCGGCAGAACGCCGTTCTTGAAACAATTGGTGTGAAAGATGTCGGCGAAATCCGGTGCGATGACGCAGCGTATGCCGAAATCGAGCAACGCCCAGGGCGCGTGCTCGCGCGACGAACCGCAGCCGAAGTTCTCATGCGCGATCAGGATTTGCGCGTGCCGGTACGGTTCCTGGTTCAGCACGAAATCCGGCCGCTCCGCGCCGCCCGCGTCGTAGCGGAGCGTGTCGAACAGATGCACGCCGAGGCCGCTGCGCTTGATCGTCTTGAGGAAGCGCGCCGGGATGATCTTGTCGGTGTCGACGTTCGCAAGCGGCAACGGCGCCGCGGGCGCGGTGAGCGTGGTGAAAGCCTCCATTGCGCGCGCCCCTACCCGAACTGCCGCACGTCGGCGAGATGCCCCGTCACCGCCGCCGCCGCCGCCATCGCGGGCGACAACAAATGCGTGCGCCCGCCCGGACCTTGCCGCCCCTCGAAGTTGCGGTTCGACGTGCTGGCGCAGCGCTGGCCTGGCGTGAGCTTGTCGGGGTTCATGCCCAGACACATCGAGCAGCCCGCCTCGCGCCACTCGAACCCGGCTTCGGCGAGGATGCGGTCGAGCCCCTCCTCCTCCGCCTGCTGCTTCACCACGCCCGACCCCGGCACCACCAGCGCGCGGACGCCGGGGGCGACCTTGCGCCCGCGCGCGATCTCGGCCGCCGCGCGGAGGTCCTCGAGCCGCCCGTTGGTGCAGGAGCCGATGAACACGACGTCCACCGCCACATCCTCGAGCCGCTGGCGGGGTGCGAGGCCCATGTAGTCGATCATGCGCTGCATCTGCGCGCGGCCCGCCTCGTCGGCGACCTCGCTGGGGTCAGGCACCGCGCCGGTGATCGGCAGCACGGCTTCGGGGCTGGTGCCCCAAGTCACCATGGGCGCGATCTGCGCGGCATCGAACCGCTCGGTCTTGTCGTAGACGGCTCCCGCATCGCTCGGCAGCGTGCGCCAGTAGGCGACCGCCTGGTCGAACGCCGCGCCCTGTGGCGCGTACGGCCGGCCGCGCACGTAGTCGAAGGTCGTCTGGTCCGGCGCGATCAGCCCGGCGCGCGCGCCGGCCTCGATCGACATGTTGCAGACGGTCATTCGCCCGGCCATGTCGAGCGCACGCACCGCCTCGCCGGCGAACTCGATGACGTGGCCGTTGCCGCCCGCCGTGCCGATCCGGCCGATCACCGCGAGCACCAGGTCCTTGGCCGTGGTGCCGAACGGCAACGCGCCGTTCGCCTCGACCAGCATGTTCTTCGATTTCTTCTGCAACAAGGTTTGCGTGGCCAGCACGTGCTCGACCTCGGAGGTGCCGATGCCGAAGGCGAGCGCGCCCATCGCCCCGTGCGTCGAGGTATGGCTGTCGCCGCACACGATCGTCATGCCCGGCAGCGAGATGCCCTGCTCCGGCCCGATGATGTGGACGATGCCCTGGCGCACGTCCAGCACCGGGAAATACGGCACGCCGAAATCGGCGACGTTGCGCTCCAGGGTCTCGACCTGGATGCGGCTATCCTCCTCCTTGATGCCGGAGCGGCGGTCGGTGGTGGCGATGTTGTGGTCCGCCACAGCGATGGTCGCGTCCGGCCGGCGCACTCGGCGACCCGCCATCCGCAACCCCTCGAACGCCTGCGGGCTGGTCACCTCATGGACGAGATGGCGGTCGATGTAGAGCACGCACGTCCCGTCCGGAAGTCGCTCGACCACGTGGCTGTCGAACACCTTGTCGTACAGCGTGCGCGGCGTGGTGCCGGACATTGGCGTCTCCCTCGTGTCAGACATCGTTCATTCGGCGGCGGCCGGCTCGTCGCGCGGTTCCGGCGACGTACCGGGCACCACGCGCGCCTTCTCGGCGATACGCGCCGACTTGCCGCGCCGGCCTCGGAGATAATACAGCTTGGCGCGCCGCACGTCGCCGCGACGCACCACCGCGATCTCCGAGATCACCGGCGAGTAAAGGGGAAACACGCGCTCCACCCCTTCGCCATAGCTGATCTTGCGGACGGTGAAGTTGCTGTTGATACCCTTGTTCGAGCGCGCGATGCAGACTCCCTCGAAGTTCTGCACGCGCCTGCGCTCACCTTCGACGACGTTGACGGCGACGCGCAGCGTGTCCCCCGGCTCGAACGACGGCACGACGCGCCCGGCGGTCAAGCGTGCGACCTGGTCGGCCTCGAATTGCTGGAGGATGTTCATCGGTCTGATCCCTTCATCTGATCCCTAAGGCCCGGCCGCACGGCTGACAACCGCCGCGGGGGTCATCTCAGTCCTGTAGGCGGCCCACAGATCGGGGCGGCGCTCCCGTGTCGTCCGTTCCGCCTGCTCGCGCCGCCAGCGCGCCACCGCGGCGTGATGACCCGAGAGGAGCACGTCGGGCACGCTTCGTCCGTTCCACTCGGCCGGCCGCGTGTAATGCGGATACTCCAGCAGGCCGGCGGCGAAGCTCTCGTCGTCGGCGCTCTCGGCCGCACCCATCACGCCCGGCAACAATCGGATGCAAGCATCGAGCAGCGTCATCGCGGCGATCTCGCCGCCGGACAGCACGTAGTCGCCCACGCTCAGCTCCTCGAGCCCACGCGCCTCGATCACCCGTTGGTCCACCCCCTCGTAGCGGCCACACAGCAGCACGACGCCCGGGCCGGCGGCGAACCGCTGCGCGTCCGCCTGGGTCATGGTGCGACCGCGCGGGGTCAGGAACACGAGCGGCCGCTCGTCCGCGACCGAGGCGATCGCGGCGTCCACCACGTCCGGCCGCAACACCATCCCCGCCCCGCCGCCGAACGGCGTGTCATCGACGCTGCGGTGCCGGCCCGGGGCGAACGCCCGGATGTTCACGGCTTGCATGGACCAGCCCCCGGCCGCCAGCGCGCGACCGGCGAGCGACTGGCCGAGCGGGCCGGGAAACATCTCCGGGAACAGCGTCAATACGGCGGCGCGCCACGTCATTCGGCGGCATCCGCCGCGTCGGGAACCACGATCTCGTCCGGCAGCACGACCACGAGGCGGCCCGCCGCCGGATCGACTTCGGGGACGCAGGCGTGCGTGAACGGCACCAGCACGGGTCGCGCGCCCGGCCGGGCGATCTCGATGCTCGCCCCGGCGCCGTAATCATGCACCGCCGCGACCGTGCCGAGCGCGACACCCCGATCATCCACCGCCGCCAGCCCTTCGAGGTCGGTGAGATAGAACTCGTCATCCCCGGCCGGGGGGAGTCGGTCACGCTCGATGTAGAGACGCGTGTTGGTCAGCCGCTCCGCCGCGTGGCGGTCGGCGACCGGCGTGCTACGCCCTTCGACGATCTGCGCGATCGCGGCGACGCCGTCGCCGCGCCAGGTCAGGGCAAAATGCCGCCCCTTGCCGTCCGCGAGCGGACCGTAGGCGGCGAGGCTCGCCGGGTCAGCGGCGTAGCTCGCGACGCGCACGAGACCGCGCACGCCGTGCGGCCGACCCACCACGCCCATCAGAATGCGCTTCTCGGTCATCCCGCTCCCGTCAGCCCGCCGGCGCGGCCGCCTTGGCCCGCTCCTGCGCCCGCTTCTTCGGCGCCGACTTCACCGGCTGCTCGCGGAACGCCGGCATCGGCGCCAACCCGGCCCGGCCGAGGAAGCGGGCGACCCGATCGGTCGCGATCGCGCCCTGGCCGATCCAGTGCTGGATGCGCTCGTTTTGCAGCCGCACGCGGTCCTCATGCTCGGCGGGCAGCATCGGGTTGTAGCTCCCCAGCTTCTCGAGGAAGCGGCCGTCGCGCGGGCTGCGGCTGTCTGCCACCACGATGTGGTAGTACGGGCGCTTCTTGGCGCCCGCCCGGGCTAGGCGGATTTTCAGACCCATGTAGCTAGTCGCTCCTTCTTATTCGTCGTGTGCAGCATCCCTCTCGTCCGTCATCCCGGCGGAAGCCGGGATCCAGGCTCGCGGGCGGAAGATCGGTGCGGTCGGTCTGGATCCCGGCTTTCGCCGGGATGACGGGTTGCCGGAATGACGGTTGGGCCTCTCGCGATGGCGATTGGGCATCCATCAAAACGGCCGCTGCCCGCCCCGCCCCGGCGCCATGCCCTTCGGCATCAGCGCGCCGAGGCCGTGGCGCATCAGCCCCTTCTGCCCGAGCTTGTTCATCCGCTTCATCATCGTCGACATGTCGTCGAACTGCTTGAGCAGCTTGTTGATCTCCTGCACGGACGTGCCGGACCCGGTGGCGATGCGCTTCTTGCGGCTCGCCTTGATGATGTCCGGCGTGCGGCGCTCCTTCGGCGTCATCGAGCCGATGATCGCCCCCTGGCGCTTGAGGATCGTGGTGTCGAGATTGGCGTCCTCGATCTGCGCCTTCATCTTGCCGACGCCGGGAAGCATCCCGAGAATGCCCGATAGGCTGCCCATCTTGGTGATCTGCTTGAGCTGCTTGGCGTAGTCCTCGAGGTCGAACTGGCCCTTCGCCATCTTGCGGGCGAGCTTCTCGGCCTCCTCCTCGTCGACCGTCTCCGAGGCCTTCTCGACCAACCCCACGATGTCGCCCATGCCGAGAATGCGGCCGGCGACGCGCTCGGGGTGGAAATCCTCGAGCCCGTCCAGCTTCTCCGACACGCCGGTGAGCTTGATCGGCGCCCCGGTGACCGCCCGCATCGACAGCGCCGCCCCGCCGCGGGCGTCGCCGTCCATGCGGGTCAGCACGATCCCGGTGACGCCGACGGCGTCGTTGAATGCCTTGGCGGTGTTGACCGCGTCCTGGCCGGTCATCGCGTCGACCACCAACAGGGTTTCGACCGGGTTCGTCGCCGCGCGGATCTCGGCGACTTCCGCCATCAGTTCCTGATTGATCGACAGCCGCCCGGCGGTGTCGAGGATCACCACGTCGAAGCCCTCGCGACGGCCCGCGTCCATCGCGCGGCGGGCGATCTGCACCGGGGTCTCGCCGGGCACGATCGGAAGGCTCGGCACGCCGGCCCGCTCGGCAAGCTGCGCCAGCTGCAGCTGCGCGGCCGGCCGCTGGGTATCCAAGCTCGCCAGCAGAACCCGCCGCCGCAGCCGCTCGCGCAGCCGCAGGCCGAGCTTGCCCGCCGTCGTGGTCTTGCCCGAGCCCTGCAGCCCGACCATCAGGATGGGAATGGGAGCCGGCGCGTTGAGGTCGAGCGGCACGGCCCCGGAGCCGCCCAGCTGCTCGATCATCACGTCGTTGACGATCTTCACCACCTGCTGGCCGGGGGAGACGCTGTCCAGCACTTCCGTGCCGACCGCGCGCTCGCGCACCTTGGCGATGAAGTCGCGCACCACGGGCAGCGCCACGTCGGAATCGAGCAGGGCCAGCCGCACCTCGCGCAGCGCCTCGTTGACGTCGGTCTCCGAGAGCGCGCCGCGTCCGCGCAGTCGGTCGAAGACCCCGCCTAGCCTCTCGGAAAGCGCCTCGAACACGATCCCTGCACTCCAAGCCAAAACCGCCGCTGCGCGAACCTCGCGGAGCAGCGGTGTCCCCGCAATCGGCGCGGGGCCGGGCAGTCAGGCTGTCCGGGAACCCGACCTTATCGTGGGCCGAATGCCGGAAGTCAATTGCGAGACGGTGACCTGGTTCACACGCGAAGGTCTGCACGTTCGGGCAGGGCGTCGCCCTCCCACCGCTCGCGGTGGCATTCCTGGTCGGCTACGGGGTAGAGGCCTTCTTCGCCTCGCTCGACACCCTGCTGTCGACGTCCGATGGCAATCGGCGCGCCAACCCCCTGGCCGATCCCGGACGCAGCTGACAACCTACGATCGCAGGAAGCGCGAGCAATACGCCTTTCGATCAGCTATACCGTCCCGGCGCGGAACGGCCCGCGCGGCATCGACGGGGTCTCCTGATGGATCTTACGCGCAAGCGCATCCTGGTCACAGGCGGGGCTGGCTTCCTCGGCTCGCATCTCTGCGAGCGCCTGCTGCGGGACGGCCATGATGTGCTGTGCGTCGACAATTTCTTCACCGGCCGCAAGGACAACATCGTCCACCTGCTGGCGAACCCGCATTTCGAGATGATGCGCCACGACGTCACCTTCCCGCTCTACGTCGAAGTGGACCAGATCTATAATCTGGCCTGCCCGGCGTCTCCGGTGCATTACCAATACGATCCGGTGCAGACCACCAAGACCAGCGTGATCGGCGCCATCAACATGCTGGGCCTCGCCAAGCGCATCGGCGCCCGCATCCTGCAGGCCTCGACCAGCGAGGTCTACGGCGACCCGACCGTGCACCCGCAAAGCGAGGACTACAGGGGCAACGTCAATCCGCTCGGTCCGCGCGCCTGCTACGACGAGGGCAAGCGTTGCGCCGAGACGTTGTTCTTCGACTACCGCCGCCAGCACCGCGTGCGCATCAAGGTCGTCCGTATCTTCAATACCTACGGCCCCCGGATGCACCCGAACGACGGGCGCGTGGTGTCCAACTTCATCGTCCAAGCGCTGCGCGGCGACGACATCACGCTGTTCGGCGATGGCAGCCAGACCCGGGCCTTCTGCTTCGTCGACGACATGATCGCGGGGTTCGTACGGATGATGGCCACCGACGACGACGAGACCGGGCCGATGAACCTCGGCAACCCGCACGAGATCCCGGTGCGCGAGCTGGCCGAGCGGGTCATCGCGCTCACCGGCTCGCGTTCGCGCATCGTGCACCGCCCATTGCCGCAGGACGATCCGCTGCAGCGCTGCCCCGATATCACCCAGGCACGCACCCGGCTCGGCTGGCAGCCTTCGGTGCCGCTGGAGGACGGGCTGCGCCGGACCATCGCCTATTTCGAGGCCCTGCTGGCGGAGCGGGGCACGCCGCCGAATCCCGCCTGAGCGGATCGCGCAGGCCGGTCAGCGCGGCGACAGCACCATCACCATTTGCCGATTTTCCATGCGCGGCAGCTGCTCGACCTTGGTCACCGGGTCCATCTCGGTGCGGATGCGTTCGAGCACACGCACGCCGATCTCCTGGTGCGCCATTTCACGCCCGCGAAAGCGCAGCGTCACCTTGACCTTGTCCCCCTCCCCGATGAACGACTTCATGGCGCGCATCTTCACCTGATAGTCGTTCTCGTCGATGTTCGGACGGACCTTGATCTCCTTGATCTCGATGACTTTCTGCTTCTTCTTGGCTTCGTTCTTCTTCTTCTGCTGCTCGTATTTGAACTTGCCGAAATCCAGGATCTTGGCGACCGGCGGGTCGGCGTTGGGGCTGATCTCGAGCAGGTCGAGCCCCACCGAATAGGCGCGGAGCAGCGCGTCGCGCGCTGTCATCACGCCTTGCATCTCGCCATCCTGGTCGATGAGCCGCACCTGGGCGGCCCTGATCTCCTCGTTGACGCGGGGCCCGTCGCGGGTCGGCGGCGCGGGCATTGGTCCTCTTGCTATGGGTATCTCCTGTGGTTGTTAAGCGCAGACAGACGTTTCTCGGCCGAACGAACATCGGCCGACACGATCTTGCCGATCCGCCACGTTACGATCAAGCGCCGGATGCCAGCGCCGGTTGCGGCAGGGCAGGCTGCACGCTCTTGAGATCGGGAGGCGTCGCCTCCGCCGCAAGCCGCGCCACCGCCTCGCCGAGCGGCAGCACCTCCTGCGCCTCGCCGCCCAGACGGCGCAGCGCCACGGTGCGGTTCTCGGCCTCCTTGCGGCCGACGACGGCGATAACCGGCACGTAGGCAAGGCTGTGCTCGCGCACCTTGGCATTGATCTTCTGGTTGGTCAGATCGGTCTGCACGGCCAGACCTGCCTGGCGGAGCGCCGCCGCGACCTCCTCGGCATAGGCGTCGGCATCGGAGACGATCGTCGCGACCACCGCCTGCACCGGCGCGAGCCAAAGCGGGAAGCGGCCGGCATATTGCTCGATGAGAATGCCGAGGAACCGCTCGAAGCTGCCGAGGATCGCCCGATGCAGCATCACCGGCCGGTGCCGCGCGCCGTCATCGCCCACGTATTCCGCGTCGAGCCGTTCGGGCAGCACGTAGTCGACCTGCAAGGTGCCGCACTGCCAGTCGCGCCCGATCGCGTCGCGCAGCACGAATTCGAGCTTCGGCCCGTAGAACGCGCCCTCGCCCGGGTTCAGCTCGTACTCGATGCCGGCGATTTCGCAGGCCTCGCGCAGCGCCGCCTCCGCCCGGTCCCAGTCGGCTTCCTCGCCGGCGCGCGGTGTCGGCCGGTCGCTGAACTTCACCAGAAAGCTGTCAAAGCCGAAATCGCTGTAGACGGACGACAGCAGCGCGACGAAGCGCGCTGTCTCGGGCGCGATCTGCTCGTCGGTGCAGAAGATGTGCGCGTCGTCCTGGGTGAACTGGCGCACCCGCATGATGCCGTGCAGCGCCCCTGACGGCTCGTAGCGATGGCACGAGCCGAACTCGGCCATGCGCAGCGGCAACTCCCGATACGAGCGGATGCCCTGGCGGAAGATCAGCACGTGGCAGGGACAGCTCATCGGCTTGAGGGCGAGGTGCTTGTCCTCGTCCTCGACGCGGGCAATGAACATGTGCTCGCGGTAGTTCTCCCAGTGCCCGGACGCCTCCCAAAGCGAGCGGTCCAGCAGCTGCGGGGTCCGCACCTCCTGATAGCCGGCGGCGTCCAGGCGGCGGCGCATGTAGCTCTCGGCGGTGCGGTACAGCCTCCAGCCCTTCGGATGCCAGAAGATGCTGCCGGTGGCGGCCTCCTCGAGATGGAACAGGTCCATCTGCTTGCCGATGCGCCGGTGGTCCCGCTTCTCCGCCTCCTCCAGCATGTGCAGGTAGGCGTCGAGCTCCTTCTGGTCGCGCCAGGCGGTGCCGTAGATGCGCGACAGCATCGCGTTGCGATGGTCGCCGCGCCAATAGGCGCCGGCCACCTTCATCAGTTTGAACGCCGGGCCGACGTCGCCGGTGCTCCGCATATGCGGGCCGCGGCAGAGGTCGATCCAATCGCCCTGGCTGTAGAGCGTGATGGTCTGGTCGCGCGGGAGGTCCTCGACCAGCTGCGCCTTGTACTTCTCGCCCTTGTCCTGGAAGAACCCGATCGCCTCGTCGCGGTCGATCACCGATCGCCCGAACGGCGCGCCACGGGCGACGATCTCCCGCATCTTGGCCTCGATGGCGGCGAAATCCTCCGGCGTGAACGGCTCGTTGCGGGCGAAATCATAGTAGAACCCGTTCTCAATCGTCGGCCCGATGGTGACCTGGGTGCCGGGGTACAGCGCCTGCACCGCTTCGGCGAGAACATGCGCCGCATCGTGCCGGATCAGCTCCAGCGCCTCCGGGTCTCGCCGGGTGACGAACACGACCGCGGCGTCACGCTCGATCGGCGTCGCCAGATCGACCAGCTTGCCGTCGAGCTTCATCGCCAGCGCGGCGCGGGCGAGGCCCGGCCCGATGGTCGCCGCCAGCGCCGTGCCCGTCACCGGCCCGTCGAAACGGCGCACGGATTGATCGGGCAGGGTGATGGCGGGCATGGGGACGAACTCCTTGGGCAAACCGGGAAACGGTCTATGGCGTCGGCGACGCGGGGCTGCAACCCTGACACGTTCCGGGTCGGCAAGTTCTCAGCGCAAATCCCGGCGAGAGCTCGCCCAGGCAGCCAGGACACGATCGCGCAGTCCATCCAACCGGGCGACCGCCTCCGTCAGTCCGAAAAGGTCGTGCGCACGCTGCAGACCTGCCGTTGACAGAGCGGTCCGCAACTCCTCGTCCCAAGCGAGACGGATCAGCGCGGCGGCACCCTGCTCGGCGTCGTCCGGATCGAAGCGGATGCAGGCCTCGCCCGCGACTTCGGCCAGACCGCCGCGACCGGAGCAGGCCAGCGCCGCGCCGCTTGCCAACGCTTCCAGCGCGGTCAGGCCGAACGGCTCCTCCCAGCGGCTCGGCACCACGACGATTGCGGCCCGCGCCATCGCCTCCAGCACCTCCCCGTGCGGGTGATGGCCTGCCATCTCCACGCCGGCGGACGCCGCGGCCGGGCGGAGCCGGTGGATGAAGTCGGTTTCGGCCGCCGTCGCGGAGAAACCGTCCGCGCCGATCACCACCGCGCGCCAGCCGGGAAGCCGTGGCAATGCCAGCGCGCAGGCCGCGATGAAGGCGTCCGGCGCCTTGTCGGGCACGACCCGGCCGGCGAACAGGATCAGCTTGTCCCGCTGCTCCGCGGGCAACGGCGCGGGCAAGGCGGCCAAGTCCACGGCGTTGTGAATAACCAGCGGCACGCGGCGCGCCGGCGGATCGATCTCCTCCAGCAAGGCGTTGCGCACGAAACCGGACACCGTGACGACGGCGGCGAGACGATCCAGCAATCGCAGCCGCGCCTGCCTAGACCGCGCGCCGCGCATGGTGCGTGGATCATTGTGCAGGAACAGGGTGACCGGCCGCTCCGGGAAGGCACGGGCCAGCCAGAGCGCCACGTCGGGCTTGTTGTGCACTTCGAGCGGCCCCGGCGGCAACCCGCCGAGAGCGCTCGACACCGCCAGGGCATAGCCCTGACTAGGGTTGAGCGGCAGCCAGCCCGGCACTTGCACGGCCAGGAAGTCGTGGCCGGGAAATACCTCTCCCTCGAACGACGGTCCGATTACCCGGACAGGATGGCGCGAGCGGGCGGACACGAGGCGATGCACGACCATCGCCACAGCGCCCGCGCCGTCCGCGCCGAACGTCTCGCGATGCGGCAAGATGACCGAGAAACGCGCGGGGCCGGAGGCGAAGGTCGGTGTCACGGGGCGCCTCATCCGCTCGGCCTCGCCGTACAGGCGGCTTGGGGTCGGACCGGCCGGCGCGCTAACAACCCGGCATGAAGCGCATCCTGGTGATCAAGCTCGGGGCGTTGGGCGATTTCGTGCACGCCTTTCACGCCCTGGCCGCGATCCGCGCGCATCACGCGGGCAGCCACGTCACCCTGCTGACCACGCCGCCGTTCCGCGCCCTCGGCGAGATGATGCCCTGGGTGGACGCGGTGCGGCTCGACGCTCGGCCGCCCTGGTGGAACCTGCCGGTCCTGCGGCGTGCCGCGGAAGCGCTGCGCGGGTTCGATTTCGTCTACGATCTGCAGACCTCGCGCCGCTCCAGCCGGTATTTCCGCTTGGCCGGAAGACCGCCCTGGTCCGGCATCGCGCCCGGCTGCTCGCATCCGCACGCCAATCCCGGCCGCGACGCGATGCACACGCTCGAGCGGCAGCGCGAGCAGCTGCGGATGGCCGGCATCAAGACCTTCCCCGCGCCCGGGCTCGACTGGCTTGTCCGACACGGCGCTTCGCATGGCGTGATGCCCCCCTACACCCTGCTGATCCCGGGAAGCTCCGGCGTGAGCGGCGTCAAGCGATGGCCGGTCGATAAGTATGCCCGTCTGGCGGCGCTCCTGGCAGGGGAGCGGCTGACGCCGGTGGTGATCGGCGGGGTGGCGGAAGCAGCGCTGGCCGCCGCGATCAGCCAGGCCTGCCCGTCGGCGATCGATCTCACCGGGCGCACGTCGATCCCAGACATCGCCGCACTCGCCGCACGCGCCGAGCTGGTTATCGGCAACGACACCGGCCCGCTGCAACTCGCCGCGAAAACCGGGGCACGCACCCTCGCGCTGTTCTCGGCCGCGACCGTTCCCGCGCAAACAGCCCCGCGCGGCCCGAACGGCGAGTGGGCCACCGTCATTCAGGAGCGCGACCTCGCCGACTTGCCGGTCGAGCGTGTCCTGGCCGCCGTCGGTCAAGCGAGCAGCTCGCGGTAGACCGCCAGGGTCGCGTCCTGCATCGCGCGGGTCGTGTACTGCGCGAGCACTGACTGCCGCGCTTGCGCACCGATCGCGTCGCGCGCGTCGGTTGAGAGGCCGAGCACATGGCCGAGCGCGCGCGCCAACGCGGCGGCGTCATTCGGCGGCACGCGCCAGCCGCTTACGCCGTGCGTCACGGTCTCCACCGGTCCGCCCAGATCAGCGGCGATCACCGGCCGCTGCATCGCCTGCGCCTCGATCACCACGCGCCCGAACGCCTCCGGCGTGGTGGCCGCGTGGACCACGACGTCGGCCAGCATGAGGGCCGCCGGCATATCGTCGCACGGACCCGGCATCCGCACGCGCTCGGCGATGCCCAGCCGCTCGGCCTGACGGACCAGGCTGGCCGCGTAGCCGCCCCGCCCGGCTTCGCCCATCAGCACGCAGCAGAGATCGGGACAACGAACTGACGCCACTGCATCGAGCAGGACAGCATGCCCCTTCCAGCGCGTCAGCCGGCCGGGCAGCAGCGCGACCCGCATCCCCTCGGGCAGCCGCCATGCGGCGGCGAGACGCGCGATGCGCTCGCCCGACACCGCAGCCCGATCGAACAGCGCCGTATCCACGCCGCGCGGGATCACGCGGAGCTTGGCCGGATCGATCCGGTGCCGCGTCTCGATCAATCCGGCGATGTAGCGGCTGATCGCGATCACCCGGTCGCCCTTCGCCATCACCGCGTTGTAGCGGCGCTTGAACGGCGACCCTTCGCCGTACGCGCCGTGATAGGTGGTGACGAACCGCGCCCCGGTACGCCGCGTGGCCAGCAGCGCCGACCAGGCCGGCGCGCGGGAGCGAGCATGGACGATCTCGACTCCCTCGGCACGGATCACCCGCGCCAGCCGGGCGGCGTTCCAGAGGATGTTGAGCGGGTGCTTGGTCGCCAGCGGCAAGGTGATGTGATGCCCCCCGGCATGGTCGACCGCGCTCACCAGGCGACCGCCGGCGCTCGCTACCAGGGCCGTGCCGCCCGCCTCGGCGATGGCGCGCGTCATCTCGACGGTGCCGCGCTCGACGCCGCCGGTTATCAAGGACGGCAGGACCTGCAGCACCACCATGCGGCGCGCTATACCATCCGCTTGCTCCGGGACAAGGCGACGCACATGGAAACTTCGGGAACGCTGGATCGCGGCGACGGCGTCCGCCTCGCCTGGGCGCGCGTCGAGGGGCGTGATCCCGCCGTGGTGTTCCTCCCCGGCTTCAAGAGCGACATGACCGGCGACAAGGCGACCGCTCTCGCCACGTTCTGCGCGGCGCGCGGCCTCGCCTTGCTGCGGTTCGACTACTCGGGGCACGGGGCGAGTGGCGGGCGGTTCGAGGACGGCACCATAGGCCGCTGGCGCGACGATGCCCTGGCCGCGATGGACGAACTCACGACCGGCAAGCTGATCCTGGTCGGCTCCTCGATGGGCGGCTGGATCGCCCTGCTCGCCGGTCTCGCGCGTGCGGACCGGGTTGCCGGCATCGTCGGCGTCGCCGCCGCGCCGGACTTCACCGAAACTTTAATGTGGGAAGCGATGGCGCCGAGCGAGCGCGCCACCCTGACACGCGACGGCGTTCTGCACGTGCCGAGCGAGTATGGCGAACCCTATCCGGTGACCCTGCGGCTGATCGAGGAAGGGCGATCGCATCGCCTGCTCGGAGGCCCGATCGCGCTGGCCTGTCCGGTGCGCCTGCTGCACGGCCAGCGCGACCCGGACGTGCCGTGGGAACTCAGCTTGCAGACCGCGGCGCAGATCACGTCCGATGACGTGCAGGTCGTGCTGGTCAAGGACGGCGACCACCGTCTATCGCGCCCGTCCGACCTCGCGCTGCTACGCCGAACCCTGGCCGGCCTGCTCGGCGAGGATGGCGCGTAGCCCCTCGCGATAGCTGGGGTAGCGCCAAGTGATGCCGAGCGCCGCCTGCGTGTTCCGGCTGGCCACCTTGCGGTTCTCGGACCAGAAGCTCCGCGCCATCGGGCTCATCGCCTCCCAGGCTTCGGCGAAGGGCACCGGCGGCGGCGGCGGCACGCCCAGCAGCCGGGCCGCTTCCTCCACCACGTGCGCCGTCTCCTCCGGCGCATCGTCGGCGAGGTTCAGCACGCGCGGACCGGGCGGGCGATCCTGACGCATCGCGGCCAGCACGGCGGCGGCGATGTCGTCGCGATGGATGCGGCCGAAGCAGTGGCCCGGCTTGACGATCCGCCGCGCGGTGCCGGCCCGCACGTCGTCGACGGCCGAGCGGCCCGGTCCGTAGATACCCGCCAGGCGGAACAGGTCGACCGGCCCACCGGGCGCCACCGCCGACCAGGCGGCCTCCGCCTCCATGCGCCGCCGCGTGCGCGACGAGGCCGGGGCCGCCGACGTCGTCTCGTCCACCCATTCCCCGGCGCGATCGCCGTAGACGCCGGTCGTGGAAAAGTAGCCGATCCAGCGCAACCGGGGCGCACCCGCGATGTCCTCGGCGTAGCGCAGCAGAGCCGGGTCGCCCGCCGGCTCCGGCGGGGCGGTGGCGAGAAGGTGAGTCGCCGCGGCGATGCTGGGGCGGGCGGCGTCGAAGGCGATGCAGGTGACGCCCAACGGCGCCGCGACGCGGGCCGGATCGCGGCTGGTCGCCACCACCGCCATGCCGGCGGCCAGCGCCGCTTGCGCGACGGCGGAGCCGGAATAGCCGAGGCCGAAGATGAGAAGCAGATCGTCTTGCCGAAGCATCGTGGTGGTTTGCCCGACGCAGCCTTGCGTGCCTAGAGTCGCTCGCATGAATCGCCGCGTCGTCGCAATCGCCGCCCTGGTGATCCTGGCCGCCGCGCCGATGCCGGCGCGCGCCGAGGACGCACCGGCGGCGGAGGCCCCGCCGCCGATCCCGCCTTCGCCCCCCCGGCTCGGCGAGGGAGATGATTACCAGCACTGCCTCGACATGGTGGTCAACGATCCGGCCGGCGCGTACGCCTTCGCCGACGCCTGGTTCGCCACCGGCGGCGGCCCGCCGGCGCTGCACTGTCAGGCACTCGCCGAGATCGCCCTCGGCGACCCGCAAGCGGGGGCGACGTTGCTCGAGAAGGCGGCGGCGGCGAGCAAAGCGCCGGAGGGCGCCAAGGCGGCCGTGCTCGGCCAAGCGGTGCAGGCTTGGCTCATGGCCGACGACGCCGCGCGCGCCTACGAAGCGGCGGGGAAGGCGGTCGAGCTTGCGCCGCAAGACCCCGACCTGCTGGTCGATCGCTCGATCGCGGCGGCGACGATGGAGCGCTACCTGGACGCCATCGACGATCTCGACCGCGCTCTCGC
>JAABUQ010006076.1_pt1 | contig 18632 bp, 24 predicted proteins | sample 5560001 | NCBI WGS metagenome assembly JAABUQ01 (sample SAMN10711888, study PRJNA513371) | rock metagenome | isolation source: Antarctica rocks | place: Antarctica: Victoria Land, Finger Mt nord | collected 2015-12-18
ATCCGGTTGTGCATCTCGACAACCTGGCGACGCGCATCGGTCAAAGTGGCGACCAGCGTCGCGGCAACGTCGAACACGTCCTGCCCGACCACGGCCGACAGCCCCATCTGCTTGCGCACTTCGGGCAACTCGGCCGCGAACGTCGCCGCGCTCGTCAGGGCGAGATCGATCGCGTCCTCGACCTTGTGAACATTGTTGCCAACCGTCTTCGCAATGAAAATACGTTCTGCCGACATAGGAACCTCCTTGGGGTTAATGTCGGCTGCGTGGCACTCCGTCCGAAACATACGTTGTGGATCCGCCTCGCAGCAGGGTTCCAAGCGAACCCAGCCCCGCGAGCAGCGCACCGAACGCCAAGGTGGTCAGAATGGCGATCGCCACGATCCACCTTAGCCGCTGCCATATCCCGAATTGGTTCTCATCTCCCGCGTGGAGAGGGATTGGCGGCGTAATCGCCTTGTGCGCCTCGGGTACGAACGCCTGGTATGTCAGTTGCCGTTCCCGCGCATATTCACTCTGTCCGTGTCCGACGGTGTGCCTGTCTCCCGCAGCCGTGGAATGGACAAAGCGTTCGGAAATGTCGGACGCAACTACCGACGGTTGGTATACGGCCGATTGATAATCGTCGGTATCGATGTTTTCGAAACGGGCAAGGGCGCGAGCGGCTTCGATCCGAGTGGCAACCCCAAGTGTCCGCGCGGCGACACGCAACCGTTGATCCACGGTATGCGGAGAAATTCGAAGTTCGCGGGCGATATCTTTGGATGTTTGGTGCATGAGCACACGCCGAAGGCAATCGCGCTGCCCCTCCGTGAGCTTATCGACTGGCCCGGCATTCATGGCGTTGGCTTACCCTCCCAGGGCTTTGTTCGCTACCGTCGAATGGCCTCCAACCAGACTCATTTGTTAACCCGCGCCGACGCTGGTTCATTCGAACGTCGTAAACACATACGTATTCATCCGCTGTCTGGTTTCGGTGCGGGGCCGAGTTGCCGCCCGGAGAGGCGCATCAAATCGAGGTCGCGAAGGCAACCGGAAATAGCTCTAGCGGGCGGTAGGCGGCGGAAGGCACCGACCCCCGCGCGCAAACTAGGGTGCTATCTTCGCCCGCGACGGCGAGCCACATCTGCATACAAACCGGTATGCGCCGGTATAGCCGGTATAGATCCCGGGCGAGGCGATCCCCCGCATTTACCGGAACATCGATCAGATACGGCGCGCGCGGAAAGCAGCGTGGCAGCGCTATATCTTAGCCGACCTAAATCGGCCTTCGTGCCGTGCGTCCGTCGATTACTGAAGCGCCGTTTGCCGCTCAACGCCCGAGAGGAAGCCCCACAGCGCGGCCGTAAGGTCCGCGCCGGCAATTTCGGCCTCGGCGCGCTCCTGGCCCGCCAATCCGTCGAGCAGCCCACGGCATACGTCGGCGTGCTCGACGTCGGCGTGTTCGTGGACACGGAAGAAGGCGAGCGTGGCGGGATCGGTGACAGCGTAGCGCTCGACCAAGCCGTCGATCTTGGCGCGCGCGACACCCGCGAATTGCGACTCGTAAGCGTATAGCGCCCCAAGCCCGGCGGCGTAGGATTGGCCGGATAGGCGGCGGAAGGCATCGATCAAGGATTGCGTCTCGGGATTGAGAACCGTGGTTTCGACCTCGGCGGTCGATGCGCCCATGCCGTGTGCGAACTGCATCCAGAGCGAGGCGTGGTTCTGCTTGCCCTCACCTAGGCCCTCTTCCTCGGCCAAGTTTTCGGCCAGCATCCGCCGTCCGGCGCGGTCGGGGCACGCGGCGTGGACCGCGCTGACCGCGCGCGGAAAGGCTTCGACGTGGTGGAAGTATTGCCCGGCATAGCGGCGCAGGTCGGACAGCTCGAGGCGGCCCTCGGTCCAGGCGCGGTAGAAGGGATGAGCGAGCATCGCGCGCACCGCGACGGCGGCGTCGATCGTTTGCGAAGTGGTAGTTTGGATGGTCATCGCGCGTGTACCTTAGTCTTTGGTGGGTGAGCCTAACGCGTCCAGCAAGATGCAACAAGTCGCGCGCGCATTCTTAATCGTCTGGTCGGTCAATGATATCGACGCTGCCGCAGGAGACCTGCGCATGTACACGACCGAACGCGGTAAGCCGTCGGCCACGGTTCACGCGCTGGAGGACGCCGCTGGTCGCTGATTTCGAGGTGCGGGTGACGGTGGACGATTTCATCGACCCAAGGACTGGATGCCCGAAGCCTACCGCCGCACGCTCGTCCGCCAGATCAGCCAGCACGCGCACTCGGAGATCGTTGGAATGCTGCCCGAGGGCAATTGGATCACGCGCGCGCCGTCGCTCCGCCGTAGGGCGATCCTGCTCGCCAAGGTGCAGGACGAGTGCGGGCACGGCCTCTATCTCTACTGCGCTGCCGAGACGCTGGGCGTCAGCCGCGACGATCTCACCGAGGCAATGCTGAGCGGCAGGGCCAAGTACAGCACGATCTTCAATTACCCGACGCTCACCTGGGCAGACATGGGCGCGATCGGCTGACTGGTTGATGGCGCGGCGATTATGAACCAGGTGCCGCTGCAGCGCACGAGCTACGGGCCGTATGCGCGCGCGATGGTCAAGATTTGCAAGGAGGAGAGCTTCCACCAGCACCAGGGCTACGAAATCATTATGGCGCTAACGGCGGGTAGCGCGAGTGTCGCTGTGGGTGGTGCCCTCGGCCGCGATCACGGCGAGCGATCCGGGGCGCGCGGGCCCGCTGTTCGCGCCTGCCGAGGACAAGGTGTACGGCACCCGACCTTCTACTCGGTGCTTGAAGGCATCAGCCATATCTGATGCCCTCGCTTCCGACCATCGCGCCCGAGATTGAACGCGCGGCCAGCCAAGCGCTGCACCAGGGCGTGTTCGATCCGCACATCGCGCATTCGCACCGCGAAACCGCCGCCCGTGTATGTAATGCGGCTGGGCGACGACGCGCTCGCGTTCCACTGCGACGTTAACGAGTACGCGAAGTGTTTGTTGGTTGAGCAGCCGAACGGCGATTTCGGCCAGACGATCGCGCAGCAGTTTCTGTTCTCGAACTGGCACCTGCTGATGTTGGAAAAGCTGACCGCCTCGACTGACGCAACGCTCGCTGCGATCGCTGCCAATGGGATCAAGGAAGTCGCCTACCACGCCGAGCTCGCCACCGACTGAGTGGTCCGCCTGGGCGACGGGACGGCCGAGAGTGCGGCGAAATGGGCGTCGGGGCTGAATCGGATTTGGCGCTTCGTCCACGAGCTGTTCGTGGCGGAGCATGCGGCGCCGGTCGCAGCGGGGATCGCGGTCGACGTGGCGGCGCTCCGGACCGCGTGGGATGCCGCCGGTTTCACGCTCATAAGCCGCGAGAGCCGACGGTGCGTTCTGCGCGAGCGCCGGCCAGACAATTAGCACAGGAATGGCCACCAAAACTGCGCGGCGGTCGAAGATCTTCGTCGGTCTCATGAGCAGCCCCGTCGCAACACAATGCCTGCACGTTGATACATTCTCCATTGTCCGGATGGTGTCTATAAAAGAGCGTCTGATTGGTTATAAGCCGCATCCTCACCTTCAGGGCAAATGCGACGCCCGAAATGAGGGTGGCGCGTGGCCTGACTTGCTTAAGCGCCTGGAAGTGACTGTTCCACGCTCGGGGATGAGCCCTGGCAACTTACGACTCAATATCGGACTAGCGGTTGCGAGCGCAGCAATTTGCTTGCAGCTTGGCTTAGTTGGTGCTCATTTTAAGCAACACGCACCGAACTGGAATAATCAGTGTCTGGTTGGAGCCGGATTCGGCAGATTGGCCAGTTACGCTCTACTCTTCTAGGCTCTGGGCTCATATCCAGAATGTGATGGCGGCGATGTGGAGCGCGGCGAGGTAGTTGAGCTGCCTCAGCCCCATCACGCCGACGCGGATACGCGCGTGGGCGTCATAGGCGGACTCGGCCCCGATCAGCGACGGAAGCAATCCCCGGGACAAATGGTGCCGGCACTCCGCCGTGCGGATGAGCGGGAGGTATTGCGGGAGCCGTGCTCGTTGGGGAAGGTAATGATGGGATAGGCTCGCATCCACCACAGCGCGGGCGTCACGTCGGGGCGCGGCGCGCGGCCATAGGCTCTTATCGACCGCAGCGCGGGCATGATCTTGGGGTCCGCCGCGGGGCTGCCTTTTTTAACGTCTCACCAAGCCTGCGTGAGCGCTCGACGATCTCGCGTCCGTCTCACCGATCATGTGCTCAGTCTCACGACCGTGCGTCGGGCGACGCTATCCGTCTCACGCTAATGTGCTTCGCGACGAGCATCTATCTCGCGTTAAGCGTTGGATAATTGCGCGCGGCTACACGTAGGATACGTTTAATAACTTGGACGGTCGCCGCCCGCGCGGAAGCAAGTGGCGCGAGGGTTAGCGCTATGGTCGCGGCTATCGTGGCGAGGCGATGCGTGGCAATCTCCCGACTTAGAACGATCTGCGCCGCTAAGCACGGTTACACTAGCCGCCAACTAGGCTTTACCTGGCCTCGAGTTATGGCCCGCCCTACTGGGCGGGCCATAAGGTTAGGCGTTCTCGGCTTCCGCGTCGGCATTGACCGTTTCCGACAGGCGGGTCGAATACTCGTCGCCGCTGTAAATTTCCTTTACTAGACCCTTGAGTTTCTCCTGCGCCTCGGTTTCCCCCAGCGCACCCGCGTATGCGGCCGCGGTTCCGAAACCGGCGATACCGTAGTGCGTCATACGCTGGTATTGAGCGATGATGACCGCATCGAGCAACGGCCCCTTCTTGGGGGCTTCCTCGAGAACGTGCTTGGTCGCTTCGGCGACAAGGCCTTCCATGCCCTTGCAGTGTTCCTTCGAGACTTTCTCGCCGGCGTCCTGGATCAGCTGCTTCAGCGCTGCGGTGTGTTCGGCGATCCCTTTTTGCGATTTGGTGAGCATTTCTTTCAACTGGGAATCGCTTGCCTTGGACGCGAGCTTGGGAAGGACATGCGCCATCTGATCGTTCGCCGACCATAGATCCTTCATTTCGTCGGTATACAGTTCCTTGAAGTCTTGCGGAGCGGACATTCGTGTTCATCCTATGTTCGTGCCGAACGACATCGCGCGGCATCGGGACGGAGCGAATGTCGTCGATCCATGTTCCAGACAGGGTCGCGGCCAATGGTAACGCTTCTCGACATTGCGGTCGGGCGGATGCTCAGGCCTCTAAGGAAATCACCCATGCTCAAAGCCGTGCTGTTCGATGTCGACGGAACGTTGATCGATACCAACCACCTGCACGCGAGCGCATGGGCGGACACGTTCCGCGAGTTCGGCCACGCGATCGACATCGAAGACATCGACCGCCAGATCGGCAAGGGCGGCGACGAACTAATGCCGGTGTTCCTGTCCGGAGACGAGGTCGAGGCCCGCGGCAAGGCAATCGAGAAACGCTACGCGGCGATCTTCAAGGAGCGATACCTCGCGCAAGCGAAGCCGTTCCCGCACGTCCCCGAGTTGTTCGCGCGTCTGCGCCGCGACGGCGTGCGGATCGCGCTCGCGTCGTCAGCGAAGGAGGACATGCTGGCCGAATTCAAGACAATCGCCGGGATCGACGGATTGACCGACGTCGAGACGACATCCGACGATGCGGAGGCAAGCAAGCCCAACCCCGACATCTTCGACGCCGCGAGGGAGCGCTTCGGCGATGTCGCGCGCGAGGAGGCGATCGTCGTAGGAGATACGCCCTACGATGCCGAGGCGGCGACCAAAGCAGGGCTTCGCACGATCGGCCTGACGTGCGGAGGTTGGTCGGAGGCGGAGCTGAAGCAGGCGGGCTGTATTACGGTCTACCGTGATCCGGCGGACCTGCTTGCGAACTACGAAGCCTCGCCAATTGCCTCGGCAACAAAGGCAACTGACTGGATCAGCGCAGATCGTCATCGAACAGCCAAGAATTAGGAACGCCGTGCCAGATACCAACGATCGCACCCCCCACCTGCGCACGATCGCGATGCCGCGCGACGCAAACCCGGCAGGCGACATGTTCGGCGGCTGGACGCTATCGCAAATGGACCTTGCCGGCGCTACGTTTGCGGTGCGCCACAGCGGCGGCCGCGTGGCGACGGTCGGCATCGAGGCAATGAAGTTCCTGCGGCCGATCGCGGTCGGCGACGATGTGCTCTGCCATTGCAGCCTCGAGCGTGACGGTGACATTCGATTGCGGTGCGGATCGAGACTTGGGCTTCGGACCGCGCCGACAACAGCGCGACGAAGGTCACTGAGGGCGTGTTCACCTATGTCGCGCTCGACGAGAACGGCAAGCCTCGCGAAGTGACGGGCGAATGAGGCGAGTACGCCTGTTCGATGCCGCCGCGAGGCGACCGTCTCGCGCGACCCTTCGAGGTCGCCTACGCCGAACTTGGATCTTCCGCCGCGTGAGCGTAAATGATCGTGGCGACCGATTAGCCCATCGATCGCGTGCTGCGGGCGTTCGTCCGATGTAAGTCGAACCGCATCCGGGACCTTTGGTAACTGATTTAAGACTTCTGTCCTCGCCCCGTAACGACCATGCGGGTAGGGATGAATAAATGGGTCCATCGACAATCAGCAAGCGAATCGGCAGCGGCGATTGGAAAACGATCGCCCCGTTCGCGGCTTTATTCGGCGTGATGCTGCTTTTAGCCGTTGGCGCGCTGTTCGTGATCGCGCGCGAGGCGGATCGAAGCGACGCGAGCCGCGCGCGCGAAGCGGTCGAACGAACATTCAAAACCATGATGGACCGGATGCAAGGTGCCGCCGAGATCAACGCCGTTTCAACCCCCAATGCGCTTCAGCTTGCCGGGCCCACAATTAACTTGGTTTCGGTCGTCGCCGCCTATAATTTCGCCTCACCTGACGCGATCGGCTAATATGGATCGATCCTGCTCGATCCCCACGGGAAGCCGATTGTTGGAACCCGCGCGCGGCACACATGGAACAGCCCCGATTTCAACGCCGCCGTTCGGCTTGCCGATCCAATCGTCCGCTCGGTACCTTCGTACGGCGATCATTCCACACGTGGCCTCGTTCGTGACACGGAGGGAGATGTCATCGCCGTATCCGTCGCGAACTTCATGCCAACGCCCGGCGAGCGCGGGCCCGCCTTGCTGGAGATGGCGCGGACACCGCGCCCCAAGCTCGTCCTCATCCATCCGGTGAAGAACCTGCTGGGTAAGATCGCGTCGACGATCGGCGCGGAGAATTTCAGGATTGCGCGGCCGACCGACATCATCGGCGCGAACACGATTGCCTTGCCGGTGCATGATGGAGCGCCACTGACCTTTGCCTGGCAGCCACGCACTCCCGGGCGAACGGCGGTCAGGCGTTGGCTTCCCGCAATGCTCGGGGCGCTCGCGCTTGCGACGGGGCTGCTCGGCATTGCGGTCCTGCGCAGCCTGCAGGCGACGCGGGCGCTCCACCTGCTCGCAACCCGCGATCAGCTGACGGGGCTACCCAACCGCGCGTCGCTGCTCAGTGAACTCGATCGTCGGTTGGCGCGCGGGACGCCGGTCGCGCTCGGCCTCATGGACCTGAACGGGTTCAAAGCGGTGAACGACACGCATGGACACTTGGCCGCGACGATCTGTTGCGCGCGTTCGGCACCGAGGCGGGCGGGGCAATCAAAATGGGCGAGATGCTCGCGAGATTGGGCGGGGACGAATTCGCTTACCTCGGCGCCTCGCTCGAAGATGCCGAAAGGTTCGCGGCCGAGCTCGAAGAACGGCTTGTTCGGCCGCTCGACCTAGGTGGAACGCGCATTCACGTCGGCTCGGGTTTCGGTGTCGCGGTTACGCGGCCCGGTATGACGGCGCGCGACTTGATCGCGCTCGCCGACGCGAGGCTCTACCGCGATAAGGCCGAGCGCAAGCGCGAGGCCGGCCGCGCGCCCGAGGCTCGACGTGGGATCACGCTCGCGGCTGTCTGATCCATGACGACGTGTCGGTGAGGCCCGACGATGCGGGCGATCGCTCGTAATCGGACGCTTGGCCGCGATCGGCTGGTATGCGGCGACATTGGAGCTATGTTGGTCACTATTCGCCCAGGAAGCCCGTCGATGTTATACCCGCGCCGTATCGCGCCGGGCGCGCTCTGTGCGCCACAAATCGATGGACGGATCACCGCGCTCCACATTCACGAGCTAATTACTAATCGCGCTTAGCGCCAAAGGCATTAGACTCTGTGTCAAACCAGAATCTCGCAACGGTATAACATTTTCACGCTCCATATACGCAACGTCGCCTAAAATTTCGCAGAGCTATGAAGATTATCAAGGGCCCGAGTTCCTAAAGTCCCGATCCGGCGGCGTAGTTGGTCCACGCCTCCATCAATTCGCGCCGCTTGGCCAGGAAATTGGTCCGGCGGTAGGCGGCCTCGACCCGATCGGGTATCTGGCGCGCAAGCGCCTTATCAACAACCTCCTTGGGCGCATCGGTGGCCTCGGCCGCCCAGTCGGTGAACGCCGACCGGAAGCCGTGGACGGTGATCCGGGGGTGCCCCGTGTCGCGCAGCACCTTGGTCATAGTCATGTCGCTCAACGGCCTCTCGCCATCGGTCGAGAACACCAGCCCATCGTCTGACGATCGCCATTCCCAGCGTTTCCGAGTCAATTCGACAACTGGCGCCGCGAGCGGAACTGTTCAGCGTCGAGTTCTTTCGAGGAGCATGACATCGCATTCGTCGGTGAGCGCCTCGGGCAGATGTTCCACGCTCGCGGGACAATGATGAACTCGCCCGCGTCGAGTTCGACCGCGCGGTCCCTAAGGCCCATCCGCAGCCGACCCGCGACGACGAGGAAGAGCTCGTCCTCATCGTCATGATGGTGCCAGTGGAATGCGCCCTTGAGTTTGGCGAGCTTGATTTGGAAGTCGTTGATGTTACCGGCGACCTTGGGGCGCCGATGATCCGAGAACGCCTTAAAACCCTGCGCGAGATTGACCTTGTTCATGCGACTCCGCCGTTCGCGCGTGTCGGCGATCGCCTGTTGGATCGTCGCGAGTTAACCCTCGAGACTCTGCGGACCCGGGAAGATCCCGTCCAACGCAGCCGTTCCGACCGTGAAGCCAGTTGCGCCGGCGTCGATCGCTTCGGCGATCCGGGCGGAACGGTCGATCGACCCCGCGACAATCACGGGCTTGTCGCCTGCGACCGCGACGACGCGGCGGATGAGTTCGGGCGCGTCGCCCGCGAAGCGATAGGCGAGCAGGTCGAGCCGTTGACGCCGTCGAGCGCCGCCAAGCGCCCGGCGCTCTCGGCGATGCTCTCGATGTCGCCCGCCAACACGCTCGGGTGGCCGACAATCCGTCCCGGAAAAGGATAGTAGCGGATCGACGTGCCGACGAGCACGGGTAGCACGGGTAGCACGACCTCGGGTCGCGTGCCGCCCATCAGCACATCGACGCCGAGCGCGACCGCGACCGCCGCCGACGCGGCCTCGCTCGTCGCATCGAGGCTGACGACCTCGAGGTAGATCGTGGCGGATTCCGCCCGGAGCGCGTCGGTCAAGCGCCGAAGTTCGGCGAAGCCGACGCCGACATCCTTGAAATCGATATGCCTCACGCCCGCGGCGAGCACCTCGGGCACACGGTCGAGCGCATCGGCGATCGTGCGGTCGGCGCGCGTCAGCATGAAAATGAAGTCGGGCACGCCTAGGTCCGTGCCGTCGTCATGGCGACCGCGGTCTTAAGCGCGTAGGCGAGGCTCGACGGGTCCGCGCGCCCGGTGCCCGCGATATCGAACGCGGTGCCGTGATCGACCGAGGTGCGCACGAACGGCAATCCGACGGTGATATTCACGCCCTGATCGACGCCGAGATATTTGACCGGGATCAGCCCCTGGTCATGGTATTGCGCAACGACCGCGTCGAACGCGCCCTGGCGAGCGCGCATGAACACCGTGTCGCCAGGCCACGGTCCCGAAGCGTCGATGCCTTGCGTGCGGGCCCCCACGATCGCGGGGGCGATGACGTCCAGGTCCTCGCGGCCGAACATGCCGTTTTCGCCCGCGTGCGGGTTCAGGCCCGCGACCGCGATGCGGGGTTCGGCGATCCCGAACCCGCGGCACGCATCGCGCGCGAGGCGAATGGCGCGCAGTTCGGCTTGCGGAGTCACCGCGCGGATCGCGTCGGCAAGCGAGACATGGATCGACACGAGCATGACGCGCAGTTCGTCGTTGGCGAGCATCATGCCGAACTCGGTCGTGCCCGAACGCGCCGAGAGGATCTCGGTATGGCCCGGATAGCGAATACCGGCGGCCGCCGTCGCTTCCTTGTTGAGCGGCGCGGTGACGATCGCGGCAACCTCGCCCGCGAGCGCGAGGTCGATCGCGCGCTCGACATAGGCGTAGGCGGCCGCCCCGGCGCGCGCGTCGACCTTCCCGATAACGAGGTCGGCCGGCAGCTCCGCGCCGACCTGTAGGACGTTCAGTGCATCTCGGAGCGCCGCATCCGCCGCGTGCTCCACCAAGCGGATCGGCATTTCGCCGCCGATGACGCGCATCGCGCGCCGCATCGCGCCCGCATCGCCAATAACGACGATCGGGGTCGGTGCGCACGCGGCGTCGGCGGCTGCTTTGGCGACGATCTCGGGGCCGATCCCCGCCGGGTCGCCCATCGTGATCGCGACAGGCCAACTCATGGCCTTTGCTCCACCGGATGCCGAAGCCGCTCGACGCAGCGCAAAAGCGTGTCCGCGTCGCGGAAGCCGCCCGCCTTGGTCGCGAACGCTCGCTCGGGCGCGCTCGAGTTGAGCACGCCGCAAGGAATTTCCGGCTCGATCTCGCCCGCTAGATCGAGCGAGTTGACATCGAGCGCGTCGACGATCCGCCGCGTGGTGTCGCCGCCGGTGGCGACCAGCCCGTCGAAGCAGGTGGCCGACCGCTGGACGACGATACCGAGTGCGTCAGCGATCCATTCGGGGTCGACAGGGGTGTCGCGCAGGGGCGCCAGGAGGCACACGGTCCGATGCTCGGCAAAGGCGCTCGCGACATCCGTAACGCAACGGTCGGCCGCCTCCTCGTCGGTTGCCCGGAGCCGGACGACCGGCGTGCCCGTTAAGATGAGCGCGGCGACCTGCGCATCGTTCGCCGGATGCAGACTTCCGACGACGACGAGGTGCGCTCGCACGTCGGCACCGTCCGCTCATGCGCGACGCCCGCCGGCACTGCTCGCGCAAGCGCCGCCGCGAGTCCGGGCGAGCCAACCCAGAGCACGTCTGCGTCGAGCGACAGTTGAGCGACGAGCCGGTCGAGATCGGCATTGGTGACCGCGTCCCGCAGCTGGAATGCTGTCTCCGAGAGACCTCGCAGATGGTCGGCGATCAGACTGGAGGTGACGGGCGTGCGCGGGTCCCGGGCGAAAGCCGTATGTTCAAGCGCAACCCCGTCGACGAACTGACGTCCACCGATCATGGTGTGACCCGCGGCGGGGAAGGCGGGCGCGATTACCACCCGCACGCAACCCGAACCGGCGAGCGCGCCCGCGACTTCGGCGGCGATGTTCACGCGCAACGTCGAGTCCACGGTCTTGAAAAGGATAACGGAGGCGCGCGAAATGCGTGGCTGCGCGAGCGAACCGCTCGCGGGCCTCGCTTAGCTCCACGAACCGGCTGTCGAGATCGAAGGCGATGACATCGTGGTGGTCGGACGCGTTTGGCACCAGCGACACGCGCGCAAGCATTGCGCGCGACGCTAACGGTGCGGCACCGTCGAGCGCGCTCGTCAAGTCGTCGGCCAGTACGGCGATCATGCTCGGGTTGTGGTCGGGGCCATAAAGCCCTCATGCCCCGGGACCACACCTTCGATAACCGATTTGATCTCACCCGTCGATTGATCTAAACGTAACCGACCGGAGATGCCGATCACCCGATTGCCCAACCTCGCGGTCCTTCGCGCGTTCGAGGCGACCGTGCGCCATGGCAGCGTGGCGCGTGCCGCCGCTGAGGTCGGCGTGACCGACGGCGCGGTCAGCCGCGCGGTGCGCGAGATGGAGGTAGCGCTAGGCTTCGACCTGTTCGCGCGTGGCAACCGCAAGATCACGCCCACCGCAGTCGCGCGTCCGCTCGCGGCGGAAATACGCGGCGGTCTCGAGCGGATCGCTTCAGCGCTGTCGGACGCGCAACGCGCTGTCATGGTTGATCGCCCGCTCGTGCTGTCGTGCGAGCCGACGTTTCTCATCCGCTGGTTGATCCCGCGGCTCGAGTATCTGCAGGAGGCGATCGGCACCGAGCGCGACGTGCGGCTTATATCGGCGGGTGGCCCGGTGCCGTTCGCGCGCGAGGGCATCGATCTCGCGATCCGCCGCGCCGATTTCCAGCTGGACGCAAGCATCGTCGCCGAGCCGTTCCTGGATGAGCGCGTTAGTCCGGTTTGCCGCCCCGACCTCGCAGATGCGGTCGGGCCGGACGGTCCGCTCGGCGGCGTGCTCCTCCACTCCGCCACACGTCCCGACGCCTGGACGCACTGGGCACTAACGACGGAAACGGCGCTCGCCCCGACGCGCGAGCTGCGCTTCGAGCATTTCTACCTCAGCCTGCAGGCGGCCGTGGCGGGTGCCGGCATCGCAATCGGCCCGGTCGCGCTCGTCGCCGACGACATCGCGTCCGGCACGCTCGTCGCACCTCGCGGCTTCACCCCCGACGGAACTCACTACGCCTTAATGGCAGCCCGCGCGACCATGGACTCGACGGTGTTCACGAAGGTACTCGAGTGGCTGCGGGTTACGGCGCACTGAAAGCGGTTTCGGCCTTTCCGCGTGCCCTCTGGTCGCAAGCCGTCCCACGTTGCCAGTATGTCCCGCTTACCGCTATCTGCATCACAAACCTTAAGGTGCCCCCGACCTCCACCTGTTCAGGCCGGGCGCGGGCCACGCCTACTCCCACATCGACGCGCTGTTCTCGGGCATGATCGACTGGGCGCTCAACGCCGAGCATCTGCCCGACATCGACCGGTTCGGGAACTACGTGCTCGATATGTCATCACCTCCCGCGCCGCTGCCGTTCACGCTTCCACAACGGCGACAAACAAGCGGTCGATTACCAGCGATGGTCGATGTGTGAGGATTTGGCACGAATGCTTGTCGTGATCCTAAGCAGCTCACCTCGACTGGCTTAGCGCGACGCGCGCGGGTGATCAGTCCGCTTCCTGACTTCCCGGACCAATCCAACGATCGTCTCGCTTGGGAGCGTACCGATGTCGCCAGGCACTTGCGGCGTCCCACGCGCCGGTCCGCCCCGCATTGACGGGCAGAATTGAAAGTGCGACCCCGCCCATGGGGAATTCTTCAGGCGACAGATCGCCACGTTGGGACGTTGCAATGACGCCGATCGTCGACCGCACGAAACTCGGGCGCGCCGTGGTGGTCAGCACGATGATTCCTCCCGCGTCGGAAAGGGACCTTGGCGGGACACAGCGCAGGATGGGCTTGTTCCTGAAAGTCCTCGCGAGTCGGTTCGAGCAGGTCGAGGTGGTCCACATCGTTCCACCTGCCCTGATGGCGCGTGCGCTGGACTCCAGTACGCTCGATCGCGAACAGTCTGCGTTCTGGGGTGTGCCGGTTCGCATTCACCTCGTCGATCGCCGGACTCGCCGAGAAAACGTTTGGAACCATTATGGCGCGGGCCTCTTCGCGGTAACAGAGCAGCATTACTTTCGAAGCTACGGTGGCGACGCGCTCGCTCAAGCGATCCGCGGCCACCTTCATCCGGCGCCGGATTTCATCCTGATCGACCATCTTAATGCCATGCTGCCCATATTGCGCGGGCGCATGCGTCCTTCTCGGCTCCTTCTCGATCTGAACGACGTCGAGCACAAGCTTCGCATCAGCGCCGTTCGCACTAAACTCAAATCGCCGCTCCAGTTCGCCGCGCTGATGCAGGTTCCATCGCTGGTAGTGGCGGAGTTTCAGGCCGTTCAGCGCTCAGCCGCGACAACGGTCTGCTCGCAGGTAGACCGTGCCCATCTGCGTCGCCTCGGTTTCGGACCGAAGGTGGAAGTCCTGCCGAACGCGGTCGCGCTGCCTCCGAACCCGCCCGGTCTTGTCCGAAATCCAACCGTGCTATTCCTGGGCGCGTGCGACTATCAGCCCAATTTCGACGCTGCCGAACGTCTTGCCCGTCGCATCTGGCCCGTGATTCGGGAACGCGCGCCCGAAGCGCGGCTGATCCTCGCGGGCAAAGGTACCAATCGATTGCCTTCGCGGTCTGAAGGCATTGCAGGAATTGAGTATCGGGGATTTGTCCCGGACCTGACGGCGCTGTATGCCGAAACGCGAGTGGTGTGCTGCCCCTTAGTCGCGGGCAGCGGCACGCGCCTCAAACTCGTCGAGGCGGCCGCCTACGCCCGCCCAATGGTCAGCACGCGGCTCGGGGCCGAGGGACTGGATTTCGCCGACGGCATCGATATCCTGCTACGCGAGACCGACCGAGAGATTGGTGATGCGTGCGCGTTCCTGCTGTGCGATGACGCCTCGAGCATCCGCTTGGGAAACGCCAGTCGCGCCAAAATGGCAGTGCTTTATGATAGCCGACTGATTGAGCGGCAGATTGATGCACTGGTCGCGAAGATCGTTGGGCGATGATCGATACCGCACGGCAGTCCTCGATCATCGTTGCGGAACCTACTTACGCCGACGGCGAGCACGCAACAGTCAACAGCGCCATCCTGCAGGCAATCGGTTCCGCATTCGGACCTGCAGTGTTCGCTGCCACCCCGCTGCATCACGCATGGGTCCGGGAGGCTGCCGACGCCGCCGCCCCCGCGCTCCTCCGCAAGGACATCACTGTCGCCCCGTCCGGCGGTGTTAATATCCATCGCATGCGGGTGCAATGGCGCGCGCTGGACGGCCTTGTCCGCGATCGTGTGCAGCGCACACTGGTGCTGCTCTCGGCAGGTCCCGAAACGCTGCTCGTCGCGCGCGCACTCGTCGCACGGTATTCGCGGCTGCGCCTGTTCGCCGTCATGCACGGCAACCTTGCGAGCGTTGTCGGATGGCGTTCCCGCGATCCGCGCCGTCGATTGATCGACCTGCGGTCGGCACTTTCCATGGCGCGCCATCCCCGCATCCGCCTCATCCTGCTCGAGCCTCACATTCGCGCCGCCGCCGCTGAAGCAGGCCTGCCGCACGACTTTCTCGTCTGGCCTCATCCCTCGCCAATGCATGAGAGGCCGCCTCCTGCTCCCTGGATACCCGGCCCACGCTTACGGCTTGCGTTCGTCGGCACCGGCAACCGGGCAAAAGGCTTCGACGACTTCCTTGCGCTCCACCGATCTGCCCCGGCCGCTTATGACTGGACGCTGGTCGGCAGACTCGACGCGGACTATAGCCCGGCGGAAGCGATCGGTATCGAACACGCGTCGGAGCGCCTCTCCCGCACCGAATTTCTGCGCCAAGTTCGCCGCGCGGACTTCGCCATCATCGCGTTCCGCGAGGACTATCGGCTCATCGCCAGCGGCTCGCTTCTTGACTGCGTCGCGCAGCGCACACCGATCATCGCCGTCACTAATCCGATGCTCGCTGCGCTAGCACGGCAATATGGTCCTATCGGTTACCTTTGCGCGGACCTCGCGGCTGCCATGGAGTTGCTGACCAAGCCATCACGGCTACAGGATCGTTCCGCTTACAACGACTTCCAGCAAACGCTGGACGCAATCCAGCGGGATCGAGCTCCCGAAGCGCTGGCGCGTATCGTGCGCCGGGATCTTGCGTCTTGATCGCCTGCGTGGACCCGGTCACCGAACTGCGGACAAGCCAACCACGATCCGTGCCCTTCCCACGCGCGGACAGCGATGGAATTGGAGAAACGCCATGCCTACGATCAAACGCCGGATCGCCAATTTCATAGAGAAGGTTTCGGGCAACTTCGTAATTTCTCCGGCGGACATGTTCACCCTCCCCGAACGCCGCCATCTTGCACGAATCTTCCGGCATTACGGAGTCGATTGCGTCTTCGACGTAGGCGCCAATGACGGGCAATATGCAACGATGCTGCGGGAAGCCGTCGGCTATCGCGGCCATATCATTTCATACGAGCCGATCCCTGAACTCGCCCAGCGTATGGCCCGGCGACCGCAAGAAACCAACGACACGCTTTGGCACGTCGAGGCCCTGGCGCTTGATCACGAGGCCGGTCCGGCGACATTCCACATCGCGGTATCCGACCAGTTCAGCTCGCTGCGGGCGCCGGCGATCGACCAGCCCAAGCGTTTCAAACACGAAAACGCAGTAGCGCGCGAAGTCACGGTTCAGCGGTCCACGATAGCAGACGAACTCGTGAAATGGCAGGAGAAGCTTGGGTTTGGACGACCATTCCTGAAAATGGACACACAGGGAAACGATATGGCGGTCGTTGAAGGCGCGGGCGCAAACTTGGCCGCTTTCGTCGGTCTGCAAACCGAGCTGGCCATCCAACGCCTTTACGAAGGCGCACCGGACTTCGTCGAGACGCTCAACGTGCTGCGCGCCAAAGGCTTCGAGCCGAGCGCGTTCGTACCCAGTAACGACGCCCATTTTCCCGAGATGTATGAGGTCGACTGCATTTTGTACAACGCTTCGATGAAGCCTGCGTGAGCACGACCGCCATGTCCTCGGAGCATAAGGACGGCAACGTCGCGTCACGGACCGCGCGGGGAGCGGGATGGCTGATTGGCTGGCAGATGGTGACCCGATGCCTTGGACTGGTCAGCACGCTCATCTTGGCTCGTCTGCTGGTGCCTAAGGATTTCGGGATAGTTGCAATGGCGGTGACGTTCACGGCCGCGATCAATGCACTCGCAAACCTGGGCGTAGGGGACGCGTTGATTCGTCGGCCGGACACCGGCGAAACCTGGTATGACACCGCGTTCACAATGCAGGCGCTTCGCGGGTTGGTGACGGGAAGCCTCATCGCGCTCGGGTCGGGGGCCGCTGCTGCCTGGTTCGTCGAGCCGCGGCTGGTCGGCGTACTGTTGGCGCTCGCGGCGGTCTCGCTGCTGGGCGGTATCGAAAACATCGGGATTGTCGAATTTCGACGAACACTGCGGTTCCAGGCCGAGTTCCGGCTGCTGCTGATCCCGCGCCTTCTGCAGTTCATAATCACGATCACGCTCGCGTGGCTGTGGCGCGATTACCGGGCGCTCGTCGCGGGCACCTTGGTCGGCGCGTTGGCACGGCTTGGGTTGACCTATGTCATCCATCCCTACCGGCCACGCCTGTCCTTAGCGCATTGGCAGGAGTTGATGGGCTTCTCCACTTGGATCTGGGCCGGGAGCATTGCCACGCTGGTCTGGGAACGGTGCGATGCGTTCATCCTCGGTCCGGCAATCGGATCGGCGCGGCTCGGCACCTATCTGTTCGCGTCCGAAATTGCCACGATGCCTGCGACCGAGCTAGTCGCGCCGGCGATGCGGGCGTTCTACTCCGGCCTGTCGTTGGCGCGCCAACGCGGTTCGGAGGTCGCCAGCCTGGCGCTTGGCGTTACTGCCGCGCTGCTGACGATCGTCGTTCCCGTGTCCATCGGGATTTCGGCGACCTCTGGCCATATCGTCACCGGGCTGCTCGGCGCCAAATGGGAAGCCGCACGCCCGATGATCTCGATCTTCGCATGGCTCTGCTGCGTTTCTCCGGTCGCCTGGGTGTGTTCGTCGGTGCTCACCGCCCAGGGCCAAGTCCGGCGAAACTTCCTCGCCATCGCCGGTTCCGCCGCCACCAAGGCCTTGGTTCTTGTAATAGTGGTCCGCGCCGGGCACGCATCCTCGGCGCCGCTGGTGGCCGTCGGCAGCGTGGTTATCGAAGCGGCGCTGTTCCTGACCCAGCTCGGACGGCTGGAAGACCCGCGCTGGCGCGACAATGCGGGCGGATTTGTTCGCATCCTGATCGGTGCAGTCACCGCCGGTACAGTTCTGCTCATCACCGGACTGGGCTGGCATGCCGTCTTTGCACCGCCGTTCGAAGCCTTGGCCGAAGGCATCGCCATCGGCTTGGCCACGATGGCCATTTGCATGAGCACGCAATTCGCCTGCTGGATGGCGGCAGGCAGGCCGCCCGGGCCCGAGCGTCGCCTGCTCGACATCGTGGTCGGCGCAGTCCGCAACGGCCGGACCAAGAACCGGCCCTCGATTGTTTGAACATAATATCGTTTCGTAGGTACTTTTCATCTAGCCAGCGCGGCGTAACCGTTTATCCTGCGTGCTACGGCGCGTGCGCGGGCCTATGTGTAGTGACGCAAGATGATGATTGTCTCGACGCGAGAGCATCGGCATCCCGACACGCATTAAGAGGCTATCGCAACCGATGTAATTTCGAGAACCGATCCATCGTTGCCTCAATCCGATTACGGGTTGCTGCTCGACGTCTTCCTCAATTGCGATCGATCGCTTCGACCTCCATCGTCGCCTTGTCGGTTTCGATCTCGGCGAGCACGTCGCCCGCGCGCACGGGATTGCCTACCTTCTTCAACCAGCGCGCGAGATCGCCCTACTCCATGGTCGGGCTGAGCGCGGGCATGGTGATGTTAGTGGCATATATAAGGCCGCTGTTCTCTAATAGCGGGCAAGTGGGATCGGGCGGGTTGCGCCTGAGCGGTTCGACGTTCCTGCCGGTGTCACGGTTCTCTTCGAGGTCGGCCATGGAGGCTGCCTCATCATGCTGTCAGAC
>JAABUQ010006077.1_pt1 | contig 18629 bp, 17 predicted proteins | sample 5560001 | NCBI WGS metagenome assembly JAABUQ01 (sample SAMN10711888, study PRJNA513371) | rock metagenome | isolation source: Antarctica rocks | place: Antarctica: Victoria Land, Finger Mt nord | collected 2015-12-18
TATCTGGGGAATTCTCATGACCGCCGCTGGGGACCGCCGGCGGGGAGCTTTCACGGCCGCCATCGGGGAAATCTCACTAACCCTTGACAGTCGGTTGACCAGCACTGGTTGATGCGATTCGTGGAGCACCGCATCGGGGACAAGCGCGTGGTGCGGCTGATCAGACGCTGGTTGGCTGCGGGCGTGCTGGAAGAAGGCGTGTGGACACGCAGTGAGACAGGGACGCCACAGGGCGGGAGCATCTCGCCAGTGTTGGCCAACGTGTACATGCACTACGTGTTCGACCTGTGGGCGCAGCGATGGCGGAAGACGGCAGCGCGAGGTGAGGTGATCATCGTGCGTTACCTGGACGACTTCATCGTTGGGTTCCAACACCGAAGCGACGCGGAGGGGTTTGCCAAGGTCCTACGGGAGCGACTGGAGCAGTATGGGCTGCAGCTGCACTCGGACAAGACGCGCCTGATGGAGTTTGGGCGGTACGCCGCGCAAAACCGACGGGAGCGTGGGCAGGGGAAACCTGAGACCTTTCAGTTTCTGGGATTCGTGCACAGCAGTGGGCGAACTCGAACGGGAAGCTTCGTGGTGCGACGGCAGACAGCAGGGCAACGGGTTCGGGCCAAGCTCAAGGACGTGAGCCAAGAGCTGAGACGACGATGGCACGCTCCGATCCCCGAGGTAGGTGGCTGGCTGGCAGCCGTGGTACGAGGGCACTGCCAGTACTACGGCATCGTAGGCAACGCGCGAGCAATCAGGCGGTTCCGCGAAGCGGTATGCCGGCTGTGGCAGCGCGCGCTGGGCCGTCGCAGCCAGAAAAGCCAGGTGAGCTGGGCGCGAATGCAACGCCTGGAACGGCGCTGGATTCCACCCGCGCGTATCGTGCACCCATCGTCATCGGTGACCTTTGCCGTCATGACGCGAGGCAGGAGCCCGGTGCGGTAGTTCCGCACGCCCGGGATCTGTGGAGGGGGCGGTCAGCGATGACCGTCCCTACTCCGATGGAGGGGGCCGCAGCCCACGACCTAATAAAAAAACTCGTTATGCAATTCTTCCGCGCTTAGAGCAGGATGAGTCCGCCGCGGGCGGCGATGGTTACGGCTTCGGTGCGGCTGGAGGCGCCGAGTTTGCCGCACAGGGAGGCTACGTGGAACTTGGCGGTGTTTTCGCTGATCCCGAGGCTTCTGGCGATGCCTTTGTTGGGCAGGCCCTGAGCAACGAGCTGCAGCACCTGGAGCTCGCGAGCGGTCAGTGGCTCGGTGAACGGCAGGCGTGTTGCCAGGGGCGCTGGTGCGTTGAGCGAGCTTGCAGCGAGCGGCAGGTCGAGCAGCACCAGGCCGGCCTCGGCCGAACGGACGGCCAGATCGAGCTGATCGGCGTCGACGTCGCGAGCCAGGCACGCCCAGCCGCGCAGACCCGCTCGCGCGAGCTGCGCCGGCTGGCCCGGGTCGTCGGAGAGCACTACCGCCGCGCGTGGCGAATCCGAGTAGCGGTGGGCGGTCAGCGTATCCAACCCGACGCTGGTGGGCGCGTCCAGCACCCAGACCGTCGTGTCGGAGGCTTCGTCTTCGCTAAGGACCGTGTGGCCGTGGTTGCTCAGCATGTCCGCCAGGCCGAGACGAATGCTCGGTAGGGCGGCCAGGATCGTGACGACGGCCATCGCTCAGCGTCGCGCGAACGCCACTTTTACTCCCGTGTGCCGACGGTGAGGTTGACTTCACGGAGCTCGCCGCCGCGAATGACGCCGGCGGTCACGGCGCTACCGACTCGATTCGGGCCCAGCAAACCCTGGAGATCGTCGGCATTGGTGACGGGTGTTCCATCCAGGCGAACCAGGATATCCCCCTGGAGGAAGCCGGCGGTCGCGGCCGGTCCGCCCTCGGCCACCTGGACCACGAGTAGGCCGCGCTCCTGGCCGCCAGTCAGGTCTTTGGCCTGAGCCGAGAGGGTCACTGGCTGACTGCCAACGCCGAGGTAGCCGCGCGGCACCTTGCCGTGTTTGCCGATGGTCTCGGCCAGCTGGGAAGCCAGCGACCAGGGGATGGCCACGGCCGGTCCGCCGAAGCCAAGGCCGCTGGTGATCATGCCGAGGACAGCGCCGTCGGCGTCGATCAGGCAGCCCCCGGAGAAGCCCGGGTACATCACCGCGTCCACCTGAATGAAGCGTTCGAGCAAGCCACCTCGACGGGTGCGGGCCGGGCCGGCCAGACCGGTGATCAGCCCCAGGCTGGCGGTGGGTTGGCTGCCCGGCCTGCCTACGACGAGGGCTAATGAGCCGGTGCGAGGATCGCCCTGGGCCGCCTTTGCAGGCGACAGCGAGCCGGATGCGATCCGAATGATTGCCAGGTCGGTGGTCGGGTCGCGGCCCACAACGCTGCCCGCGACTTCGGAACCATCCGGGAGGCCAAGGCGAAGCGAGTCTTCGCGCGAGGGGTCGATAACGTGGTCGGCGGTCAGGACCAGGTCGGCGGCAAGGGCGATGCCGGAGGCGGGTGGTCCGCGACGCGCCTGGACCCGAACGGTCCACGCGCCCGCGGCTTGAACCGCGTCGGCGAGCTGAGCTGAAAGACTGGAGAGTTCAGACATGTCCCAACTCTACGCAGTCACTCGACGGCTTCCATCCTCACGGCGGGTAGGCGGCAGGCCAGTCAGTTCGGGTAGGCGAGTCTTGCTCTCCTGCCCCACCAGGAGTTCGGCCGAAAGCGCATGGCCAAGAGCGAACAGCGGCCGAACGCCGTTCAAACAGACTGCGCTAAGGAGTTCGGCTGCGCTAAGGAGTTCGGCCGAAAGCGCATGGCGACCGGCCAACAGCCGCCGAACGCGGTTCAAACAGACTGCGCTAAGGAGTTCGGCTGCGCTAAGGAGTTCCGCCGAAAGCGCATGGGCGAGAGCGAACGGGGCCGAACGTTGTTCAAACAGACTGCGCTAGAGGGGCGATATCCCTGGCAGAAGACTTTCAGCCGCGCGTCTAAGAGAGGGCGACATCCGTGGCAGGAGACTTTCGGCGGCCCCTCTAGGGGGAGCAGCGGCTCGGGTGGGAGCGGTACGGGCGACTCTTGGTTAGAGTGACCTGAGGAGCGGCTCTGATTTGAGAGCTGGCAGGGGCAGGTCCGAGATTGGCTCCGTGGTCGGGCGGCCGATGGCCTGGTAGAAGAAGCCTTTGGCGACCATTTCGGCAGGGTCGTACAGGTTGCGGCCGTCCACCATCAGCGGATACTTCATCGCCCCGCGGATGCGATCGAGGTCCAACCGGCGGAACTCGCTCCACGCCGTGATCAGAATCAGCGCGTCTGCGCCTTGGGCTACGGCGTATGCGTCCGAGCACAGCTCGACACCCGGCAGAAGCGCTGAAGCCGCCTCATTTGCGGCCGGATCGTATGCCTTCACCCGTGCCCCCTCAGACTTGAGCAGGTGAATGATCTCGACCGCTGGAGATTCGCGCAGATCGTCCGTATTCGGCTTGAACGCCAGACCCAGCACGCCGATCATACGGTCCTCGACACTACCCAGGGCACCCCGAACCTTCTGCAGCACCAGGCGACGCATATCGCGGTTGATCTCCATGACTGCGCGCAGGAGCTGCGGGTGAGCGCCGGCCATGCTGGCCATGTGGGCCAGCGCCTTGACGTCCTTGGGAAAGCACGAGCCGCCGTAGCCGACACCCGCGTCCAGGAACTCGGGACTGATGCGTCGGTCGAGGCCCATGCCGCGGGCAACTTCCTTCACATCCGCGCCGAGCCGCTCGCAGATGCTGGCGATCTCGTTGATGAAGCTGATCTTGGTGGCCAGAAAGGCATTCGACGCGTACTTGATCATCTCCGACGAGTTGATGTCCGTCTTGATGATGGTTGGCTCGGGCTGCAGGTCGCGGTATAGGCTGGCAACGCGTTCGAGAGCGTCTGGCTCAGCGCCTCCAAGCACGACACGATCGGGATGCCGGAAGTCGTCGACGGCGGAGCCTTCGCGCAGGAACTCGGGGTTGCTGACCACGCGGAAACCAGCGCCCGAGCCATTGCGGATGCGCTCCAGAGCCGGCGTCATCCAGTCGCCGGTGCCGACCGGCATGGTGCTCTTGTTGACGACGATCAGGTTGCGGCCGGAGGTCGCGTACGTGCCCAGGCTCTGGGTGGCTGCTTTGACCTGACTCAGGTCGGCCTCGCCTTCGACGCCGGACGGGGTGCCGACGCACACGAACGCAAACTCGGCTGACTTCAGGCCTTCGACGTAATCGAGCGTAAATCGCAGGCGACCGGCTTTGATGTTCTGGACGACGATTTCTTCCAACCCCGGCTCGTAAATCGGGAGCTGGCCACGCCCGAGCCGCTCTACTTTGCCAGGATCGATGTCAATACCTATGACCTGGTTGCCGAGCTCCGCGAAACAGGCGGCGGTTACCAGCCCTACGTAATTCGTTCCGATTACTGCGATGTTGGCCACTAACGGAGTCTAACCCTTGGCGACCACAAACTCACGAGCTCGCGGCGTGTTTCAGGTAGCCATTAGGGCTGATTGGAGACGCTGGACGCCTTCCTGGAGCTGATCCATGGACAGCGCGTACGACAGGCGGATGAAGCCCGGGGTGCCGAAGGCCTCACCGGGGACGGTCACGACGAGAGCTTCGTCCAGCAGATACGCCGACAACTCGGCGGCCGAGTGCACAACCCGGCCGTTCGGACCCAGGGGTCGGTCGTACAGGCCGCGCACGTCCGGGAAGACATAAAAGGCCCCTTCTGGCTCTGGACAGACGATGCCGTCTATGCGTGCGAGGCCGGCGACAATCGCGTCGCGTCGCTGTCGGAAGATGCCCACCATGTCGTCGATGCTGCGTTCAACCGACGCGTTGTCCTCGAGCGCGAACTGCGCCGCGCGTTGGGTGATGGACGACGGGTGGCTGGTGAGGTGACTCTGGAGAGCCGATGCGGTCTGCATCAGCTCGAGCGGTCCGACGAGCCAACCGAGGCGCCACCCGGTCATGGCATACGCTTTCGAAACGCCGTCGACGATCAGGCTGCGATTGGCAAGCTGCGGCGCAGCGCGTAGCCAGCGTCCCACCGGCACGTAGCTGATGCGGGCATAAATCTCGTCGACCACGGCGGCGATGTCGTGTTCCGCCAGTACCGCCGCCAGGTCCGCGAGCTCCGCGTCGCTGTAGACGGCTCCGGTCGGGTTGCAGGGGGTGCACAGGACCAGTACGCGGCTGCGCGAAGTGATGTGGCGCCGCAGGTCGTCTGGCGTGAGCTTCCATGCAGACGGACGGGTATCCACCGGGACCACCGTGGCGCCAGCCATGCGGGCCTGTTCGGCGTAGCTCACCCAGTACGGGGCAGGCAGGAGCACCTCGTCGCCGGGGTCGCAGAGCACCTGCATGGCGATGTAAAGGGCTTCCTTGGCGCCGCTGGTGGCGATGACCTGGTTCCAGGCGAGGGGCACGCCGGTCATCTCGGAGGTGCGATCCGCGACGAGCTTCCGCAAGGCCGGATCACCACTCACCGTGGTGTAGTGGGTGGCATCTTCGGCCAGGGCCCGATTGGCGGCTTGCTTGATCGGCTCGGGCGTGCCGAAGTCGGGCTCGCCGACCCCAAACGAGATGATCGGCTGTCCAGCGGCTTTGAGGGCTTTGGCGCGCGCGTCAAGCGCCATCGACGCCGACGCGGAGATCTGGCGCGCGCGGGCGCTGATGAGGTCGCGTCCGGAGGCGACGCGCACTAGGAGTTCGGCCGAAAAGTGCACTGCCGGAAGCGTATAGCGGCCGAACTCCGTTCGATAGACTGGTCTAGAGGGGCGGTGTCCATGCAGAAGACTTTTCGGCCGCCCCTCTAGACGACGTCGAGGACGACGAGGTGTTCGGGGCCGCTCGGAGTCTCGGCGGTGACCTCCTCGTTCTTCCTGCGCCCGACGAGTGCGCGACCGATCGGCGATTCTTCGGAGATCCGTCCGCGGCGTGGATCGGCCTCCGCCGGCGACACCAGCATGTACGAGGCTTCTTCCCCGTCGGCGTGGCGGATCTTGAGCCGTGCACCGAGCCGGATCACTCCGTCGCTGGGCGCATCCTCAATGGTCTCGGCCGACGCCAGCAGGGCCCGAAGCTCGCCGATGCGGCCCTCCTGCAGAGCCAGCTCGTCCATAGCATCGCGGAGGTCCAGGTTTTCGGTGGGATCGTTGCCACCGGCCCGGGCGTCGCCTAGTCGGAACGACACGGTCGGGAGCTCCGCCTCGCGTCGCGCCAACTCCTGTTCCAGCTCGCGACGACCCTCCGGAGTCAGTCTCACCGTCTGTCGTGCCACGGGGCTCAGATGCTACCCGCTACGCCGGGTCCGCGCCAACATCGCGCATGCCACATCCAACGCTGGAACGGCACGGAACGTGCCAAACGGCTGGCCGTGCTCGACCAGGCCATCGTGTCTATGGAAGGACTCAGCCGTCGCTATGGCGACCTGGACGCTCTGGACAACGTGACCCTGGAGGTGCCCCGCGGCACCGTGCTCGGCGTCATCGGTCCCAGCGGTTCCGGCAAGACTACCCTCATCCGCTTGCTGACCGGCACGCTCGAACCGACGCATGGCAAGCTGACGGTTCTCGGTCAGTCGCCGCGTAAGTTCACCCGCAGCACGCGCGAGAAGATCGGCTATATGCCGCAACACTTCGTACTGTACGAGGAGCTAACGGCTGCCGAAAACGTGTCATTCGTGGCCTCGCTGTTCGGGCTGCTGTGGCCGGGACGCCGAAGTCGGGTAGCCCGAGTGTTGAAGTTGGTCGACCTCTGGGACTCGCGCAACCGGCGCGCCCGACAGTTGTCGGGGGGCATGCAGCGTCGGCTCGAGCTGGCGTGCACCCTGGTCCACGACCCGCTGCTGTTGTTTGTCGACGAGCCAACAGCCGGACTCGATCCCATGCTGCGCCAGACGGTGTGGGCGGAGTTTCGACGCCTTCGCGAAGCCGGCCGAACGCTTGTGGTGACGACGCAGTACGTCGGCGAGGCCGAGTATTGCGACATGGTCGCCGTCCTGGCCCAGGGACGGTTGATCGCTCTGGCCGAACCCGAGGAGCTTCGCCGCATGGCACTTGGCGGTGAAGTCATCGAAGTAGAAACCGCCCAGGCCTTCGACGCTACCCGGCTCGAGCACGTGCAGGGTGTTCGCTCGGTGCGTCAGGGAGGGCCCCGTCGCTTCCTGGTGGTGTCCGACGACGCCGGCGCAGCGACGCCGCGAGTCCTTCAGGAGCTCGGAGTTGCTGGGGCAACAGTGGTCTCGAGCAGCGAATATCGCCCCTCATTCGACGAGGTCTTTGCCGACCTGGTATCGCGGGCAGAGGAGTCTCGTGTGGTCGAGGAGGAGGTTGAGCGTGAACGTACTTCGAGAGCTGTTTCTCGGGCTGCTTAAGAGCTGGACCCGCACGACCGCCTTTTTCGGCAAAGACGTCATTGAAGTTGTCCGCAGGCCGGGCGCGCTTTTCAGCCTGATCTTCGGGCCGTTCCTGATCATGGGTCTGTTTGGCATCGGGTACAGCGGCCAGTATCGACCCCTCAACGCGGTACTGGTCGTGCCGACTTCGAGTGCCTTGCCGCGCGACCTCAGCTTCTACCAACAGTTCACGGGCGAGTCGGTCAGCCTGGTCGAGATCACCGACAGTTCGGATGCCGCCAGGGCGCGCTTGCAGCGACAGGAGATCGATCTCATCGTGATCGCGCCGTCGAATGTAGAACAGAATTTCCGGGACGGCCAGCAATCGTCGATAAGCATCGAATACAACGAGCTCGACCCCGTTCGAGACAATTACGCCCGGTTCGTTGCCTATAGGCAGGTGCAGGAGCTGAATCGGATCATCATCGAACAGGCTGTCAGCCAGGGCGAGCAGTACGTGATCGCCTCGACCGGTGCGCAGCCGCCGATTCCAGTTTCCCCCCAGGTCATCGCGGCGCCGACACGGGCCGAGACACGCAACCTGGCTCCTGTGAGTGCAAACGTCGTGGCCTTCTTTGCTCCCGCGGTTCTGGCGCTGGTCCTGCAGCACATGGGAGTGACGTTGACGGCCCTGTCGATGGTGCGCGAGCGACTCAGCGGCGCGATGGATATCTTCCGTGTCGCGCCGGTGCGAGCGCTCGAAATCCTCACCGGCAAGTACCTGGCGTACGCGTTTTTCAACTTATCGATCGCGGCCGGGGTCACGTTCTTGCTTGTCGGCGTGCTGCACGTGCCGATGCTCAGCAGCGCGGGCGACGTCGCGCTGGTGGTCGCTCTGCTTAGCTTCGCTTCGCTTGGACTGGGCTTGCTGATCTCGACCATCGTCGATTCGGAGCGTCAAGCCGTGCAGCTTTCGATGCTGGTGCTACTGGCGTCCGTCTTCTTCAGCGGCTTCGTGTTGCCGCTGGATCAGTTCATCACGCCTCTGCGCATCGCTGCCTACGGTCTGCCGGTGACCCACGGCATCCAGATGCTGCAGGACTTCATGCTGCGGGGTGCTACCAATCAGAGCTGGGAGCTGCTGGCCCTCGGCGGGATTGGGCTCTTCTTGTTCCTATTGACGTCGCTCACCGTGCGCCGCAACTTGCGCTCGGCTGAATAGTCTGAAGCCGCCTGGGCTACCATTGACGTAATGGCCGTGGTTGTGGCGGCGGACCTGGGCGCTGAAAACGGACTTGCGTTTCCGACTCTGGTGGCTGGCCAGCGCGTCTATAGCCCAGAAGATGTGCCCGAACTGGCGATCGAGGATATTCCGGGGCGAGTCAGAGCCGAGCTCCAGCCGATGCTGAAGCGCGTCGCCCGCCACGACCGGGTAGCGATCACCGCCGGCAGCCGCGGCATCGCCAACGTCACCGGCGTGCTGCGTGCCTGCGGTGATCTCATCCGGGCAGCCGGCGGCGACCCATTCGTCATGCCGGCAATGGGCAGTCACGGCGGCGCCACCGCCGACGGCCAGCGAGACGTTCTGGCCGGTTATGGCATCACTCGCGACAGCGTTGGCATGGCCATCGTCTCGAGCATGGAGGTTCAGGAAATTGGCAGCCTGGACGGCATGCCGGTGTTCATGAGCACCACCGCACTGGAAGCTGACCACGTGCTGCTGGTGAACCGCGTCAAGCCCCACACCGACTTTCGAGGGTCCGTGGAAAGTGGGTTGGCCAAGATCTGTGCGATCGGCCTGGGCAAGCAGCGCGGCGCCCAGATTCTTCATAGCTACGGTACCCGCGGGCTGACGGAGCTCATGCCGCGCGCAGCGCGACTGATGATCGACAAGACCGGCAAGATCGTGGGCGGCCTGGCCATCCTCGAGAACGCGTACGACCACACGGCGAGCATTCATTTCGTGGAGCCGGATGGGATCGGCTCGGCGGTCGAAGAGGCGCTGCAGGCTCAGGCCAAGAAACTGATAGGAGGACTGCCGTTTGAGAGTCTCGACGTGCTGATCATCGACGAGATGGGCAAGGACGTCTCGGGCACGGGCATGGACACCAACGTGCTCGGGCGGATGTTCGTGCCGGGTGTGCCAGAGGAGCCACGGCCGCGCATCACGGCGGTGGTGGTGCTCGATCTGACCGAACAGAGCCATGGCAACGCCATCGGGATGGGGCTGGCCGATTTCACCACCGACCGAGTGGTTTCGAAGATCGATTGGCAGGCCACGTACATGAACGGCTACACGTCGGGCATCGGTGGCTTATTGCGTAACCGGCTGCCGAACGTGCTGCCGAACGACCGCGCGGCTATCGCGACTGCCATTCGCATGTGCGGTCAACCCGATCAAGCGAAGCTGCGGTTGGCGCGTATCAAGAACACGCTCGTGCCGGGATCCGTGGAGTTCAGTCCGAGTCTGCTAGAAGAGGCTGGCGCGGCACACGTCGAGCTCACGCGCGAGGCGAGACCGATGCAATTCGACCCCGACGGCCGCTTGCTCTGATCTGCTGAACCCAGAGTGAGACGGCCGCGCGCGGTCCTGGCATAGCGCGTTGGAGCTGGTGATTCTGGCCGACGACTTCACCGGCGCGAGTGACTCGGCGGCGCCGTTCGGGGTGGGGCGGGAGGTGCTGTTGGTGCTCTCGGCTACCGTCTCGCCCTGGCTCTGGGACAGGGGTGGGGTAGACGTGCTGGCGGTGGACCTCGATCTGCGGGAGTGCCCGGACCCGGTAGCACAAGCGAAAACCGAAGGCGTAGCACGCCAGCTGGGCTCGACGTTCCCCGATGCGCGCGTGTTCCTCAAGATCGACTCGACGCTGCGTGGGCCGATCGCCGGTCTCGTGGCCGGCGCGCTGGCGGGCAGCGGTAAGGACGTTGCGGTCATAGCGCCGGCGTTTCCCGAGCAGGGCCGCTTTCTGCACGACGGCAGAGTCGTCGTCAACGGTGAGGCCGGTACGAGCCTCCCGGTGCTGCTGGGCAGCCTGGGCACGGCGCTGGTCGGCGCGGAGTTTGCTGGCTCAGCCGAGCAGGTGGCGCAGGCCGTGGAGCACGCGCGCGTGCTTGGGGCGCGGCGAGTGGTCGTGGATGCCGACTCGTCGGAGTGTCTGCGGAGCGTGGCCGCTGCATGGCGGCAACACGAGGATTGGCTGCTCGTGGGGTCTGGTGGACTGTCGCGCCAGGTGGCCAGGTCCGGCGTTTCAGGGCAGGTGCCGGAGCTCCCGGGCGTCACTGGAGTCGTCCTGGTCATCGCCGGCAGTCCGACATCGGTGACCGCCGCCCAGATCGAACACCTGAGAGGGATCGGCACTATTGTCAGCCTTCGAGCGGAAGCGCCGCCGCCACGCCTGCCGGCCTCAGCCAGGGCTGTGCTGGTGCTCTGCACGCCGACCACCAGTGAGCGTGACGCCGGCCAGTCGGCTCAGGCCATCGCCGACACGGTGGCCGAGTGGTCGGGCAGCGTGTTGCCCGAGGCAGTCGTCCTGGCAGGTGGGGCGACCGCCCGAAAAGTGTGCGAGCGACTCGGAGCCGCTGGCGTTCGGTTCCTGGGTGAGCTCAGCCCAGGAGTGCCGGTCGGCCGCCTGGTTGGCGGCGTCTGGGACAGGGTGCTCGTGGTCACCAAGGCTGGCGGTTTCGGCAAGCCCACCACCCTGCTCGACGTGGTGCGGTCGGTGGGTGTCTTATCAACTGAACCATGAGCGCGACAAACGACAAACCGGTACTGGCGATCACGATGGGCGATCCCGGCGGTGTCGGGCCCGAGATCATTGCCAAGGCCCTTGCCCACGCCGCGGTGTACGACCACGCACGGCCACTGGTCATCGGCGAGCGGCGCGCGATGGAGGCGGCCGTCCGCATCACCGGGCGCCCTCTCCAAGTCCGCATGGTCGAACGCCCGGCCGACGCCGGCGAGGACTCCGCCTGCATCGACCTGATCGATCTGCACAACATCGACGTCGAGCGGCTCGGCAGAGGCAAGGTCAGCGCAGACGTGGGCCGGGCAGCGTACGAGTACCTCGAGCGGGCAACTGCGCTGGCTCTCGAAGGCGCGGTCGGCGCTATCGTGACCGCGCCGTTGAACAAGGAGGCGCTGAGCGAGGCGGGCTGGGTCGGTGTCGGCCACACCGAATTGTTGGCCCGCTTCGCCGGGGTGCCGGACAACTCCGTGGCGATGATGCTGGCCTCCAATCGATTGAGAGTCGTGCACGTCTCGACACACGTATCGCTCAGACGCGCGATCGAGCTCGTCGCCGCCGACCGCATTGTCACCACCGCCCGGCTGGCCGGCCAGACTGCCCGCGACATCGTCGGCCGCGAGCCGCATTTGGCCATCGCTGGCCTCAATCCGCACGCCGGCGAGCACGGACTGTTCGGCTCGGAGGAGCAGGAGCATATCGAGCCAGCCATCGAGCGGTTGCGGGCCGAAGGCTGGCACGTCTCGGGTCCTGTGTCGCCGGACACCGTGTTCCTGCGCGCCACGGCTGGCGACTACGACGCGGTGATCGCCATGTACCACGACCAGGGCCACATCCCGTCCAAGTTTGCCGGCTTCGACGACACGGTCAACGTGACCCTGGGTTTGCCGATTGTGCGCACGTCAGTTGACCACGGCACCGCCTACGACATCGCCGGCACTGGCAAAGCCAACGAGGCCAACCTGCTCGCGGCGATCGATCTGGCGGTGCAGATGGCAAGCAACCGGGCCCAGGCAGAGCGGCCAGCGTGACGACGGCGGTCCTCGTCTCCGGGCCCCCTGCCCGGACTTGTCCATCGGGCACCTGCGAGGCGGCTGCCCGGTCCTCTTTTCTGGCCGTGCTCGCGTTCAACCTGGTCGGAGACGGACTGCGCCAGGCCCTCGACCCGCGACTCAAGCAGCGCGGGATCGTCTAAGAGGCCTTAGGCAGGTTTTCGATCTCTATTGACTCGACCGGTTCGGCTAGCGGGAACTTGAAGACGCGTGAGTAGAAGTAGAGCTCGGCTTCAAGGGTGCGCTGGATGGTCTCGGCTTTGCGGAAGCCGTGCTGTTCGCCTTCGAACGCCAGATAGGCAAACGGCAGGTGTTTCGCGCGGAGGGCTTCGACCATGCGCTCCGCCTGTGCCGGCGGCACGACGCGGTCCTCGAGCCCCTGGAACAGGATGATTGGGCACGACAGCCGATCGGCAAAGTGGATGGGAGAGCGCGCGTAATACACGTCCCTGGCTTCTGGATAGGCTCCGATCAAGCCATCCAGGTAGTGTGACTCGAACTTGTGCGTATCGGTGGCCAGCGCCTCACAGTCGGCGACGCCGAAGTACGAGGCTCCGGCGGCGAAGTCGGCGTGGAATACCAGCGCGCACAGCGTGGTGTACCCGCCGGCGCTGGCGCCACGGATAGCCAGGCGCCGGCCGTCGACTTCACCTTCGGCAGCCAGATAGCGCGCGGCGCTGATGCAATCCTGGGTATCCACGATGCCCCATTGGCCATTCAGCCGCTCGCGGTAGGCCCGCCCGAAGCCGCTGCTGCCACCGTAGTTCACGTCGACGACGCCAAAGCCGCGAGTGGTCCAGAACTGAATGCCCAGACTGAGCTGCGCGTGTGCCATGGACGTCGGACCGCCATGGCTCTCGACGATCAACGGCGGACACTCACCCGAAGGACCGAAGAAGTCGGGATTGGTGGGTGGATAGTAGATCCCGTAGGCCGTGGCCTTGCCGTCTTGTGTCGGGAAAGCTATGGAGCGGGGGCGCGAAACGTACTTTGAATCAGGCTTGCGCTCGAGGCTGCGGCCGAGGGTCTCACGCGTACCGGTGGCGGTGTCGAGCCGAATCACCGCCGAAGACTCGGTCGGCGAGGCAGCGATGAAGACCAGCGTATTGCCGCTCGAACGTAAACGCGGGGCGTACGCGGTGTAGGGTAAGTCGGCGGTCTGAACCGGCTGGCCGGGTTGGACGAACGCCAGGCGATCGAGGCCGTCCTGGCTGACGATGCACGCGATCCGACCATCCGCCAGGAAGGCATAAGTACCCATGCCAAAAACCCACTGCGGGCCGCCGAACTCGGCTGGCATGGGTGCGAGTGGCTCGACTGTCTCGCCGAACAGGCGGTACAGGTTCCACCAACCGGTGCGGTCTGAGACGAAATGGAGCTCGCCGTCAGGACTCCATTCAGGCTGGAAGATCGACTCTGAAGTGCCGCCGGCTACTGCGTGCGGGTTGGAGATCGAGCCGTCCTCCGCGAGATCGCCGACCCACAGCTCCGAGCCGTCCCATGGCATGCGGGGGTGGTCCCAGACGATCCAGGCGACTCGGCTGCCGTCTGGACTGATGCGCGGCGAAGCGTAGAAGTCGTGCCCCGAAGCAATGACTCGCGCGTCCGTTGAGCCATCGGTGGCCAGCACGATGAGCTCGTTGGTCGCGTCCGGACCTTCGGACGCGTGGATCTCGCGCACGCACAGCAACAGGCGACCATCGGGAGTGAGCTGCGCGTCGGCGTAGCGGAGGCCGGCTGGCGTGATCGGCTCCGGAGTGATTGGCTTCGGGTCGGCGCCAATGTCCTGGCGATATAGGCGCTGGTCGGCGAAGTTGGAGAAGAAGACACTCGAGCGATGGACGACGTACGCTCCGCCGCCGTACTCGTGGACGCGGGTTCGCACCGACAGTGGCTCTGGCGTCAGCTCTTGCCGGGTCGCGTCGGCGGCACGTCGGACGAGCACGACGCGCCCGCCTTGCAGCGGCTTGCCCTCGAGCCAGTACACGTCATCGCCGACCACGTCGGCGGACCCCAGAGAGACGCCGCCGGCCGCAATCGAAGCAGCCGTAATCGGCGACCGCCAGCCGCCATACGCTCCAGCCTCAGGCATCCGGGGAACTGTACCTGTTACCGTGGCGGCGGTGGCACAACGCACTGACGGGGCAGTTCTGGCGCTCGACGTCGGGACGTCTTCGTGTCGGGCCAGCCTCTACGATCGCCGCGGACGGCTGGTCGGGCCGCGCAGGGGACGGGTTGCGTATGCGCCGGCGGTGACTCCTGATGGAGGCGCCGAGCTTGACGCCGAGCTTCTGTTCGACCACGTGTGCGTCGCGATCGACCAAGTGCTCACCGAAAACACGACCCCGGTGCTCGCGGTGGCCACGGATACGTTCTGGCACAGTCTGCTCGGCGTCGGCGCGGATGGCCGGCCGGTCACGCCAGTCTACCTGTGGCTGGACGCGCGCAGCCGTGGCGAGGTCGCCGGACTGCGCCAGCGACTCGACGAACGGGCGGCGCATGCGCGCGTTGGGTGTGTCTTCCACTGGAGTTACTGGCCGGCCAAGCTGAGCTGGCTCCGGCGGGCCCAGCCGGACCTCTTCACGAGCAAACGCGTCTACCGCTGGATCTCATTTGGAGAGCTGGTCCTGGAGCGGCTCACTGGTCACACCGGGACCAGTGTTTCGATGGCTTCGGGTACCGGCTTGCTGAACGTGCACTCCTGCGATTGGGACGCCGAGCTGCTCGACGCGCTCCAGCTCACTCGCGAGCATCTCGGAGCCCTGGTGCCGCTGAGACAAACCGCGACTGCCACGCAAGCCGCGATCAAGCGCTGGCCTTCGCTCGAGGATGTGCCGTGGTTACCCGCAGTCGGGGACGGCGGCTGCAGCAATCTGGGCGCTGGCTGTGCCACAGCCGATCGATTCGCGGTCATGATCGGTACCTCGGGTGCTGAGCGCGTCGTGTGGGCGCCGCCGGAGCCCTTCGAGGTGGCGTGGGGGACCTGGTGCTACCGAGTGGACGAGCGGCGGACCGTCGTCGGCGGTGCGATGAACGACGGGGGCAGTCTGTTGGACTGGTTGCGGGTCACGCTGCGTCTGCCGTCGCTGCAGACCGCTGAACGCGCCCTGGCGGCGCTCGAGCCGGACGGCCACGGGTTGATGGTCTTGCCGCTGTGGGGCGGCGAACGCAGCCCCGGCTGGGCCGACGACGCCCGGGGCGCCATCGTCGGCCTGCGGCTGCATACCCAGCCGATCGAGATTCTGCGAGCCTGCCTGGAGGCGGTCGCCCTGCGCTTCGGCGAGCTTGATCAGATCCTCCTGAAGGCCATGCCGAACGTTCGCGAGGTGGTCGCTACGGGCGGGGCGCTGCTGCACTCGCCGACATGGATGCAGATTGTGGCCGACGTGCTCGGGCGCCCCCTGCTGGCCTCCGCTGAACCCGAAGCCTCGAGCCGTGGAGTGGCCCTGCTCGGACTCGAGACGCTGGGCTTGCTTCACCAGCCGCTGGACGCGATGCAGCCGTCAGTACGCCGTCGCTTCGACCCGCGCCCAGCCAATACCGAGCGGTATCGGGCAGCCGCCGAGCGGCAGCGACACCTGTACGATCTGCTCGTCAAATGACCGACCGACTGGGTGGCATCCACGCTGTTATTACTGGTGCCGCGAGCGGCATAGGCGCCGCTTGCGCGCGACGACTCGCGCAGGATGGCGCGCAGCTCTTGCTGGCGGATCTCAATGGTGAAGGCGCAGAGGCACTGGCACGCGAGCTTGGACAGGCGTCCGTGCAGGTTGACGTGACTCGCTCGAGCGACGTCGAGCGGATGCTGGAGGCTGCCTACCAGCGCTGGGGGCGCCTGGATGTCCTGTTCAACAACGCTGGCATTGCCCAGGCCAGGCCCTTGCTCGAGGTGACCGAAGCGGAGTGGGATCGCATGATGGCGGTCAACTTGCGCGCAGTGTTCTTCGTGCTGCAGGCGACGGCAAAGCGGATGCGCCAGCAGGACCTCATGCCCGAATCTGAGCTGCGCGGAAAGATAATTCAGACTGCTTCGATTGCCGCGTACAGAGGTGGCCAGCAGTACATGGTGCACTATTCGGCCAGCAAGGCCGGCGTGATCAGCGTCACCCGCACTGCTGCCCAGGTGCTGGCCGAATACAAGATCACGTCCAATTGCATTTGTCCGGGTGTGGTCGATACGCCCATGTGGGCCGGCATCGACGCCGACTGGGCCGAGATCGAGGGCTGGCAAATCGGCGAAGCCTGGAAGCGCCGTATCTCAGGCATCCCACTCGGACGGGCCGAAAAGTCTGAGGACCTCGCCGGCGCAATCAGCTTCCTGTGCAGTCGCGACTCCGACTACATGACCGGGCAGGCGCTCCACGTGGACGGTGGTCTGGTCATGGGCAACTGAATGAAGCCGATCGCGTTGGCAAGCATACTCCTGTGCAAGCGTCTTGCTGAGAACCGATCTGCCGCCACCGCCCTCACCGGCGTGGCCCGCCCTGACCACTTCCGAGCTCCTGGCTCGCAAGCCAGACGAGAGCACATTTCGTGGGTTGCCACGTGCGCCCATCAGCGTCGTGCTCGACGACGTGCGCAGTCTGGCGAATGTGGGCTTGATCTTCCGCGTCTGCGACGCGCTGCGCGTAGAACGGTTGTATCTGTGCGGTATCACCGGCCGACCGGCTGAGTCCACGTCCGGCAACGACTCGCGGCCTCGACACGTCCAGGACCGAGCGGAGCGCGCGATCTCGAAGACGGCGGTGATGGCGATCCCTTTCGTGCCGTGGGAATATCAGCCGTCGGCCTCCGACGTCGTGCAACGTCTCCGAGAGGCCAGCTACCAGGTCGTGGCGGTCGAGCAGGGTCACGGCAGCACGCCGTTCACCACCTCCGGCATCTACCACCCGCCACTGTGCCTGATCTTTGGCCATGAACGCGCTGGCGTAGCGCCGTGGGCCCTCGAGGCTGCCGACGTGTGCGTCGAGCTGCCGGTCTACGGCATGGCGAACTCGCTCAACGTGGCCATGGCGTGTGCGTTGGTCGGCTACGAAATTCTGCGCCAGCACGACGCGTTTGGATTACCCGCGCTCTAGAAGGGCGGACGGATTTCAGTCCGCGGCTGTTGGCGGCGGATACTTGAGCCCCATGCCGGTGCAGAACAGGACGATTCGTTCGTCCCCTTGCAGGAACCCCTCGCGCCGCAAAGCGTACGTTGCGGCCCATGTTGCCGCTGCTTCAGGCGCCGCGTAGATACCCGCCAGGCGGCCCATCTCGAGCTGCGCGTCGTGGATCGCGTCCTCGCTGACGGCGAGCGCCGTGCCGCCGCTGTCGCGAACGGCGTCCAGGATGAGGTAATCGCCGATGGCCACCGGCACGCGCAGGCCAGCTGCGCTCGTGCTGGCGTTTTCCCACGGCTGTGCGTATCGCTGGCCGCTTTGGAAGGCGCGGACGATGGGCGCACAGCCCTCCGCCTGCACCACGACCATGCTGGGTCGTTTGGAGCCTATCCAGCCCACGGCTTCGAGCTCGTCGAACGCCTTGCGCATGCCGACGATGCCGGTCCCGCCGCCGGTCGGATAGACGATCACATCGGGTAAGCACGCCTCACCCCAGCCGCCCTGCTCGGCCAGCTCGATGCCCATCGTCTTCTTGCCTTCCTGGCGGTAAGGCTCCTTGAGCGTCGAGACGTCAAACCAACCGTTGCGCGGTGCTTGCTCTCGGATCAAGCGGCCGGCGTCGCTGATCAGGCCATCCACCAGCGTGACCTCGGCTCCGTACATCCTGGCCTCGACGCGGTTCGCCTCGGGAACATCGCGGGGCATTGCCACGTGGGCCTGTAGACCTGCCGCGGCGGCATACGCTGCCGCGGCTGAGCCGGCGTTGCCAGCGCTGGGCAAGGCGATGCTGCGGGCGCCGAGCTCGCGAGCCCGGGAGACCGCCGCCGAGAGGCCACGCGCCTTGAAGCTGGCAGTTGGATTCTGGCCCTCGTCCTTGAGCAGGACAGATCCGCGCTCCAGGCCCAGCGCACGGGCGGTGTCGCGCCGCACTTCCACCAGCGGCGTCAGGCCCTCGCCCAGGGACACGACGTTGGCCGCGCTGCGTACTGGCAGCAGCTCCCAGTAGCGCCACATGTCCCAGCGGCGACGAGCCAGGTCTTCAGGCCTCAGCGCCTGGCGTACCCCGTCGAGGTCGTAACGCGCGTAGAGCACCTTGCCACAGGCAGTGCAGACCGTCTGTAGCCGATCGGCGTCGTGCCGTAGCCCGCACGCGGTGCACTCGAGATGGCTCAGGAAGCTGCGCCAGGCGGCCATGACCCTGGCAAGGTATCGCATTTGCGATCTCTGATGTCTGCTAGGCTCAGGGTTGATGGCGGACAGTTCCGTGGTGAGTCGGCGTGCCTGGCTGGCCGGGTTGGTGTCTGGCGCGGGACTATTGGCCGCGGCGTGTGGCTCGCCCGGGGCGCAGGTGCTCGATACGCCGGAGGGGCGGGTCTTGCAGTACGAGGGCGACAACTT
>JAABUQ010006078.1_pt1 | contig 18627 bp, 17 predicted proteins | sample 5560001 | NCBI WGS metagenome assembly JAABUQ01 (sample SAMN10711888, study PRJNA513371) | rock metagenome | isolation source: Antarctica rocks | place: Antarctica: Victoria Land, Finger Mt nord | collected 2015-12-18
GAAAATCTTTCGGATTTTGTCGGAGCGCTACCGCAACCGGCGCAAGCGGTTTGGGCTGCGCTTTAACTTGATTGCGGCCATTTACAACAATGAGCTTTCGGACTAACACTTATGCAAGAGGTCTATTCTAGTATTGTACCCTAAGCGGCACCCTGCACCTCCGCCAGCGCCAAAAGCGCGTCCGCGAGATCAAACGCCGCCTTCGGGGTCGCCAAAGTCAGCGCCGCTTTGCCCATTTGCGCTAATTGAGCCGGGTCTGCCAACAGCCCAGCGATTTCTAGCAGCAGTTGTGGGCCGGATAAGCCGCGATTTGGCAGAATTTTTGCCGCGCCAGCATCTGCGGAACGCTGAGCATTGCGGGTCTGCTCGTCGCCGCCGGTCGGCACCAGCGGGATAAACAGCGCAGGCTTCCCGACCGCCGCCGCTTCCGTCACCGTTCCCGCCCCACTGCGCCCGACAATCAAGTCACAAAGCGCAAAGATGTCCGCGATTTCGTCTCCAACAAACGGCACAACCCAGTAGCGCCGCTGCAAGTGTGCCGGCAGCGTGTTCCTGACTGATGCCAAATGCTCGCCGTCGGCACGCCCGCATTGATGGATCACTCGGCAGAGGCCCAGCAGCTCCGGCAGGCAGTCTTCAATCGCCGCGTTGATGCTCTTCGCGCCTAGCGCCCCGCCGGTGACATACACCGTCGGCAGGTCATTCTCGGAGGGGTCAAAGCCGAAGCGTCCCACCGCCCGCGCCTTGTCGCCGCCGAAGATCGCCTGCCGCACCGGGTTTCCCGTCACGAATGTCTTTCGGCGCAGGCTCGGCGGCAGCTCAAGTGCCGCGCCCTCAAAGGTCAGCGCAATGCGGGTCGCAAAGCGGGCCGCGATTTTGTTGGCAAGCCCAATCTGCACGGTCTGCTCATGGATCAGCACCGGGCAGCCCAGCAAACCCGCCGCAACGACGGTCGGCACGCAGACATAGCCGCCGGTCGCAAGCACCGCATCCGGCTTGAACTTCCGCACTTCGGCGATCGCCTGTCCGATGCCGAGGGGAACCCGCAAGGCATCGGCCATATTCTTGACGGTCAGCAGGCCGCGCACGGTCGCCGCCCGGCGCAGCTTGCCGCTTTCGACCCCGACGAAGGGTATGCCGGCGGCTTCGGCTAATCCCCGCTCGACTCCGTGCTTGCTGCCGACATACTGGAAAACCGGGGTCCAGTCTGCCCCGGCGACCCGTGCCTGCACAGCCTGAATTGTCGCGAGCGCCGGGGTGACGTGGCCGCCGGTTCCGCCGCCGGTGATGAGGAGCTTGATGGTTTTCATAGCCCCCCCCGCCCCCAATAATGGGGGAGCAAGAAAAGGCGAATTTCTGGTCCCTGTTCGGCTCCCCCATTATTGGGGGCGGGGGGCCTCATTCCTTAAACGCCCCTCTGCCCGGCTTGTTTCGGTCCAAACGCCGCACCGACAGTGGCCGGGCCACAATCGCCGGCGTCTCCGTGGCCCGGTCCCAGCGGCGGTTCCAGTCGTCCTCGTTCGGCGCGGGCTTGTCTTTTTGCGCCCCTTCCGGGCCGTTCGGGTGGCTCGAAATGTTCAAGAGAATGCCGATGCCGAGCAGCATCAAGACCAGCGATGACCCGCCCGACGAGATAAACGGCAGCGGGACTCCTGTATCGGGAATAGACGCCGTCGCGACCGCCATGTTGATCAGCGCCTGCACACTAATCAGCGACGTAATGCCCGCCGCCAGCAATGCCCCGAACGGGTCACGGGTCCCGTAAGCAATCGCAAAGCCGCGTGCGGCGACAAAGACAAACAGCGCGACCAATCCAAGCGTCCCGATGAGGCCCCATTCTTCGGCGATTACGGGGAAGATAAAGTCCGTGCGCGGCTCCGGGATAAACAGCTTTTCCCGGCCTTCGCCGAGGCCCATTCCGGTGACCCCGCCCGACCCCAGCGCAATCAGTGCGTGCCAGACCTGGTAGCCCGTGTGGTATTTGTCCGCTGCCGGGTTCCAAAATGCCGTAATCCGGCGGGCGCGGTACGGCTCCAGCGCGACAAACCCGGCTACCAGCAGGGCCGCCCCGCCGAGCAGTGCGCCAAGATGGGCTGGACGCGCCCCCGCCAGAAACAGCATGATCAGCCCGGTTGTCGCCAGCACCAGCGCCGTCCCTAAATCGGGTTCTTTGGCGATGAGCGCCGCCAGCAGACCAATCACGATCAGCGGCGGCAGGAGGCCCTCTTTGGGCCGCGTCTTAATTCGCAGGCTCCCCGCCAGCACCCGCGCGAGATACAGCACCACCGCAAGCTTCGCAAACTCCGACGGCTGAAAGCGAAACGCCCCATGCCCCAGCCAGCGCCGCGCCCCGTTGACCGCGATGCCGACATGCGGGATTAAGACGGCCAGCAGCAAAAAGACGGCCAGTGAGACCCCAATGACCGCGAACTTCTTCCAGTGCCAGTACGGCATCCGGCTCGCGCCCCACAGCGCCAGCAAACCGGCGGCGGCCCATTCCACCTGCGCTTTAACGAAGTGGAACGAGTCCCCATGCAGCTTTTCAATGGCGACGGCATAGGAGGCATCGTAGACTGAGACAATGCCGATGCCGAGCAGCAGAAACGTCATCCACAGCAGCAGGCGGTCCATCGGCTGCCGCTGGGAGATGACCAGCGCCGCCTGCGCTTTCGCGGACTGTGACTTTGAGAGGTAAGAGGTCGGTGGGTTGGTGGCGCTCATAATTGTTTAGGAACCCCTCCCGCTCGTTCCTCGCTCCCTCAGCACTGGCTACCTGGAAGGCCCCTGTTAGGGAAGGGCTTTGGAAAAGACTGAGGAGAAGAAAAGATTGGCTTGATGGGTACGTCGGCTCTTGTTCTGTTTCTTTATTGCCCTTCCCTAACAGGGGAGGGAGCGAGGAACGAGCGGGAGGGGTTCTTGCTCCGCACCGCCCTCTTAAACTGCTCGCCCCGATCCTCAAAATCGGCGAACATATCAAACGACGCACACGCGGGCGCGAGCAGCACCGTATCCCCGGCCTCTGCCAGACCCGCCGCCGTCGTCACGGCGTCTGCCAGCGTCCCGGCCCGGTGGACAGTGACGTATCCCGCCGCCCGCGCCGCATCCTCGATCTGCGGGGCCGAGCGCCCGATCAGCACCAGCGCTTTGACGTTGTTTCGGACCACGGCGTCCGCCAGAGTCGCCACGTCGCCGCCCTTGAAGACGCCACCCGCAATGACCACCTTCAGCTCCGGCAGCGCTTCCAGCGATTTGGCGAACGCATCGGCGTTCGTACACATGGAGTTATTGACGTATTTTACGCCCGCAATCGTTTCCACATATTCCAGCCGATGCACCACGCCCGTAAACGTCGTCGCCACTTGACGAATGGGTTCGATGCCAACCCCAAATGCCGTCGCCATCGCCGCCGCCGCGAGTATGTTCTCTAAGTTATGTGCGCCCGGCAGTTTGACTTCGGCAATCGTGCCAATCCTGCGGCACTCGCTTGGGTAGACTGGGTCAAGCCCACCAAACTCAATGGACAAGTAGCCGTTATACTCATAAGCCATATACTCATCCGACGAGCCACGCCCAAAGTCCCAGGTATGAGCCTCCCCTCGTCGCCGGGTTGGACTGAAAAGTAAATCCTTATGCAATACCGCAAAATCCTCTTCCGTCTGGTTCTCGAAGATGCGCCACTTGGCGGCGACGTATTCTTCCCAGGTCTGGCGGTCGCCGTGATCGGGCGAGATATTCAACAAGGCCGCGACTTTCGGGCGGAATGTCGAAATCCACTCAAGCTGAAACGACGAAATCTCGGCGACAATGGCGGCGTCGGGCGAGGCGTCAAACGCCGCTTGAATGAGCGGGAGCGCGATGTCGCCCGCCGCGATGTTGCCGGCAACGTAGGTCTCAATCCCGGCGGCTTTGAGCATTTCGCCCAGCAGCAGCGTGGTGGTCGTCTTGCCGTTGGTCCCCGTAATCGCGAGAATGGGCGCACGGGCTATTCTATAGGCCGCTTCAATCTCACCCAGCACGGGAACGCCTGCCGCGACGGCATTCACCAGCACAGCGGCGTCTTTCCTGACACCGGGGCTGGTGACGACGTAGTCTAGGCGGCTGTAGTCCAGCGGTGCGCCGCCGACCACCGGGGCCAGGTCCAGCGCGGCGACTTCGGCCAGAGCGTCGGTCAGCGCCTCGGCGGGCTTGCCGTCATAGGGAATGACAGTCGCGCCTAACTGGGCCAGCACCCGGCAGCAGGCCAGGCCGCTCCGGGCGAGGCCGACGACTGCAATGGTTTTGTTTTCGAACTCGGTGTGCATACAAGAGTCCCCCCAGCCCCCAATAATGGGGGAGCCAGAGTCAGGAAAAAGCAAGCCTACCTGCGTTTCTATCATGTTCCCCCATTATTGGGGGCTAGGGGGTTCTTATCCTCACAGCCACACATACATCAGCGGGGCCAGCACCAATCCCAGCACAAGCGCGAAAATGCCGACAATCCAGAAGCGGGCGACGACCTGGGTTTCCTTCCAGCCGGACAACTCGAAATGGTGATGGATCGGGGTCATCTTGAACACCCGCCGCCCGTTCGGCTTGCCGCCGGTTGCCTTGAACACGCCGACCTGGATCATCACGCTGACAGTTTCCATTAAAAAGACAATCGCAAACAAAAGCAATAAAACTTCTTGTTTGCCGATGAGCGCCAGCGCCGCGAAACTGGAGCCGAGCGCGAGCGACCCCGTATCGCCCATAAAAACTTTCGCCGGGTGGGCGTTGTACCACAAGAAGCCGAGGCACGCACCCGCCAGCGTCCACGCAAACTCCGGGAGCTGGCCGAAGTTCGGATGCGTCGTCAGCGCGAGGCCGATCAGAGTGAAGATACTGAGGCCACCCGCGAGACCGTCCAAGCCGTCGGTCAGGTTTGCGGCGTTGGACATGCCGATCAAGAGAAAAAATGCCAGCACATAGTAGGCGTAGCCCAAATCTAAATGCTGAGTGCGCCAGAACCAAACCTGGGTTGTAAAGTCCGGCTGGGCGGTCAAATACAGCCAGCCGACGAACAAGAGTGCGATCACGACCTGGCCCGCCAGCTTCTGACGCGCCAGCAGCCCCAGCGACTTGCCGCGCCGGGCCTTGAGAAAATCGTCCAAAAAGCCGAGGCCGGCGTGGGCGAGAAAGACCAGCAGCACGGCGACTAGCGGCGGGCTGACCGGGCGCAAAGTCGGCACGAATGTTACGCCGAGGCCAAGCGTTAGGAGCAGGCTGAGGGCAATTAAAAGGCCGCCCATCGTCGGCGTTCCCTGCTTCGCCTGATGGCCCGGTACATGCTCGTTGATGTTCTGGCCGAACTTCAAGACCCGCAGGAAGTCAATCGTGCGCGGGCCGAGGGCAACGGCAATCGCGAATGCCGCCAGAAACCCGCCAAGTGCGTAGGGGTCGAGATGGGTCATGGACGCGGCTCCGAACCCACCCCGCCCGGCAGAACCTCACCCGGCTCGCTTAGGCTCCCCACCCTCTCCTTGTTAAGGAGAGGGTCGCTGAGGGACGAAGCGGGGTGAGGTTTTCTTGTCGCGGGGTGAGTTTCTTCCAAAGCCGCCGCAATCCGCTCCATCACCATCGCCCGCGAGCCTTTCACCAGCACGACATCACCTGCGGCGAGTACTAGGTCTTTCGCAAACTTAGCGGCTTCGCTGCTGTCTGCGAAGCGCCGGGCAGCATTTGGGATGAGCGCGGCGAGCGAGCCAACCGTATACAGCGCGTCTATCCCGCCAAAACCGGCAATTACCCCGCCGAGTTCTTGATGGGCGTCTTCGGCCCGTATGCCAAGTTCGCGCATATCGCCGAGGAACGCAATCTTGCGGCTGCCCGGCGTGGACACCAGTGTCTGTAATGCAGTCGCGACCGACGCGGGCGCGGCATTGTAGGCATCGTTTAAAAGTGTCCCGCCCCAGCCCGTTCGGATGACCTGCATCCGCATCGGCGGCGGCGTGTAGACTTTCAGCGCGGCGGCGGCATCGGAAAGCGAAACACCTAAAGCCTCGGCAACGGTGAGCGCAGCGAGGGCATTCCCGATGTCGTGCCGAGACAGGCTGGCAACTTCGATGGAAACGCCGCGCACGGTGAATGCCCAGCCGGTTTCGGTTTGCTGAATGTCGGCAGGAAGAAGGCCCCCACCCCCGGCAGTTCCTGCCCACCCCTCCCCCGTGCCGGGAGAGGGGTAAAGAGCGGTCTTTTCTTTCTTTTCCGGCTCCCTTCTCCCGCTTGCGGCCCCTAGTTGCCAAGCCTCCGTAGCGGGGTGGAGGGAGGGGCTGGGGGTGGGGGCTGCCTTCTCTCCGTATTCCACCACCCGCGCGGCAGTCTTTGCCGACAAGCGCGGCAGGTACGGGTCGGCGGCGTTCAGGACGGCCAGCCCGTCTGCCGGCAGGCTCTCCAAAAGCTCGCCTTTGGCATCGGCGATGGCGTCCCTTGATCCTAACAGCTCCAAATGGTTGTCGGCAATGACGGTCACAACGCCGACGGTCGGGCGGGCAATGCCGCACAGATAGGCAATCTGGCCGGAGCCGCGCATTCCCATCTCGACCACCGCCGCTTTATGGGCCGGCGTCAGCGTCAAGAGCGCCTTTGGAACCCCAGTCTCGTTGTTCTGGCTGGCAGCGGTTTTCAAGACCGGGCCGAGCGGCGACAGGGCCAGCGCGAGCATTTCTTTGACCGTGGTTTTGCCGACGCTCCCCGTCACGCCGACAACCGGAAGAGGAAAGCGGTCGCGCCAGTAGCGGGCCAGCAGGCCGTAGGCAACCTGCGTGTCCGGCACCCGCAGCACCGGCAGGCTCGGCGACGCCACCACCGGCTGCGAAACAAGGAGGCCCGCCGCACCCGCCCGCAAGGCCGCCGCGATATGCTGATGGCCGTCGGTCTGCGGCCCCAGAAGCGCGACAAACAAGTCGCCTGGCGTGAGTGTCCGCGTGTCGGTGGAGACGCCGGAAAAGACAACCGCGTCGCCGCCATTCAGGACGCCGTAATCCAAAGCCGCGTAGACATCGCGGAGCGTTAAGCGCATTCGGCCAGCGCCTCCCGCGCAACCTGCCGGTCGTCAAACGGAATGGTTTTGCCCGCCGCCGTTTGCCCGGTCTCGTGGCCTTTGCCGGCGATGACAATCAAATCGCCGGGCTGGGCCAGCTCGCACAGCGCGGCCTGAATCGCGGCGAATCGGTCTACCTCGGTAATCACGTTCAAGCTGGTCTTGCCGCCGTCAATGCCCGCCAGAATGTCGGCGATAATCGCGTCCGGGTTCTCCGAGCGCGGGTTATCGCTGGTCAGAATGGTCACGTCGGCAAGCTCCGCCGAGATGCGGCCCATCAGCGGACGCTTCAAAGGATCGCGGTCGCCGCCGCAGCCGAAGACGCAGACGAGCCGCTTTGGACTGAGGGCACGCGCCGACTTCAAAACGTTTTCAAGGCCGTCGGGGCTGTGCGCGTAATCTACGACGACCGTGAAGTCTTTGCCCGGCGACGGCACCAGCTCGAACCGGCCCGGCACGCCCGGCAGGGCTTCCAGGCCGTTGACAATGGCGGTCGCCGGGACACGCCGAAGCAGCGCAACTCCAACCGCCGCAAGGGCATTGGCGACTTGGAACAGGCCGCCCATTTGCAAATTGACGGTGAACGTCACGGCGCTGCCCTGCGGCGGCTGATACGTCACCGTGAAGCGCGTGCCGCCGGGCCGGGCCTCGTCAATCGCCGCCCTAAGCGGCGCGTCGGGATCGCGCAAGGCATAGCGCAGAACATTTCTGCCGGAAGCTTCCAGCGACTCCACCATTCGCAGGCCGTAAGGGTCGTCGGCGTTGACCACGGCATTGAACGTCTTCTGCGGGAACGCCGCCGGGTACTCGGTAAAGAGTTTCAGCTTTTCGGCAAAATACGCTTCCATTGTCCCGTGGGCGTCCAAATGGTCCTGGGTCAGATTGGTAAAGACGCCGGTATCAAACGCGCACTCGGCGGTTCGCTCCATCGTGATGCCCTGCGACGAGACTTCCATCACGCACCGGCGCACGCCCGCCTGAGCCATGTCGGCGAACAAGCGCTGCAAATCGGGCGCTTCCGGGGTCGTGCGCTCTAAAGCGATATTTTTGCCGTTGATCATTGCACCGATCGTGCCGATGAGGCCCGTGCGCTCGCCGAGCGTGCGGAAGATGCTTTCAATCATGTACGCCGTCGTCGTTTTGCCGTTCGTGCCGGTGACGCCGATGAGGTCTAATTGCTCCGACGGGCGTCCGTAAAACTCCGCCGACAGGAACGGCAGAATAGCGCGGGTGTTCGGGACAATCACAGTCGGCAGGCCGTGGGCGCCGTACCAGCCCGCTCGGTCAGCATGGATCATCAGGGCTGCTGCGCCTTTGTTCAGCGCCTGGGCGATGTAATCGTGGCCGTCGGAGTGCGCCCCGCGCAGGGCGACAAACAGGGCGCCGGGCAGGACCGAGCGCGAGTCATAGGCAATTTCGGTGACATCAATGTCATTGCCCTGCTGACGGGCGCCGGGAAGGAGCTGGACTATTTCGCTGAGTTTCATTGGTGCTAAGTGTACCCGGTGCCGACAGAGACAGGAAGCCACGGAGTGAACTCCGGGGCTGATTGAATCAGTGCCTTCCAGGTCCGCCCTCCGGGTAGCCAGTGCTGATACGAAGTAATCAGAATAATACCAGTGCAGTCGCCGCAACACAAGAACCGATTTGACTGCGTCCGTAATCTTCCGTCGCCTCGACAGTGGTTTTTCCGAGCCTCGGAATTTATTCCGTGGCCTCTTTCGTGCCGACTCCAAATTCTATCGGTCTATCGCCTGCGAGAAATCCGCCGGGCTGCGCGGCCCCGCCCGCTGCGTATTCCGTGCCGCTGCTGTTCGCGTCAGATGGTCGTCCCAATCGGGCCGCCCCGGCGCGTCCGGGACAATCTGCATTTGGAGCATCGCGGCGCGGGCGATATTATGCACGACCGGTGCGGCAACCGCCGCGCCCCAGTGAATGCCCTGCGGCTCGAAAACGACGCACAAAATCACCAAACGCGGGTGTGACAGCGGGTACAGGCCGCAGAACGACGCGACAAAATGGCCGTTTTCGTAGCCGTGCGGCCCGGCCACCTGGGCCGAGCCGGTCTTGCCGCCGACCGTGAAATCGGCGATCTGCGCGGACTTTCCGGTGCCGTCGGCCACGACCGTGCCGAGCATCGAGCGGACGGCGGCGGCGACTTCCGGGCTGACCACCCGGCGCACCGGTTCCGGGGCCACTGGGGTCGAGACGCCGTCTCTTCGCAAGGCTTTGACGATGTGCGGGCGCATCAGAACGCCGTTGTTTGCAATCGCGGCATAGGCCGACGCGAGCTGCAAGGGGGTCAGCGAGATGCCCTGGCCGAACGAGATGTTCGCAAGCTGGATCTGCGACCAGCCGATCCCGCCGGTGAACCGGTTCGGGGCATCCGGCGCGAGCAGGTACGACTTCTGCTCGCCGGGCAGGCCGGAGCCGGGATAATCTAAAAAGCCGAAACGCTGCTCGTATTTGTAGAGGCGCGGCGCACCCAACCGAAGGCCAAACTGGGCCATGCCGACATTTGACGAGACGCGCAGAATGCCGCGCAGGTCCTGCGAGCCGAGATTGTTGGTCAGCGCATCGGCGGCTTCGTGGATTTTGTGCTTGCCGATTTGAAGGGTTGGGCTGCAATAGACAGACACGCCCTGCATATCCAGGCCCTGTTCCTGCAAGACCGCCGACGCGGTGATGGTCTTCAGCGTGGACCCCGGCTCGTACAGGTCGGACACGGCCCCGTTGCGCCACCGGGCCTGGTACGCCAGCGCCTCGGCTTTCGAGTGCTTGCCGGCAGGGCGGGGCTGGTTCGGATTGTACGACGGCATGGCCGAAAGCGCCAATATCTCGCCGGTTTTCGGGTCCAAAACGACCGCGACGCCATGCGCGGCATGGTGGGCGGCGACGCCCTTTGCCAGCTCCGTATCGGTGACCTGCTGAAGCCGCTGGTCCAAAGTCGTGACGACATCCGCGCCGTTGCCGGCTTCCACCAGCCGGCGGGTCGTGCCGGGAAGGAAGCGCCCATTGTTGTCTACTTCGGCGACAATTTTGCCGTCATGCCCGCGCAGAGCCGCTTCCTGGCTATGTTCCAAGCCTTCGGCTCCCACCCCGTCCCGGTCGGTAAAGCCGAGGACAGTCGCGGCGAGCGAGTTATCGGGGTACGCCCGGCAGGTATCGGAAACGACGTAGATGCCCGCAAGGCCGGTCTTCTTAATCGCCGCCGTCAGCACAGCGACCGGCGGGGTCATCGTGTTCGGCACGGCCAGATGGCGCCTCAAAAGAACGTAATGGACATGGACCGAGCGCGGGGTCAGCAGGGTTCGCAGATGCGCCGGGTCCTCGCGCAGGAGCGGGGCAAGCTGAACGGCGGCGGCAGAGGGATCGGCCACTTCCTGCGGGTCGGCATACACCGCCGCCGCCGGGACATTCGCCGCAAGAACTACGCCGTCACGGTCGAGAATGAGGCCGCGCTGGGCGGGCAGCAGGCTCTTCGAGACGCGGTATGCATCGGCCTGACCCTGAAAATACGAGTGCCGGGCCGCCTGGAGATACACCAGGCGCCCGGCGAGCAGGCCATACAATCCGGCGACAAGGACAAACAGCAGGGTCGCGCGGGATTTAATGACCGAAAGGTGCTGCTGTCCGGCTGTCTTGTGTGGTGCCACCCGCGCTGTTCCCCTGGAGATCGCTCTCGTGTGCGTTTACTGCCGGCTGTGCGGCAACATAGTCTACCGGCGTCCGGCCGCGCGGCGTCATGCCTTGGACGATTGCCGCCGCCGTGATGCGCTGCGGGCTTTCCAAAGCGTTGCGCTCGGCTTCTAAAAGCTGGCGGCGCATCTGGTTCCGGTGCAGCTCAGTCCGGGCCGCTGCCTGAGCGATCCCAAGCTGCGTCACCTCGGCGTAAGCCGCAAGGTACAGCAGCAGCAGAGCGCAGACCACGGCGGTGCAGATTGTCGCGATCCCCATCAGCCGCATTTCCGACCGGCTCAGGCGATTGGACCGGGCCGACGGCAGCGCCCGCCGCCCCGCCCCGGCATTCGCGGCCGGCACCGGAGCGGTATACGCCTGCGCCCGGCTGCTGGACCGGCCCCGCGCCGGCAGGCGTTCGGGCCGCGCCGAAGAAGAGGATCGGCGCGGCCGGGGAGAGATCGGCGGCATTCTCGTGTCCAGCATCGTGTTTCCTTTTCGTGGCCGACAAACGATAGAACGTGAGGATAGCGTGGGATTGAAATCCTACGCTGTGGGGCGAAGCGCCTAATGTCCGCCTTCCGCACTGGCGACTCGGAGAGCGCGGACAGGGAGCCGATTATCATTTACGTCTTACTCTTTGTCCATGAAGATGGACAGGAGGCGTCTGCGCCCCACAGCGTCACAATTTATTGCCACGCTTCTTGCTACTACGCTTCCTTCCAGTTCACAGCTTTCGCACTGCCCGCAGACGCGCTGAACGCGCCCGTGGGTTAGCGGCGATTTCAGACGCACTCGGCTCGACCGGCTTGCGGGTGAGCAGTTCTGTCACCGCCGGCGGCGGCTTCCCGTACACCGGGTCACCGGGACCGCGCCCGGACAGACCCGCGAACTGCTGCTTGACAATTCGGTCTTCCAGCGAATGGTACGACAGCACCGCCGCAACCCCATCTTTCGCTAGGCGGCTGACTGCGTGTTCCAGCGCCGTTCCCAGTATGCCAAGCTCATCGTTCACGGCAATGCGAAGCGCCTGAAAAGTCCGGGTCGCGGCGTGCTTGTCGTCAGGCCGCGCTTTGACAGGGATCGCGGCGTGAACAGTCTCAATAAGCTGCCCCACGGTCCGAAACGGGTCTTTCTGACGCCGCTCAACCGCAATGCGGGCAATGCGAGCCGCCCAATGCTCGTCGGAGTTCTCGCGAATCAGCGTGGACAGATCGCGCTCGCCGAGCGTATTCAGCAGGTCAGCCGCCGTCGGCCCGCCCGCCTCCAGGTTCATCCGCATATCGAGAAGCGCGTCCGGCTCTTTAAACGAGAACCCGCGCTCCGACGTGTCCAGTTGATGCGACGAAACACCTAAATCAAACAAAACGCCGTTGACTTCGGCGACGCCGAGTGTGTCCAAAACTGCGCTTAAGTCATCGAACCGAGCTTGTGCCGGGAGGAAAGCGCCGCCGAACCGGGCCAGCCGCGCCCCGGCGGCTTTCAGCGCCTCGGCGTCCTGGTCAATCCCCACCAGCCGCCCGTCCGGCGTAATTCGCTCCAAGATCGCTTCGGCGTGTCCGCCCCCGCCGAGCGTGCAGTCGAGAAAAACTCCGCCCGGCTTCGCCTCTAAAACTGCCAGCGTTTCCGCTAAGAGAACCGGAACATGGTAGACTAGGCTCACGCAATCCCCAGCTCGCGGGCCGACTCCGTGATCATCTCGGCGGTCAGGTGGTCGTTATAGACCGCCCAGGACTGGCTGCTCCAGATCTCGATCCGGCTGCCGGTTCCAACAATGACGACTTCGTCGAGCAGCGCGATTTTGGCGTATTCCCGCAGCTTGGCAGGGATTGCAACCCGCCCCTGCGCGTCGGCGCTGAGTTCCGACGACGTAAAAAACCGCTGGAGCCGCATGGTGTGTTCATCAAGCTGCCGCTGCCGGGACAGCGTCTCGCTCAGGTCTTTGTAGGCGGACTCAGTGTAGACAAACACGCAGCCGCCAAGTCCTTTTGTCATGTAAAAACGCTCGCCGAGCGACGACCGAAACTTCGTGGGGATGATCACCCGGCCTTTTTCATCTACGCTGTGATCGAATTCGCCCTGGAAAATCACTTTTTCCCCACTGAGTCACCACTCGCCGCCACTTGGATACAACTATACGGCATGATGCCGTGCTTTGTCAAGTGCCGCCCCGCGATTTGGGGGCAATTCTTTTTCCGTATTTTGACTCGCCTCCACGCTATATCTAGCGCACTGCGGCATCGCAGCCCTGTATTTGGTGCAGCATCTGGGAATAAATGGGGTTATGTGGAGAGAGTGGACAAGGAAAAGGGGCAAGCGGCGGCTTGGGAAGCTCCTCCACTTTGACGCCGACAGCAAAACGCGCCCAGGCGGGGATACTGCACGGGCGCGTCTTTTAAATGGAACTGGCACCGGAAGTGCCGGTTCTGAATGTTCAGCCGTCCTCAGTGACTTCCAATCGCCGCTGTCTGCGAGCGCTCAATCTGGCGGCGGCGCTGACGCTGGATTTGAAGCGGCTGCAAATCTACGCACATCACCGTCAGGGGCAGGCCCACTTCCTCGACAACAAGCCGGAGGCGCGGGATCAGCGTGTGTTCCACAAAATCCGCGTACACTTCGTTGTAATTGTAAGTTTCGACTGCCACCGTCCACTTGACCCCCTGGCTGCGCTCGCCCGCCGGGTAGTAAAAGACATTCGGCCCCGTGCCGGTACTCCATTCCAGCACAACCTTCGACGCCTCATGCGCCTTCCACGCTTCGCACTTCTCGCGCAGCGTATCCCAATCAAAATGCGGCTCCTCGTGCAGCTTTCGCTCCATAAATTCATTCTCCTCAAAAAGCGCTATAGTGGTAATTATGACTACTTTGATGGTGACTTTTGACACGTCGGCGTTCGGGAAAACCGAGTTCGACGAAATCATGCAAGGCGGCGTGCTTCTTCATACGGCGGGGCTGCTCAACCTAAAGTGGGAAGAATTTTCCGCGCTGGAAGCCGCTCGCGAACTCGGTCTGTCTCCAGTCGAGTGGGACGCCGTGCGGGACGACACGCCCGGAACGCTTACCTGCGTGATCCTCTACCGTGTTCTGTCACCCAATGATTTGCAAGCGCGGCTTCTTGCATCGTACATCGTTGACTACGACTTTTTACATGCCGACTGACACAGTAGAACGCCACACGACGGCGACCGAAGTCTGCACGGAAGAAGCCGCTGCTAGGTTTGCGTAAGGGTCAGTGATAATCTTCGCGACAGGCTCCGCCACAAGCGCGACCACCACAAGCCGGTAGTTTTCGCGCCGCCGCTTGGCTTCCAGCCATTCCCGGTCTGTAAGCAAAATGTCGCCGCGCATCTGCTTCATCCCCTTGATCTCAATCGCCTGCTCCGGGCGGTCTTTGAGGCCGAAATCGAAGCCTAAAGCCGACAAACGCAGATCCAAAACGTCGGCAGGCTCGGCCTGCACCAGTGCACGGCAGTTTTCGAGAAAATAGTCTTCGGCCCGGCGGCCCGTCAAAAGCCGCTCGGCGACATTGCCCGGAACACGGGTGATAACTGCCAGAGCGTCAACGGCTTCGGCAACGGCCACTTCTTCTTTTGCCAAAATGCGTCCGGCAAGCTCCATCAGAGCGTCGTCGCTGACCCCGCCCAGCTCTTCGATTATCCGCCGCCGGTTCGGGCGCAGCTCCCGCCGGTGCCGTCCAAGCCGGGGATTAACGTGGAGCGGGTCAAACTCGTCTCGCAGGTGCTTGAAGCTGGCGGGTGGTGCGCCCAGCACCCGTGCCGCTTCCCGAAACGCTTCCTGCCACGTTGCACACCGGCGCAGGCGCAAATACTCCATGTCCAGGCGGCTCATGGCATAGCCGACAATCAACGCTTCCGTTTCCAGCCGCGTGCGCTGACGCTCTTCTTCTATTTCTCGTTCCTCTTTTTGTGTTTCCTCTGCGGCTATTATAGCACACGCGCGGACTGAATGGGGAGGCTCGGCGCGGGCAGGTAGCCGTGGCGGAGCAGCAGGGGGAAGGTCAGGGCGGTGACGACGGCCCGGTCGAGCGGCGGCATTTTCGTCTGCCATTCGAGATCGAGCGTGAGGCGGACTTCCGAGTGGAACCGGTCCGGGTTCCCGGAGGCCGAATGACCGGGCGGCAAGCGCACGACCGGGGAGCGCAGGAAGTCCAGCGGCGGCACGAGCCGGCCAGTCTGCGCCCACACCCGCGCCACGGCGGCCGCCGGGTCGGCGATGAAGTCCTCGTAGCGCAGCCGCAGCGGGCGCGGGTCACGCACCCCGTCCATCAGCAGTGTGACGGCGTTCCACTGCCAGGCGGTCTGCCAGGGCGAAAAGCGTTCAAGCTGGGCAGGATTGGAGAGCGAGGCCGGCTCTTTTTTAACGCGCTGCTGGGAGAACGCAATCGCCCGGCTGTCACGAACTAAATGCACGATTTGCAGGTCCACGCCCGGAACCTGAGACAGCAAGAACAAATACAGCGGGTCTTTGGAGCCGTCCACGATGACCGACGCCCCGGAAACATCGCGAACCGCCGTGTAGAGTGCGCCGAGCGCGGCCAGATATTCGTCCAGCCGCCGTGTCTGGGCCGCCGTGCGGGGCAGGAGCAGGCGCGGCAGTGTCCGCAGCCGGTATTCGGCGCGGGTCGCCCGCAGCGCCGCAGTGTCCGCCGCCGACAGCCTGCCGAACGCCTGAGCGGTCACGGCCTGCCAGAAGCCGCACTCGTGAACTCGTTCCCGGCATTCACAGCGGATGTCCGCGCAGGCATCCGTACGGGTCAGGTGGCTGATCTCGCCGACATGAACCGCACCGGGCAGCGCACCGAGCAGGCGGCCTAAAATCGTGCTGCCGCTCCGCATCGTTCCGGCGATGTACAGCACCTGAACTTTGTCCATCACGTTCCCCCACTCATGCTCTTGCAATCTATCTTTCGTTTGGTCAAAAGACGCAGAGCCGGGGGAGAAGTTCGGGAGAATGTTAAACGCGGCTAGTCGGCGGGTTTCGCGGCGAGCATGGCGGCGTAGACATCGCGCCGGGAGAGCTTCAAATCCGTGCTGACCTGACGCACGGCGTCGCGCTCGGACAGGCCCAACGCCAGGGCGGCGGCTAAAGCTTCGGGAACGGACAGCGGCTCGGCTGGAGCCGCTTCAGTTAAGGTTTCGTCGTCACTGTCGCCGCCAAGCCCCTGGACAACCATCGTGATCTCGCCCCGCGCGGCGTGGGCCGCAAAGTGGGCGGCCACTTCGGCCAGAGTCCCGCGCACGAACTCTTCAAACTTTTTGGTCAGCTCCCGCCCGACCGCCGCCGGACGCTCCGGGCCGAAGGCCGCCGCCATTTCCGCAAGCGTTTCGGCAATTCTTTGGGGCGACTCATAAAAGATCAGGGTGCGGGTCTCGGTCCGTGCCAGGGCGGCAAGCTTCGCCCGGCGCGGCCCTTTCGTGCGCGGCAGGAACCCTTCAAACGCGAACCGGGCCGGCGGCAGGCCGCTGCCGACCAAAGCGCACAGCGCCGCGCTTGCGCCGGGAATGGGAATCACGGTGACGTTCGCCGCGAGAGCCGCCCGGACAAGCTCGACGCCAGGGTCGGACACGCCGGGCGTTCCCGCATCGGTGACAAGCGCGATGGTACGGCCGTCTTCGGCCATTTGGCGCACTAGATTCTCGGTCCGGCCCGCTTCGGAATGCTGATGGTAGGCGACAAGCGGCGTGCCGATGTCGAAGTGGGACAGAAGCATCCGGGTATGCCGCGTATCTTCCGCCGCGACGAGATCGGCTTCTTTGAGGAGGCGCAAGGCACGGAGCGTGATGTCTTCGAGGTTGCCGATGGGTGTCGCGACGATGTAGAGGGTTCCGGGCATAAAAGTCACCAAAGCCGCCGCCCCAATTTTGGGGAGCTGAAGGCCCCCACCCCCAGCCCCTCCCCCGCGACGGGAGAGGGGAGCAGAGCAAGATCGGAAGAAGGGCGCGGCAGGCAATACTCCGGCAGGATTTCTCTGTCCGGCTCCCCTCTCCCGTCGCGGGGGAGGGGCTGGGGGTGGGGGCCTTCAGCTCCCCAAAATTGGGGCGGGGGGGGGCTTCTACTGCACCGGCTTCCGGGCCGGCGGCGTGCCGATGTGGATAGAGCCGGCCGATTGCGGCACGGCCCCCAATGGCATTGTGCCGGGCTGGCCGGGCATCCCCGGCAGGCCGCCGCCCGCAGCGGCGGGATGGGCTTTGGCGTACTGCTTCAGCCAGTCGCCTTCTTTGGCGGCAAGGTCCGTGCGCCCGGCCTGCTGGAACATCTGCAAGAGCTGGATGTGCGTGCTTTGGTCGTTCCAGGCAAGCTGGGAAGCTTTCTGGAAGTGGGCGACCGCCTGGGCGGGCTGCTTGGCCTGCAAGCAAAGCTGGCCGGTCGTCATCTCCAGCGCGGGGTCAGGATGCAGGGCCAGCGCGGCTTCGTCCGCCGCGATGGCCTGCGGGAACTGGCGCAGGGCCTGGTAGATCTGCCCGACCGAGGCGTTCAGAGTCGCTTTTTCAAGCGCGGGCGGGTTGGCTTTCAGCGCGGAATGGTAGTCGGCAAGCGCGGCCTGGAGTTTCGGCTGGGACAAGGCAGGGTTTCCGGCCTGACCGGCTTCCGCAAGCGCCCGGTCCCCGGCCAGGGCCGGGTCCTTGACATCAATCTTTGCCGCCGCTTTCAGGCTGGTCATCAAGGCTTGGTACTTGTCCTGGGCCTTTTGCTGCCGGATGGCCTCTGTGTATTTAGCTTTGTTCTTCGCAAAGTCCGCCGGCAGGCTGCTTTGGACGGCGTCGAGCTTGATGATGAAGTACCCGTACTGCGGCGACGCTACGGGGTCGGGGGTGACTTCGCCGGACTTGAGGCTGAACGCGGCCTGCTTGAACTCCGGGACATACTGGGTGGATTGGTCAATAAAGCCGTCGTCGCCGCCTTTGTCCTTTGAGCCGGGGTCATCGGAATAGAGCTTGGCGAGCGCGGCGAAATCCGCGCCCGGCGCTTTGGCTTTAGCGATAATCTCCGCCGCCTGCGCTTTGGCCTGGGCATCGGAGCGGGTCTTGTTGCCGATCAGAATATGCCGCGTGTGGTACTTGGTGTAGAACTGCTTTGCTTCGTCGTCGGACACGACCACCGAGTTTAGAATGGACGTTTGGAGCTTGCCGGGCTGGCCGTTTTGATCGCCGATCAGAATAAACTGCCGCAGGGTATCGTCGGGCAGCCGGTCTTCAATGCTGGGACTTTGGGCTTTTGCCAGGGCGGCATCAATGTCGGCGATGGACGCGGTCGCAGGCAGCCCTAACGACTGCCGGTAGTTCGACTGATCCAAAATCTGGGCACGCTTCTTCGCAATCTCGTCCGCGCTGACCGGGATATTTTCTTTCTTCGCTTCCTGAAGCTGCAAATGAGTATCAATCAAATGATCCAGAACAGCATTGTTGAATACAGGCTGCTGGGCAGCGGGAATGGTTTGCCCCGACTGATCAAGCCGTGATTGCACATCCTGCCGAGACCCTTCAAAGTCGGCCCGCGTGAGGGGGTCGCCGTTGACAGTTGCGATCACGTCGGTGCCGGTTTGGGCGGTTTGCGCCCCGCTCAGGCTGCCGAGATTGGTGCCGGTGCCGACGCCGGACAGCACGAGGCTGGAAACCAAGAGGGCGCTGACCGCGAACAAAATCCATTTTCCGGCGGGGTTGCTGGTAACATTGCCGAGGCCGGTGCGAAAGGAGTTCAATGACATGAGTAGTAGATGGTTCCTAAATGATCGAAAATAGAAGGGCGTAAGAACCCCTCCCGCTCGTCCCTCGCTCCCTCAGCACTGGCTACCTGGAAGGCCCCTGTTAGGGAAGGGCTAGAGACGGACAAGCATGAGACGCGGGCGTTCCCGTTTTTGGCTCTGTTCTATA
>JAABUQ010006080.1_pt1 | contig 18620 bp, 15 predicted proteins | sample 5560001 | NCBI WGS metagenome assembly JAABUQ01 (sample SAMN10711888, study PRJNA513371) | rock metagenome | isolation source: Antarctica rocks | place: Antarctica: Victoria Land, Finger Mt nord | collected 2015-12-18
CCGCGAGTAGCGGCGCGACGACCCAGGTGAGCCACTCGAACCCGGCGTACAGCACGAACGTGCTCGCCGTCTGTCCGAGCCCATACGCGCCGAACGCCTCGGGACCGAGCAAGCGGGTCAGCAGCAGCGTTGCCGCGAGCCCGAGTGTGGCGGATGCAACGCTGCTCACGAGATAGGTGGCGCCGTGCCGCAGGATCATCGCGACGGCGCCGCATCGAAGGCCGCTGCGAGTGCCGCGTAGCACGGCGTCGGCCGCAAGTCGGTGTCGAGCGGGAGCGGCCGGGATGGCAATTTATCCGCCCGCTTGAAACGGTCCACGGTGCCGCCGGTGATCCATGAGTAGCGGTCCGACAGTCCCCAAGTCACCACGCCGAGCGTTTGCTTCGGCTTGAGTATGATCGCGAGATAGTCCGCGTACATGGCGGCCACCTCGCGGTCGCGCGCTGCGACATCGCCGGGCGAGCCGCCGTCGAACACGTCAAGCTCGGTGACGATGATCCTCAGCCCGCGCGCCGTGATCTCGCTCACGAACCGCTCGAACTTGGCCGGTACGAAGGCACCGTATCCGGCGCCGATGGACGACTGTCGACCGGTGCGCAAGTGGCTCTGCAGTCCGATCGCGTCGACCGGAACCCTGCGGTCCTGCAAGCGATCGATGAGCCCTATCAGGTTGCGCCGCTGCCGCTCATGCCGTTCGGCATCGTTCTCGATGCCGGCCTCGTTGAGGACGAGGATCGCCTTCGGGTCGGCCTCGCGCGCGGTGTGGAAAGCGATGTCGATGTAGTCGGGGCCGAGCTTCTCGGTCAGCGCGTCGCCTCGCGCGCGCAGGCCGTCCGGGCCGCCGTCGAACGGATCGAGCGGCTCGTTCACCACGTCCCAGGACTGCATCCGCCCGGCGTAGTGGGTGCACATCTCGCGGACATGCGCGACGAGCGCGCGCTCGGCCTCGGCCCGGCTTGCAGCCTGCTTGAAAGGGTCGCCCAGTCGGCTGAACCAGACCAGCGCGTGGCCGCGCAGCAATTGCCCGTGCGCGGCTGCGAACCGGGCCACCACTTCGCCGGCGCTGAAATCGGTCGCGCCGTCCGGCTTGCGGCCGAGATATTGCCATTGATTCTGGAACTCGGCGGCCAGCAGCCCGGCCTCGTGCGCCACCGCCGCGGCGTAGGCCGGGTCCTTGTCGAGTTGATTGGCAACCGAGCAGCCGTAGAACAGGCCCTTGCGCCGGGCGCGCTCGGCCAGGCTCGGCTCGCCGGCGGCCCGGGCGCCCCATGACGCCCCCGCAAGCGCGGCGGCCGACAAGCCCGCGACGAACTCCCGGCGAGCCAAGCTCACCAGCAGATTCCGGCGTAGCCGTCCGCCCGCAGCGCCGGGTCTCGACCTTCGAGGTCGATGACCGCCTGTCCCGGGCGCAGCAGGGACGTCAAATGTGATCCGCCGCGATCGCGCGGCGAGCGGCCGACGATGACGACCTCGGCGGCGCGCACCACGGAGGCCAAATCGTCGTCGAGCAACCCGAACAGGTGGGGGATGCGGCCGAGGATGAAATGCCGGTTGGCGCCTATCAGGTGGGAATGCGTCACCGATGGATCGTAGATGCGCAAATCGTAGCCCTTGCCCACCAGACGCTCGGCGAGCTCGACGAACGGGCTCTCGCGCATGTCGTCGGTGGCGTCCTTGAAGGTCAGCCCGAGCAGCGCCACGCGGCGCTTGCCGGTGGCCTCCACCATGCGGAACGCCTCGGCGATCTGGTTCTCGTTGGCCGCGAGAATGCCGTCGAGCAGCGGCGTCGCGACGTCGTTGTTGCGCGCGAAGAAGCGCAGGCCGCGCAGGTCTTTCGGCAGGCACGAGCCGCCGAACGCGAAGCCGGGCCGCAGATAGGCCGGCGAGACGTTCAGCCGCGTGTCGGAGCAGAGGATCTCCATGACCCGCCGGCCGTCGAGCCCGGCGGAGCGGCTGATCAGGCCGATCTCGTTGGCGAAGCTGACCTTCAGCGCGTGCCAGGCATTATTGGCGTACTTGATCGCCTCCGCCTCGCGCAGCGCCACGCGGAATACCTGGCCGCCGTTGCCCTCGTTCAGCCGCGCCACCACGTCGGCGGTGCGCGCGTCGCGCTCGCCGATCACCACCGTGCCGGGCTCGTCGAAGTCGCGCAGCGCCGTGGTCTCGCGCAGGAACTCTGGATAATAGCCGACGCCGAAATCGGCGCCTGCCTGCAAGGTGGACGCTTGTTCCAGCACGGGGATCACGGTCTGATCCATCGTGCCCGGGACCACCGTGCTGCGGAACACGACGGCGTGCCGTCCCGCCTTGGCGCGCAGCGCTTGGCCGATCTCGCGCGCGACCGCCGCCACGGCGGCAAGATCGACGCGGCCGTTCGGCAGGCTCGGCGTGCCGACGCAGACGAGGCTGACATCCGTCTCGCGCACCGCCGCCGCCGCGTTCGTCGTCGCCATCAACCGCCCCTGGGCGACGGCGCGCGCGGTGAGGGCGTCGAGCCCCGGCTCGATCACCGGCGACTGGCCGTCGGCAAGCCGGGCGACCTTCTCGGCGTTCGTGTCAACCGCAACGACATGGTGCCCGGAACGTGCCAGGCAGGCGGCGCAGACGGCGCCGACATAGCCCACGCCGAATATGCTGATGTTCATGGGATGCTTTCGTGTCTTGAAACGGGGGCAAGCCCGACACGCGCGGACTGAACGGAAGGCAGGGTGGCGAAGATCTCGGTGTAAACGCCGGAAAATCGCTTCTCGATCTCCTTGATGTCGAGGTTGGCCTCGAACGTGGCGCGGCCGGCGCGCGCGATGGTTGCGCGGCGTGCCGGCTCGTCAAGCAGCACGGCGAGCGCGTTCGCCAGTGCCGGGACGTCGTGCGGCGGAACCAGCATCGCGTTCTCGCCATGGCGCAGGATATCGGGATGCGCGCCAACCGGAGTTGCCACCACCGCGATCCCGTTCGCGAGCGCTTCGATGAGGGTCACGCTGCAACCCTCGATGTGGGACGGCACCGCCACGATGCTCGCCTCGCGGAGCAGCGCGGCGGCCCTGGCCCGGTCGACCCAGCCAAGGAACTCCACGCGTCCTTGCAACCCGACGGCCGTGGCCGCAGCCGAGTACTCGCCCCAGTCGCCGCGCCCGGCGCAAATCAGGTGCCACGGCCGGTCCGCGACCCGCCCGAGCGCCGCGATAAGCTCGGCGATGCCCTTCCAGCGCTGGAACTCGCCGAGGAACAGGATGCGCGGCACTTCGGCTGTCGGTATCGCGGCGGGCAAGCCTGGGTCCGGGGCGCCGTTGGCGATGACGCGGACGCGTCCCGGCGCAACCCCGATCTCTTCGACGGCGAGCCGCTGCCAGCACCTGCCGAGCACGACGACCGTGGAGGCGGCGGTGAAAGTGCCCCGGACCAGCCGCTTCCGCCGCGCGCTCAGTCCGCGGAAGTAGGTGTCGTAGTTGCCGGGATGCAGATGCAGCAGATAGGGGATGCCAAGCAGCGCGAGCGTGCGGCAGACGATCACCTTGCGGATCGTGCTGCCCGCATCCGCCATGTGCACGTGGGCCATCGCCCGCCGTCCCGCTAGGCGGATGAGGGCGGTGCGCGCCAACGCGGCGGCAAGATACGACGGCGACAGCAGGATGCTGTGCGGGCCGCGCGTGTCGAGGCAGAGCACGCGTTCGCCGCGGCCGGCCTCGCGTCGCGCGCGCAGCAGGTTTCCCGCCATCCGGCCGATGCCGCCGGCGTGCTCGAGCCCTCCGGCCCAATACATCAAGATAACCGGCTGTCCGGCCATGTCGCGCGTAGTTCGCAAACTGCCCGCCTACATCCGGCGCTCGATGAAGCGCGGGATGTGCGACTGGAAGCGGTTCAGCACGACACCGAGGATGCGAGCGCCGGAGGCCTCGACCAAGTCGCGGGCGCGAACAACGTGCGCGTGGCTTGGCTGCGCGGCGCGCACCACAAGCAGCACGCCGTCGCTCTTGCGCGCGATGTTGACCATCTCGGCGCGCTGCAGGATCGGCGGCCCGTCGACGATGATGATCGGCCAGCTGTCTCGCAGCTGCTCGTAGATGTCGCCGACTTCCGCGATCGCGGGCTCGCCGGCGCAATCCGCCCCGGCGAGCGTGGCGCCGAAGAGCCAATCCGAGCCGGAACGCGTCATGGCGGTATCGAGATCGCTTCCGGAGTTCCTCGCTCCAACCAGGCTGAGGCCCGCCGAAACCGCGCGGGACCGGACGGAGGGCGCCGCGGCGTCGATCAGCAACGTGCGATATCGGCGCAGGCTCGCGGAATGTGTCGCCAAGGTGCGGGCGATCGTCGTGGTTCCTTCGCCCGGCTGCGCCGCAGCGACATGCAGCACCAGTGCGCCACGGTCGTCGAGCAGGGGATGCAGCCGTGCAAACAGTTGCGCCGCCTCCGCCTGCATCGCGGCCGGAACCTGGGCCGTCGTCGACAACGGCGGTGTCGCGGATGACCGCTCCGGCGCGGATGCCGGTTTGCGCCGCCACCCCATGTCCGAGCCGGTCGGCGCTGCGACCGATGGCCGCCGAGAAGGCACCGCCGCGTCGGTGTCCCGCTCGTCGCGGGCTTCGTCGATAAGCTCGGTGATGCCGGTCACAAACTAACCTTGCGAAGCAGGGGTGAGGTGGTCGACCTCGGGATGGCTTGCCGAGGTGCTGCGAGCGACGGCCGCAGGTCAGAACGCATTTTCGTCATGGAACACGCGCACCAGGGTCAGCAGGAGGATCTTGAGGTCGAGCAGGAGCGACCAGGTGTCGATATAGGAGTTGTCGAGCCGTACGCGTTCCGAGACCTGCTCGCGCGTGGTCGTGGCGCCGCGATAGCCGCTGATCTGCGCCCAACCCGTGATGCCGGGTTTGACCCGATGGCGGTTGGCGTAGTCGTCCACGATCTCGCTGCACAGCAGGCCGCCGGTCCGCATGTCGATCGGCAGCGGTCGTGGCCCGACCAGCGACATCTCGCCGCGTACCACGTTGATGAGCTGCGGCAGCTCGTCGAGGCTTGACGCGCGCAGGAAGGCGCCGATCGGCGTGACACGAGGGTCGCCGCGCGTCGTCTGCACGCGGCCGCCGAGATCGGCGACGTCGGCACGCATGGTACGAAACTTGTAGACCGCGAACTCGCGATTGCGGAACCCGTGTCGCGTCTGCTTGAAGAACACGGTGCCGGGGCTGGTCAGCTTGATCGCCGCGGCGATGACGAGCAGCAGGGGGGAGAGCCCGACCAGCAGCAGCAAGCCGAGTGCGCGATCCTCGACGGCCTTGAGGACGATCTGCCCGCGCCGCAGCGGTCGGCGGACGACACGCTGTGCGGGCACGCCGCCCATCGAGCACATACCGTCGCCGTGTGTGTCCGCGTGCGGGGCGCTGATCGCATCCCAGCTCGGCAGCGCCTCCAGGCAGACCGCCACGTCGATCGCGAACGGCGACAGTTCGCGGGCCAGCTCCGTGACGCGCGTCTGTTTTGCACTTGGCAGGGCAATGACGACGCGGTCGACATCGCCCCGCATCGCGAGCTCCCGGAGCGTCCGCCCGCGCGGCTCGGCCCCGCCGGGCCGCCGCAAGGCGTACCCTTGGTCGTCGAACAGGCCGACAAGGTGGGCCGCCGACCCGCCGCTCTCGAAATGCGAGACGACGCGGTCGGCAAGCGAGCTACTGCCGAGCACCGCGACGTTTTCCCGCATCAACCCGCGCACGGGCGGCAGCGCGAACGCGGTCAGGAACGCCACCCGCCCGAGCGCGAGCAGCGCCAAGGTGAGCGCCGACCACTCGACCAGCATCTCGGCGGTGACTGGCCAGTCAGCCTGGGAAAACGCGGCGACAAGAAGGGAGACACCGAGAACTAAAGCCAGCGCCACCGCAGCAAGAACCGGGCTGACCATTCGGCCTCGTGCCCTGGACCTAGCATAAAATGCGGCCGGGCATCGACCGACGGCTTCGACAGCGACCGCTTCTTCACGCTCCGACATAAAGTCACCCCAGGCTTTGGATACCGTTGCAAAAAATACAGTTTGCGAATTGCTGGTTTTGACATACGGAACGTATCGCGCCGTTCCGTGGAACTTGCATGTCGCCCCCTTGGAAACGATCATACACGCATATGCACCAATTTACACAATCAAACCGTGGTCGAAGTAGCGTTAAAGCACCGTGATTTCAGCTCGTGTAAGAAGTTCGCAAATTCTGGATGATTTCGAAAAACAAATTGACGCCGAAGCCAGGGTGGTCTTGGTTCTATGGCGTAAATACTGCGCGTGGGCCGTAATCTAAAATCATGATTGATGTTTCCACAAATTGGAATCAGGGTTCCAGCAGCCGGCGAACGGGTACGCGACCGATCAAGACGATCGGCGTCGTCGCTCCCCAAAAAATCCTTGCAATATTTGAATACGCGTTTTGCTGGGGCGCCGTGTGCGTCTATTGCTATGCGTTCTTACCGGCAGTGCGTTTCCTCCACGACGACGTGGAGTCGCTTGGTGACAGCGATCCGACCAACCAGCTGCTTCAGGTCACGATCCTCCTCGTCATGGTGGTCATGACGGTGCGTTATCGGAGCCGCGGTCTCGCTCTGCTGCGACGCGCCTGGGGCGCTGCCGCTGTTACGGCGTTCTGCTTTCTGTCGGTCCTTTGGTCGGACGCGCCGAACCTGACCATCCGCCGTGCCCTGGTGTTCCTGGTGACCGGAGCCTTCGCCTTGTACGTGACGGTCCGCTTCGGACTGCACCGTTTCTCCCGCATCGTCGCCTGGTCGGCCGCTTTCATGGCGGTGTCGTCGATCATTTTGATATTCGCGCTCCCCTCGGTGGGACTCGAGCAGGTTGGCCAGAACGCGGGCCTGCCGCGCGGCGTGTTCGCGACCAAGAACGTGTTTGGCTACACGATGTTGGTTTGCTCGATTTTCTCTCTCAACGCGGCTCTCGGCGACGGGACGAAGCGTCGGGGCGAACGACGGGCTCAGTACTGGCTGATATGGCTGCTGTGTCTCTTGCTCGCCGTGATCGCGCGCTCGGGCACCGTGTTCCTGGCCATTGCGGCGGCTTATGCAAGCTGGGCGGCCACGGCGACGATGCGGCGCCATCGGCCGATGCGACTCGGCATCGTTTACGCCGTGCTGGTCGGGCTTATCCTGCTGGTGGCCGCCGCCGTGATGTTTCCCGACCGAGCCGCGGGTTTGTTGGGCAAGGATGATACGCTTTCCGGGCGCGACACGCTGTGGGCCGCGGTGGAAGACTACATCGCGGCCAAGCCGATCCTCGGCTACGGCTACGCGGCATTCTGGCGCGACGGTGGACCGGAGGCGACACGCATCTGGGAGTTGATCCTGTGGAACGCGCCGCACGCGCACAATGCGGTTCTCGAACTGCTGCTCGAGATCGGCATTCTCGGCACCGCCATCGCCGCCGTCTTCTACGCGCTGGTCTACGGGCGGGTCTGCGGCGCCGCGTGGCGAGGCGAGCGCTGGGCCGGACCGATGGCGGCGGTGCTCGCGGCCATGTTCGTGCAAAGCCTGACCGAAGCGAACGCTCTGCATCAGGGCGACATTAGCTGGGTATTGCTGCTCGTCGCCGATTTCACCTTCGCCGAATCCGCGCTCGCCCGTGTCGGCTCGCGGTCGCAGTCCTTGGCCTCGCCCGTCCCATCGCCCATTTGAGCGGCCGCGAGCTGTTGAGGTTCGAGCCTTTCCGAATTGCTGGCCGGAGACGAATTACATGAAGCAGATTGCGCAGAACTACCGGTCGGGTGAGTTGTCGCTGGTCGACGTGCCGGTGCCGGCCTGCAAGGCGGGCGGTGTGCTGATTCGCACCGAGTACTCGCTGCTCTCGGCGGGCACCGAGATGATGAAACTGCGGGAAAGCCAGCTCAGTCTGCTCGGCAAGGCGCGCGCGCGACCCGATCAGGTACGCAGGGTGATGTCGACGATGGCACAACAGGGCACCGTTGCAACGGTCCGGAAGGTGCTCGGCAAGCTCGACTCCTACACCCCGCTCGGCTACTCGGTCTGCGGCACCGTTGTCGAAGTGGGCGCCGGCATCACCGAGTTTCGGGTCGGCGATCGCGTCGCGGCCGCCGGCAATGCCTACGCTTTGCACGCGGAGTACAACTGGGTGCCGCGCCGGCTATGCGTTCCCGTGGCGGACGGCATCGACCCGCGCCACGCCGCCTTCACGACGGTCGCCGCTATCGCACTCCAGGGGGTGCGCCAGGCGGAAGCGCAACTCGGCGAGACGGCGTGCGTGATCGGGCTCGGCCTGCTCGGGCAGCTCCTCGTGCAAATCCTTCGCTCGGCCGGCCTCCGCGTCTACGGCGTCGACATCGCCGAGGGCCGTTGCCGGATGGCCGAGGCAGCGGGCGCCGCGCTGTGCGGACGCCCGGAAGACGTCGAGGCGGTGGACGCAGCGATCCGCGCGGCGACGAGCGGCTTCGGTGCCGACCACGTGTTCCTCACCGCCGGTGGCGGCGACAACTCTCCGGTGGAGATCGCCGCGCGCGTCGCGCGTGACCGCGCGCGTGTCACCGACATTGGCAAGTGCAGCCTCGATCTTGCCTGGAACGACTGGTACGAGAAGGAGCTCGAGCTGCGCTTCTCCCGATCATACGGGCCAGGCCGCTACGATCCGACATACGAGGAGAAGGGCGTCGATTACCCGGTCGGCTACGTGCGCTGGACCGAGGAGCGCAATCTGCGCTGCATCGTCGACATGATCGGCGCGGGCCAGCTCGATCTCGAACCGCTCATTTCCAAAGTGGTTCCGTTCGCCGAGGCAGCCGACGCGTATAGCAAGGTGCAGGACGGCACGTTGAGCGGGCTGGGCCTGCTGTTCGGCTACGCGGCCGGGCCGGCATCACGGCGGATAACGTCGAAGCTGCCGGTCTCCCGCCCGGCTCTCGGCACGGGCCAGGTCCGTGTCGGCGTGATCGGCGCCGGCAATTACGCCAGCAGCATGCTGTTGCCGCATCTCGCGCGCGACCCGCGCGTGAGTTTGCAATGCGTCGCCACCACGACCGGCCTGTCCGCCGCCAATGCCGCCAGGCGGTTCCGGTTCGCCGAGCAGACGACGGATTATCAGGGGCTGCTGGCACGCGACGACATCGATGCGGTGGTGATCGCAACGCGGCACAGCGATCATGCGCGGATGACCTGCGAGGCGCTGCGCGCCGGCAAGGCCGTGTTCGTCGAGAAGCCGCTCGGCTTGAGTCGCGGGGAACTGGCGGCGATCGTCGCAGCGGTGAGCGAGGCCGGGAACGACCGGATCATGGTGGGCTTCAACCGGCGCTTCTCGCCGATGCTGCGCGCGCTCAAGGCGGCGTGGCCGCGGCGGAGCGCGCCGCACGTGTTGCGGTATCGGGTGAATGCCGGCGCGCTCGCGCGGACGAGTTGGTACGGTGACCGCGCGTCGCAAGGCACGCGGTTCGTCGGCGAAGGCGGGCACTTCCTCGATTGCGCGGCCTACTGGCTGGACGCCGAGCCGGTCTCGGTGCAAGCGTGCGCGACGCCGAACGACGCCGACAACATCCTCGCGATCTACGGTTTCGAGGACGGCTCGCGGGCGGAGATCGCCTATCTGACGGCCGGCAATCCGCGCTTCCCCAAGGAGCATCTGGAGATCGCCGGCGAGGGCAGGGTCGCGGTGCTCGACAATTTCCGGCGCGCGGAACTCTGGCACGGCGACAAGACATGGCGCACGGCATCGCGCTTCTCGGTCGACAAGGGCCAGAAGACCGAGGTCGCGGCGTTCGTGGACGCGGTAGCACGGGGTTTGCCGATGCCGATCCCGCTCAACATGCTGCTCGCCACCAGCCTGGGCACGATGCTGGCCGGCGACGCGGCGCGGACCGGGATGACCCTGCCGATCGATCCCGGCGCGCTGCGGAGCGGCGCCGCGCAACCCGCGGAGGCCGATTGCGCAGAAGCCGTGCCGCTGCCCGCGGAAGAGGATGCGGAGCGCAAACGCCTGGCTAGCTAACGCAAAGCCGCGCCTGCAGCCGTTGCGCCTGGGCCTCCCAGTGCGCGACACGCTCGCCGCGCAATACGCGGACCTCCCGCCGGAGCCGGTCGCGCTCGGCGAGCGCCGCGCGGCAGCCGCGGGCGATATCCTCGGCGGACGCGGTCTCGACGAAGACGACGCCCTTCGGGAACATCGAGCGCAACGTCGCCGTGTCGCTTAGCACCATCGGCAAGCCGAACCCGACGGCTTCGTTCGCCACCGACAGCTGCACGCCCTCGCGATCGGTCAGGCCGAGCACGGCCCCCGCCTGCCCGAGCAGGTCCTCGAACGCGGCGCGCTCGAGAAAGCCGGTCAGCCGCACGTTGCCGCTGCGCGCGGCCAGCCGGGAACCGGCCTTCATGCGCTCGTGATCGCCGGTGATGAACACCGGCACCGGATCGAGCCGACGCGCGGCGTCCAGCACGATTTCGAGCGGCTCGTCGGCGCGGAAGCCGCACGGAAAGACGATGTAGCTGCCCGGGACCGGCCCGTCGCCGCATGGGCCGGGCGGCGGCGTTGCGGCCGGGTCCGCCGGACGGTCCTCGAGCACAAGGAGCCGGTCCGGAGCTACACCCAGTGCCCGCGCCGTTGGCAGCACGCGATCATTGTGGATCAGACACGCATCGACACCGGCGAAGGCCGCGCGCGCGAACGGCATCCTCGACCAGGGCGGCAGGAACGTGCTGTTGTGGCAGTCCGCGACAACCTTGTAGCGGCCGCCGGTCAGACGCCTCGTCAGCAACACGGTCTGCACCGCGAAGACCGGCCCGGAAGCGACCCATACGCAGTCAGGCCGCTGCCGCAACAACAACGCGACGGTCATCACCGCCTTGCACGCATAGTCGAACAGGCGAAGCCATTTTCGGTTGAGCGCGGTGGAAAGGAAATGAACCTCGAAGCCGAAATGCGCCGCCATCGACAGCGGTCGGCGCTGGAAGCGCAGCCATTGCACGTAGATCGGCCTCACGCGTGCGCGCCATCGGCGACACGCGCCTGTAGCTGACGCAGCACCGCGCCGTAACAGGCCGCCTCCGAGTAGTGTTCGCGCGCCTGCGCCAGTGCCGCGCGCTCGAACGCATGGCGGCGGCCGGGGTCCGCGAGGATGCCGGCGCAGGCTGCCGCGAACGCATACGCGTCGTCGGCCAGCGCGAAGCATGTGCCGGCCAGGTGCTCGAAGCCTTGCGCACCCACAAGCGTGGCGACGGTCGCACGGCCGTGGCACATCGCCTCGACGAGCTTGACCTTCTGCCCGCTGCCCGCGCGCAGCGGAACGACGCAGAGGGCGCTGCGATGATACGCGGCGGCGAGGTCGTCCACCCTGCCGACAAGCTCCACGCCGTCGGGCACGATCGACGCGCCGCGCACCACGTTGCCGTAGACGGCAAGCCGGGCGGCGGGACGATGCTCGCGCAGCAGCGGCCACACCGCGCGTAGCAGCCAGTCGAGCCCGATGACATTGACCTCGTTATCGCTGCCGACAAAGAACACGCGGTCGGGTTCGGGCTCCGTCTCGGCCGGGCGGATCGGGAAGGCGATCGGCATGAGCAAGGTGGTCCGCGTCTGCAGCAGCCGGCGGAGCAGCGCCGCTTCGGCTTCCTGTACTGAAAGCAGGGTCTCGGCCTGCGCCAGATCGGCCATCTCGCGCGCCTGCGTCACCGGCGCGTGCGGCAAAGGCAGCCCGCTCGCCCGGAAACTCTCGACGCGAGCGTGGAAGATGTCGTGCACCATCGTGATCTTGGCGGCATGCGCCAACTCGGGCGCGCGCAGCCCGTCGCAGAGGAAGAAGTAGTTGGCGAACGCCGCATCCGGGCGGAACCGTCGCGCCGCCGCGCGCACCGCTCGCCGCTCGCCGGCGTCCATCGGCCCGATGTCCCAGAACCGGTCCTCGCCACCCACGCCGGCGCGCCGACGTCGCCACGCTCGGGCCGCCGCCAGGCGAACCGCGCGCGCCCACACCGCGGGCGCATAGCGCACCAGCCAGGGGCCGATCCGCACGCCGCCGGCGAGCGCGATCGCATCAAAGCCCGTCCGGTCCAGCTTGACGCGCGCGAACGGCTTGCGTCCCAGGCCGCGCAGCGAGGGGATGAGCAGGACGACGCGGATGCCGTTGGCGCGCAGGTAGTCGACCAGCGAGCGCACATGCGCGGAATTGCCGGCGAATTTGTCCTGCATCAGGTGACGGCTGAAGATCAGCAAGGTCGGGCGGGGCGGCATCATCGCGCCGTCGCGGAGGCCGGGGTCGAAGCGGCGGCAGTTTCGCGGGAGGCTTGCACCAGCACCATCGTTACGGTGATGCCGAGCAGGAGCAGGGAGCTCCCGAGAATTGCCCAGACACAGCCGATGAGGCCGTAATGCTGCGCGAGCACGAAGGTGATCGGCAGCTTCAGCAGCACGCCCGCGAACTGCATCACGCTGCGGAGCGCCTGCTTGCCGGTACTGGTCAGCACGTCGGCGGTGATGAAGAAGCAGCCGGTCAGCAGCGGCATGACCGACAGCCAGGGCAGGATGTCCTGCACCGCCCTGAAGCGCTGGCCGAGGATCGTGGGCACGTAAGGTGTCACCACCCACAGCGCGAGCGGGATGACGAGGCCGAGGCCGATCACCGGCAACAGAACCCGCTTGGCAAGTGCCAGGCTCGACCGAACGCCGTGCGCGCCGTGCTTGAAGAAGCGCGTGATCATGATGCCGACGATGCTCCAGATCGGCGTGGAAGCGGCGTCGGTGATGCGCGTCGCCGCCGCGTAGAGCCCGCCGGCCTCGGCCGAGATCAACCGCGCGACCAGCGGCTTGTCCATTTCGTAGTAGGCGATCTGCGCGCTGCTGGAGAGGGCGAAGAAGACGCCCTCGCGCAGCCAGTTGCCGCGGATGATCGGCGGCAACGGCCCGAGCTCTCGCCATAGCGGCACGACCGCGGCCAGCGCGGCGATGGCGGTGGCCGCGAGGTAGGCAAGCGACCAGGAAAGCACGCTGCCGGGCGGCAGCAGCATCGTCGCCCCGATCACCGCGACCAAGCGCGCGATGTTCACGCCCATCTGCGCCGTCACGTGACGCCAAAGGTGGTCGACCGAGAGATGCGCCACCGCCATCACGCCGTTGATGCGGAACAGGATGGCGTCGGACAGGCAGATCGCGAGGGTGGCCGCGATCGGTAGGCCGGGGCTGGCCAGCGTGACGGTGAGCAGGAAGCTGGCGATCATCAGGGCGGGCGCGCCGACCAGCAGATTGCCGAGCGCGCAGCGTATGCCGGTCCGCAGGTCGACGTCCCCGCGGCTGACCGATTTCGGCAGCATTACCTCCGCACCCAGGGCGCCCAGGGTGGAGAGGATGAGGCAGGTCGAGGCCGCCGCCACGAACATCCCGTACTGCGCGGGACCGAGGAAGCGCGCGAGCAGGACGAAGTAAATCGATTGCAGCAGGAGCCGCATCGACATGCCCGAAAGCATCTTGCCGAACCGGCGGAGCGCTCCGTCGGGTGCCGTAACCGCGTGTTTGGATAGCCGGGCGGCCTCGAATGCGAGACCCGCTCTGCGCCGCAACTGCAATCGGGTACCCTCTTCGCCGTCCCTCAAACGCCCCTCATCATCGCAAGGCGATATGCATACTGGGCCATGCGCGTGATGCGGGGGCGGTCGATCCTGAACTAGCGAAGCACCCGTCATCGAGAAGCCGAACCCCGGACCATGCGGCCGCGGTTGGCGCCGGTCTGTGCACGCTTCCGGCGCCCGGATCAAGAAATTCCGATGCCCAACGTGGCAATCGGGCGGTCGCCAGACCGGTACGAACGCGGCTAATCCGCCGCGGCGCTCACCTGGAGCTGTGATCCTCGCGCATAGACGCGGACCGCCTCGCCGAACTGCTCGAAGATGCCGCGGGAGATCGGGTCGGCCTCCCAATCGTACTCAGGATGCCACTGCACTCCGATTGCGAAGCCTGGAGCGCCGTCGACTCGTACCGCCTCGACCGTGCCATCGGGTGCCGTGCCCTCGGCGACCAGCCCCGGAGCCAGGCAGTCGACGCCCTGGTTGTGCAGCGAGTTCACCGGGATTTCGCTCGCGCCCGCGACGCGATGCAGCCAGCTGCCGGGCACGAGCCGGATCGCGTGGGCTTTGCCGATCCGCACGCTTGAGGAGAGCTGCATCGGTGTCGAATGGTCCAGCCGGTCCGGCAAGTCCTGCAGGCGTTGGTGCAGCGAGCCGCCGAGGGCGACGTTCAACTCCTGAAAGCCGCGGCAGATCGCCAGCAGCGGAACGCCCCGCGCGATGGCGGCCCGGATCAGTGGCAGTGTGCAGCCGTCCCGCATCGGATCCTCCGGGGTGCCCTCCGCGTGCGGCGGGCCGCCGTACAGGCTGGGATGCACGTTCGAGCGGCTGCCTGTGAGTAGGATGCCGTCGAGTCGTGACAGCAAGGTCGCGGCGTCGGCCATCGAGCCGTTGGCGGGGATCAGCACCGGCACCGCACCGACCAGCCGGTCGGTCGCCCGGACGTAGGTGTCGGAGGCGGCGTGGTTCGGCATGCCGAAGATGCCGAACTGCTTGGTGCAGCAGCTAATTCCGATGAGCGGCTTCATTTGTTCAGCACAATCTTACGCCTCTGCGGTCGAATTGCGACCACTTCGTCGAAAAAAGCGGCTGGCCGGCCGGCTAGCCGCCGTTGTTGGGAGTAAGCGGCGTCCCGTTCGGGAAACCGCGGTCGATGAAGTCGAACAGCGTGTCGTTGAAACGGCCGCCCAGTTGGACGTCGTACAGCGTCACGCGGGTCTCCTGCCGCTGCGCGTCGAGCACCGTCCATTGCCGCAGCGTGAGCGGGTTGTCGGCGAACACCAGGGTCAGGCTGCCGTCGGCGAAGCTCGACGAGCGGACGAGGGTGACGCTGATCATGCCCGGCTGTCGCTGCATCCCGGTCACCCGCACCGGCCCCGAGAGCTGGACGTGATCCGCCAACAGAATGCCGAGCGGCGTCTGCGAAAGCGGGATGTTGCTGGTCTGCCCGAGCTGCGAATCGTGAAACACGAGCAGCCCGTTGCCGGCCACCAGCAGCAGCGGGGTCGGGGGGTCGTACTCGAAACGCATGCGGCCGGGCCGCTCGAGCCACGCCGTTCCCCGGGTCGCGCGACCGTCGGGGGCGATCTGCAGGAAGCGCGCCTTGAGGGTATGAATGCCGTTCAGATAGGTCTCGATCTGCGCCAGCATCGCGGGATCGGCCGGTTGCGCGCCGGCGGCGGCCCCGGCGAGCAGCAGGGGGGCGGCGGCAAGGAAGGAACGGCGTTTCATGCGTCGGATGTGGCGCGCGCGCCCGGGTTTTGCAAAGCTAGGCGCCCTTGGGTGCCCCTACTCGCACGCATGGCGGAGCGCCGCTCCGGCGGCCAGCGGACAGAGCGGCAGGGCGGCGGCCAGCAGGGCGGCGAGCAGCAGCAGATGCGGGCCGGGACTTTGCCCGCCCGAAGCGGCGTCGGCCGCGGCGACCCCGAAGATCAGCACCGGCGTGGTGAGCGGCAGCACCAGCAGCGGCAACAACACGCCGCTCCGCCGTGCCCCGAGCACGATCGCCGCCCCCATCGTGCCGAACAGGGAGAGCAGCAGCGTCCCGGGCAGCAGGCCGGCGATCAGGGCGGGGATCGCCTCGCCCGGCATCCGCAGCATCACCGCGAGCGGCGCCGCGGCGAGCAGCAGCGGCAGGCCGGTGACAAGCCAGTGCGACGCCGCCTTGGCCGACGCGATCGCCGAGGCGGGGAGGCCGCCGAGCAGGATCTGGTCGAGCGAGCCGTCCTCCAGGTCGGCGCCGAACAGGCGGTCGAGCGGCAACAATGTCGCGAGCAGCGCCGCGACCCAGACCACGCCGGGCGCGATCCGCCCCAAGGTCTCCGGCGCCGGCCCGATCGCCAGCGGGAACAGGGACACGGTGAGCAGGAAGAACAGCAGCGCCGCCAGCGTGTCGCCGCCGTGACGCACGGAGAGCAGCAACTCGCGCCGGACCAAGCCGCCGAACCGCCTCATCCGAGGCGGAACTCCCCCGCCTCGGGCAGCGGCAACGGCAGGTGGGTGGCGGCGACGACGACCCCGCCGCCCGCGCGGTGGCCGGCGAGCAGGGCGCCCAACCGCGCCACCGAAGCGGCGTCGAGACCGAGGGTGGGTTCGTCGAGCAGCCAGAGCGGGGCGGGGTGGATGGCGAGCCGGCAAAGCGCCAGGCGCCGCTTCTGTCCGGCCGACAGCATTCGCGCCGGCAGGTCGGCGAGCGCCGCGAGGTCCATCGCGGCGAGCGCGGAGGCCGTCTCGGCGCCCCGGGCGACAAGGGCCAGGTTCTCGGCGGCGGTAAGGCCGGGCTTCACCGCATCCTGGTGCCCGAGATACGCGAGCCGGGTCGCGTGCTCGGCGAGGTCGGCCAAGGCATCCGCGCCGTCCCACAGCAGCGTGCCGGCGGCCGGCGGCACCAGCCCGGCGAGCAGCCGCAGCAGCGTGGACTTGCCGGAGCCGTTCGGCCCGGCGAGCACCAGCGCGCCGCCTGCCTCCAGCCGGAACGACACGTCGCGAAACACCAGCCGCTCGCCCCGGAACGCCGCCAGCGTCTGCGCCTCGATCACCCTCGACTCTCCCCCGCGACCGGAGCAACTAGGCGATCGTGCCGCGCCGGTCCACAGCGTCCGTGCGCCTTGGGCTTGCCGATGCTAAGCTGTGCTTATGCCCGACGATCTATATGAGCACGATGTCCTGGTCTGGTCCGAGAAGCAGGCGGCCCTTCTTCGCCAACTCTCGCGGGGCGAACGCGTCAACGAGGCGGTAGACTGGGAGCACGTCATCGAGGAGGTAGGTGACGTGGGTCTCTCACAGCTGTCGGCCTGCCAGAGCTATCTCCGTCAGGCAATCGTCCATCTGCTCAAGCTGCATCGCCAGCCTGAGGGTCAAGCGACCGGCCACTGGCATTCAGAAATCGCCAACTTTCTGGCCGACGCGCAACAACGCTTCTCTGCCTCAATGCGGCAAAGGATCGACCTCGACGTGCTGTACCGTCGGGCGCTCCGGCAGCTTCGTGTAGACGGACAGGCCCTGGTCGCTCCCGATGCCTGTCCGTTTACGATTGACGACCTGCTCGACGAGGACTTCGCGATCGACGCCCTGCTCGCCAAGCTGCGCTAAACCGACGGCCTGCTGCGCCGTGGACAATGCCCGGCCCGTATGGTTGAAGCCCTGTCGCACCGCACATTAACCGGAGTGCGCGCTTGCGCCCATGCGAATGGCGGCGCGCGCCTTCGACGGAGGACCGCATGACAGCGATCGGGCACGACAGCCTGGGTACGCGGCAGACCCTCACCGTGGAGGGCAAGGATTACGAGTATTTCTCGATCCCCGAAGCCGCCAAGTCGCTCGGCGACGTGTCGCGACTGCCGGTCAGCCTCAAGGTCTTGCTCGAGAACATCCTCCGTTTCGAGAACGGTCAAAGCTACAAGGCCGACGACGCCCGGGCGATCGCGGATTGGCTGAAGCTTGCCAGTTCCACCAAGGAAGTGCCGTTCCGCCCGGCGCGGATCCTGATGCAGGATTTCACCGGCGTTCCGGGCGTGGTCGACCTCGCCGCGATGCGCGACGGCATCACCCAGCTCGGCGGCAAGCCCGATCGCGTCAATCCACTGATCCCGGTCGACCTGGTGATCGACCACTCGGTGATGGTCGACGTGTCGGCGACGCCGGACGCGCTGCGGGAGAACGTCGAGATCGAGTTCGATCGCAACGGCGAGCGCTACCAGTTCCTGCGCTGGGGCCAGGAGGCGTTCGACAACTTCCGGGTCGTGCCGCCCGGCACCGGCATCTGCCATCAGGTCAACCTGGAGTACCTCGGTCAGGCGGTGTGGGTGTCGGAGAACGGCGGCAAGAGCTTCGCCTACCCCGACACGCTGTACGGCACCGACAGCCACACCACCATGGTCAACGGCCTCGGCATCCTGGGCTGGGGCGTCGGCGGCATCGAGGCGGAGGCGGCCATGCTCGGCCAGCCGATCGCCATGCTAATCCCCGACGTGATCGGCTTCCGTTTCACCGGCCGGCTGCCCGAGGGCGCGACCGCGACCGACCTCGTGCTCACCGTGACGCAGATGCTGCGCCGCAAGGGGGTGGTCGGCAAGTTCGTGGAGTTCTTCGGCGCCGGCCTCGACAACCTGCCGCTCGCCGACCGCGCCACCATCGGCAACATGGCGCCCGAGTACGGCGCCACGTGCGGCTTCTTCCCGATCGACAAGGTGGCGCTCGACTACCTGCGCCTTTCCGGCCGCGACGAGCATCGCGTGGCGCTCGTCGAGGCGTATTGGAAAGCGCAGGGCATGTTCCGCGACACGAATACGCCCGATCCCGTTTTCACCGACACGTTGGAGCTCGACCTCGGGACGGTGCAGCCCAGCCTCGCCGGCCCGAAGCGACCGCAGGATCGCGTGCTGCTGAAGGACGCCTCGACGGCGTTCCGCGCCGAGCTGACCAAGAGCCTCGGCGTGCCGGCGAACGACGTCGACAAGAAGGTGCCGGTCGCGGGCACGAACTACGAGATCACGCATGGCGACGTGGTGATCGCGGCGATCACCTCGTGCACCAACACGTCGAACCCGTCGGTGCTGGTCGCCGCCGGTCTTGTGGCGCGCAAG
>JAABUQ010006081.1_pt1 | contig 18617 bp, 15 predicted proteins | sample 5560001 | NCBI WGS metagenome assembly JAABUQ01 (sample SAMN10711888, study PRJNA513371) | rock metagenome | isolation source: Antarctica rocks | place: Antarctica: Victoria Land, Finger Mt nord | collected 2015-12-18
ATGCATTCGAGGTCAGCAGCTCGGTGATCTTCGGAACGCTTGGGGCGAGGAAGAAATTTCCCGGGAATGGATTCAGGACTTCGTCAGCGTGGCTCACATGCGAATCCGAATCTAGCGAAAGAGGCGCGAAATCAGGCGTTCCTCCAGGACTGCGTCGACCTTGTTCTCGCTTCTAAAAGGACGCACCCCTGACTTTACCTTAACTGTTCGACCTGACGGGCAAAACGAGAGAAGATGCCGCGCTGTAAACGGCGGAGGCAGGCTGGCGCATCGCTTGCAGTGCATCGATTTGCTCTGAAACCTCCTCGATCTGTTGGTAGATAGGATCGTTCGTGTCATCGTCGTCCGTGAGCTGCTCTTGTAGACTGGCGAGTTTATCGCTGAGTTTCTGAAGCTTCTTTTCATCCTTAGTAGAAAGGGGAGCAGGTTGGGGTAGTAGCCACATCCAAGTAGAGTCGAGGATGAGCGCAGGTACTGACCGAAGCCGCCCTGTTTCTCATCCCCGCTCATCAAACCGGACATGCCGAGTTACGGCATCCGGCTTTCCGATTGGCTTCATCGGCAGACTCACGGACCGCCGCTGGATTGACCTTGACGGAGACTGAAGACTCCCAGTTCGCCGAAGACCGTCTCCTCACGAAACATCTTGGTGCCGCGCGATGACACCTTGTGACGCCGCTTCAGGAACTGACGAACGCGGTCACAGACGTACTTATCGACCGCTCCATATGCCATCATGCGCGTGCCATAGCAAAAGTACGCGGACCAGCCTCGCAACATCTGATTGAGGCGGCACCGTACATCCTTCCATGGACTCACATTGCCGGGTGTGAGCAGATCTCCCACTTTCTGCCGGATGCGCTTAATGCTTTTCTTCGAGGGACTGGCTCCCAGATACCAATGGCCGTCCTTATAGCGATGCGGACCGAACGTGTAACCCAGAAAATCAAAGCGTTCCTGGCGCGCCGCCCTGATGCTGGTTTTGGCTTCGTTGAGCGTTAATCCAATCCGAGCCATCACACATCGCGTCCAATTTAGCGCCTCTGTCGCATGATCGTGACTGAGTATCACAAAATCGTCAGCATAGTTGATAACCCGGGCTTGAAAGGCCTCACTCCTACCGGAGATCCGCCAGTACTTCAGGAAGCGGTTCATATACAAGTTGGCGAGCATCGGGCTGACCACTCCCCTTACGCAAAAGGTAACTTTGGGCGTCGGGCTGATTTGGGGCGGAGGGTTGTTTTGCCTGGGGCATGTCGGGAGTGAAATGCTATGGCGAATGGTGATGGTGTTGTCTCCGACCAGGACGTCTTTCACGACGAGCCGTACAATTCGTTGGCGTTCCGCAACACTAAGCGTCTCAGCAGAACTGCGCAGGCGCGCGAGGAATGCGGTGAGTGTCTCGGCGAAGCGCAGAAAAGCCGCCTGGTCGTTCACCTGATCTGCGATTGCCTGCAAGTCGGCGCGGAGCATCTGTTCGCGCTGGCGCAGCGCAGATATGCGATCGCGCAACTGCTCGATTGACAAGAGTTCTTCCTGATGGCGTTGAGCAGTCGCTCGATGCCTTTGCGAACATGCGTCAATTCCCGCTGCAAACTCTGTTCCCGTTTTTTTGGTTGGATCACACGAGCGGGCTGCTGTTAGCCGGCGGTCAAGTTCCTGCTGTATCAGCGTTGGGTCTTCCAGCAGTCGGATTACCTCGGCCCAGACGATCTGATCGAGGAGATCCTGTCGGACAAGCCGACGGTTATCGCAAATCGGGCCGCCCAGTTTTCGTCAGCCATCCGACCCGATGCATTTGTAGTAATGAAGCTTGCGTGCGCTCGTGCGCGTCGAGGTGCGGGAGAAGGCGTAGCCGCACTTCTGACAGCTGACCGGCCCTTGCACCACACTCGGCTCGATGGTGCGACGGCGTGATCGTAGCTTGTTCTCCTGGAGGAGTTCTTGAGCGCGGTCGAAGCTATCTTGGCTCACCAGCGCGGGCACGGGGATTTCGATCCACTCTTCCCGCGGGCGCTCGTGGCCGGCTGTCATGCTAGGCGTAATCACACTGCGGCGACGTAGCGGGCGCATCACCCGAGTCCGCGCGGAAATGCGGGTTTTGCCGAAGCAGGCGACACCGCGATAGGCAGAGTTGCGCAGCACAGCCCAGATGGTCGAGCGTTCCCTGCGAGCGCTTGCCTTGCGCGTCGGAATGCCTTCGGCGTTGATCCGGTGGGTGATCTCACCAATGCTGAGCCCCTCAACCGTGTACATCTCGTACACGCGCTGTACCACACGGGCCTCGGCCTCAAGCACTGTGTATGCCGCTGGCGCCTCATCGGTTTTACGGATATAACAGTAGCCATAGGGAGCGCCGCTCATTACACTGACCTCTCCCGAGTGGGCCCCGGTGTCGCTTACCGCGGCGTGATCGCTCCAGGATCTGTGCCCGCTCATATTGGGGTATTTGGAACATCTGGACGGAAAGTCCGGTTAAGCACTTGAATCATCTGGGTTGCGTAGGTCTGAGTCCTCCTCGAGCCACGATGTCAGGCATTGCAAAGGAATAGCGTCCCAGCATATTGATGTGATCGTGAATCAGCGGAGACAGGCGTGCTGCGTCCTCGTCTCTGATCGGGAAGCCCTCCTTTCCCAGTTGTTCAAGCGCTGCTTTGATGTAGATGGTGTTCCAGAGCACGACCATGTTGACGATAAGTCCGAGGGCTCCAAGCTGATCCTCCTGCCCTTCGCGATAACGTTGGCGCAATTCGCCGCGCTTACCGTGAAACACGGCCCTAGCCAGGCTGTGCCGCCCCTCGCCGCGGTTGAGCTGTCCGAGTGTGCTTCGGCGCTTGGCTTCATCATCGAGCATGTTCAAAGTGTGGAGCGTTTTCTCGACGCGCCCGAACTCCGCGATGGCTTACGCCAGCCGGGTTGGGCGATCTCCGACTTGCAGGGTACGCATGATGCCGGTGGCCGGCACCAGGCCAAGTTGGAGAGACCCGGCCAGCCGAAGCATGTCGTCCCAGTGCGGAGCGATGCGCCGCAAGGAAAGCCGATGCCGGGAGATGTCGTTGAGTTCGCCGTAATCGGCTTTGGGATCGATGCGCCAGAGAAACGTGTGCCGCCGATGTCGGCCAGACGCGGGCTGAAGCGGTAACCGAGCAGGCGGAACAACCCGAAAACCACATCGCTGTAAGCACCCGTATCCGTGATGATCTGCGTCGGCTTCAATTCAGTTTGCTGTTCGAGCACAACCGCCAGCAAGACCAGGCTGTCGCGCAATGTACCCGGCGTTGTGATGGCGTTAAGACCGGTAAATTGGTTAGAGAGCAGGTTATACCAGGTCACGCCTTTGAGCTGCCCGAAGTATTTTGGATTGGGCCTGGCATGGACAGTGCGGGTCGGTACAACGAAGCGCATGCCGTCGGCGGAAGCGACTTCGCCGCCTCCCCATTGATGCGCGAGCGCAATCCTGTTTTGCGCCGATACAAGCCTGGCATTCGCGGCTGTGAGGGTTTCATCGCGGACATAATGTTGCTTGACCCAGGCCAGCCGGTCCCGGCGTAGAGCCGGATTCTCGTAGCGAATGAACGGTTCCGGTCCTGTGTTACAGGCATCGGCGGTGAGCACAGCGCATACGCTGGTCGTCAAATCGGCCACCCGGGCGGACCGTTCGGTGAGGTGGGTGAACACGTCGGCAAATCCAGTGCGGGCGGCAATCTCCAGCACGATTTCGGGCAGGTCCAATCGAGGCAGCCGGGCCGCAGCCCCCGTGCGCAACTCGATGAGCGAGGCCGGTTCCTCCAACTTTTCCAGAGGCGACAGCACCAACTCTTTCTTGCCGTTGACGGTCTCGAAGCGAACAGCCGCATTTTTCGAGAGCCGCGGCGCGACCTCGCGGTAGGTTCTGTCGAGTTCGTTGGCCAGCGATTCCAGAACTGGCCCCGGTTGTGGAGATCATCCAAGCGACCGGCACACGACGGGACGCATGGCTTTCCATTCCAATTCGCGCAACAGGTTCGCGCGCGGGTCGGCATAGCGCCAACTCCGCTTGGTGAATACGTCGCGCCGGTGGATAGCTTTGGCGAGCCGATCCAGCGTACAGAAGGTGTAGGCACGGATATCGATACTGCCGTCCGCGCGCACAACCGAACTCTGCCAGGCACCGCCGATTCCATCCAGGGGCGCGTCTCGGATCGATTTGGTTCGCTGCATATTGTCGCGCAGCCAGTTACAAGCCTCCACGACCGGGCACCCAGTTGGGTTCGCCTCAAAGGCCACATGCTTGAGAACCGCTGGGAGATAGCGACGTACAGAGCCGTACCGGAGATCCAACTCTTTATAAAACACATCGTCCGGCGGACGGATTAGCGCGCCCGCGTTCTCCAGCGCAGTTTCGAGAAGATCTTTCGGAACACTCTCAAACGCCTTCGCGCGGACCCGGTCGTCGGGCAACGCCGGGTCGATGAGCCAGCGGCAGGCAAGCACAAGTGTGGCTGTTGCTTCGTCGAGATCCTTTCAGTGTGCGTAAGCGGGCCTTCTTGTCGGCTTTTTCGGCATCGCCAAACAAGTCAGCCAGCAGGCTCTCGAACACCTCCAGAACGTCGTCCTGGGCAGTTGCTTCCAGGCTGTAAACGAAGGCTGCCAGCGTGGCCAGACGCCGCGCGGACGGCATGCGCGTGATGAGCGAAACCTTGGCACGGCTGGCAAAGTGGGCCAAGGATGCAATCCGACTCTCCGGAATGCGCCGGACCGCAGGAAGGTCGATGCCCAGCTCGCGTATCGATTTCAGCCTGTCGACAGCAGCGCGCATTGCCTGCCCGCTGACTCGGGTCGGTCCGGAACGGATCTGGTCGAGCAAGGAGCCGCGGCGCCTTCCGGCACAGCTAACAGATGCTCCAGACGCATGCGCTGCTGGCTTGCAATACCGCGTCCCAACAAGCGCCACAACCGGTTCTCGACTCTGGCACGGACGCGGAGAATAAATCGTTTTAAGGGTGCTGCAGCCCGGCAGCAGAATCTTATGCGCCAACAGCCACGTGGCGGCATGATCGAAAAGTACGCTCGGCGTTCGGTTCCAGTCCAGCAGAGCACGTAGAGCCAGCGCGTCAGGCGAAACCCAACCCGGGGGTTCGGTGATGTCGCTGTACCCGAAATTTATTTGAATTTGAGCAGCATGCTCCCAACGTTGTTTGCCGGCCCGATAAGCGGGCAAATTGTCCAGTTTCGAGATGCCCAATTGGTCTGCGAGCGTTCGTACGACTTCGGAGGGAACCGCTACTGGACCCTCGAGAAACGTCCCGAGATAGCGCACGGTGGACAGTTGCAGCGCGAAGCCGAGGCGGTTGTGTTCGCCGCGACAGCTGCGGATTTGTGCAAGATCTTCGTCGTTGAGATGAAAGAACCGGCTCAACTGGTCAGGCGTCGGAGGCGTCGCGTAGCGACCGTGGTTCTCGCGCTGCGCGGGCGTGAGAAAAAACTGATCGGCATCCCGGTCCCCACGCTTGATTCGCGTGGTCCTTTCTCTCATTAGGGCAAGCTTCAGCGATGGATGACCGGAGCCCGTCAAAATCTCTCACTGAAGTGAGATTTGCATTTTGATAGAGAGGCTATCACAATGTCATAGAATCCCGTGATTGAAGATGATCGTTGGCTATGCCCGTACTTCCACAATCGATCAAAGCGCTGGCTTTGAAGCTCAGTTGAAAGAGCTCGCCGCGGCTGGCTGCGAAAAGACTTACCAGGAGCAGGTTTCCTCTGTCGTCGCGCGTAAACAACTGCAGGCCGCCATGGAGTATGTACGGGAGGGCGACATCTTCGTGGTCGCCAAGCTGGACCGGCTTGCCCGCTCGGTCCCGGATCTGATGACGATCCTTCAAGCTTTGGAGCGCAAACGCGTCGGGGTACGAATTCTCAACCTTGGCATGGACACCCAGACCCCCACCGGAAAACTCATGCTGACAGTACTCGGTGCGATCGCGCAGTTCGAGAGAGATGATGCTTGAACGGCAACGGGAGGAAATCGCCAAGGCCAAGTCGGAAGGCCGCTATAAAGGACGCAAACCCATCGAAGCGGAGCGCCGGAACAGTGTTCTCAAGCTGGCCGCCGAAGGCGCAACCCGCGCTGTAATTGCCACAAAGCTAGGTATCGGCGAAGCAACCGTGTACCGAATTCTCGCCTTGACGAAGAGCCAGAATCCTTAACCGGACTTTCCGTCCAAATGTTCCAAAGACCCCAACCTTCCCGCTTTCGGATGACAACCCTGGCATCGAGTGCCTCCACGCGGCTCCGCACCGTCCCATAATTTGGAGAAGCTAGGTTGTGCTCAGCAAAACACCGCTTGACCTCCCGCATGAGTACCGCTAACGAAGGGCGCTCTGGAAGTAAGTAGAAATCCTTGATTGCAAGACTTCAGTAAGTCCTCCCGTTTTGAATCGAGAACTTTCACCATAGATTCTCTACCGTTTTTCCAAGGAAGAAGCGATGAAGTTTGCGGCCGCTGTTTGTAACGCGCCACTAACCGATACACAGTGGCTCGGCCTCAATCGCAGGTGATCGGCTGCTTCTTTCACGGGAATCGTTGGTCAGGCGCGGTTGGGCAGCGAGGAGCCTTATCACGCTCTCCCATTCGACCGCGAGGCCCCAGTCGCTTTCGGAAGCAGCCTGCCATTGTCGCCACTTTTGCATTTAAACCCGCGACCAAGGTTGGTCGTCACTTCGTCTCGTGTTTAACTACAACAATCTCGCGTTCAACTGCAACGACAACTACATTAAGACTCCATCACATGTTGAAAACAAAATAGTGACAATCTCAGGTTTAACTACAGCGCGACACTGGCACACGAGCACGGAAAAGACAAAGGAAGAAACTCGCATATTGCTGCTCTCTCCAAGGGTGGCCGGCTTACCGTAACGCTACTTAATACCGTACGACGGCTAAACTCTGTTTGCATCAGTCCGACGATTGGGAGTCGATTATCTACTCGATGCCGAGGTGGTACTGCATCTGCTCTAAGGAAACACCACTGGTTTCCGGATAGTAAAAGAAGACCAGAAAAAAGTCGATCGCCATCATGGCAGTGAAAAAGACGAACGGATAGGCGCCTGAAGACTTCGCTAAAACGGGAAAGACCAGAGAGATGGCAGCGTTCGTGATCCAGTGTGCAGAACTGCCTAAGCTTTGCCCTTTGGCCCGTGCACGAGTGGGGAACACTTCACCCGGGTAAACCCAGACGACGGCCCCTTGCGAAATGGCGAAAAAAGCGATGTAGAGCATCAACAGCCAAACCAGCCAGCCCATATGAGATTTGGTAAGGAAGAGAACCGAGATCATTGCCAAGCAGATGGTCAGGCCAACCGTGCCAACCAGAAGCAGTTTCTTACGGCCGAATTTATCAATTACCGACATGGCGCCCAGCGTGGCAACCAAATTCATTGCGCCAACCGCGACCGCCTGTAAGTCACCTGAGACCTTGGTGGCGCCGGCAAGCTCGAATATGTCGTTCAGGTAATAGAGGATGGCGTTGATGCCGGAAAGCTGGCAGAACATGCCAACCGTAAGCGCAATGAAAACTGGCAAGCGGTACTGCCGCGAGAACACCCGGACGTTCGACGCAGATCGATCCAGGTGAATAGCCGCCGTAATCTCATCCAGCTCTTGCTTTGGTTGAGGAACGCCGATCTGGCGAAGGACGCTAAGCGCTTCGTCCAGTTTCGACTGCATGGCTAACCAGCGAGGGCTGCGCGGAATGAAGAATAGCATCACCAGAAAAAGAGCTGCTGGAATGCCGGAGACTCCGAGCATCCAACGCCACTCGGTTGCGCCCAAATGGAAACTGCCAATCAGGAAATTCGAGACATAGGCAAGGAGAATGCCGACAACAACGTTGACCTGAAAAAAACCGACCAGCCGACCGCGCCAACGGGGCGGTGCAATCTCGGCAATGTACATGGGGCCCAGCACGGACGAACCGCCGATGCCCAGGCCGCCGATGAAGCGAAAGAAGATGAGCGACGGCCAGTTCCAGGCGAACGCGCAACCGAGGGCCGAGAGGATATAGAAGACCGCCATCACACGAAGGCTGTCACGCCGGCCATACTTTTGCCCTGGAATGGAGGCTGTCATGGCCGCTATGACGGTGCCGATTAATGCGCTTGAAACGGTAATCCCGAGCAAAGCCGGGGTGAGGTGATACTCGAATGCAAGGGCATGAGTGGTACCTGAGATAACCGCTGTATCAAATCCAAAGAGAAGCCCGCCGAGGGCGCCTACGATGGTGCTCTTTACTACATGGGAGTTGATCGTCATGGAGTCTCCAAAACTCGTGCACCGGCGGCAATCTCACGCAGGGCCGGCAGTATGTGTCCGATACGCGCGGGTGGCGCGTCAGCTTGCCCCAGGGAAAAGTAGAGTTCCCGGTAAAGCGAATACAGATTATCGTAGACAGCCGCTTCACGCTCATCAGGGAGAAACGTCTCGCTAGGCGGACAGAGTGCGTCTTGTGCTTCTTCAACCGATGAGTAATCGCCACTGGCGAGAAACGCGAAAATAGCTGAGCCCAGGCTGGTGACATCGCCCGAAGGCACCAGCACGGGCTTATTAAGCGCATTGGCGTAAACGCGATTGAGCGTATGGTTCTTCTGTGGGATACCGCCGCCATTGATGATCCGGTTGACCGGCGATCCCTTTTCCTGCATGCGTTCCAGGATAATGCGCGTCTGCAGGGCTGTTCCTTCAACTGCGGCAAAGAGTTCATCCTGTGCGGTATGCAGGACATTCCAGCCAAGAGTTACACCGCTCAGTTTAGAGTTCACCAGAATTGTGCGGTCTCCGTTGTCCCAAACCAGGCGCAACAGGCCGGTCTGGCCGGCGCGGTAGGAGTCGAGATTCTGGCTAAGGTTCGAGATGGAAGATCCGGCGCGGCGAGCGATGCCATCAAACAAGTCGCCGACCGCGGACAACCCGGCTTCGATACCGGTGTATTCAGGCAGTACCGAACCGGGCACAACGCCGCACACTCCCGGCACGAGCGTTTGTTGTTCGCTTAGGCCAATGATGCAAGTCGACGTGCCGATCACGTTCACGACGTCGCCCAATCGAATATTCGCGCCGACAGCATCCCAGTGGGCGTCAATTGCGCCAACCGGGATGGGTATACCGGGTCGCAGCTGGAGTCGCTCGGCCCACTCGGCACTGAGTGTGCCGGCGATATGGTCTGACGTTTCGCATGGCCCGGCGAGCTTAGCCCGCATGCCAAGAAAAAGTGGGTCAACCGAGGCGAGAAATTCCTCAGAAGGAAATCCGCCCCATTTAGGATTCCAAAGCCACTTGTGGCCCATGGCGCAGGCACTACGCTTCAGATCAGCGGTTGAATTAATGCCGCAGAGCGTTGCGACAACCATGTCGCAGTTTTCGAGGGCAGTTACGAAGTGTGGGCGTTTCGCAGGATTGTGCCGCAACCAATGCAGCAGCTTCGAGAAGCCCCATTCGGAGGAGTACACGCCGCCACACCACTCGATGGCTTCCAGTTTTTGGGCATGTGCGGCAGCCGTAATCTCCTGCGCTTCACGCCAAGCGCGATGATCACACCAAAGATAGTAATCATCCAGCGGCTGAAGCCCCTCGCCGACAGGAATGACACTTGAGCCTGTGGCGTCCAACGCCAGTGCTTTAATCTCATCGCCCTGAACGTTACTGGCCTTGAGGGCAACGCGCATGGCAGTTTCAAGCGCTTGCATTTGCGCTGGGTGGCTCTGCGTAGCCAAGTCAGGGTCTTTGGCCGAACGATTTAGCGGATAGTCCGCCACGCCCGAACCCAGCCTTCCCTCAGTTTTGCTGAACAACGAGACGCGCACGCTAAGTGTGCCGAAGTCGATGCCCGCTACTATGCTCACGGGCGCGCTCCTGACGGGGAAGCGTTTCGCACTCTTGTCATCAATTGAAGCTCACGCTTCCGCAGAGATGAACATCGACGCCCAAGGCGTGAAACATGGCGCATTTCACGGCAAGGGCGTTTACAGCCGTTTGCTTATCCGGGGCGTATGCAATGTTGACGTGATTCGCGCGATGGCGAGCCATGAAGGAATCCCTTGAGATGCCATCAAGCACGGCGCTGACCAGAGGCCACTGAGTGGTGGTCAGATTCCAGCGGCGCGCGGTCTCTTCGGCCGGAAGCTCAATCACTGAGCCAAGCCCGATATCCACGTGGAGGTGACTGTATTCCACAAAAACGCGGCTCCAGACAATTTTGCCTGGTCGGCCCACACCCTTCAAGGTTCCTCCCCCCAGCGGGAAGTACATGGAAGGTTGACGCTCGCTTGTTGCCCCAGCATACCCGCCGACAAAATGACTGGCTGGTGCGGCACCGGATATCTGAAGCACCCAAACGAAGTCGTCGACACCTCCTCCCTTATATTTTTCTCCCCAGCGCACGTCGTGCAACGTTGTCGCCGGATCGAGACCAAGAGCGGTCCAGCAGCGGTTGGTCACCAGGGCATCTAACCCGGCGCACTCGTCCACTTCATTGAAGTGAGGCAGCGGAACGTTGGCATACAGCTCCTTGCCGGTTTCGTCAAACACGGGAGGACGGTCAGCATTGTTGAGCAGCCCTTCAACAAGGTCGGACGCGGGTGCGAGATCTTTCAAGCCCTGTTGGTACTGGATGCCAATCGCGTCGCAGCCGAACTGGTGAGCGATCCTCACAGCAGAGATGTACATCTTGCACTGCTCAAGAATCTGTGCATTAGTCAGTCCTGCTTTTTCATCCTCGCTGGTCACGAACCGCACACCCTTCGCATCGAGCCACTGACGAACAGCTTTGGCTTCTTCGTCCTTAACGGTGCACATGGTGGCAAAGAGAGCCGATTGGCTGAGGCGCTCCTTGAAAACACCTAACGGATTCAGAAGCTCATCATCAATGATGGCGTTATACATGCCCATGCAGCCTTCGTCGAAAACGCCGAGAATGGCCTTTCGCCGCTGGAGTGATGCAGCCAATTCCTTGCCGGTACTCGTGGCGGCCTTCGGCAAAGCGCCTAGGTCGACGCTACGCACATGCGTGAGATCGTGCGTGACGGTTCCCTTTGTAACCCACTCCTGAATGCGGGCAAGAAAGTATTCGTCATCGAAGTGTTCACTCCAGAGCGTGCTAAATGGGACACCTGCCTTGATCAGAGAGCCGTTCAAATTAAGCAGACCCACGAGACCCGGCCACTGGCCGCTCCAATTTGCCACCGTCAGAATCCGTCCTCGATAGCTTCGCATCCCTGGCAATACATGATGGCTGTACTGCCAAGCCGCTGTGGCGAAGACAAGATTTGCATTCGGATCGATGTCGGCAAAGATATTCATGCCCATGCGTTGGCTCGAGATAAAGCCGTGTCCCTGGGCGGGATCAACTGAGAACGCCCGGCGCAAAGTGACGCCTTGGTTCGCGAAGCACTTCGTGACCTTGCTCTCGAGTTCTTCCTGGGCAGGCCAGCACACTTGATTGGCTGACAGTCGCAAATCGCCACTGGTGATGAGAACCGCTTCTTTCATGGGCAGGTTGGGATAGGAATCTGACATAGCGGTAAGGCCTCTTTCGTTTGAACGAGGAAGGTGCAGCATGGTCCACCATCCGTCAGTTGATTCTGTCACAGTGTTGAATCGTTTCAAATACATTCCCGTAGCTTCTGTACTATTCGGCGCGAGGAAAACCAGCGGTGCACGCAACATTGGGGTTCAACTCGCTTTCGTGGGGAAACTGAAGGACTAAGATTCGTTTCACGGCGCGACGGATCGACGCAGGCGAACCGGACTTAATTCGCTCTTGACAGGATAATAAACATTATGCTTCAATCGCTTTGAAAGGTTTCATAGGCGCTTTAAAGCTTTGGCTTCCCTTTGAAACGCCGTTATTCCACGTAGAGAGGTCACACGTGTTCGCTTATAATTGGTCTCAGTTTCTGGTCCCGCCCCGATTTCGTTTCCCTCGGACTATCAAATCTCTGTTGTTGCTTTCGATACTTCTGTTGCCGCTTAGCCTCACTTGCGTAGCGCAATTAGAGACAGGCGAGATCGTCGGGACAGTTACTGACGCAAGCGGCGCTGTTTTTCCGGGCGCTCAGATAAGTGTCGAGAACATTCAGACCGGCGCTAAGATCACTTTGAAGAGCGGCCGCGCCGGCACCTTTGATGCTCCGGTTCTGCCGCCAGGGGATTACAGGATTACTGCCTCCTCATCCGGCTTTAAGACCCTTATTGCTGACAACGTTCATGTTCACGTCGGGGATCGTCGGAGTGTCGACTTCAAGCTTGAGCCTGGCACCGTGCAGGAGAGTGTTAACGTTAGCGGCGCGGTGCCACTGATTGATACCGCGAAGTCCGATACCGGGGACACCGTAACGTCGGAAAAGGTGAATAATGTTCCGCTCGCCGACCACAGCTATGCCAATCTGCTCAGCCTGGCGCCGGGCGTGGTTAATTTTGGAGTTCTGGCCGCGAACGGTGGCGGTTCGAACAATTTCCAGTCCGCGATCCGCATCGAGATTGATGGGACGGACGCCAGCCAGGTGGATTCCGACTTTGTCGGGCCTGCCTATAATTCAAGGCAGCGTCTGGATCGCGGTAGTGTGGACGCCATTCAGGAACTGCAAATCGAAACCGGCAACTACGGCGCTGAGTATGGCCAATCGAATGGAGCCATCTTCAACCTGGTCACCAAATCGGGGACAAACGAATTTCATGGCGACGTGTTTGAGTACTTCCGCAATAACATACTGGATGCCTCGCCTGATTACTTCGGCCACACGAATGCTCCTCTTCACGTCAACCAATTTGGCGGAAGCATCGCGGGCCCCATCCTAAAAAACCGATTGTTTTTTTTCACCAACTACGAGGGGGTTCGGCAGTCGAATCCGGTCGTGTTCAACCGTGTGCTTGATCCAAGCCCGGCCTTCCGAGCGACAGTTGATCCTCGTCTGCAGAGCCTGGTCGCACAAATTCCCCTGCCGAACGGCGGCATTACCAGCTTCAATCCCGGCCTTGGATACTACAACGGCGTGCGAACCGCAAACCTCACCGAGAACAACGTTTCTTTTAAGATCGATTATCAGCTGACCAATACTGACAGGATCAGTGCGCGCTGGAATGGGACCCCATCGACCACTCTCTCGCCGTTCGGAATCTCCCAAGGGCAGTCGCGGGACGTGCAGGGCTTAACGCAGGATGGCCGTGTGAGTTACACGAAGGTTCTCACGCCCACGGTTTACAACGAAGCAAGTGTCGCGTTCAACCGGATACGCTATATAGACGCTCCTGCGAGCGACCCCACTGTTCGCGCCGAGCCGGTCTGTTTTGGTTCGGGGAATGGTGGTACCTGTTTTGGGCCGACGATTTTCGACATCAACGTGGCCAATACCTCTTACACCTATCTGGACACGCTCTCGTGGGTCAAGGGCAAACATCAGTTCAAGTTTGGATTCCAAGCTATACGCAACTGGCAGAACAAAGCCCTAAACTCCCAAATTTGGAGCAACTTCCTCACGCAAGCGCAGTTGGCCACTGATAATCCCTATTCCTATCAGCCGCTAGGTTATCCGGGAACTGGTATTCGGCTGACGTACTGGAACGGGTTCGCCCAGGACGATGTTCAATTGACTAGCAAGCTAGCCCTGAACCTGGGCGTGCGATATAGCTATGACTCAGCACCGACCGTAGCCCACAACGTCGGAGAGAACTGGAATTTTGCTACCAACTCGCTGGCTCCTATGGGCGCTACCACTACCCACACGCCCAAAGGCGAGTTTGCCCCGCGTGTGGGTTTCGCCTATACACCGTCCGATTCCCGTAAGACCGTGCTACGCGGCGCCTTCGGAGTCTTCTACAACGACATCAATGTCGCTCAGGCGCAGGAGTTCGTGGATAATTACTTGGGCGCCAATGCCATCATTTTCAATTTCCAGGACCCGACCCTGACCCTGATCCCGCCGCCTGCCAACTTTTCAGCGACCAAAGCCGGCCATAATATATGGGGTCTTCCGCCCAATTGGAAAAACTCCTACACCTACCAGTGGAACTTGACGGTCCAGCAGCAGATTGGTCAGAGCAGTATGTTCTCGCTTGCATACGTCGGCAACTCCACTTCGAACCTGAGTCCACCAATCGACATTAATCAAATTCAACCGAACGGCCGCCGCCTTTACCCCGGGTATGGGTTCGTCAATATCTATACTCCGTGCTGCCACGCGAACTATAATGCTCTGCAGGCCAACTTCAAGCGCCGACTCGCGAATCGCCTTTCGTTCGACGTGTTTTATACCTGGGCGCATACCCTAGATCAAGGAAACGCGACCTTTGGCTCGTCGCACTTTCAGAACCAAAACAATCTTGATGCAGAGTATGGCAACTCCGATCTGGACGTTCGGCACAATCTCACGATTGATTACGTTTACCAACTGCCGGGCGTGCCCAAGATTCCGAAAGTTATTGGCAGCGGATGGCAAGTTAGTGGAATCACTCAGGTGCGCAGCGGATTGCCGTATACAATCATTTGCGGTACGTGCACGGCCAGGACAGGCGACGGCGTGATCCGTCCCAATCTGGTCAACGAACAAGGGGTCGTTACCGGCAACAACGGGCACACTGGGCAGCCGGTTCTTAACTTGTCGGCCTTTGCCCCGGTGAGCGGGTACGGTGTCTACGGGAATTTGGGTCGCAACACCCAACACGGACCGTCAGCAATCAACTTCGACATCTCTGCGGGCAAGACGTTCAATATCACCGAGAAGCAGAGAATCCTGTTCCGTGCTGAGTTCCTCAACGCGTTCAATCATCCGAACTGGGGTACTCCCGACGCGAATATAAGTGATGGCGGGAACTTCGGCAGGGTTTTCAACGTGGCGACCGGCCGCAATATTCAGCTCGTTGGGCGCTTCGAATTCTGATTTTCTTCTTTGGGCGAGTAAGTGATCCTTGCCGGTGACATTGCTAACTCGCTCTTGCGAATCATCTAGCAAACAAGTATCGCCGGAATCTGAAGATATGCTTCCAACCTCGACGGAAAAGCGTCTCACACGCAGAAGCGTACTCGCAGCCGTCTGTGGCGCCGGGCTAATCGCGCCAGCGGGGCTTGACGGCTTAGGGCAAGGAAGCAGCGAACCTTCCCAAATTCCGGAGGAGCTATCTGTCACGGCGGCCCAGCTTCTCTTAACATTCCATGCCGGTCAAACCGGATTAACGCTGGCGCGCCTTAACAACCGAAGTAATGGTGCCGAGTATATGACAGCACCGTCCCCGATTTTCAGGATAGCGACACATGCTGAAGGCGCCTTTTGCGAAAGCAATGTTGGCGTTCACATCCAAAGTGCGCATCTCGCCGGGTCCGGGTCCAGGCTTGAAGTCAGTGGCACGGCAACCGCATTTCCGCTCGCATTTACGCTTCAGGTGGAGAACTTACTTGAAGAGGGCGCTGCCCTCGTCAGACTAAGTGTTACTAATCACGGGACGGCTCCGCTTTCCCTTCGGGCAACGGCTCCATACATTCAGGGAATTAGAACCGGGGGTCAGCGGCGCCCCCTAATGGCTGCAGTGGCGCAGGAAGCGGGCGGTGTTATATCGCTCGGCAAACCGGCGAAGGAACTAGGCATGTCTTTGAACCGCTCCGTGGGCCTACCGACTGCTATGAACATGATGGAGTTCGCCAGTCTGTATGATCCGGACGGCAATGGAGGCTTGTTTTTCGCCGACGCGGCGGCCGACCTGGACATTGGGATCGCACCAGTACAGCTAACGTTTTCTGGCCGCGCTGTTTCCGGTCATTCGGTTTTAGAGCTCAACGCAGGTGAAACAAAAGATTTACCCTCCTTTACCATCGGTGTCCACAACACAGGCGATTGGCACGAGGCGGTAGATCACTACGTCAAACGGCATCGAACTCATTGGCATTTTCCAGAAATACCTGCGTGGTTTCGGGATCAAGGCGCAATCTATAGTTTCTCCGGAAGCGGTGGCGGAGCAATCTACATGGAATACCCGCAGCAGGATCTCGCCTCGCGCATTCCGGCCTTCAATAAACTGCACCTTCTGCTCGACGAAGCGCAGAGTCTGGGAACGAACATCGTGTATTTGTGGGATTACTGGGAAGGAACGCCGGAAGGCGGGCGGCCTCCGTACTGGAACAAGGGCGATTACGTCCCGCGTGCGGACTTAGGAGGGCCGGAGGCTTTCAAGAACGGCATCCGTGAAGTGCACGAGCGTGGCGGTCGAGTCATTCTCTACGTAGAGCCGTTCATTGTCTTCTGGTATTCCCAGTTGGGCAAGGAGAAGGGGCGGGCGTGGGCTGGACGGGATGCCGGCGGCTCCTTGTATCATCAATACCCGCAGAACTATTCCATGGTGTCCTGCTTCCGGCCTTGGCAGAACTTCATTGTCGATAAGTCACGAATGCTGGTGGAAGAGTATGGCGCAGACGGTATCTATTTAGACTCTTGGGGTTGGCAAATGAACTGGCCGATGAAAGCCGCGCCGGAACAGGTTGTTTCCACTCCGCTTGAATACAGCCTGGGAGTTCTGAATTTGGCGAAGCAGGTGCGAGAGGCGATTCGAAGCGTGCGCCCGGACGCGATCGTGATGGGAGAAACTACGAGTGGAGCGTTGAGCCGCTACTTTGATGGAGGTTTGAGTGCGGATTTCGCGTGGCTTGCAGCCCAAAACCAGCATCGGATGCTAGGTTCCCCGGTGCGATATGGCATTCCGGAGGTAAACATTTTCACAAATGGGCGCAATCTGAATGAACTGAATCAGGTATTCGCAGCTGGCCACAGCTTAGCCCTTCTCAACGCTAACTTACCCGATGCAAAGTATATTCGCACGCTGGTACAGATCCGCCAAAAGTATAAAGACGCGCTGATTCATGGCAAACAAGTCAACCAGCCGAAAACTGGGGACGAGTCTGTTCTGGCTTACTATTACCGCGGCTCCAGCGACCATGTAATCACAATAGTTAATACGGGCGCCAAGACTTATTCTGGTGATATAGCGGTAGATTTGGCCGGGGCTCATGCCTCGAAGTGGCTCAATCTGCTCACGGGCGAACCCTTGACAGCCCCGAATGGCCGACTTAGGGCCAACTTAGCCGGCGAATCCCTGGTAGTTCTTGCTTTACAGCGGCCATCCGGGGATGCTACTTCCCAATAGCTTCCTAAATTCAAGTGCTGACATACACAACTTCAATACGACATTGCCCAAAGATTTTCTTCGTCTTAGCTTCCGTTTGTCCCATGGTCGGTCAAAATGCTGTCGGCCTCACAGCTGACCTGAGCAATCTTTATCGAACATCCGACGCCAAGACCTTCTCGATCGGGCCGGAAAACCTGAGTGGTGCAAAGGGAAAGGGCGGTATGGCAGTCCATGGTAGCGCTGCTGATGCTGCTCGCGACCTAGGACAGGGTTGGAAGGAGAATCCTTTTGTTGTGATTCAACCTGGGGCCACCTTCACGCTGGCGGACATAAAGGGGGCTGGAGCGATTCAGCATATCTGGATGACACCGACCGGCAGTTGGCGCGCCTCGATTTTGAGAATGTATTGGGACGGTGAAACAGAGCCATCCGTCGAAGTACCTGTTGGCGACTTTTTCGCTATGGGCTGGCAGAAGTATGCCCGGCTTTCCTCGCTAGCGGTGTGCGTCAATCCAGGCAGCGCATTCAATTCATATTGGCCCATGCCATTCCGATCCAAGGCCAAGCTGACAATGGAGAACCTGGACAGCAAGCCGATGACGCTCTACTACCAGATCGACTACACAAACGCCCCTGTTCCCAAGGATGCGGCCTATTTTCACGCGCAGTTTAGACGAGTGAATCCGCTCCCTTATAAGCAGGTCTTCACAATTGTGGATAACATTCGCGGCACGGGTCAGTATGTGGGCACTTACCTGGCATGGGGCACCCATAACAACGGGTGGTGGGGTGAGGGCGAGATCAAGTTCTATCTTGACGGTGACAAGGATTTTCCAACGATCAACGGTACAGGCACAGAAGATTACTTTGGCGGATCTTACAACTTCGAAAACCAGCGGACACACCAATACGAAGAATTCAGCACTCCCTACTCAGGACTGCCACAGGTTATCAGGCCGGATGGGCTCTATCAATCGCAGCAGCGATTTGGATTGTATCGGTGGCACATCACTGACCCAGTGCGATTTAGCACTGATTTAAAGGTGACAATTCAGGCGTTAGGCTGGCAGTCCGGACGGCGCTATTTGCCGTTGACCGATGACATCTCGTCGGTTGCCTATTGGTATCAAGTTGAACCACACACGCCGTTCCCCACATTGCCAACGAAAGACCAACTGGCTGTGAATTGATCGAACGAACAATGCTGATTACCCGATCGTGAACACATTCATGAGACTGCTTGCCGCTCTGCTTCTTACTGCCGGCAGTACAGTTGCGGTACTGGGTCAGACGCCGGCAGCGAAGCTAACCTCTCCGGAACTCTGGGCGCCAACGCACGTTCCCTTTGACGTGGCTCGATTTTGTCAGCCAGTCATAACTGAGGATTTCAGTACTTCGGCAAACTCGTTAGGCGTGCGGTAACCCAGGCTGCTGTGAGGCCGCTCGCAATTGTATTCGTTTTGCCACTGTGTG
>JAABUQ010006082.1_pt1 | contig 18617 bp, 15 predicted proteins | sample 5560001 | NCBI WGS metagenome assembly JAABUQ01 (sample SAMN10711888, study PRJNA513371) | rock metagenome | isolation source: Antarctica rocks | place: Antarctica: Victoria Land, Finger Mt nord | collected 2015-12-18
CCGACCTGATGGTGGCGCCGGGCCTGGTGAACCTCGACTTCGCCGACATCCGCACGGTGATGGCGGAGATGGGCAAGGCGATGATGGGCACCGGCGAGGCGGAAGGCGAGAACCGCGCCATCCGCGCAGCGGAGGCCGCGATCAGCAATCCGCTGCTGGAGGACACCAGCATGGGCGGAGCGCGCGGCCTGCTGATCAACATCACCGGCGGCGACGACATGACGCTGTTCGAGGTTGATCAGGCGGCGAACCGCATCCGGGAGGAGGTGGCGGACGACGCGAACATCATCTTCGGCTCGGCCATCGACGAGGATCTGGTCGGGCGCGTGCGGGTCTCGGTGGTCGCGACCGGAATCGACCTCGCCCAGGCGGAAACGCAGAAGCCACGCTTGGTCGCGGTGGGAGGCGGCGCGACCCATGCGGTTTCGTCCGGCCCGGCGGCGCCGTCGGGTCCGCCCCCCTCCGCCATGCCGCCGTCCTTCGCCATGGCAGGCCAGCCCACGCCCTCTCTGGTGCCGGCGCAGTTGCTCACGCCCCGCGCGCCGGAGTCGGCTGGCGAGGCGTCGCCGTATGGGGCGCATCAAGTTGGGGGGCAGCACGGCGGGGCACAGCACTATGCGGCCCCTGCCCCGGCGCCGGCGCTTCGGCCCGCGCCGCCACGGACCAGCGCCGCACCGACGGAGCCGTCCCGCGCCGAACCGCTGCCGCCCGCGCCGCCCAGCACGGCGCGGAGCCTGTTCGACATCATGACCGGCATCGGGCGGAGCCGCCGGGTGGCGGTGTCCGACCCGGAGCCGCAACGGGCGGAACCGTCCTTCCCCGTGCACGGCGCCGCCGCGGCGCCGCGGCAGGAGCCGGCGGACGAGGGCCTTGACATCCCGACATTCCTGCGCCGGCAGAAGTCATAGACTTAACATTTACAAAGTCTTAACGCGTAATGTTCAGAAACATTCATTGATTTGGCGTTCCCCTGGCGACCACGTAGGTTGTTTGATGGGGACGCCGCCTGGGCGTCCGTTTGATCACTCCGGCCTTTCGGTCGGTTGAGGGTTTACATGGACGGACTGCCCGAATTGTCATCGATGGTGCGCGAGCTTGCGCTGTCCCCTGCGGCCTGCGTGGCGCAGCGCACGTTGAAGTCGGCCATCTGCTGCGTCGGCATCGGCCTGCATTCCGGGCAGCGGGTCAACGTCGTCCTGAAGCCGGCCACCGCGCATTCGGGCATCGTATTCCGGCGCACGGACCTGGGCATCGACATCCCCGCCCGTTTCGACCAGGTGTCGGACACGCGGCTCTGCACCGTGCTGGCGTCGCCGGACCACCCGGACGCCAGGATTGGCACGGTGGAGCACCTGATGGCGGCCCTGTCGGCCTGCGGCATCAGCAACATCCGGGTTGAGCTGGACGGTCCCGAACTGCCGGCGCTGGACGGGTCCGCCGCGCAATGGGTGTTCCTGCTGGACTGCGCGGGCTCAATGGAGTTGCAGGCGCCGGCCCGGGTCATCGAGGTGCTGCGGACGATTCGGGTGCAGGACGGGGAGGCCTTCGCTGAGTTGCGGCCCGGCGTATCCGGCGCCCTTGAGATGTCGATGTCCATCGCTTTTGACGCTCCGGCTATCGGGCGGCAGGCTTTGTCCCTTGCGGCGAGTGGCCCGGCGGTCCGGCACGAGTTGGCGGACGCCCGCACCTTCACCTTGGCGCATGAAGTTGCCGGGCTGCAGGCGGCGGGACTGGCGCAGGGCGGCAGCCTGGACAACGCAGTCGTAGTCGATGGCGCGCGGGTGCTGAACCCCGGCGGCCTGCGGATGACCGACGAGTTCGTGCGGCACAAAATGCTCGACGCCGTGGGCGACCTGGCGATGGCCGGCGCCATGCTGCAAGGGCGGTTCGTCGGGCATCGCTCCGGCCACACGCTTAACAACCGCGTGCTCCGCGCCTTGTTCGCGGACCGGTCGAATTGGCGGGACGTGACGCCGCAGGAGCAGGCCGCGGCGCCGGTTCTGCAAGCCGCATAACGCATTCCGCGCCACCGCATCGGCGTGCTATAGGGCTGCTGTCATGAAGCAACGCACCCGCCTTCGCCGCACGCTGCCCGTCCGCGTCTTGCCGGGCCTCGTCGCCTTGTCCATGCTGCAAGGGTGCGAGACGCTGAGTTCGATCGCGCCTTGGAACGGGAAGGCCGAGGACTTGAAGGTGAAGGCCGACCCGGGAGCGAAGACGGTCGAGGAGCTTTACAACAACGGGGTGGATGCGCTCAATCAGAAGCGCTACGCCACCGCGGTCTCGCAATTCGATGCGGTTGAGCAGAACTATCCCTACTCGTCCTGGGCGGTGAATGCCCAGTTGATGCATGGCTACGCGGAATATCTGCAAAACCACTACACCGAAGCGATCGGCGCGCTTGACCGCTATATCCAGCTTCACCCGACGAGCACCAATGCGTCTTACGCCTACTATCTGCGCGCCCTGAGCTTCTATGAGCAGATCGCCGATATCCAGCGTGACCAGAAGGGCACCGAGCAGGCCATGACCGCCTTGCAGGACGTGGTGAACCGCTTTCCCGACAGCGCCTACGCCCGCGACTCCCGGCTTAAGATCGACCTTTGCCGCGACCACCTGGCCGGCAAGGAGATGGAGATCGGCCGCTACTACGAGCAGCAGAAGCTTTACGCGGCGGCCATCGGCCGTTTCCAGCGCGTCATCGAGGATTACCAGACCACCAATCACACGCCCGAGGCGCTGCACCGGCTGACGGAGATCTACCTGCTGCTGGGCTTGACCGACCAGGCGAAGCGGACCGCCGCCGTGCTGGGTCACAACTACCCCGGCAGCCGCTGGTACGAGGACAGCTACGACCGGCTTGCCGAGAACGGCATCGCGCCGCCGACGCCTGCGACCCAACGGGCCAACAGCTTCTTCGCCCGCACCCTGGGCAGCGTTTTCTAGCACCCACGTGCTGACCGCCCTGTCGATCCGCGACGTGGTGCTGATCGAGCGCCTGGATCTGGCGTTCGGCACCGGACTGACCGTGCTGACCGGGGAGACCGGCGCCGGCAAGTCCATTCTGCTGGACAGCTTGGGGCTGGCGCTCGGCGCGCGGGCCGACTCCGGCCTGGTCCGGGCCGGCGCCGAGCAGGCCAGCGTCACCGCGTGCTTCGCCCCGCCGCCCGGCCATCCCGCCCTGGAACTGCTGGCCGAGCAGGGCGTCGCGCTCGAGGACGAGATCGTGGTGCGCCGCGTGGTGTCGAAGGACGGGCGGTCCCGCGCCGCGATCAACGACCAGCCGGTCGGCGTGGCGCTGCTGCGCCGGGCCGCGTCGCTGCTGGTGGAGGTGCAGGGACAAGGCGACCAGATGGGCCTCGCCGACCCGGCGGCGCATGCGGCGCTGCTGGACGCCTATGGCGGATACGCGCCGGTCCGCTTGGCGGCGAGTGCGGCATGGCGCGCTTGGCGGGACGCGAGCGCGAAGCTGCAAGGCGCCAAAACCGCCATCGCCGAGGCACAGCGGGAAGAGGACTGGCTGCGCCACGCGGTGGAGGAGCTTTCAACCTTGGCCCCGGCCGAGGGGGAGGAGGACCACCTGGCCGCGGAGCGCCAGCGGTTGCAGCAGGGGGAACGCCGGGCCGAGGCGATTGCGTCCGCCCTGTCGGACATAGCGCCCAAGGACCGGCGCAGCGCCGGGCCGGCCGCCTCGCTGCGCAATGCGTCCCGCGCCTTGCAGAAGCTCGTGCCCACCAACCAGCCGGACGCCAATAACAACCCCGCCGCTCCAGCCTTAGCCGCTCTGGAGCGCGCGGAGGAGGCGCTGGCCGAGGCCGAGACGCTGCTCAGCCGCTTGGCCGATGACGCCGACACCGACCCGCGCCTGCTGGAGCAGGCGGAGGAGCGGCTGTTCGCGCTGCGCGCCGCGGCCCGCAAGCACGGCACGGCGGTTGTCGAGTTGCCGGCTTTGCTGGCCAGCTTGCGCGAACGGCTCGCGGCGCTCGACACGGGGGCGGCCGAGATCGCGGCTTTGGAGGCTGAGGCGGCCACTTCCCGCACGGCCTATGCCGCAGCGGCCAGCGCGTTGACCGCGGCGCGGCAGGTCGCCGCCAAGCGCCTGCAGACGGCGGTCACGGGCGAGTTGCCGCCGCTCCGGCTCGATAAGGCGCGGTTCACGGTGCAGGTCGAAGCGTTGGAAGAAACCCGCTGGGGCGCCGCCGGGGCGGATGCGGTGCGGTTCCTGATCGCCACCAACCCCGGCCAGGCGCCGGGCGCGCTCGACAAGATCGCGTCGGGCGGCGAGTTGTCCCGCCTGATGCTGGCGTTGAAGGTGGTGCTGGTCAGCGGCGGCTCGGTGCCGACCTTGGTGTTCGACGAGGTCGATAGCGGCGTGGGCGGTGCCACGGCGGCGGCGGTGGGCGACCGGCTGGCGCGCGTCGCGGACCAGGTGCAGGTCCTGGTCGTCACCCACAGCCCGCAAGTCGCGGCGCGCGGCGCGGCCCACCTGCAGGTCGCCAAGATCGCCGCCAAGAACCGGGCGGAAACCCGCGTGCTCTCGCTCGACCTGCCGGCCCGGCGGGAGGAGATCGCCCGCATGCTGGCCGGGGAAAGCGTGACGGAGGCCGCCCGCGCCGCCGCCGACAGCCTGCTCGGCACCGCTGCTTGAGGATGGCGGGCGCATGACGGAGGAGGAGGCGGCGCAGGCGCTCGCGAACCTCGCCGCGGAGATCGCCCGGCACGACCAGGCCTACCACGAGCACGACGCGCCGCTGATCGCCGACGCGGAGTACGACGCGTTGCGGCAGCGCAACGCGGCCATCGAAGCCGAATTCCCGCACCTGATCCGTCCCGACAGCCCGACCCGCCGGGTGGGCGCGGCGCCCACGGCCGGCTTCGCCAAGGTCCGCCACCGCGTGCCGATGCTGTCCCTCGACAACGCTTTCGCGCCCGCGGACTTCACCGAGTTCTGCGCCCGCATCCGCCGATTCCTACATTTGCCGGAGGACGCCGGCCTTTCCTTCGTCGCCGAGCCGAAGATCGACGGCCTGTCCATCAACCTGCTGTACGAGAACGGCGCCCTGGTACGCGGCGCCACCCGCGGCGACGGCACGGAGGGGGAGGACGTGACCGCCAACCTCCGCACGATGGCGACCGTGCCCAACCGCCTGCACGGCCCCTGCCCCGCCCTGATCGAAATCCGCGGCGAGGTGTTCATGACCAAGGCCGACTTCCTGGCGCTCAACGCGGCGCAGGCGGCGGCCGGGCAGAAGGTGTTTGCCAACCCGCGCAACGCCGCCGCCGGGTCGCTCCGCCAGCTTGACCCGGCCATCACCGCGACCCGGCCGCTGTCCCTGTTCGCCTACGCCCTGGGCGATGTGCAGGGGAGTGTCCCAGGCACCCACTCCGCTTACCTGGAGCAGCTCCGTGCCTGGGGTTTTCAGGTCAACCCGCTGTCCCGCCTGCTGGCCGGGGAAGCCGAGGCGGAGGCGTTCCAAGCGGAGACCGCCTTGGCCCGCGCCGGCCTGGGCTACGACATCGACGGCGTTGTCTATAAGCTCGACGACCTCGCCTTGCAGCGCCGCCTCGGCTTCGTCGGCCGGGCGCCGCGCTGGGCCATCGCCTGGAAATTCCCGGCGGAGCAGGCGGTCACGACCTTGGAGGACATCCGCATCCAGGTCGGCCGCACCGGCGCGCTGACCCCGGTGGCGTGGCTGGCGCCCGTGAACGTCGGCGGCGTGCTCGTCACCCGCGCCACCCTGCACAACGAGGACGAGATCGCCCGCAAGGACGTGCGCGTCGGCGACACGGTGGTGCTGCAGCGCGCCGGCGATGTGATCCCGCAGATCGTCCAGGTCATGCCCGACCGCCGCCTGGACGGGGCCGCGCCCTTCGTGCCGCCGGAAACCTGCCCCGCCTGCGGCAGCCTGGCGGTGCGCGCCGCGGGCGAAGTGGTGCGCCGCTGCACCGGCGGCCTGATCTGCCCGGCGCAAACCGTCGAGCGGCTGATCCACTTCGTGTCCCGCGGCGCCTTCGACATCGACGGCCTGGGCGAGAAATCCATCCACGAGTTCTATGGCCTCGGCTGGCTGCACGGCCCGGCCGACATCTTCCGGCTGGAGCAGCACCGCGCCGAGCTGCTGACCCGCGAGGGCTGGAAGGAGAAATCCGTCCGCAACCTGATGCAGGCCATTGAGAGCCGCCGCACCGTGCCGCTCGACCGCTTCATCTTCGCGCTCGGCATCCGCCGGGTCGGGGACACCAACGCCAAGCTGCTGGCCCGGCACTACAGCAGCTACGCCGCCTGGCGCACCCAGATGCTGGCAGCGACGACCGTTGGCAGCGACGAGCGCTCGGCCCTCGGCAGCATCCTGGGGGTCGGCAAGGCCTTGGCAGACGAGTTGGCGGCGTTCTTCGTCGAACCCCGCAACCTGGCGGCGCTGGACGAGCTTGCGGCGCTGCTCACCATCGAGGACGCCAAGCCCACAGCGGCGGCCGACGGCGCGTTGTCCGGCAAGAACCTGGTGTTCACCGGCACGCTCGAAACCATGAGCCGCCCGGAAGCCAAGGTGCGGGCAGAGGCGTTGGGCGCCCGCGTCACCGACAGCGTCTCGAAACGGACGGACCTGCTGATCCTTGGCGCCGACGCAGGGTCGAAGGCGAAAAAAGCCGCGGAACTGGGCGTGGCGACGGTGACGGAGGCGGAGTGGCGGGAGATGGCCGGGTTTTAGCCGAGCGCCGCGCAGGCTGCCGCCAGCCAGTCCCGCGCCGACGCGTCCAAGGCCGGCCCGACCTCCGACAAGACCCTCGCGTGGTAGTCGTCAATCCAGCGCCGCTCCTCGGCCGTCAGCAGCGCCAGGTCGATCAGCCGGCGGTCGAACGGGGCCAGCGTCAGGCTCTCGAACTCTAGGAACGGCTTCTTGGCCGCGGGACGGTCCGCCGTTCGCACCATCAGCAGGTTTTCGAGCCGGATGCCGTAGGCGCCGGGCAGGTAGTAGCCCGGCTCATTCGACAGGATCATGCCCGGCGCCAGCGGCACCATGCGCCCGGCGCGCGACAGGCTCGCGGGACCCTCGTGCACAGACAGGTAGCTGCCCACCCCGTGCCCAGTGCCGTGGTCGTAGTCCAGCCCGGCTTGCCACAGCGCACGCCGGGCAAAGGCGTCCAGATGCGGGCCGGCCACGCCCTGCGGGAACAGCGCCGTCGCCAGCGAGATATGGCCCTTCAGCACGCGGGTGAACCGGTCGCGCAGCTCGTCCAGCGGCGCGTCCGGCCCGGTCCAAACCGTGCGGGTGATGTCGGTCGTGCCGTCCGGGTACTGCGCGCCGCTGTCGACCAAATAGGCCTCGTTGTCGCGGAGCGGCCGGTCCGTCTCGGGCGTCACGCGGTAGTGGATCACCGCGCCGTGCTCCCCGGCGCCGGAGATGGCAGGAAAGCTCTCTCCCCGGAACTCCGCCGCCGCCTGCCGGAACGCAAGCAGCCGCTGGGCCGAGGCCATCTCGGTCAACGCCGGCCGGTCGGCGCCGTCCAGCCAATGCAGGAAGCGGCAGACCGCGGCAGCATCCCGCGCATGGGCCGCCCGCGCGCCGGCCTGCTCCGTGGGGTTCTTGCAGGCCTTGGGCAGTTGGCAGGGATCGGCGCCGTCGAGGACCGTGGCGCCCGCCCTTTCCAGCATTTGGGCGAACCACACGGGCGACCCCGCGGCGTCCACCCGCACCCGCTGCCCGGAAAGCTGCGCCAGCGCCCCCGGAAGCATGGCGCGGCCCATGGCCGTCACGTCGGATCCCAGCCAGTCCAGCGTCTCGGGCGGCAGCTTCTCCGGCTCCATGAACAGGGTCGCCGTGCCGTTCGCGCGCAGCAGCACGAAGCCCAGGGCGAACGGCGTGTAATCGACATCGCCGCCGCGCAGGTTCAGCAGCCAGGCGAGCGACGCCGGGTCGGTGATGACGGCGACATCCTGGTTGTCCGCCTGCAGGGCGGCCGCGACATCGGCCCGCTTCTCTGCCGAGGACCGGCCGGCATAGGCCAGCGGGTGCGGCACCGCCGGCGCCGACGGGGCGGCGGGGCGGCCGGTCCAGGCGAGATCGACCGGGTTCGGATCGGCCCGCACCATCTCCAGCCCGGCATCGGACAGGCGTTTCAAGCCGTCCTGGCTGATCAGCCACGGGTCGTAGCCGATCCGAGCGCCGGGCGCGGCATACTCCTTGAGCCAGGCCGGCGGTGGCTGCTCCGTGATGTGGCAGGCCTCATACAGCGCCGCGTCCACCTGGGTCGCGAGCTGCAGCGTATACCGCCCATCGGTGAACACGGCCGCCCGGTCCGTCAGGACGACGGCGAGCCCGGCGCTTCCGGTGAACCCCGTGAGCCAGGCGAGCCGCTCGGCTGCGGGCGGCACGTACTCGCCCAGGTGCTCGTCGGCGCGCGGCACGACGAAGCCGTCCAGGCCCTGCGCCGCCGTCGCCTGCCGCACGCGGGCCAGCCGTTCTACCGGCTGCATGGTCACATTATCTTCATGTTTTGTCATAGCTCAGCCATTTCGACCGCGCTGTACGCATGTCAGGCAGCGTAACAATGCACGCTGCATTGCAGCATAACCAGCGCATATTCCGGTCGCGCCACGGGAGCGACGCACCGGAAGTGCCGGCTCGGATCGTGGCGCACGTGAGTATTGAGGATAGTAGAATGAACGCTCCGCTTGCCAAGGAGCAGATTGCGCTCCTGATGTCCGACAGTCTGACGTACCGGAGTCCGGTCGTCGAGGGCACGGACGGCACCATCGCCGATGCCCGCCCAGCGCCGCGCAGCCTGGCCCAGCGTATCGGCAGTTTTTTCAACAACCTGCTCGCCATGCCGCGCCGCCGTGCCGTGCTGGATGAGCTGGCTTCGCTGAGCGACCGTGAGTTGGCCGACATCGGCCTGAACCGCAGCGAGCTGAGCCGCGTGTTCGATCCGCAGTTCGCCGAGCGCAGGCGCAAGTCGGCACCGGGCGGCTTCGGCCGCACTGCCGCGGTCTGATGGGATGGGGGCGGGCTGTTCAGCCCGCCCTCCCCGCCCGCATCACCAGCGTCGCCCAGTTGCCCTCCCGCCAGGTCGCTTCCAACCGGAGGCCTTGGCGGCGGTGCGCCGCTAAAACCATTCGCGCTTGACTGGCCAGCAGCCCTGCCAGGATTGCCGTGCCGCCGGGCGCCAAACAGAGCGCCAATTCCCGCGCCATCCGGCAGAGGGGCCGAGCCAAGATGTTGGCCAACACTAGATCATAGGGCGCCTCTGCCTGAACAACGCGCGCCTGCCAGCCGTTGCCCAGCACGGGCCGCACCAGCCGCCCGACGCCGTTCGCCGCCGCGTTCTGCCCTGCGACCCTGACCGACCACGGCTCGATGTCTGTCGCCAGCACGGGCCGCCGCAGCAATTTCGCCGCCGCCATGGCCAGAATGCCGGACCCGGTTCCCAGATCGAGGATGCGCAGCGGCCGGCGCCGGGCCACGACTTCCAGCGCGCGCAGGCAGCCGCGCGTCGATCCATGTTCCCCCGACCCGAACGCCAGCCCCGCGTCGAGCGTCAGCGTCAGCCGGCCCGGTGTCCCAGGGCCAACTTGATGCGTGCCGCGCATTGCGAACCGCTGGCCCACATGCTGTTCCGGAAAGGACTCCCGGGTCCGCGCCAGCCAGCCCTCCGCCTCCGTCGCCTCCCGGCGCAGCGCGGCGGGAACGCCGCTGACCAGGGCCGCAAGCGCCAGCGCGTCCTGCAGCCGCGCCTCGTCGGCGCCGGCGTCATGCACGCCCTCCACCCGCCAGATGCCGCGCGCCTCGTCGGCGAAGAAGAAGCCCACCGTCGCGCAAACAGTGCTGAGCGCCGCCTCGTACGCCTCCACCGCCGCGTCCGGCACCTCGACGGACAGGGTTTCCAAGGGAACGGCGTGCCGCCTCATGCCTTCTCCACGAAGCGGTCCAGCAGGCGTTTCTGCCCGGCCTTCTCGAACGCGATCTCCAGCCGGTCGTCATCAACGGCCAGCACCTGGCCGTAACCGAACTTCTGGTGGAACACCCGGCTGCCCACCGCAATCGCGTCTTGCCGGGCCGGCCGCGCCGGCTGCTCCCAGGCCTCGACGACGCGCGACGCCGCGGGCCGCCGGGCCGTCAGGGGGCCGCCGGTGAACACGCTGGGGGCGGAGATCAATCGCGCTTCCCGCTGCATCGCCGCCGAGCCGGCGCGCTCCACATGCGCCTCCGGCAGCTCATCCACGAAGCGGCTCGGGATGCTGCTCTGCCAGTTGGCGTAAAGGCGCCGGTTGGCGGCGTAGCTGACCACCGCGAGCTTGCGGGCGCGGGTCAGGCCGACATAGGCGAGGCGCCGCTCCTCCTCCAGCCCTTTCAGGCCGCCCTCGTCGAGGGTGCGCTGGCTGGGGAACAGGCCTTCCTCCCAGCCCGGCAGGAACACGGTGTCGAACTCCAGCCCCTTCGCGCCATGCAGCGTCATCATGCTGGCGCGGTCGCCCTCGGCGTTCTGCTCGTTCTCCATCACCAGCGAGACGTGATCCAGGAACCCGGCCAGCGTCTCGAAGTCGGCGAGCGCCCGCACCAGCTCCTTCAAATTCTCCAGCCGCCCCGGCGCGGCCGGCGACTTGTCCTGCTTCCACATGTCGGTGTAGCCGCTCTCGTCGAGCATTTTTGCCAATGTCAGCACATGGCCGTCGCGCGACAATTCCTCGCGCCAGCGGGCGAAGGCCTGGAACAGCTCTTTCAGCGCCGTGCCGACCCGGCCTTTCAGCCCGCCCGACTGCACCAGGCGTTCGCCGGCCAAGGCGAGCGGGACTTGCTGCATCCGGGCCTCCACGTGCATGGCGCGCAGCGCGACCTCGCCCACGCCGCGCCGGGGCACGTTGACGATGCGCTCGAAGGCCAAGTCGTCGGATGGCTGGTGCAGCACGCGCATGTAGGCGATGGCGTCGCGGATCTCGGCACGCTCGTAGAACCGCAGGCCACCCACCACGCGATATGGCAGGCCCAGCGTGATCATCCGCTCTTCGAAAGCGCGGGTCTGCGCGCCCGTGCGGACCAGGATCGCCACTTCGGCCAGGAGATGCCCGTCGCGGCGCAGCGCCTCGATCCGGTCGCCGACCATGCGGGCCTCCTCGTCCGAGTCCCACAGGCTGACGACGCTGACCTTCTCGCCGTGGGCGTCGTTGCGGCCGGAGCGCAGGGTCTTGCCCAGCCGCCCCTCGTTGTTGGCGATCAGCCCGGCGGCGGCGGCCAGGATCGGCGCGGTGGAGCGGTAATTGCGCTCCAGCTTGACGATCTGCGCGCCGGGAAAGTCTTTTTCAAATCGCAGTATATTTTCAACTTCAGCGCCTCGCCACGAGTAAATAGATTGATCATCATCTCCCACGCAACAAATGTTCTTATGCGACTGCGCCAAAAGTCGCAGCCACAAGTATTGTACCAGGTTGGTGTCCTGGTATTCGTCCACCAGGATGTAGCGGAACCTCTGGTGGTACTGCGCCAGGATCTCCGGCTTGCTGCGCAGGATCTCCGTCATGTGCAGCAGCAGGTCGCCGAAGTCTGCGGTGTTGAGCTGCTTGAGCCGCGCCTGATACGCTTCATACAGGGTGCGGGACTGGCCGCCCGCGAAGTCCCCCTCCTCCGCCGCGGTCACGCGGTCGGACGTCAGGCCGCGGTCCTTCCAGCGCTGGATCATGCCCATCAGCGCCGGCGGCGCCCAGCGTTTCACGTCGATGCGCGCGGCCTCCATCACCTGCTTCAACAGGCGCAGTTGGTCGTCGGAATCGAGGATGGTGAAGCCGGAGGTCAACCTGACCAGCTCCGCATGCCGCCGCAGCATCCGGGCGCACAGCGCATGGAAGGTGCCGAGCCACAATCCCTCCGCCGGGCGGCCCAGGATCGCGCCGACGCGCTCCCGCATCTCCCGGGCGGCCTTGTTGGTGAACGTCACCGCCAGCACCTGGCCCGGCGCCGCCCGTCCGGTCAGCAGGATGTGCGCGAACCGGGTCGTCAGCACGCGGGTCTTGCCCGTGCCGGCGCCGGCCAGCACCAGGACGGGGCCATCCACCGCCTCGACCGCCTGGCGTTGCTCGGGGTTCAGCCGGGTGAGGTACTCGGTCACGGGGCAAGCGTCCTGGCGGGCATCACGGGGCTATAGAACGGATGGCAAACGCAGCCAACCCGGTCAGCCCGCCGCCCCCCGCTCAGGTTGCCGGCGCTGACGCCGGCTTGGCCCGGACGCCGAGCAGGTGGGCGATGGCGAAGGTGAGGTCTGGGCGGTTCAGCGTGTAAAAATGGAACTCGTCCACCCCGTTCGCCTGCAGCAGGCGCACCTGCTCGGCGGCGACGATGGCGGCGATCATGCGCCGGGTTTCCGGGTCGTCCTCGGTGCCCTCGAACATCGTGCCGAGCCAGTCCGGCACGCTGGCGCCGCACATGGCGCTGAACTTCGCCGCCTGGGCATAGTTGGACACCGGCATGATGCCGGGCACGAGCGGCGCGGTGATCCCGGCGGCCAGCGCCCGGTCCAGGAAGCGCAGGAACACCGTGCCGTCGAAGAAATACTGCGTGATCGCCCGAGTCGCCCCGGCATCGAGCTTGCGCTTGAGGTTGTCCAGGTCGTGGTCGGCATTCAGCGCCGTCGGGTGCGTCTCGGGATACGCCGCGACGGACACCTCGAAATCCGCCACCCGGCGCAGCCCAGCCACCAGGTCGGCGGCGTAGGCATAGCCCTCGGGATGCGGCGCGTAGTCCTGGCCCGGCGCAGCATCGCCGCGCAGCGCCACGATGTGCCGCACGCCGGCGTCCCAGTACTGCCGGGCCACGTCATCGACCTCCCCGCGCGATGCGCCGACGCAGGTCAGGTGCGCCGCCGGCGTCAGGTCGGTTTCCGTCACCAAGCGGCTGACCGTCGCATGGGTGCGGGCCTGCGTCGTGCCGCCCGCGCCGTAGGTGACGGACACGAAGCGCGGCGCCAGCCGCTCCAGCCGGCGGATACAGGTCCAAAGCTGCGCCTCCAGCGCGTCGTTCTTCGGCGGGAAGAACTCGAAGGACAGCGCCGGCGGCGGCAAGGCGGCGGAGCGGGCGGGCAGCCCGGCGAAGCGGGGACCGGTCAGCCAACGCTCCAGCGTCGCAGGCGTCTCGCCCTCGGGCGGATGGGCGGTGATCTGGTTCATGATACTGCAATCCCGGCTATGCTGGCGCGGCGCGCTGTCCACGCCAATCTAGTCGATAGCGGCCGTCGCGCAACGCCATGCTTCGCCGCACGTTCCGCAGGTCTGTCTATGGGATCACAGACCGTACGCCGTAGAACCGCCATACGATCATCGAAAGCAGAGTCCAGCCATGCTGACACGCCGCGACCTCCTGACCTACTCCGTAGCCACCACGGCGGTCTTCACCCTCCGGCCTGGGGCACGCGCCTGGGCGCAACCGGCCGGAGACGCCACCGGGTTCGTGGTGCAGCTCGGCAACGCGCTGGTCGGCATCGTGAACGGCCCCGGCTCCTACGAGGAGAAAAAGCGTAAGCTCGGCCCCCTCATTGAAGAATCCGTGGACGTGGAGGCCATCGCCCGCTTCTGCCTCGGCCGCTACTGGCGCACCGCGACGCCGCCCCAGCAGCAGCAGTTCACCCAGCTTTTCCACGCCGTGCTGCTGAACAACATCACCGGCAAGCTCGGCCAGTTCCAGGGCGTCACCTTCAACCCGACCACCACGACCCAGCAGGAAGGCAACAGCTTGGTGGGCACGGTGATCCGCCGCCCCAACCAGCAGCCGAACAACGTGCAGTGGGTGGTCAGCCAAGCAACAGGCCGGCCCAAGATCATCGACGTGATCGCCGAAGGCATCAGCCTGCGCGTCACCCAGCGCAGCGACTACGCGGCATACATCTCCCGCAACAACAACGACGTGGGCGCCTTGATCAACGCCATGCGCCAGCAGGCGGCCGCGTAGCCACGCTTTCGAACACCAGCATGGCGTGGCCGTCGCGCTCAAACGTGTCGCACGGCCGCATGCCGATGGCGCCGAGCAGGACGCGGGACGAGAAGTTGCTGTCCCGCGCCACCGCGATCACCCGGCGCAGCCCGGCCTGGTCATGGGCGAAGCGCAGTGCCGCCCCGGCGGCCTCCCGCGCCAACCCGCGTCCCCGCATTTCTGGCCGGAAGGCGAAGCGGAGCCCCATGCCGCGGCCGTCCGGACGCTCATGCACCCCGGTCAGGCCGAGGGCGGGCTGGCCCGGCGCGTCCCGTGCCAGCCACATGCCGACCCCGTGCGCCGGCCAGAACGCGATGTCTTGCGCCAGCTCCTCGGCGACTTGGCCCGGCGACCGCACGCCGCCAAGCATGTGCGCGAACACAAGCGGGTTGCCCTTCAACGTCCGCAGGTCCGGCAGGTCCTGCCAGCCCACGGGCGACAGCACCATCCGTCCGGTCCGGATCACCCAGGCCGGGTTCACGACGGCGCCCCCAGGCGTGGGTAAGTTGGGTGCGGGTCAGCGGGCGAGCGGCCGGTACTTGATCCGGTGCGGCTCGGTCGCCTCGGCGCCGAGGCGTCGTCGCTTGTCCGCCTCGTAGGCCTGGAAGTTGCCCTCGAACCACTCGATGTGGCTGTCGCCCTCGAAGGCCAAGATGTGCGTGGCGAGCCGGTCCAGGAACCAGCGGTCATGGCTGATGATGACGGCGCAGCCGGCGAACTCGGCCAGCGCCTCTTCCAGTGCGCGCAGCGTGTCCACGTCGAGGTCGTTGGTCGGCTCGTCCAGCAGGATGACGTTGCTCTCGGACTTCAGCATCTTCGCCAAATGCACCCGGTTGCGCTCGCCGCCCGACAGGATGCCGACCTTCTTCTGCTGGTCGGACCCCTTAAAGTTGAACGCGCCGACATAGGCGCGGGACGGCACTGCGCGCTTGCCGAGGTAGATCACGTCGGTGCCGCCGCTGATCTCCTCCCAGACCGACTTCGAGGCGTCCAAGCTGTCGCGGGACTGATCGACGTAGCCGAGCTTCACGGTGTCGCCCACCTTAAGCGCGCCGGAATCCGGATGGTCCTCCCCGGTGATCATGCGGAACAGCGTGGTCTTGCCCGCGCCGTTCGGGCCGATCACGCCGACGATGCCGCCGGGCGGCAGCTTGAAGTCCAGGTCGTCCATCAGCAGCCGGTTGCCATAGGCCTTGCGGACCTTGTCGGCCTCGATGACCAGGCCGCCCAGCCGCGGACCCGGCGGGATGACGATCTCTGCCACGCCCGTCTGCATCTCCAGCGACTTCTGCTGCATCTCCTCGTACTTGGCGATGCGGGCGCGGCTCTTGGTCTGCCGGGCACGCGGGCTGCTCTGGATCCACTCCTCCTCGGCGGCCAGGGCGCGCTGGCGGGAGCTTTCCTCCTTCTCCTCCTGCTGCAGCCGCTTCAGCTTCTGCGCCAGCCAGGACGAGTAGTTGCCCTCGAACGGGTAACCGCGCCCGCGCTCGATCTCCAGGATCCAGTTGGTCACGTTGTCCAGGAAGTAGCGGTCATGGGTGACGATCATCACCGTGCCCGCGAACTCGCGCAGCGTGCGCTCCAGCCAGGCGACGCTTTCCGCATCCAAATGGTTGGTCGGCTCGTCCAGCAGCAAGAGGTCCGGCTTCTCCAGCAGCAGCCGGCACAGCGCCACCCGGCGCCGCTCGCCGCCCGACAAGCGCGTCACGGGGGAGTCCGGCGGCGGGCAGCGCAGCGCGTCGAGCGCGATCTCCACCCGGCGGTCGAGGTCCCAGCCGTCCTCCGCGTCAATCTTCTCCTGCAGCTCCGCCTGCTCGGCCAGCAGCGCCGTCATCTTGTCGTCGTCCATCGGCTCCGCGAACTCCTCGGAGATCGCGTTGAACCGCACCAGCGCCGCGGTCAGCGGGCCGAACGCCATCAGCACGTTCTCCGCCACGGTCTTGTCCTCCTCGAGCTTCGGCTCCTGCTCCAGGTAGCCGACGCGCACGCCCTCCGCCGCCCAGGCTTCGCCGCCGTACTCGGTTTCGATCCCCGCCATGATCTTGAGCAGGGTCGATTTGCCGGCGCCGTTCACGCCGAGGATGCCGATCTTCACGCCGGGCAGGAACGAAAGGGTGATGCCCTTGAACACCTCTCGCCCGCCGGGGAAGTTCTTGGTCACGTCCTTCATGACATAGACGTATTGGTAGCTGGCCATGGCGCAGGCTCCTGGAGGCGTGTGTCTCGACGTGTTTAGGGTTGTGCGTGCTGAGGGACAAGCGGATGCGCCCGGCAGGACTCGAACCTGCGACCAAGCCGTTATGAGCGGCCCGCTCTAACCAACTGAGCTACAGGCGCCCCCGCCCTGCTTACCATGCTCCCGCTTCGGCCCTCAAGGCGGCCCCGCATCGGGTCGTGTCTCAGTCTCATTTCCCGCAATGGGTCGATCTGAGCGGTAGAACGGGGCGGACGGCCTACCGCCAAGTGTGGTGGATTACAGACCTAGGTCGGCTGCCCAAGCCATTTGCCCATGACTGTCCGCGGGGCTGTCTCAAAACCCAGATGCTCATAGAATGAGACCACCTTGGTATTCGTTTCCCGCACCAGAAGCTGGGCTTTGACCACGCCCCGCTGCCGCAGCCACTCCTCCGCTGCCTGCACCATCCGCCGGCCAATCCCGCTACCGCGTAAGTGGGGCGCAGAGGCGACGTAGTAGAGCCAACCCCGGTGACCGTCGTGCCCGACCATGACGCTGCCGCTGATGCGGCCGACCTCATCCTCAGCGACCAGCACGTCGGAGCAGGCCCCAGCCCTTGCGAACTGGAAGTCCGCGGCAGGGTCGTTATAGCTCGCGACCAGATCGCAGACGCGCCACAACTCGACAGCGTCCAGCTCATCCTCTGGCACGGCACTTCTGATGGTCAGCGGCATAACGGTGGCGGGCTCCAGGAAAATCGCAGACAGTATTCCGTCCGTAGACCGAACCTTAAACGCCCATGAAGCCGTCGTGTAGGTCGGCTTTGGGTCGAAAGCCGATCCAAGTTGAGACAGCACCCTGCATCGCGTTGGCAAGCCCCAGGCGCGCGGCTATGGTCCCGCCGCCCCGAACACATGATGGAACCGCACGATGGACATCTCCAAGATCCCGACCGGCAAGGACGCCCCGCACGACATCAACGTGGTGATCGAGATCCCGCAAGGCAGCCAGGTCAAGTACGAGGTCGATAAGGACAGCGGCGCCGTCTTCGTGGACCGGTTCCTGTTCACGCCCATGGCCTACCCGGCGGCCTACGGCTTCATCCCCGGCACCCTCGCCGACGACGGCGACCCGGCCGACGCCCTCGTGCTCGCCCCCGCCCCCGTGGTGCCTGGCGCCGTCATCCGCTGCCGCCCTATCGGCATGTTGCAGATGGAGGACGAGAGCGGCCAAGACGAGAAGATCATCTGCGTCCCGCACGACAAGATCCACCCGCAGTTCACCGACGTCCACGCGGTCGAGGACCTGCCGGCCATCACCCGCGCGGCCATTGAGCATTTTTTCACGCGCTATAAGGACTTGGAACCCGGCAAGTGGGTCAAGGTGACCGGCTGGGCCGGGCGGGAGGCGGCGGAAGAGGTGATCCGCAAGTCGGTCGCTGCGGCCAAGCCGTAGCCGCACGGCGCCTTGGTCCCGCACGGAGGCTGGGACGGCGGCCTGACGAGGAGAACCTGCGATGGTCCGGGGCGTCGTTGCTGAGGGATGGCGACGGGCTTGGTGCCTTCCAAGACCGGGCCGGCGCTCCCGTCTGGCGCATCATTCGGGACTGGCCCGAGAAGTGGGCCGTCGTGTTGCATCATGGCCGATCTGTATGACGATCTCGGCAATTGCGTGGCCCCAAACCTTAACCTTGGCCTGGCCGCGTTGTCCGTCCCGGTCCACGGCACTCAACGTCCAGGCGCCCCATGGCAGCCCATCCATGGCGAAACGCCCCTCTGCGTCAGTCATTGGCGCGATGTCTGGAGCAGGGCCCGCGCCACGTATGATCCCGATTGTTGCGTCTGATACAGGCATACCGGTCGCACCGTGCACAACCCGGCCCCGCACACTCCCGATGCGGACCGGGTCTCTCGACGCGGGCGCCTGATGTTCCAGCGTGCCGCCCCGTGTTGGTTCGCTGCGCACCTCGCTGTCTTCGTCGGACCGCCAATCCGCCGTGTCGTTCGCCTGACCGGGACCCAAGGTTTTCGCACGCCAGCGGTGTAGCCCGTTGAGGTCGATGGTCACCTCTGTGATCGCGTTGTCGAACACGCGGACCCTGGCCTCGCCGCGGCCGTCCACCGGACCCGTCGCAACAACCCGCCAGTGGCCGGCGGGGATCTCCTCGAAGGTAAACCAACCCGCGCCGTTGCTCGAACGCACGCCGTCCTGGGTGACGCCCGGCGCAGACCCGAAATCGCGGAAGAGCGTGACCGTGGCCTCCGCGACGGGCCGCTCGGGATCAATTCGAACGACGTAGCCGTGAATACTTCCGCGCATCCTGCCCGCCCCCTCTCAGTTAAGTGGCCGCGCCGGGGTGAGCGGAGAGATGGCTCAGGAAATCTGCACAGGTTTGATAAGTGGAGTTTCTGCCTGACGGCAGCCAGGATGGCTGCGGAACAGGAGAGACGATGAGCAAGCGACCACGCCGGAACCATACGCCGGCCTTC
>JAABUQ010006083.1_pt1 | contig 18612 bp, 15 predicted proteins | sample 5560001 | NCBI WGS metagenome assembly JAABUQ01 (sample SAMN10711888, study PRJNA513371) | rock metagenome | isolation source: Antarctica rocks | place: Antarctica: Victoria Land, Finger Mt nord | collected 2015-12-18
GGGTGGCCGGGCCGACGCCTGGGGGCGTCGAGCCCGCGCCCCCCGGCCCGACCCTCCTCGCCTGGTCTGCGGCTGGGGTTCGGGCGTGTCGACCTGGCGGCCGACCGGGACCGCCTGGGGGGCGTTCCCGAAGGGCCCGTGGCTGGGGTCTGCTGTGACCAGTACGGTGGGCTGCGGGCTGAGGCATAGTGCAGTGCGAGGTATGACCAGCGCTTCGCTGACGCTCATCGGCTGGTCCTCCTCGCCCGGGCGGCGCTGCGCTTGCCGCGGTCGGCGGCGCTGCGCTTGCCGAGGGAAACCCGGCCCGGGGGGGCCGGGTAACGACTACGGCGGCGCTGCGCTTGCCGGCCGCTGCGACCTGCGGCCGCAGCGTTTGAGGGGACGGGGGTGCAGGGCTGTGGCGGGTGAGCGGACGCACACCGTGTCGGTGCGGTTGTCCCCGACGGAGCACGCGGCCTGGCTGGGAGCGGCCCGCGGAGCGGGGCGGGGTCGGCTGGGGTCCTGGGTCCGGGACCGGGTCACCGCCACCCTGACGACCGGACCCGCCGTTCATGGCGCGGCCGTCGCCGGCCACGTCGCACACGCCGGGGTGTCGGCGGGGGAGTGGGCGGGGTTGCGGGCTGAGCTGGGTCGGGTGGGGAACAACCTGAACCAGGCGGTTCGGGTGACGAACGCGAGTGGGGTGAACCCGGCGCGGGTCGCGGAGATGGCGGACGCCGCACAGGCGACCCGGTTCGCGGTGGCGGGGCTGCTCGCGGCGGTCCGCGCAGCGACCGGGGTCGGACCGGTGGGGGCGCCGGTGGTGGGGTCCCGGTCGGTGGACCAGCAGCTGGCCGACGCCGACGCGGCACGCCGCTTCGAGGACCGGGTGCGGGTGGCGGCGGAGCGGCTGTACACGGAGCGGGTGGCCCGAAACCGGGCGGCGCTGGCCGAGCGGGTAGCGGCCCGGCGCGCCACCGAAGCATCGGAGGCGCCGGCGCCGGTGGGGGAGTCTCCGGTGGGGGGGTCGGGGCGGTGATCGCGAAGATCACCCGGGGCGCGGATCCGGGGCGGATCGGGGCGTATCTGCACGGGTCGGGCCGGGCGGAGGAGCACGTGTACGCGGGCCGGCTCGGGGGGGCGGTGATCGCCGGGACGGTCCCGGTGCTGGAGGCCCGGGCCAGTGGGGAGTGGGTCGCGGAGATGCGGGCGGCGACCATCCGCCGGCCGGATATCACCCGCCCGGTGTGGCAGGCGTCGCTGCGCAGCGCCCCGGGGGACCGGGTGCTGGGGGACGCGGAGTGGGCGGACGCCGCGCAGGGGTTCGCCACCGGGATGGGTTTCGCGGAGCATCCGTGGGTCGCGGTCCGGCACGGGGAGCACCACGTGCACGTGGTGGTGTCCCGGGTGGACCACGCCGGTGGGGTGTGGCACGGCCGGTTCGACCGCAGGCTCGCGCAGCAGGCCTGCGCCCGCCTCGAGACAGAGCACCGGCTGGGGGTGGCGCCCCGGTCCAGGGCCGTCCGTATCACCCCCGGCCAGCAGCGGGTGGCCGGGGGCCCGGCGGACGGGCAACTCACCCAACGGGAGTGGCGCCGAGCCGTCGCCACCGACACCACCCCGACCCGGGTGCTGCTGACCGAGCGGGTCCACACCGCGGCCACGCTCGCGGCCGGCCGAGGCCGCGCAGCGTTCGAAGCCGAGCTCGGCGCGGTCGGGGTCGCGTTCGCGGCGAACGAAGCGTCCACCGGACGCATGAACGGGTACCGGTTCGCCGATCCCACCCACCGCGACCAGGCCGGGGAACCGGTCTGGTTCAAGGCCTCCCAACTGGACAAGACCCTCTCCTGGTCCGCCCTCAGCAAGCGGCTGTCCGACCCACCACTACCCGTCGGTCAGGAACCGGGCAAACGGCGGCTGCAGACCAGGACCAGCCACCAGCGAGACCTGGCCGCCGCCCACGACACCGCGCGCGCCGGGCGGAACCGGGCAGCTGATCGTGCCCGGGAACCGGCCCACGCCCAGCTGAACGGGACCGAACACCACTGGGCCCGGGCCTGGACTGATCGCGGCCCGGCCACCCCCGCCAAGACCGCCGGCGACCGCACCCGGGTCGCCGCTGGCATCAGCCCCACCACCGGCGACACCCACGACCCTGCCATGCTGTCCATCGCCGCCGAGCAGCAACACCGCGACCGGCTCACCGCCCAGATCCTCACCCGACGACCCGCGCCAACCACCGGACCCGGCGGCGACCAACCGACGACCTCGCGAGGCCCCGCCCACCCGCCGCCCAGCCGGGACCGCGACACCGGGCGCGGCCGGTAAACGGAGCGCCGGCCTTAGCTAGGGTCGAGTGTGTAGATGCCCTGATCGCTCAGAGCCTCGCACCGAATGGTCTGATTCGATAGTCGGCGGATCATGACGTGATCAGCCCAGTCACCTAGGCAAACCCGGGCTAGTCCCCTCGAGAGCGCTTCCTCTCACGCCGGAGCCGAAGAGAAATGGTGGAGCCTATCCCGACCAGGATGAAACCGAACACTACGAGGGCTATCCGCCGGGTAGGTGAGTGCTGCAGAGACGCGGTGTAGACGGTGATGACAGCGAGCAGCAGTACGACTGCCGAGAATCGTTGCCTTACACGCTGACGACCCGATAGGGGGTCGGTCCGGCTTCTCACTTTGCGCGGTTTACTGTGAGATACATATCGGGGGACCTGAGACTCCACCAAGATTGTACTGATACAGGTTGATTCCCACGCCGTAAAGATCGCAGAGCGCGAGGAGACCGACCGACGCGGCGATGATGGCTGCGATAAGGCCTGCTCCGGGAATAGCAAAATAAACAGCGAGGGCGTCGAGGCCACCGCCACCCGCAAATATCCTGTTGACTACACCGATATCACTCTCCGACAACGTCACCTGGGTTCCGTACCACTGCTGGATGACAGCGAATAGGCCGGACGGGTCAGAGTAGTTGATTGGGTCGTTGTTCGAGTAGGCGTATTGGTTGACCCCTTGGCCGGAGGGGTCGGGTTGGGTGAAGCGTCCCGCAGCGGGGTCGTAGTAGCGGGCGCCGAACTTGTAAGCGCCGGTCACTGGGCTGTACAACCCGCCGCCCCAGCGGAACGGGTTGGTGGTGGAGTAGCTGGCGGGGGCGGTTCGAGTGCGCCCGTAGGGGTCGTAGGCGTAGGCGGCGAGCTTGGTTCCGTTGATGTCGACGAGTCCGACGACACTGCCGGTGAGGTCGGTGAGGTAGTAGGAATGGTCAGTCCCGGTGCTGGTGATGTTTTCGTCGGCGATCAGGGTTCCCCTGGGGGTCCGGATAAACGAGGCATGTCCGGCGCTGGAGCCGGTCGCGCTCGCGTCAGGTCCAGTTTCGCTTGTGATGCCGAGCTGGGTGTTGCTGAATCGGGTCTGGGTGTCAGGGCTAATCTGGGCGCCATTGTTGGTACTGGTCAGGTCGGTCTGGGTTTCGCCGAAGTAGCTGCTGAGCCTGGTGGCACCGTCGGGGCCGGCCGCGGTGATTTGGTCGCGGGCGTTTACGTCGGTGAACGTAATTGGTCTAGTTCCGGCCGGGCTGTAGCCGGGGTTGGTGAGCTGGTTGCCGTTCGCGTCGTAGGACAGGCCGGTGCTGGACCCGTTGAGGCTGGTCAGTTCGTCGGTGGCGTTGTAGCCCTGGGTCAGGGTGGTGGTAGTCCCGGACGCGGTGGTGGCGGCGCTGGTGCGGTTGCCGTCCTTGTCGTAGGCGTAGGCCCAGGCGGCGTTCGCGGCGCCAGCGCTGGTGGTCTCGGCGGCTCTGGTGAGCCGACCGAGGGTGTCGTAGGTGTAGGCGGTTGTGGAGTTCGCGGGGGCGCCGACGCCGAGCTTGTCGGTGCGGGTCTGCACGGCCGCGGTGTCTTTGCCGGAAGCGGTGGTGTAGCTATACGCGAGGTCCGAGAGAACCGTGGAACCGTGAGCGGCCTTGATCTCGGTGGCCCGGCCGGCGATGTCCCGGGTGGTGGTCTGGGTGGTCCCGCCGGGGTAGGTGGTCGAGGTCAGGGCCCCGTTGCTGTTGTAACCGAACGTGGTGCAACTGGTGACGGTGCCGGTGCAGGAGCCGCCGGGCTCGGCGAGCGCGGTGAGCTCATTGGCCGCGTTGTAGGTGTAGGTGACGGTGCCGGACGCGTCGGCGTACGTGGCGACGTCGCCGGCTGGGGTGTAGGTGACCGAGGCGGCGGTGCCCGCGTTGGGCGGGGTGACCGAGGTTTCGCGGTCCAGCCCGTCGTAGGTGTAGGTCTGGTTGCCGCCAACGCTGTCGGTCTGGCCGGTCAGGTCCCCGTCGAGATCGTAGAAGTAGTCGACCTCACCGCCGTTGGACCAGGTGGTCTTGGTGTGCTCGTCGATCGCGTTGTACCCGTAGGTGACGGTGACCCCATTCGGGGTGACGACGCTGGTCAGCCGGGACAGCGAGTCGTAGGCGTAGGTCGTGGCGGTGCCGGGCGCGGGCGGGGTGACCGAGGTCAGTTCCCCCTTGCTGTCGTAGGCGTAGCGGGTGGTGTTCCCGTTGCCGTTGGTGGTCGAACAGACCTGGCCCGGTTTGCCGCCGCAGCTGACCCCGGAGTCTCCCTGGTAGGTCGAAGTAATCTTTACGCCGCTGGTGGTGCCGCTGGTGGTGTCGGCGGCGCTGGTCTGGTTCCCGGCGGTGTCGTAGGTCGCGGAGGCCTGGTTGCCCTGGGCGTCCTCGGAGCACTTGGCCAGGTAGGGGTGGGCGGTGTCGGTGCTTGAGCACGCGGACCCGCTGGTGGTGGAGTTCGCGTACTGCGCGGCCGCCCCGGCACCGGTCGGTGTTGACACGGCCATGAGGTTGTTGTTCGAGTCGTAGGAGAACTTCGTGGTGTTCCCTGCGGTGGTTCCGGATCCGGTGGCGTCGACCGCTGTCGCGAGGTTGCTGTTCGCGGTCCAGGTCCGGGACCGCGTCTGGCCCAGCGCGTTGTTCACCGCGGTCACCCGCCCGGCGCTGTCCAGGGTGTAGGTGGTCACGTGCCCGGCCGGGTCGGTCTCGGTGGTCGAGGTGGTGCTCGGGTAGGCGAACCCGGTGGTGACCGACCCGCCGGAGGTCGAGTTGCTCGTGAGGTACCGCTTGACCGACGACACGCGGTTGCTGCTGTTGTACGCGACGTCCGTGATCGACCCGGCAGCGGTCTGGATGCGGGTCAGCCGGTTGCTCGTGTCATAGGTGTAGTTGCTGACCTGACCGGCGGGGTCGGTGACCTGTACGAGGTTGCCCGACCCGTCGTACCCGTACACGGTGTGCCGCCCGGCCGGGTCGGTGTACTGCTCGACGTTGCCGTTGAGATACTGGAAGGTCGTGACCCGACCGGCAGTGTCGGTCAGCGACGCGAGGGTGTTGTCGCTGTTGTACAGGAGGCTGACTGTGTTGCCATTGTGGTCCGCGTCGCTGGTCAGGTAGCCGCCGGCGGTGAACGTCAGCTTCTCGCTGCTCGTGTTGTACGTCAGGGTGAACGTGCCGTCGCCGTCCTTCTTCAGCGTCGCGTTGACCCCCGCCGGGGCGGTGTAGGTCGGGCCGGTCCCGGCGAACACGGCGGTGAACCCGGACGGGCCGGTAAAGGTGACGCTGCCCGATCCGACCTGCAGGCCGACGTCGCGGCCGGTCGAGAGCACGGTGTGCCCGCCGAACGCCCCGGACCCGGTGGAACGGCTGTTGTAGAACCGGTCCAGGCGTACCGACAGCCCGGGCGCGTTGATCTTCAGGTCCGTCGAATGCACGACCAAGTTCCCGTTGGACAGGTTGACCTGCGCCTGCAACCCGCCCAGTTTGCTCAGCCCGAAGGTCTCCAAGCCGTAGAACCCCTGCACCCCAAGACCAGCCCCAGCGGCTGCGCTGCCGGCCACCGCAGGGCTGGCACCCATCGAACCGGCCGCCGCGGACACCGTCGCCGGGTCCGCCGCCGACGCCCGCGAACCGGTCGTCAGCGGGGCTGTCGGGGTCCACGACCCGGTCGGGGTGCTCCCGGTCGCCGTCCGGTTCACCGTCGCAGGCGGCGACCAGATGACCGGCTGAGGCCGGGCGGACGTCGCTGTTACCGCCGCAGCGGTCGCGGGTGCGTTCAGCCCCGCACCGATCAGCGCCATCGAGGCCGACGCTGCGACTACCAGGCTCATTCTCCGCCGAGCACGAAACACAACGCCACCTTCAACCGGGTCCGCAACTACAGAGTGAGACGGACCGTAAGCGGACAGAGGTGGGCTGTCTACACGTCTTCGGCGTGTCGCGGGCCGTCGCGCGGTGTCCCACACCGGGCTTTCCGCGGGTGGCTGCTCGGGGATCGGCAGCGCGTCAGGGGTGTAGTGGCCGCTTGCGCAGTCGCGGAAGGGGTCGTCGGGTCCCAGAGGAGGGGTAGTTGGTGGTCCAGGTGCTCGCGGTACCAGGCGCCGAGCCGTGCCGCCCAGGGCGCGAAGAGCTTCTCAGGCGTGCCAGACGGCGGTGAGGCGGGAGGTGGCTTCGCCGTGTCCCGCCAGCGGAGGCACCACAGCCACCACCCGCCGAGGGTGGAGCGGCTGAACAGCGGCAAGAAGTAGTCGCCGACGAAGCTGCCCACGCTGAGTACACCGGCCCAGGTCCGGCCGGTTCGGCGAGCGCCGCGGGGCCGGGGGAGGCCTCGTCGGCGATGACTTGCCGCACGGCTGCGCCGAGCTCGTCCAAGCGGCGGGTAAGTCCGGCACCGACGGGCTGGTGCGGGTAATCACTAGGACGCCCAGCACAACGGCGACAACGAGGAACGCGGCCGCGATGAGCACGCCGGGCCGGTCCAGGGGTCTCGGGTGCCCGTGCGCGCAGCCATGGCGCTATCAGGTCAGCGGGTCAGCAGCGGCTCCGGACGGCCACCGGAGTACGGCACGTACCGCCAGCAGCCGTCCCGGCCGCGGTCGACTCCGAGGCCGTCGGCGGTACTGGTTCATCTGGGGACGGTGAAGCGAGCTGCCGACACGCCGGGCAACGTCCACCGTCTTGATTCGACTCTTAGTCATGATCTGTGCATGGCGCGTGTCGGCACTCGACCCGGCGGATTCGGGCGTAAGCCCAACCCGACGGGGACCAGCTGGTCGGTCACGACGCGGATGCCGCGCGAGCTCGAGGGGCTGGTCCGGGAGCGGGCTGCCGCTCAACGGTTGTCGTTCAGCGATGTGATCGCCAACGCCATCGCCGCGTCGTTCGAGCGGCCGCCGGTGATCGAACCGCGGCCCGCCGCGGAGGAAAGCCAGGACGAGCTGCTGGCGTCCTGACCCCACGTCCAGGCATCAGTCGGTGCCCGGACAGCACGAAGCCCCACACCCCCAAGTCAGTTTGGCCGCTGCAGGCGGGGTGTAGGGCTTCGAGACCTTGCTGGAGGAGACATTACCTCGCCCCGTCGGGGCGGGCACGGATGGTGCGCCGCTTCGTGGGCGTGCCGTGAGTCCGGTGTCCCGTTCCCTCTGTCAGCGCGTGGCCGGCGCCGTCTGCGGCGGTGACCGCCCAGGCGGACGGCGGCCGTCTGACCAGCACCGTTACCGCCCCCAGCACTGTTCCCGAGCTGAGCGCTGCGGGGGCTCGTGCGCGGGCGACCGCTGCGCGCCGGGCCCGCCGCCGCCGGGCAGCTGGGTGGTCTCCGGCGTGTCGGCGGGGTCAGGGCCCCGCTGCGTACCGGTCCCAGGTGACGCCGTTGCGGGTGTGGCGGGCGGTCCCGGCCGGGCACCGCCCGGCCCGGGACCTACGCGGGTGGATGGCCGCGGTCCGGGAGGCGGCCCTGGTCGACTTCCGCGCGGACGCGGCGGACCGCCGGGTGTGTCTGGCCGCGATCCTGGCGACCCACACCGACTGGGGGACCTGCACTGCGCGGACCGGGTGGGGTCTGCTCGTGGACCGGGGCTGCGTGTCCCGGTCCACGGTGGCCCGGTTCCTGTCCTGGTTGCGGTCCCGGGACCTGATCGGGGTGGTGTCCACCGGCCGGGTCGGGTCCCTGACCCGGCCGATGGCCCTCACCGGCCCCACCGGCAGGCCCACAGCCGGATTTGACGCTGAGCTGGGCAACGAGGCCGCGGTGTACGTGCTGGTCGAGCCACGCCCCGTCGAGCGCCCGAGGGTCGACCCGGACCCCGGGCTGCTGGTGCTGGACCCCCGGTGGGCCACCGGGCGGCTCGGGGTCGACGAGCACGGCCGGGCCGTGGACCTCACCCGCCGCGGCCCGGTCGCCGCCGATGAGCTCACCCCAGACCAGCTCACCCAGCTCCGCGCCGGCACCCACCAGCTCATCCGGTCCGCCGGCGGCAACTGGGCTGTGGAGAGAACTGACACCCCCAAGTGGTCCCGCGAAGCGGGTACCCAAAGCGCGCGCGAGCCCGCCTGCTCACGCTGCCACCGGCTAGCCAGTTGGCCGCTGCGCGGCCGGAACAACGCCACTTCGTGGCAGCACCTACCAAGACCGGGCCGACCCGCCAAGCCCGACCGACCGACACCAGGCCCCAGCACTCCCCCACCCAGCGGTGACGGCGCTCACCGGACCGTCAGGCCGGGCCCACCGATCCAAAACAGCACCCCGACGGGTCCGTGTCGGTGCCGCCGGCCCTGGCCGAGCACCGCCCCAGCCACCACCGGCCGGGACCGGCTGCGGCTGGTCGAACAACTCCGCGCCACCGCCCCCGCTCTGACCCGGGTCGGATCCACCCGCCAACTCCGCCACCTACTCCGGCCCTGGCTCGACACCGCATGGACCATCGACGACGTCCTACTGGCCCTGGACCAACACCCCCACACCGGAGCCCGCCCCCACGCCCCTCTCACCAGCCACACCACCGGACCCGGCGCCGTCCACAACCCCGCCGGATGGCTCCTCACCCGCCTCCGGGACTGGACCCACCCCGACGGCACCCCCCTCCCCAGCCACGCCAACCGCACCGCCACCCACCGCGCCGCCCGCGACACCGCCCTGCGTACCGCCCACGCCACCACCACCGCCCAACAAGCCACCGCCACCCGCACCCCCCCACCGGCCTGGACCGCCGCCCGAACAGCCCTCCACCACACCGCGACGGCAGGCCGGCGGTGATGATCGGCGAGGCCCGCAGGCCCTGGGTAGCGGACTGCGGCGCTGACGCCGGCGCGCCTACCCACATGTCAACAGAACAGCTTGTAGACAGCCGACGTGCTGACTGTCGCGTTCACCAACCAGAAGGGCGGCGTGGGCAAGACCTCCACCGTCGTCGGGCTGGCCTCCGCGCTGGACCGCCGCGGCCTGCGCGTGCTGTGCGTCGACCTCGATCCCCAGGCCGACCTCACCACCTGGCTCGGTCTGGACCCGCTCGACGCCACCGTGAACAACGTCAACGACGTGATCTACGCCAACCAGCGCGGCAGCGCCCAGGCCGCGGTCCAACGGGCGGCGTGGGGTGACCACCTCAGCTGCCTCAGTTCGACCCTGGACCTCGCCGAACGCGAAACCGACCTCTCCCCCGGCGCTGAGTTCCGCCTCGCCACCGCCCTCGACGGACTGAACGGCTTCGACATCGTCCTGATCGACTGCCCGCCCAGCGTCGGGCGCCTCGTCGTGCTCGCCTTCGTCGCCGCCACCCACGTCCTGGTCGTCACCGAGCCGTCCGCCGCGTCGCTACGCGGAGTCGACAACGTGCTGCGCACCCTTAGCGTCGTCCGCGCCCACTACAACCGGGCCCTGACGCTGGCCGGGATCGTCATCAACCACGAAGCCCGCACCAACGAATCCGCCCTACGGGTCGCCGAGATCGCCACCGCCTACAGCTCCGACGTCTGGGAACCACACATCCCGGCCCGCGCCGTCATCGCCGAAGCCATGGGAGCCGGCGCGACCGTCGCCGACTACGGCTCCCCCGGTGCCGCCGTCGACGCCGCCTACACCGCGCTCGCCGACCAGATCAGCGCCCTACGACCCGAGGTGACCGCCTGATGCCCCGCCCACAGCCACGCCCCGCGCTCGCCAAGGCCCCCGTCCGCGACCACCCTGTCGCTCCTACCCTGAATCCAAAGTCGGATCCCCCGTCGACGGTCGATGCCGACCCGATGGTTTTGATGTCGACCCGCCTCCGTCGCAGTACGCAACGGCGGCTCAAGATCTACGCCGCCACCACCGACCAACCCATCCAGGTCATCGTTGAAGCCCTCATCGCTGACATGCTTGAGAGCCAACACGTCATCTAGTAGGCTTGTCAGCTATACAGAACGTCAGCGCAGCCTTCGGCACTTGGGACCCTGACCCGCTGCTACCGACCAGTAGCGGTAGCAGTAGCAGCCGCCTGGAATATGACCTGACGATCGGTCCACATACTTCTCAGCGATACCTGACATGCCAGCAACCTGGCCTCTTGTCTTGTCGGTTTGATGATGTCAGGCCCCCTGGTCCGGGTGAGCGTTGCGGTAGGCGGTGACGACGGCGGCTGGCAGGCGTCCTCGTGTTGAGACGGTCAGGCCTTGGTCGAGTGCCCACTGGCGGACCTGGCCGGCGTCGGGGCCCACGGACCGGACTGTCGGGGTCACCGTCGGTTCGGGGGTTGGTCCGATAGGGGTCACCGTCGCTGGAACGGTCGGTGGCGAGGTCGTCTGGGCTGGTTGTAGGTGGGTCAACAGGGTCTCGAACTCGCGTGGGCGCACGGTGCGGGTGCCGAGCAGGTCGGCGTCGGAGTTCTTGTTGCTGGGTCCGGCCTTCTCGGTGACGAGTAGAGCGGTCCTGCTGGACACGGCGGTGAGCACCCGCACTCCGAGCTGCTCGGCCCGCGCCTCGAGGCGCGCGCGCAGCTCGGGGTCGCAGCCGGTGAACACGACCTTGTCACCGACCCGGAGCGGCTCGCCGTGGCGCCAGCCGATCGGCAACGGCTTGAGGTGGGCACCGAGCCGGGCGTGGCGGGCCTTCTCGGCGCGGTCCAGGACCTGGCGGACCAAGGACTCGGGCAACCGGAGAAGATGAGCGACGGTCAGCAGGTCGGCCCGCTCGGTCGCGCTGACCCGGCCGTCCTCCAACGCCCGGTGAGCCAGGGCAAGCAGGAGACCGGTGTTGGCCGCGACGAGGTCGTCCGCTGTCAGCCCGTACTCGAGGGCGAGGTCACTGAGCCCGACCGCTTCGCTCTCGGTGAGTTCACCGTCGCTGAGGACGTCGGTGAGCAGTTGCAGGTAACTCAGCGTTCCCACTGGAGCGCCTTCGTCCACCGCATCGACAAGCGCCAGGCTCCGCAGGTTGCTGAGCAGTGACGGGGCAGCTGGTCGTCGAGCGGTCCGGTGGGGGACTGCGCCGGTACGACGGGACCCTGGGTCGCGTGGTCCTGAGCTCGGGCCGACGGGCCAGACCACCTGAGCTGCCTGACGTGGCAGGTCCAGGTGATCGGGCAGGGGAGTGGGCCGGGTCTTCGGGCTCAGGTAGTGGGCGAGCAACGCAGCCGTCGCCCGGCTGTCCCCGAGGGCGGAGTGGCCTCCGCGCAGGGTGATGCCTGCTGCCGCGCAGCAGTCCTTCAGCTTGCGTCCCTGCAGTTCGGGCAGGTAGTGGTGGCTCGCCTGCCAGGTGCACAGGGAGGGAAGCCACGGCATGTGCCAGCCCGCCCGCGCGTACTCGGCCCGCAGGAACGCCAGGTCGAAGTTCGCGTTGTGGGCGGACACGGCCCGACCGCGCAGGTAGCTGTTCAGCTGGGGGACCAGCTCAGCGAACCGGGGAGCCTTCGCCACGTCGACCTCGGTGATGCCGTGGATGTGGGTTGCGCCGACCGGTCCCTCCGGATTGACGCGGGTGGTCCACTCCGTCGTCCTACGCCCTCGAGCGTCGACGTGGACGACCGCGATCTCAACGACCCGGTGCCAGCTCGGTGACAGGCCCGTTGTCTCGACGTCGATTACGGCGTACCCGTCCGATCGCGACGACCGGGGACCGTCACCGTCCCGGACGGCCGGCGGCGGAGCGGCCGCAACGACGTCTCCAGTCCGGTCGGGGACCGGACTGGCCGAGTCTTTGTGCCGGCGACGGAACAACCACCCGAATAACCCCATCAGCGCGCTCCTCGACTCTGCGGCGACCCTGTCCAACTTGGTACCACCGGTCACCGACGAACGGGGCGCGGCACAGCAGGAGGCTGGCTAGTCAGCGAGCTGACATTCCAGCCGACCCGGCTCAGTGATGCGGGGCGCGGACTCGGTCAAGATGTGGGGGAGCGGTCGAGCGTGTGACGTCTCGGCTACAGCAGTGGATGGTCCAGGTGCTGCCGTCAACCAGGCGCTGGGCAGGCGCTCTCAGCTCTCAGGACGCGTAGAAACCAGCAGGACATGGGGGACACCGTCGCCTGTCACCAGGGCCTCGCGCCGCCTGCCGATCCGTCGCTGCTCAAGCGGCCGAATGCTGGTACTGGCGCAGTTGCGCAGCCGCGCTGTCTCGACAGCCGAGCCCCTGTCTGGACATCCGCCGGCCGAGGTGGGCGGCACGTCGGCCCTGCTGGCGGTGCCCCGGTAGCCCCCCCGCGTGTCGGTCGCGGCGAGGGTGGGCCCGTCGGGACAACGGCACGCCACCAGTTCGCGCCCGTCCTCAGGTACCTCCTAGGTTGAGCCGATACGTTGGAACGAACACGGAAACTTCTGGGAGGCGTCGTGCTCACTGTTCCCGTCCCACCGAGGTTCCGGATGACGGCTGCCCCGCTTGTCCAGGCGCTGGTACAAGTCCAGTTCCCGATCGTGACGGGCCTGCAGTCACTGGACGGGGCGGCGGCCGTGCAGGCCGCTCTAGGTGCCCGGTTCCCCTACCTCCGGCAGAACCTGGTGCAGCAGATGTCGCTGATGGTCGGCCCGGCAGGACCCGCCGCCCCGCAGACCTCGCAAGACATCGTGCACGAGCTGACCTCCGACGACGGCTGGAACCTCACCCTCACCGTCAGCAGCGCGACGCTGTCCGTCGGCGAGGCCTACCGGGGCCTCGCCGACTTCGCCGAGCGCTTCCACGAGCTCTGTGAGGCGCTCGTCGGCACCGCCCGCGTCGGCGGGTGCGACCGCCTGGGAGTGCGCTACCTCGACGTCGTCGAGATCGACGACGCGGAGGGCTGGCAGACCTGGTTCCAACCGCAGATCGTCGGGGTCGGCGCACCTGAGCTCGCCGGCAACGAGCTCGTGTCCTCGCTAACCGAAACGCGGCTCCGTAAGCAGCCCGAAGGACCGTTCGCAACGCTGCCCACGCCCATCGAAGGCGTCCTACGCCACGGCGTGGCGCCCGCGGGGTCGGTGTTGGCCGGGGTTCCGCCGCGGCCGCTCACCCAGCGGACGTTTTTGCTCGACCTAGACACGTTCGCCGTCTTCGGCCCGACACCGCAGACGTTCGACCCTGACCGGCTCACCGAGCAGTTCCGGGTACTGCACAGCGAGATCGAGCGGGTGTTCCATTGGGCCGTGACCGAACAGGGACGCGAGCACTTCGGGTACGAGTTGGTCGAAGAGGACGCAGACGCATGACGGTGCTGCACACACACGGCAGGACCTGGGAGCCGGGGTTGCCGGCGACTGCACCTGAGTTCGTCACGTGGCAGACGACCGGAGCCGACGCCTATCGGAACGTGCTGGCCTGGATCGTCCTGCCCACTGCTTCCACGGAGCCACCGTCGCCGGTTCCCGGACTGCTGCACGAGGTCAGTGCGATGACCGGGTGGGCACGTCGAGACCTAGCGGAGTTGCTCGGCACCTCCCACACCACGGTGGGACGGCTCAGCGCCGACGGTCGCGTGACCCCACGAACGCGTGATGTCGCGAGCCGGCTAGCGGAGCTGCATGCCGTTCTCGTTCGGCTGTTCCGCGTCGCCGGCGGACCGGAGCCGCTGCGTCAGGCCTTGACCCGGGACACCGCTAACGGGACCGCGACCCAGCTGCTGCGCGACGGCGACTGGACTGGCGCCTACACCACGGCCCTCGACGTCCTGCGCAGTCCCCGTCCCACCATGCTGGGCGCGTCCAGCTCCCCTATGCAGGCCGCGACGCGTGAGTTGCGGCCCTGAACGAGCCGGAGCTCGAGTGCCACCCCGACGGCCTGCGGGCCAATGGATGGTGGCAGGGCTGCCGGTTGAGGCTCACTCTTCCTCTGGTACGCGTGCGGTGGGTCGCCGGCGAGGCCGTACAGCAGACCACCCCACATGACGAGTGGGTGCTGGTCACTCAGGACTGCGACCTGGCCTGGAACTCGGTAGCCAGCAGCGACAGCCTGGTCGAGCTGCGGCCGGTTTATGACCGGAATCCGCCCGTTGTCTGGGGCATCCGCGCGAGCCGCTTGCTGTTGGACGACAACGGCAGTTACATCACCGACCTTGAGCCGCTGGTCAAGGTCGAGCCGGACGTCGTGCTCGCGGCTGAACACCTCTGCCGCGACGCACCGCACGTCCCCGCGCCACGGCTCAAGACCTGGCTGGGGTTGCGCTACAACCGTCCCGCCGTCCCCCAGCAGTACGTGCCGTTGGCCGCCGACCTCGCAGATCGGCTGAAGAAGAGAGGCCACGCGCAGGCCGAGAGCCGCGTACGCGACGTCTTCGCGATCTTCAGCACCGCCGAGGACGGGACCAAGGAGTTCGCGCTAACCGCCGTTGTACTACACGAGCGGGTCGCCGAGGACGACGGGCTCCTGAAGGCCACTCGCGACTGGTTGGCGGGCGTAGCGCTCGCGGTACCGGAACAGCTCGGCTTGAACGTCGACGTTGTCGCACTAACCGACGAGCAGCTGTCACTCGCCTTCCTCGAGACGTCGTACGCCCTCGACGCCACCACAGTCAGCTGGCCCAACAAGACACCGGGCCCCGTCGGCGACGCCGGCCGCTGACCCAGTCGCTGTCCGGGGTCACGGGCGCCGCCGGAGCGCGGACCAAGCGCGGCGGTCCGCTGGGAAGCCGTGTCGAGACGATCGTTATTGACACGACTGGGTCGGTACGGCGACGCGCCGTCTGCGGCCGTATCGGAACCCGTGTCGAAACGTACGCGGTCAGGTAGTCCCTCCTTACACGTTTTCGGGACGACTGCAGGTGGCCTTGGTTTGTCCGTGCGTCGGTCGTCGGGAGCTCGGTCAGGGGAGCTGGCGGCGGCGGCGGTGGACGCCGCCGGCGGTGAGCGTGCCGGCTGCGGCAAGTCCGGCGGCGATCAACACGACCGGGCGCCAGCTCGAGGACACGGGCGTTCCCGCCGGCGGTGGTACGGCTGCCCTCGTGGGTGCGGTGCCGGCGGCTCGCTGGGTGGTGGTGAAGCCGAAGGTGCCCTGGACGGGGTGGCCGTCGGCGGAGATGGCGCGCCAGTTGACGGTGTACCGACCGGCGGGACTGCCCGGGTCGATGGGTTGGCGGACGTCGTCGTCGATGAGCTGCGGGGCACCGGCGGCCACGTTCCCGGTGGGGCCGAGCACGACGACCTCGGTCCCGAGGGCGCCGGAGGGGAGGTCGAAGTGCAGGGCCACCACGGGGGGCATGGTGGTGAGCACTGCTCCGCGGGCCGGGGTGGTGGATAGCAGCGCGTTGTGTGCCGACGCTGTCGGTGCGGTCAGCAGGGTCAAGAGAGAGGCGAGAAGCGCGGCGAGCAGCAAGGCCAGGACCGGGTGCCCGGCCCGGCGGCGTGGTGGCCGCGGGGCCGGGCCGACAGGTGGCTGTGTCACCGCGTGAGCCGGCGGCGTGCCGCCGTCAATCCGAGAGCACCGATGAGGATGCCCACGACCCCCACGAGCAGCCCGGCACCGCCCAGCCAGCGCGCGGTCCCGTCGGTGGCGGAGGCGGCCGCGGCTGCGACCCGGACGGCCGGCGGCGGGGGTGCCCCGGCGGTGACGCTCGGGGCGGCGGAGGCGGTGACCGTAGGACCCGCGCTCGAGCCCGCGGGTTCCGCGTTGGCCACAGCCGGGCCGATCGTGAAGCTGGGCGCCGGGTGTTCCGGTTCAGCGCCCCCGGCGGGGGTGGGCTGGTTCCAGGTCACCACGGTGCCGTCGGAGTAGGTCTGCGTGGCGGGGATCACCACGGTTCCTGACTTCGGGAGCGGCCCGACCGCGATCACGAACAGCTGCAGTTCGTTCGCGGCGATGCCGTGTCCCTTCTGCGCGGTCCAGGTGACGGTGTGCGGGGCCCGGGTGAGGGTCGCGCCGCCGTCGGCGACGACGGGTCTCGGTAGCGGCGCCTCGGTGACGGTGGCGTCCCACCCGGCGAGGGGCTCGACGCTGACGGCGGGGAACGGGTTCGTAGTCGGCAGCGTCAGCGCGACCTTGGTGGTGACCGCTGTCGGGTCCTCGTTGGGGACGCGGAACGTGAGCAGTGCTTCCTCGCTGCCTGGGGCGGTCGTGTCGGGAACGAGGTGGACGTGCGCGGACGCGGGTGCGACGCCGAGCAGCAGATCCGCGGCGAGCAGGGTCGCCGCGACCGTTGCGGTGGCGGTTCGGCAGACGGGTCGGGCAGATGGGTGGTGCTGGGGGGACATGGGAGGACCTCTCGAGGGTGCGCGGCGGCCGGGGGCCGCCGAACGCGGGGGTGACGAGTGAGTGGGTGCAGGGGTCGATGCACAGCCCGGGCCGCGGCGGTGTTCCGCTCGCGCGGTGGTCTCTCGGACGCGTGGGGACGCGACGGTGACGGTCGCCAGGGGCGGCCGGGCACCGCCGGTGTCCCGGCCTTCGGCTGGCAGGTGGGCCTGCTGACCGCTGTGAGCGGTCAGGCGGCGGTCAGGCCTGGCGGCCCCCGGCGCGAGACCGGGTCAGCCGTCGGGGAGCCTGAGCCCGCCAGGCGGACATCGGGGCAGGACCACGGGGTGCCACCGGTCTGGGACGCCGGGGTCATGAGTTCGTCACCGAGCCGGTGGGCGACCACGAGGACGAAGCCCAGCAGCGGCGCGGTCAACGCCGGGAGCAGCGACAGCAGACGCGCGGCCAGGCGTTCACCGCGGCGCAGCCACCACGCCGCTGCCAGCGCCGCGGCCGTGTGCGCGAGGACCATCCACCCCGAGGCGTGCCCGGTCACCAGGCCGGCCCAGGTCGTTGCGGTACAGCCACCGGCAGGAGCGCCGACCGGGCCAGTGGCCGGCAGGGTCGCGACCCCACCGTCCATGCGGCCCATGTGCGCCTGACCACCGCCGGCGGTCGGCGGTGCGCAGGACACGGCCATCGACATCCCGAACAGCAGGTGCAGGCCGGCCTGGCACAGGCCGGTGGACACCAGCACCCTCAGCAGACCCACCTCCCGGCGGGCCCCCGCGTAGGCGGCCGCGCCGACAGCCAGCAGTGCGACGGCGGTGACCCCCGGACCGGGCGCCATCCCACCGGCCGCGGCGTGCGCGGCCCCCCCGAGACCGGTCATCACCGCCGCGAAGGAACCCGCCCGGGACACCCGCAGGACGGCGGCCAACCCGCCAGAACGGGCGGGCGCGTTTCGCGGCACCGACCTCGCCCCCAAGTCCCTCGTCGTCCATCAGCTCCAGGCCACGGTAGAAGGCTGCCGCGACGTGGCAGCCGTGGGCCCGTCACCCGTTCTCAGGCGTTCACCACGGTGCACCGGAGGGAGTCCCGGCCGCTCGCGGGCCCCGGCCGCGTCGGGATGGGCGCGGGCGGCCCGGTCCGTCGGTCTTGAGCAGCAGGACCGGCGGTCCATCGCCGGGATGTACGGGTTCATCGTCCTGCTGCACCTGGTGGGTTTCGGGGTGCTGATCGGGGTGGTCGCCCCGCGGCACTACGACCTCGGTGGGAGCACCGGTGTGTACGGGGTCGGGATCGGGGTGCTGGCCTACACGTTCGGGTTGCGGCACGCCTTCGACGCCGACCACATCGCCGCGGTGGACAACACGACCCGCAAGCTGATGGCCGACAACGCCGCGCACGGGGTGGCCCGCAAACCGCTCTCGGTCGGTTTCTGGTTCTCCCTGGGCCACTCCACGATCGTGTTCGGGCTGGCGTTCCTGCTCTCGATCGGTGTCCGGGCCCTGGCGGGGCAGGTCGAGAACCACTCCTCTGCGCTGCATTCGCTGACCGGGATCATCGGCGCTTCGGTGTCCGGGGTGTTCCTCTGGATCCTGGGGGTCCTGAACCTGGTGGTGCTGGTCCAGGTCGTGCGGGTGTTCCTGAGGATGCGGCGCGGGGTCTACAACGAGGCCGAGCTCGAGCAGCACCTGAACAACCGGGGCTTCATGAACCGCTTCCTGGGGACCCTGACCAGGTCGGTCACCAAGCCGTGGCACATCTACCCCGTCGGGGTCCTGTTCGGGCTGGGGTTCGACACCGCCACCGAGGTGGGCCTGCTGGTGCTGGCCGGTGGGGCCGCGGCGTTCAACCTGCCGTTCTACGCGATCCTGATCCTGCCGGTGCTGTTCGCCGGGGGGATGTGCCTGATGGACACCAGCGACGGGATCTTCATGAACGCCGCGTACGGGTGGGCCTTCGCCCGGCCGGTCCGCAAGGTGTTCTACAACATCACCATCACCGCGATCTCGGTCGCCGTGGCGCTGATCATCGGCACGATCGAGCTGATCTCGGTGATCACCGACCAGGTGGCTGTGTCAACTCCATCTGGCCCCACGGTGACGGCTTGATCTGGCCCCACCTTGCCCGGGGCGCCTGGAGTCAGTGACTCGTGGTGAAGATGGTGTGGGCCTCTTTGAGGCCGTAGAAGACGA
>JAABUQ010006085.1_pt1 | contig 18609 bp, 14 predicted proteins | sample 5560001 | NCBI WGS metagenome assembly JAABUQ01 (sample SAMN10711888, study PRJNA513371) | rock metagenome | isolation source: Antarctica rocks | place: Antarctica: Victoria Land, Finger Mt nord | collected 2015-12-18
TGAAGATGGGAGGACGTTGGGCATGCGCGATCCTGATCCTGCTCCCCCCGACCCACGCTCCACGCTCCACGCTCCACGCTCCACGCCCCACCGGCCCACGATCTTATTCGTCGCCGAGGCGGTGACGCTGGCCCACGTGGCCCGGCCCCTGGTCTTGGCCGGGGGGCTGGACCCGGGGCGGTTCAAGGTCGTGTTCGCCGTCGACCCGCGTTATGAAGCGATGGTGAGGGGCCATCCGTTCGAGTTTCGGCCGATCCGCTCGATCCCGCCCGCGCAATTCCTGGCGGCGCTGGCCGACGGCCGGCCGGTCTATGATTTCCCGACGCTCTCCTCCTACGTGGCCGACGACCTGGCCTTGCTCGACGCCGTGAGGCCGGATGTCGTGGTGGGCGACTTCCGGCTCTCGCTTTCCGCGAGCACCCGGCTCGGGAAGGTCCCTTGCCTGACGATCACCAACGCCTACTGGAGCCCGTTCGCCCCGGCCCGGTTCCCGTTGCCGGAGTTGCCGATGTCCCGGGCCCTGGGCGTGTCGGCGGCGAGCCTCCTGTTCCGCGTCGCCCGGCCGATCGCGTTCGCGCTCCATTCCCGGCCGCTCGACCGGGTCCGCAAGGCCCACGGCCTCCCGGGGCTGGGCTTCGACCTCCGGCGGGCCTACACCGACGCCGACCAGACCCTCTACGCCGACGCGGCCGAACTGGTCCCCACCCACGCCTTGCCCCCGACCCATCACTACCTCGGCCCCCTGGTCTGGTCGCCCCCCGTGGAGCCGCCCTCGTGGTGGGGCGAGATCCCCGACGACCGGCCCATCGTCTACGCGACCCTGGGCAGCTCGGGCCGGGCCGGCCTGCTCGACGCCGTCCTGACGGCGCTGGCCGACCTGCCGGTGACGGTCCTGGCGGCCACCGCGGGCAAGGACGCCGGCGCCCATCCGCCCTCGAACGCGCGGACGGCCCCGTTCCTGCCCGGGGCCGACGCGGCCCGCCGGGCGAGCCTGGTCGTCTGCAACGGCGGGAGCCCGACCGCCCACCAGGCGCTCGCCGCCGGGACGCCAGTCCTCGGCCTCCCGAGCAACCTGGACCAGCACTTGAACATGGAAGGCATCGTCGCCCGAGGCGCCGGCCTGGTCGTCCGCTCCGAGCACGCCCGGCCCGCCGCGATCCGCGCCGCCGTCGCCCGGATGCTGGCCGACGGGTCGTTCCGCCGCGAGGCGGGCGCGGTCGCCGCGATCTTCGCCCGTTACGACGCCGCCGGGCGGTTCCGGGCCATCCTCGACCGGGTCATCCCGTCCGGTCGCCCGGCGTGAGCGGCGACCCGGCCCGGCGGAGGACGTAGAAGCACCTCGTCGGGCCCGGGCCCTCGGCGCGGACGAACCCCTCGGCGCGGTGGCCGGCGGCGAACCCGGCGGCGAACGCCTCGCGGACGTTCTCGCCCCAGAGGTCGGCGAGGCCCGGGTCTGCTCGACGGATCGACCCCACGTCGGCCGGGATCTCCAGGAGCACCGTCGGGCCGGCCAACCCGATCGGGAGCAGGCCGACGGGCGCGATGACGCCTTCCCCCGGCTCGTGGACCTCGATCAGGCGAGGGAGCCCGGCCAGGTCCGGGGGCTCGGTCTGCGGCCCGGCGTCGGTCGCCCACTCGACGATCAGGCGATCGGTCCGGGCGTTGGCGTTGAGGGCGTCGCTCCGCCGGCCGTACATGTCCGGGATGTATCGGGACGAGGTGGCGCCGAGGTGGCCGAGGTTGAACCGGGCATTGCCGGCCTGGAGCGGGTCGAACGACCAGGCGAGGCACGGCAAGCCTTCCTCCCGGGCGAAATCGCGCTGGGCCTGCTTGAGCCGGAAACCCAAGCCCTTCCCCTGATGGCCGGGGACGACGCCCGTCAGTTGCGAATAGAGGCAAAGCCGCCCGTCGACCTTGCCCAGGAAGGCGAACGAGAGGCCCAGGGCCTCGCCGCCCGGCGTGAACGCCCCGAGCACCAGGCCGCCGTGGAGCTGGGCACCGATCAGGGTCGCCAGCGGCACGACATAAGAATCCTCCTTGATCCCCCAGGCCCGCCGCTGGGCCTCCTGGCAAGCCAGATAATCCGCCACGCTCCGGGCCCGGCGGATCGCGACTTCGTCTGAACTTGACATGATAAATAACGCAAATGTAGGGCGGGCCGAGTGCAACGAGGCCCACCACCGAGCGATACCATTGATGATGGGCCTCGTTGCACTCGGCCCACCCTACATATTCATTACCTCTAACAGGCTATCCGGAAACATTTTCCAGGAGCCGCGAGGGGTTATGAAAAATGGCTGATGGTTGATGGGTGAGAAGAAGCCAGGATTTCCCCGGACGCGATCTCGTCTGTCTTCCCGGTCTTCGGCCATGACCCATCGACCATGAACCATTTCCCGTCCCGGATAGCCTCTAAATCCGAAGATCCATCAGGAGCGCCGCCAGGAGCGCCGCGCGTTCGGGCAGGGAATCGAGGTCGACCTGCTCGTGGTGGGCGTGGGCGCCGGCGCCCCGGGCTCCGAGGCCGTCGAGGGTGGGCAGGCCGAGGGCGGCGGTGAAATTGCCGTCGGAGCCGCCGCCGGTCGAGCCTTCGGACAGGTCGAGGCCGAGGGCCCGGCCGACGACGCGGGCCTTCTCGACCAATCCCGCGACGGCCGGGGTCCGCTCCATCGGCGGGCGGTTAAATCCGCCTTCCACGGCCAGGCGGATTCCCGGGGTGTAGGCGGAGAGCTGGCGGATCGCCGCCTCGATCACCAGGGCTTGTTCGGCGGTCGCGACCCGGACGTCGACCCGCGCCGAGGCCCGGGCGGCGACGACGTTCGGGGCCGTCCCCCCTTCCACGACGCCGACGTTCACCGTCGTCCCGGCTCCGAGGTCGGTCAGGGCGTGGAGGTAGAGGACCTGGCGGGCCAGCTCGTCGATGGCGCCGAGGCCCTTCTCCGGCTCGACCCCGGCGTGGGCCGCCCGCCCCTCGACCGTGACGAGGAACTGGCCCACCCCCTTGCGGGCGGTCTTGAGCGAGCCGTCGGGCAAGGGGGGCTCCAGGACCAGGGCGTAGGCGGCCTCGCCCGCCCGCCGCTCGATCAGGCGGCGCGAGGTCGGGCTGCCGATCTCCTCGTCCGAGGTCAGGATCAATTCGACCGGCCGGGGGGGGCGGAGGCCGAGTTCACCCAACGCCTTCAAGGCGAACTCGGCCAGGACCAGGCTGGCTTTCATGTCGTAGGCGCCGGGGCCGAAGGCGCGGCCGGCTTCGACCCGCCAGGGCATCCCGGCCAGCGTCCCGACCGACCAGACGGTGTCGAAGTGGGCCAGGAGCAGGGCCGGGGGCGGTCCGGCCGGGTCGGGGAAGAACCGGGCGATCAGGTGATCGCCGCCATCGGGGTTGGCGATCACCTCGACCTCGCCCCCGATCGCCGCGAACCGAGCGGCCAGGGTCCGCGCCATCCCGTCGAGCGCCGGCTTGTCGAGGCTGGGCGACTCGTGCGCCACCAAGGCCCCGAGGACGTCGGTCATCCCGGCCAGGCGGGGGCGGAGGGCGTCGAGGAGGGCGGGTCCGGGCATCGCGAGGGCTCGGCCTTGGGTTCCGGGGGAATCCTGGACAGGAACCGACCATATCAGGCCGACGCCTCGTCGGCCAGGAGACGGCGGCGGGGGCCAGGGTCGATCGATTCGTCACTTTGGGGGATACCAGATTGCGAGGATCTCGGATTCCAGACGGCCTCGGGACGAGAGAAGAATGGCCTTCCGCAATCGGAGATCCTTGGAATCCGCCATCCGTCTCCCGACCCAGCTTAAAGAACCGATCGACCCCGCGGCGGGGGCGGGACGGGTCGACAACGGGGCCCGGACCGCCTAGAACTCCAGGGACGGATGCCGGGCGACGTCCGGCCTCGGCTCGATCATCCCGGGAGGCCTCGACCGCCGTGATTGCATCCTTGCTCCGGTTTCGCCACGTCGTCCTCGCGGCCGTGGGCCTGTTGCTGGTGTTCCTGGTCGCCTCGGGCAAGCGGGTCAGCTACGAGCAGTCGATCCGGTCGTTCTTCGCCGAGGACGACCCGACGATCGTCGACTACCGACGGGCGTCGGCCGTCTTCGGCGACGACAACTTCGTCTTCGTGGCCTACGACGACCCGGCCTTGCTCACGGCCGGCGGGATGGACCGCGTGGCCGAGCTGGCCCGCGAGGTCGGCGCGGCGAACGTCCCGGGCGTGGCGCGGGTGGAGTCGATCGACGCCATGCCGCTGCTCTGGAAGGTCGACGACGGCCTGATCGAGATGGACCGCCTGCCCGCCTTCCTCCGGACCCGGGCCAAGCAAGTGATGGAGCGGGCGATCGCCAACATGGCGCCGGGGGGCGTCGGCGGCGGGACCCTCACCGTGGGCGGGGCGGTCCGGTCGGCCGACCCGAACGGCTTGGAGGACCTCAAGGGCCGCCTGACGAAGCACCCGCTGTTCGTCGGGACCCTGATCGACCCCGGGGCCCGGACCACGGCCTGCGTCGTCCGGCTCAAGAAGACCGACGAGCACGACGTCAAGGAGACCGTCGCCGCGCTCCGCGACCGGGCCGATGCGTTCGCGACCCGACACGGCCTGGCGCGGCCCGCCGTCGTGGGGCCGCCGGTGTTGCTGGCCGACGGGTTCCGGAGCATCGAGGTCGACGGCCGGCGGCTGGCGGTGGTGGGGATGGTCCTGATCGGCGTGGTCACGCTCACGGCGACGCAGAGCCTCTGGTGGGCGCTGGTCCCGCTGGTGGCCGGCTGGGTCGTCTGGCTGGCGACGGAGTGGGTCCTGGCCACGCTCGGCTTGAAGCTGTCGCTGTCGGGCGGCCCGCTGGTGGCGCAGATCATCGTCCTGACGATGCCGGCGGCCAGCCACCTGGCCATCCACTTCCGCGACGAGCGCCGCCGCGAGGGGGACCCCCGGGTCGCCGCCCGCTCGACATTGGCGAGCGTGTGGAGCCCGATCTTCTGGTGCGCCGCGACCGGCGGGATCGGCTATGGGGCCCTGGTGACGAGCAACGTCGTGCCGATCCAGCAATTCGGCTGGATCATGGGCCTGTGCACGGTCCTGGCCGCCCTGCTCGTGATGGCGATCGCGCCGGCGGCGATGCTCCCGCCGTTCCGCCTGGAACTGCCCACCAAGTTCGGGTCGGCGTCGCCGGTCTCGGCCGGGATGGGATGGATCACCGGGTGGGTTTATCGCCACCCGGCGCCGGTGGTGGTGGCCCTGGTGGCGGTGGTGGCGCCGATCGCCTCGGGGGTGGGGCGCCTGACCTACGAATCCAACTACATCAACGTCTACAAGCCCGAGACCCGGGTCGTCCGCGACTACCAGGCGATCGAGTCGCGGCTCGGCGGGATCGGCGTCGTCGAGCTGGTGGTGCCGATGGACGGGCCGGTCACGCCCGAGGCCCTGGAGAAGTTCCGGGCCATCGAATCGGGGCTGGTCGCCGGCACGGGGGCCGGGCCGAGGGCGTCCTACGTCCTGTCGCTGGCGACGGTGCTCGACCCCGATCGGCGGATCGCGGCCCTGCCGGCGGCCTCGGCCGCTCGGATCTTGTCGACCAAGCTCGACCTGATCGCCGCCTCGCCGCAGGCCGAGCTGCTCGCCGGGTTCCTGAACCGGGGGGCCAAGCAGGCGCGCATCCTGGTCCGGCTGGTCGAGCAACAGCCCTCGCCCGCCAAGTCGGCGATCTTCGCCCGGGCCACCGGGCTGGCCCGGGAAGCGTTCGGGCCGTCGTCGTCCCTCACCGGCCTGTCGTTCCTGATGACCAAGACGACCGAGGGGGTCATTCTCACCCAATGGACGACGTTCTTCTGGTCGGTCCTGGGAATCCTCCTGATGCTGACGGTCGCCTTGCGCGGCCCGGTGATGGCGGCGCTGGCGATCATCCCGACCCTGCTGGCGGTGGCGCTGGTCCTGGGCCTGATGGGGTGGTTGGGGATCAAGCTCGACATGGCCACGGCGCTGGTGGCGAGCGTGGCGCTGGGGCTGTCGGTCGACGACACGTTCCATTGCCTGCTCCAGTATCGCCGCCGCCGGGCGTCGGGGCCGTTCGAGGCGAGCCTGTTCGGGAGCTACTCGGTGACCGGACCGGGGGTCTTGCTGTCGAGCACGGCGGTGGCCGCCGGGTTCCTGGCGCTCCGGCTGAGCGAGTTCACGCCGTTCTCGAACTTCGGGGCGATGGTGGCCGTCGCGACCGCCGGCAGCACCGTCGGCAACATCCTCCTGTTGCCGGCCTGCCTGACCCTCGGCGAGCGGTGGAAGGAGGCGCGGGCGAACCGGCGGCCCGTCGCCGCGGAGGCCTGATCCCCCCAGTCTAGCTCGCGGGTCGGGGCCTCGCCCGGGCGAGGCGGGAGGGCCACGGCGGGCCCGACCCGGCGGGGGAATTCGTCATCGGAGCCGCCGGCCGGGCCGTCGCGGGCCTCCCATTGGAGTGGTCCCTGGGTTGATCCGCTTCATTTTTCCGGAGGAGGAGATTGATGAAACGCCCGATCACCCTCGGCGACGATCCGGGTGGTTGCCCGATACCGGCCGGGCCGACCGCCGACGATGACGAGGAATTCCGGGTCGCCATGCAGGCCTACAAGCAACGGAGCGGACGCCAGTTCCCGACCTGGAGCGAGGTCCTCGAAGTGATCCGGGGGCTGGGCTACGAGAAGCCGGCTCGCCGGCTCGCCGTCCCGCCGCCGCACTTCTCCGTCGACCAGGTCCCCCGCCCCGGCCCCGCCCCGACCCCGGCGGATGGGGAGGGGCAAGCCCCGGTCCTTTGCTGGTTCGCCCGGGTCGAGACGGCTTGAAGGATCGATCGATCGGGCGGGCGATTCGCGAAGCGGGCGAGAAGCCGGGCCAAACGTGCCCGGGGCGGTTACAATAGCCGGGGAAACCTCGCCCGGAGCACCGCTCATGGCCAAGAAGAAAGCGCCGCCACCGCCGCCCGACGAGACCCCCAGGCGAGGCCGTCGGGCCCGGCCGGGGCCCGAGATCGAGGCCAACGGCGGCGACGAGGGCGGGGCCGGCGCCCCCCTGCCCTCGTCGCCGGCGGAGCAAACGCCCGGGCCGTCGCCCCTCGACCGCGCGCGGGGGCTGGCGAGGCAGGCGGCCGAGGCTCGCGAGCCGAGGCGGCGGGTCGCGCTGGCGACCGAGGCCATCGAGCTGAGCCCGGACTGCGCCGAGGCTTATCTGCTCCTGGCCGAGCACGCCCGGGGCCGCAAGGACGCGCTGGCTTTGCTGGAGCAGGCGGTGGCCGCGGCGGCGCGGGTGCTCGGGCCGGCGGCGTTCCGCGATTGGGAGGGAGGATTCTGGTCGTTCCCGGAAGCCCGCCCGTACTTGAGGGCCCGGCTCGGGCTGGCCGAAGCCCTCTGGACCACCGGCCGGCGGGCCGAGGCCGCCGACCACCTCCGCGAGATGCTCCGGCTCAACCCGGGCGACAACCAAGGGCTCCGCTACACCCTGGCCGGCTGGCTGCTCGGGCTCGACCGGCTCGACGAGCTGGAGGACCTGCTCGGCCGGTTCGACGAGGACTCGGCCACCTGGGCCTACTCCAAGGCGCTGGTGGCGTTCTCGAGGGCGGGCGACACCCCGGGCTCGCGGAAGCTCCTCCAGGCGGCCCGGAAGGCCAACAAGCACGTCCCGGACTACCTGCTCGGCCGGAAGCCGCTGCCCCCCTCGCCGCCGCCGTACGACACCCCGGGGGGCGAGGACGACGCGATCCTCTACGTCGCGGCCCACCTCGGCGCCTGGAAGGCGGCCCCCGGGGCGCTGGCGTGGGTCCGCTCCCGGGTCAAGGAGCCCCGGAAGCGTCGGCCCAAGGCCCCCGCGTCGGACGGCCCGACGCCGGAATCGGTCGGGCGGCTGCTCCGGCTCCCCCGGGAGACCGACGCCTGGCAGGCCGACTTCCGCCAGTTCTCGCGCCGGGTCGAGATCGCCGGCGAGCGGGTCCGCCCGTGGATGGTCCTGGTGTCGAGCCGGACCCGCGACCTCGTCCTGGCCCACGCCCTGACCGAGTCGATCCCGACGCCCGAAGCCCTCTGGGACATCGTGGCCGGGGCGATCGAGCGGCCCGCCGCCGGCGAGCCCCACCGCCCGACCGAGCTTTCCGTCCGCCCCGGCCCGTCGTGGGAACCGCTGACGGGCCCGTTCCGCTCGATGGGCGTCGAGTTGACCCCGTCCGAAGCCCTCGACCAGATCGACTCCCTGTTCGACGACCTGATCCGGCACATGGAGGGCGCCGAGCCCCCCGGGCTGCTCGACATGCCGGGCGTGACCGTCGAGCAGGTCCGCGAGTTCTACGAGGCGGCGGCCGGGTTCTACCGCCGGGCCCCCTGGCGGTCGCTCGGGTACGAGGCGGTCATCCAGGTGGAATGCGACCGTTACCAGAGCGGCCCCTGGTACGCCGTCCTCATGGGCCAGTCGGGCCTGACGCTCGGCCTGGCCCTGTACGAAGACCTCGCCCTGCTCCGGAGGATGTGGTCGGGCAAGCTCACCGAGGAGGAAGGGGCGCGGCGGACGGTGGCCCTGACCGTCACCTTCGACGACGATTCGAGCCTGTCCGAGGGCGACCTCGAGGCGATCGAGCGGCATGGCTTCCCCGTCGCCGCGCCCGAGGCCTTCCCCTCGATCTTCCGGAAGGAGCGCGGCCTGTCGATGCGCCCGCCCCTGTCCTGGGAGATCGACCTGATGGTCGCCTGCTTCCGGACCCTCCCCGACTTCGTCGCCCGCCGCTCCCCCGACGACCCCACCCGCGAACTCGTCCCCATCCCGGGCGCCTCGACGCCGATGGAACTGGGCCTCTCGTGGATCGAGGAGCCGAGCTGAGGGCGTTCACGGCCGGAGGTCGTATTCGCGGATCTTGTCGAAGAGCTGGCGGCGGCTAATCCCGAGCCGCTCGGCGGTCTGGGTCCGGTTGCCTCCCGAGGCGGTCAGGGCCCGCTGGATCGCCTTGCGCTCGACCTCGGCGAGCAGGGCGCGGAGCGGGAGCCCATCGGCGGCGGCCTCGGGTCCGGGACGGCCGGGGTCGTCGTCGGCTTCGAGGTGCTCCGGGAAGATGGCGCGGCCCCTGGCGGAGATGGCGGCGCGAGCCAGGGCATTCTCCAGTTGCCGGACGTTGCCCGGCCAGGGCCGCTCGCGGATCGCGGCGAGCGCCTCGGGAGAGATCGAGAGACTGCCCCAACCGTGCCGAGACTCGACCCGGCGGAGGATGTGCTCGGCCAGGAGCGGGATGTCCTCGGGGCGGTCGCGGAGCGGCGGGAGGACGATCCGGGCGACGTTGAGCCGGTAGAACAGGTCTTCGCGGAACCGGCCGGCGGCGACCTCGCGCCCGAGGTCGCGGTGGGTGGCCGAGATCACCCGGGCGTCGGAGCGGAGCGTCTCGGTCCCGCCGACCCGCTCGAACTCGCGCAGCTGGAGGACGCGGAGGAGCTTGACCTGGGCCGATTGGGGCAGCTCGCCGATCTCGTCGAGGAAGATCGAGCCGCCCGCGGCCCGCTCGAACCGGCCGGCTCGCTGGCGGTCGGCCCCGGTGAAGGCGCCGCGCTCGTGGCCGAAGAGTTCGCTCTCGATCAGGGCTTCCGGCAACGCCCCGCAGTTGACCCGGATGAACGGCCCGGCCGCGCGGTCGGAATGGCGGTGCAGGGCGGCGGCCACCAGTTCCTTGCCCGTGCCGCTCTCGCCGACGACCAGGACCGGGGCGTCGGTCGCGCTGACCAGGCCGATGCCCTTGAAGACCTCGCGCATCGAAGGCCCCCGGCCGATTAACTGCGGCTCGGGTTCGAGGTCGGCCGGCTCCGCCGTCGGATCGGTCGCGTTCGCCCGGAGCGCGCGGACCTCGGCGGCCAGGGCCCGCTGCTTTAAGGCTCGCTTCAGGGTCAGGAGGACTTCGTCGAGGTCGAACGGCTTGGTCAGGTAGTCGTAAGCCCCCCGCCGCATCGCCTCGATCGCCGGCGCCGAGCCCCCGAAAGCGGTCACCACGATCACCGGCAGGTCGCCCAATCGTACCGGACCGAGTTCTCCCAAAACCGCGAGCCCATCCAGGACCGGCATCTTGAGGTCGAGCAGGACGGCGGCCGGATTCAGGTCGTGAATCCGCCGCAAAGCCTCGGCGCCGTCGGAAGCCTCGGCCGACCGATACCCTTCCGACTCGACCAGGCGCGCGAGATTCCGGCGGATCGTCCGGTCGTCGTCGGCCACCAGGATCAATGCGGGCGGGTCGGTCATCGGTCTCGATCCTTTCCTTGGTTCCATCGGACCCGTCAAAATGCAAGTCATCGCTGATCGCTGATCGCTGATCGCTGATCGCTGAAGGCTGATGGACTGAACTCCCCTCAACCACTACCCCTCAGCCATTTCCCATTCCGAACCCCCAGCTATCGCTCGGTCAGCGGGAGGGCCAGGATGAACGACGCGCCCGCTGCCCCCGGGCGCGGGCCGGCGCGGAGGTCTCCCCGGTGGGCGAGGGCGATCTCGCGGGCGATGGCCAGGCCCAGGCCGGTCCCGCCGGGCTTGGTCGTGAAGAAGGGCTCGAACAGGTGGGCCAGGACGTCGGGGGGCAGTCCCGGGCCGGTGTCAACGACCTCGACCTCGACGCGGCGGGTCGCGGGGACGGACCGGGTCGCGATCCGGAGCAGGCCGCCGGCCGGCATGGCGTGGATGGCGTTGGTCGTCAGGTTCCGGAGGATCTGGAGCACTGCGGGCGCGGCCATCGGGACCGGCGGCAAGTCGCCGGCCAGGTCAACCTCGATCCGGACACCTTGATTTTCCGCCGGGACCCGGGCCAGGCGGGCGGCCTCGGCGGCGACGGCGTTGAGGTCGGCGGGGTGGGTCGCCTGGGCGTCGGCCCGGGAAAACTGGAGGAGCCGCCCCACGATCCCGTCGAGCCGGTCGACCTCGGCGAACAGGTCGGCGAACGACTCGGCATCGGGGCCGATCCCCCGTTCCCAGAGCTGGGCCGTCGAGCGGATTCCGGCCAGGGGGTTGCGCACCTCATGGGCGACCCCCGCCAGCAGCTTTCCCAGCGCCGCCAGGCGCTCGGAGCGGCGTAGGTCGGCCTGGAGCCGGTCGCGCTCGGCCGCCTGGCGGCTCACGGTCCTCGCCAGGTGGAGCGTCAGGAACAAGGCCAGGGCGATCCCCCCCAGCGCCAGCCCGGCGGCGATCCGGTAGCCCTGGAGCGAGCGGTCGAGGAACAGGGGGTCGACCAGCCGGGTCATGGTCCAGGTCGCCGCGATGATCTGGCCGTCGACGGCCACCGGCGCCGTCCGGATGGCCACGGTGCTGGGCGGGACGACCTCGACGACGAAGCGGGGCTCGTCGCGGCGGATCGCGGCGTCGGCCTGGATCTCGATCAGGTCCACCTCGCGCGGCGGCGGGCCCCCTTTGCCTCGCCGTTCGGCCCGCTTCTTCGACGGCGGTCGGGGCTCCTCGCTCGGGAACGAGGTGCCGAGGAATTTCCGGCCATCCAGGAGGAAATAGCCCCCCTCGACCCCCTCGAAGTCGCGGAGGGCCGCGGCCGACCCGGCGGCGAGCCGGCGGTCGAGGTCGGCCCACTCGCGGGGCTCGATCGCGTCGGGCCAGCGGGGGGCGGACGCGAGCGCCCCTCGCCCGTTATCGGCCAGCGCGCGGCCGGCGTCGGCCAGGACCCCGGCGGCCGAGACGCGGCGCCGCTCCCGGGCGACCACCTGGGCCCCGGTCAGCCAGAGCGACGCCAGGGCGGCGACGAACAAGGCCACCACCGCGCCGACCTGGAGCTTGAGCGGCACTCGCATCGCGTCCCCTCGGGTTGGATCGTCGAGCCTTGTCCTCCCAGCAAGCAAGCGTCGGGCCGCGTCGTCGGGATGGCGTTCGTGGCCGTTTCGAGGCGCGATGGCCGCCGTGTCGGGCGGAATCCTCCCGGCGCGGCGGGGGGATTCCGCCCAGGTTTCCGGGCGTTGGCCAGCCCATCGGGCGAAAAAGCCTGGTTTTCGTGCGATTTGACGAGCGGCACGCCCCGTGCGATTGGGTCTGGTCGCGGCGAGGCGACCCGCCGGATCCACGAAGCAACAGATCAAGCCACGAGGAAACGAACCATGATGATCTTCAAATTCCTGGCCCTCGGCGCGACGAGCTTGCTGGGGGTGGCCCTGTCCGCCGTGATCCCGTCCGCCCCTCCCGACGAGCCCCCGCCGCCGCCCAAGGCGAAGAAGAAGGAGGGGGGCCCCGGCGGCGAGCTGAAGCAAGCGTATGACCTCCTCCGCCGGGTCCGGTCCGACGGCCGGACCACCGGGCGCCCCGAGGAACGGCTCCGCGACTGGACCGAGCGGGCCTCGAAGCTGTACCGCGAAGCCGTGAAGTCGGCCGAGAAGGGAAACGAACGGGTCGCCCACGAATACGGGATCGCCGCCCACGACCTGGCCCGGGCCGTCGATCACGCCCGGAACGCCGCGTCGCTCGACGTCGAAGACGACCTCCCGCCGCCTCCGCCCGGCAACGGACCCGAGGGCGAGAACGAGCGGACCCTCCGCGACCTCCGCCACGCTCACGACCGGATCAGCGGACTCCGCGACGACCCCGAAGGTCCCGACGCGAAGTTCTACCTCGGAGCCTCCAAGGATCTGTACAACGCCGCCCAACGTGACGCCGTCGCTAAACGCTTCGAGCGGGCCGGCGAGCTGGCCCGGGCCGCCGAGGCGCTGACCCACGTCCCCGAACACCTCGCGCGGGCCACCGAACCCGAAGCTCGCCCCGAGCCTAGGGAGAAGAAGGAAAAGAAGGAAAAGCGCGACCGACCCGAGCCCCCCAAGCGCGACCGACCCGAAGCCAAGGAGAAGCCCGAGGCCAAGGAGAAGCCCGAAGCCGAGGCCAAGGAAAAGCCCGAAGCCAAGGAAAAACACGAGCCCAAGGAGAAGAAGGAAAAGAAGGAGAAGCGCGACCGGCCCGAGCTTGACGACGCCATCCCGCCGCCGATCGATTGACCGTGTCCACGACTTTCCGACGCTTCGTTCGATCCCCCCGGTTGGCGAGGCCGGGGGGAGTCTCCTTTCTCAAGGATTAGCGGTCATGGATCTGAGGAACCGGGTTGGCCTCTACGGCGCCTATTTTTTCGGGATGGCGGGGATCGGCTTCACCCTCCCGTACCTCCCGCTCTACCTCGGCCAGCTCGGGCTGTCGGACCGGGCGATCGGGCTCGTGTCCACCCTGGCCGCCGTGGCGGGGCTGGCCCAGTTCCCGGTCGGATTGTGGTCCGATCGCCTGGGCTGGCGGAAGCCGTTCCTGGTCGTCGCGCTGGCGGCGGTGGCCGCCTCGACCTGGTTCCTCCGCGGGGCGCACGGGACGATCTGGATCGCTTTCCTCGTCCTCCTGTTCGCCGAGAACGGGATCGGCCGGGCCGTCGTGGAAAGCCTCGCCGGGGCCGAGGCGGCGGCCCTCGCCCCCGAAGGGCGGGTCGGCTCGGCGCTGGGGGCGCTCCGGTTCTGGAAGCCGATCGGCGTCATCCTGCTGGCCGAGGCCGGCGGCACCCTGGCCGAAAGCCGGGGCGTCGGCTCGATCCTGGGGCCGCTGTTCGTCGTCCAGTGCCTGGCGGTCGCCGTGGCCCTCCTGATCCACGAGCCGGGGGCCCGGGCCCCCGCGGATCGGGCCGAAGCCCCGCGGAAGTCCGGGTTGCCGAAGGACGCCGGGCTCTGGGCGTTCGCCGCGGCGATGGTCTTGTACCACGCGGCCAACGCCCCGGGGGGCGTCTACCTGGGCCTGTACATGCGGCGCGAGCTGCACGCGCCGGAGCGGATGCTCTCGCATGCGTTCGCGGCGAGCATGTTCGCCTGGATGCTCGTCGTCCGGCCCGCCGGGTGGCTGGCCGATCGCTGGGGCCGGAAGCCGTTGCTCGTGGCGGGCTGGACGATCATGGCCGTCCGGCTGGGGCTGGTCGCCCTGATCCGCGACCCGAACTGGATCGTGGCCAACCAGGCGCTCGATGGGATGGGCAACGGCCTGTTCGCGGTCCTGGCGGCGTCGTGGGTGGCGGACCGCCTGGCCGACCCGAGGCGGGCGGGCGAGGCGCAGGTGATCGTCGGGTCGTGCCTGGTCCTCGGCTCGGCGATCGGGCCGGCGGTGGCCGGGTTCGCGGTCGGGCCGCTCGGCTACCGGGGGTTGTTCGCCGCCCTGGCCGGCGTCGGCGTGGTGGCCACGGGAATCGTCATCGCGCTCGTCCCCGAAACCTTGAAGCGGCCCGACGAGGCCGGCCGCGAGGGGGAAGCCGCCCCCAGGGCCGCGACCCCCTGACCGCCCCCGACCCGGGCCCCCCACCCTCCGAGGACTCGACCGCCGTGACCCCTCCGACCGCTTCCATCCCGCTGGTTTCGACGATCTTCGGCCTCTGCTACCTGGCCCTGGCGATCGGCCGGGTGCCCGGCCTCCGGGTCGACCGCCCGGGGATCGCCCTGGTGGGCGCGGCGGCGATGATCGGCCTGGGCGTCCTCGACCTCCACGACGCGGCGCGAGCGGTCGACCACGAGACCTTGATCTTGCTGTTCGGGATGATGGTCGTGGTCGCCCACCTCCGCCTGTCGGGGTTCTTCGCCCTGGCGACGGGGCGGATCGCCGAGCGGTTCGCGAGCCCCCGGCCGCTCCTGGCGGTGACGATCGGGCTGTCGGGCGTCCTGTCGGCGTTCCTGGTCAACGACGTGGTGTGCGTCGCCCTCACGCCGCTGGTCCTCGACCTGACCCGACGCCTGAAGCGGCCGCCGATCCCCTACCTCGTCGGCCTGGCGACGGCCTCGAACGTCGGCTCGGTGGCCACGATCACCGGCAACCCGCAAAACATCATCATCGGGTCGCTCTCGCATATCTCCTATCTCCGCTTCGCCGCGCGGCTGGCCCCCGTGGCGGCCGTCGGCCTGGTCCTGACTTATCTGATCGTGGCGACCGTCTACCGGACGGCCCTCGACCGTGAGCCCGACGAAAAGTCGGCCGACCCGCCGAAGGCCCCCCGGGCCCATCGCGGTCTGCTCTTCAAGAGCGGGGCGGTGACGCTGGCGACGGTCGGCTTGTTCTTCGCCGGGTATCCGATCGCGGTGGTGGCCCTGGGGGCGGCGGCGGTCCTGCTCCTCGACCGTGTCCGGCCCGAGAAGGTGTACGAGGCCGTCGACTGGCCGCTCCTGGTGATGTTCGCCGGCCTGTTCGTGGTGGTCCACGCCTTCGAGGTCACCGTCGTCCGGACCTGGGGGATCGACCGATGGCACGCCCTCCTGGACTCGCCGGTGGTGATGGTCGCCGGCCTGGCGGTCGTCCTGTCGAACTTGGTCTCCAACGTCCCGGCGGTCCTCCTGTTCAAGCCGTTGATGGCGGCGATGTCCCAGGCCCACCGCGAGCAAGCCTGGCTGGCCCTGGCGATGGCGAGCACCCTCGCCGGCAACCTGACCGTCCTCGGCTCGGTGGCCAACCTGATCGTCGTCGAGGGCGCCCGCCGATCGGGCACGGCGCTCGGGTTCGTCGAGTACCTCAAGGTGGGCGTCCCGCTGACGATCGCGACGACCGCCGTCGGCGTCGCCTGGCTGGCCCTGGCCCCTTATTGAACCGAACCGATACCGCGTCGGATGGAAAGAAGGGACACCCGGGCCGGACGGGCCTCGGGGCGAAGGCCCTCGGGCCAGGTCGGGGCCCGCCGCCCCGCCGGGGGCGACTTGAGCCGCCCGACCCGCCGTCGAGTCGAGCGGAGGGATGGCTGGTGCATCCCGGCGCGTCAGTCGGTCGCGGCGTCGGCCTTGGCCCGAGCATTGGCCGTCTTCTCGTCGTCCTTGGGGGGGACGCCGGCCCCCCGGTCGTTGGCGATAGCCTTGCGGCGCTCGGCGGCGTTGGGGTCGACGTACTGGGTCGGGGTCAAGGCGGCGGCCTCGGCGTAGCCGTCGGCCTTGCCGATGGCCCCGTCGCGCCGGTAGATAATCCGGCATTCCTTGACCTTGAGCGTGTCGGACTGGCTCCGGCTGGCGGACCGCCCGAACTTGGCGACGTTGAGCGCCGCGGCGGGGAGCTGCGGGGCGACCTCGGCGGTGTTCGAGCCTTCGACCTTGACCGTCCGCTCGCCCTCGACGACTTCCTCGGCCCGGACGATCTCGTGTCCGTCGGGGAAGTGGGCGGCCATCAGCTTTTCCGCCTGGCGGCGGTAGTGGGTCGGCCAGCGGTCGGTGTTCTCAGGCAAGCCCACCACGCCGAAATCGCCGTCCTGATACACACGTAGCGGACACCGTTGGTCGCGGAGCAACCGCTCGAAAGGCCGGCCAGGACCATCGCCGCGAAACCCCGGAAAAGCTGCCGCATGGTATCCTCCCATGCCGATCCCAACCGATAATGGAATCGCCCTTCCTTGGCGACGAGGCGAAGGTGTCGGTCCTGGGTGGTGAACATTTAGCAGGCAACCGCCATGCCAAGGTGGCGGCCGATTCGCGGCTGTCAAGCCCATGTTCGGCCCTCGGCGCAATCCGGGCTTGAACCCCGCTCCTTAAGTCTAGATTTCCTCGTCAAGCCCGTCGGAGTCGTCGATCTCCTCGACCGAGACGGCGAAGGCGCGGACGGTCGTGCCTTCGGGGAGACTCTGGCGGTGGCGGAGGTATTCGGCGTCGGCGTCGTCGCGGTCGGTGAAGACTAGGGCGAAGTCGGACAGGTGGGCGATGCTGCCGATCGGGCTGGTGTACCACTCGGTCGGGTCGTTGAGCCGGGCGTCCTCCTCGACGGTCGGGATCTTCCCGTCCGGGGTCACCACGGCGTAAAACTCGAAGCGTGCGTCGAGGTCGCCAAAATCAACCATCTCGGGAATCCTCGAAGCTCGGGGCGAAGTCTCGACGGGCCGTCCCCACCATTCTAACCGATCGCCCGGGGGATGCGACCCGTCGGGAGATTTCACCCGTCAACCGGGCCCGACCGCGGTCCCACCACCAGGGAAATCGCGCCCCATCCCCCTTCGGGCGGCGGCATGGGGTCGGCGCCGAGGTCGACGTCGAGGACCAGGACGTTCCTCGGCGGGAACGGTTCGTCGAGGGGGACGGACCAGTCGACGACCCCCGCGGGCGGCCTCGCCAGCTCGCGGCCGTTGAGCCGGGCGGCGACGAGGCCGGGGACGCCCCGGAGTTCCAGGCTCACCGACTCGGACCCCGGGTCGAACGGCGGCCGGCCGAACCGCCGGACCAGGCGGAACGGCCCGGCCAGGTCGGCCGGCCAGTCGGCGGGCAGGGTCGCCCGGCGGACGGCCTCGGCCTCCCCGTCGCGGACGTGCCAGTCCCACCCCCCCCGGAAGCGGATGCGGTGCTCGGGCATGGGCGGAGTCCTCGATGGGGCTGCGTGGGCGTACCGGCGAATTCATTAGATTCGCGCCCGGGTGGCCGTCGGCAAGGCTCCCACAAAGTGGGTTCGTTTCGTCGCGGGAAATCGCCCGGTCGATCCAAACTCTCCGGGAGCCGGCGCAGTTGACGTAAGCGGTTCCAGAACAAGCCCGTCGGCAATATGATCGTTCTTTCTGGGCTCGGATTACCCCCCTTTTTCCCGGGAACCAGGTGTCTGCCTCGACCTTCCGGGGATGGCCACGCCCGAGGTGCGGCCCGACCGGATCGGGGTGACCAACCCCCGATCGGGATGGGGTGGCCTGGGCGGGTCGACCTCGGGGAGGTCACCGGGGCAAACCCAAGAATCCGCGGGGACACCGGGGCTGCGCAAGCGACCCCCCATTGACTCCTGGCTATAGTATTGCCCATGCAGTAGAACATTCGCATCGATCCGGAAAAAGCTCTCCAATCGCTATACCTGGTAAATGAATATGAAGAAATATGGAATTAACTCATTAGCTGGAATGATGGCGTTTGTATTCACCACGTCTATCACATTAGCGACATGGCATTCTGGGTCGTTCCTCATGTTTCAATTAGTTTACGGGTGTACAATTATTTTACTGTTGACGTCTATTATCGCCGCAAAATATGGTGAAACCCACAGGAAGAGATTTTGGTTTGGCTTTGCGGTGTATGGTTGGGGTTATCTACTCTTAGCCTACAGTCCGTGGGGTGAATGGGCGAGGGCCCGACCGCAAGGGCAATCTTTGCCCGTCGCGAATCCTCTTCTCCCCCTGAATGGGTTGATCACCAGGTTGGCCGAAGTTCAAACCAACAATTTGAATCCGAACAATGATAGCCGGAATTACAGCGGGGGCGTGCCAAATCGAGTGAACGTAACCCAAAAATATATAGATTCTTGGGAAAAATACACTGACTATATTGCTTTCAGAGTCGGGCTTTTTCATATGTATTTCGTTTGGATATTTGGTGCCATCGGTGGAGCAACGACTAAGCTGATCGTGGGACGTCGCGCCGAGCAGGTCAAACTGAACCATCTTAAGTCCAAGCCGGAATAACAAGCACAAATTATATATTTAATAATGATGTGGTAATTATATTAACTAATTTTTTGTAAAGAAATTGTTAATTTAGCCGAAATCGCCAACCGCCCCCTTGAAATCGCAAATCCGGCCCGGTAACTTTTGGGTCGTGTCCTAACTCCGTAGCACGACCGGGAAGCTGATCCATTCGGTCATTGACCAGACGTGATCGGTCAGGCCGGCGGCAATCGCCGGGGTCCGCTTGCGGTAGTGCCCCTCACCGAC